>Ga0126305_10000230_pt1 | contig 25003 bp, 8 predicted proteins | sample Plot26_FD_92536 | JGI IMG/M metagenome (GOLD analysis project Ga0126305, IMG submission 92536) | Serpentine soil microbial communities from UC McLaughlin Reserve, CA, USA - Plot26 | ecosystem: Environmental > Terrestrial > Soil > Grasslands | place: USA: UC McLaughlin Reserve, Lake County... | reverse complement strand
GCGGACCGCTGGTGCGCGTGCGCCTCCTCCAGGGAGCGCCCGCGGGCGACGTCGCGCTGTTCGCCTTTCACCACGCGGTCGTCGACTTCGGCTCGGTGGCGACGATCGCCCGCGAGCTCGGCGGCGAGCAGGGTCGCGAGATCGGCCAGCGTCGCGCCTTCGAACAGGGTCGCCAGGGGCACCACGGCGCCCAGACGCTCCTCGACGGCGGTACGCAGATCGAGCGCCGCCAGCGAGTCGAGGCCGTGGGCGGCGAGCGGCACGTCGCGGGCGATCCGCGCCGCCGAAATGCCGAGGGCGCGTGCGGCGAGCGAGCGCAGCACGGCTTCGAGCGCCGCCGTGCGCTCCGCCGCCGGCAGCGCGGCCAGGCTGCCGCGGTCGAGGACGAGAGCGGCCGTCGCACCGTGTTCAAGATCTTCCTCGGACCCGTCCCCCGCGGCGCTCTGCGCGATCACTGCCAGCGTTCCGGCGAGATAGGCGTCGCGGCAGGCGTGGCGCTGGACCTTGCCGCTCGAGGTCTTCGGCACGCTGCCGAGCTTGACCAGCACCAGGTCGGCGACCTGGGCCTCGTGCTCCTCGGCGATCGCCGCGCGCACGGCCGCGGCGACCGCCGCGATGCCCTCTCTCCTGACCATGGCGTTGGCGCTGCGCTCCAGCTCATGGACCAGGACCAGCCGCTCCTCGCCCTCCCGCTCCACGGAGAACGCCGCGCCGCTGCCCGGGCGCAGCGCCGCGTGCGCTGCCTCGGCCGTCAGCTCAAGATCCTGCGGATAGAGGTTGCGGCCGCGCAGGATGATCAGATCCTTGCGCCGGCCGGCGACGAACAGCTCGCCCGCCGCCAGGAAACCGAGGTCGCCGGTGCGCAGGTAGGGCCCCGAGCCGTCCTCGGCGTAGGCCCCGAAGGCCTCGGCGCTCTCCTCCGGGCGGGCCCAGTAGCCGGCCGCGACGTTCGGGCCGGCGATCCAGATCTCTCCGACCTCGCCCGCCGGGAGCTGGCGCCGCGTCTCGGGATCGACGATCGCGAGCTCCTGCTCGAGCCAGGGATGGCCGCAGGCGGCGAGCTCGCGGGCGTTGGCGCCGGCAGCCGCGGGCCGCGCCTGCCCCAGGGCGAGCCCCGCGGCGTCGAATGACGCGGCCTGCGGCCCGGCCGGCAGATCGCCGCCGGCGGCGAACAGGGTCGCCTCCGCGAGGCCGTAGCAAGGGTAGAACGCCGCAGACCGGAAGCCGCGGCAGGCGAACGCCGCGGCGAAGCGTTCGAGCGTCGCCGGCCGCACCGGCTCGGCGCCGTTGTAGGCCACCTCCCAGCTCGACAGATCGAGCCCCGCCTTCTCCTCCTCGCCGATCTTGCGCGCGCACAGGTCGTAGGCGAAATTCGGACCGCCGCTGGTGGTGCCGCCATAACGGCTGATCGCCGCCAGCCAGCGCAGCGGCTTCTGGAGGAACGCGACCGGCGGCATCAACACGCAGCGGCCGCCGCTCCAGAGCGGCTGCAGCACGTTGCCGATCAGCCCCATGTCATGGTAGAGCGGCAGCCATCCCACCACCACCGAAGCCTCGCTCTGGCGGAAGGCGGCCTGGATCATCCGCTCGTTGGCGATCAGGTTGCCATGGCTGACCATCACGCCCTTGGGGAGCGCGGTCGAGCCGGAGGTGTACTGAAGGAAGGCGAGGTGGTCCGGGTCGCCCCCCGGATCCCGCCAGTCGTCGGCCGCGGCGGCGTCGAGCCCGTCCGTTGCCAGCCAGCGGGCCGCGGCGAGCTCCGGGATCTCCTCGACCAGCGCGCCGCTCTTCAGCGACAGAGCCGTATCGGTAAGGACGACCGCGGGGCGGGAGTCGCGGACGATGGCGCGCAGGCGGGGCTGTCCGCGGTTCGGCCGCGGCGGGTAGCAAGGCACGGCCACCACTCCGGCATAGAGGCAGCCGAAGAAAGCGGCGATGAAGTCCAGGCCGGCCGGGAACAGCAGCAGCGCCCGCTCTCCACGAGCGGTCACCGCGCCGAGATGAGCCGCGATCGTACGCGCCTGCCGATCGAGGTCGGCCCACGACAGGGTCCTCTCCGCGGCCTCTCCGTCCTCGAGGTACGTGTAGGCGGGAAGGAAGCCGTTGCCATCGGCGGCTCGGTCGCGCAGAGTGTCCACGAGACGAAGCACCCGTAGGTTGGACATGGACGTCAATGCCACCGTGCGATCTCCCCATCTCCAACCGGTTCACCGGACGGAACCCTGGGACACTTGCGATTTCGTGCGATTAGAGAATCCTCTGGTCTGGAAAAGCTCTCAATCTTTGTGCGCCTCATCTCTATTTCCGGGACATCGATTTTGCTTGGAAAAAAGCCAATTCCGACGCGGCTGCGGCCTCGCCTGGCGAAGGTGATTGTTAAGTACTGAATCGTATGCCCTCGGTTGCGGCCAACCTTAACATGCCCACGGAGCCGTCCGCCAGCGCTGCGAACAAGTCCGGGGGCCCTCGGCTATACTCTGGACAATCGCCTGGACAATCGCCTGGCCAACAGGACAATAGGGCTCCGATCCGAAGGAGAGCACGATGAGCGAAGAGGAAACCAGCCGACCGAGCCTGCGGAAATTGGGCATCCCTGCCCGCCGGGCGGTCAGTGCGCAGCAACAGGATCTGGTGCACATGGAGCCGCTGAACGAAAGCGGCCTGCCGCAGGTGATCCGGCCGGCTGTCCCGGGCGTCAGCCTGGCGGGTTGGGCCGAGGCGAACCGAGAGCTGATCAGCCGGCAGCTCGCTCAGCATGGTGGACTCCTGTTCCGAAGTTTCGAAATATTGCGGGTTGAAGATTTCGAGCACGTCGTCCGCTCCATCTCCGGCGATCTCCTGGAATACAAAGAGCGCTCCTCGCCGCGCCACGCCGTCAGCGGCAAGATCTACACCTCCACCGACTATCCGCCCGAGCACCCCATCTTCCTGCACAACGAGAACTCCTATCAGGCCGTCTGGCCGCGGCGCATCTTCTTCCACTGCGCCAAGGCGTCCGTCGAAGGGGGCGCGACACCCATTGCCGATGTACGAAACATCTATCAACGCATCGACGCCGAGGTGCGTGATCGCTTCATCGCCAAAAAGTGGATGGTGGTGCGCAACTACGGCGACGGCTTCGGTCTACCGTGGCAGACCGTCTACCAGACCGATGACAAGGCCCAGGTCGAGGAGCACTGCCTGAGGAACGGCATCCAGTTCGAATGGAAGGACGGCAACCGCCTGCGCACCCGTGCCGTGCGCAGCGCCGTGGCCAGGCACCCCGACACCGGCGACCTGTGCTGGTTCAATCACGCCACCTTCTTCCATGTCAGCACGCTGACTCCGGCCATCCGCGAGGCGCTCGTCGAGGAATTCACCGAGGAGGACCTGCCGACCAACACCTACTACGGCGACGGCAGCCCCATCGAGCCCGACGTCCTCGAGCACCTGCGTTCCTGCTATAACGCCGCGACGATCGAATTCCCCTGGCAGGTGGGCGACCTCCTGATGCTGGACAACATGATGGTCGCCCACGGCCGGGCACCCTTCAAGGGTGAGCGCAAGGTGCTGGTGGGGATGTCGCATCCGACGACCTGGAACGACGTGCCGCCGCTCTAGAATCCGAGGAGCGCGCCCCGATTCATGGCACAATACCCTGTCCCCCTGATTCGCCATGAAATCCTGTCTCACCTGGTGCTTCGCCTTGGGCGTCCTTTTCGTCTGCGCTCCGGGCGCGGCGCTGGACCCGGAGCGCGCCATCACGGAGTACCACCTCCAGGGTTGGAGCACCAGGGAGGGGCTCCCCCAGCTCACCGTCTCCGCCATCGCCCAGACCCCCAACGGCTACCTCTGGCTGTCCACCAATGGATACCTGGTGCGGTTCGACGGCGTGCGCTTCGTGCCCCTCCGCTCCCGCCCCGGCCGCATCCTCGCCAGCCGTTCCGGAGACCTCTGGTGCTCCTCCGCCACCGGAGGGGCCATCCAGTGGACGGGGAAGCGCGACGTCCCCTGGACTACCCGCCAGGGCCTGCCGGCCGGCCAGGTGCAGGCGTTCTTCGAAGACCGCGGCGGTAGCGTCTGGATCGGCACCGGCGAAGGCGCGGCCCGCTTGAAGGGCGGCCGTGTGGAGCGCGTGCCCGCCCTGGCCGGCCGCAGCGTCCTCGCGTTCGTCCAGGAGCCCGGCGGCGCCCTGTGGGCCGGTACCGCCGACGGTCTCGTCCGCCTGGAGAAGGGCACCCTCGCGGCCTCCGGCGCTCTGCCGGGCGAGCGCGTCCTCTCCCTCGCGATGGACCGGCGCGGCGGCCTCTGGGCCGGCACCGCCAAGGGGGTCGCTCACCGCCCTGCTCCTGCCGGGCCGTGGGAAAGGTTCACCCTGAGCGACGGCCTGCCGGGGGCCAAGGTGTCCTCCATTCTGGCCGACCGCGACGGCAACCTGTGGGCGGGCACGAACCAGGGCCTTGCCCGGCTCCGCGGCCGCCGTTTCGAGGCCCTGCCCCTCCCCGAGCCGGCGCTGGCCGAGGAGGCCATCTTCGCGCTGCTGGAAGACGCCGAAGGCGGCCTCTGGGTCGGCACCGAGACCAGCGGCGTCCTGCGCCTGCGCGACAACGTCTTCACCACCTTCCAGCCGCCGGGTGGCCGCGGCATCGTCTGGTCCGCCTACGAGGACTCCGCGGGCACCCTCTGGATGGGCACCGGCGAGCACGGCCTGCTGCGCCTTCGGGACGGCCGGGTCGACGCCTTCACCACCGCCCAGGGCCTGCCGGACAACCGGGTCCGCCCCCTCCTCGAAGACGGCGAAGGCGGCCTCTGGATCGGCACCCGAGGCGGCCTCGCCCGCCGCCATGCCGATGGCCGGATCGAGACCTGGACCCGGCGCCGGGGCCTGCCGGACGACTACGTCCTCGCCCTCTTCCGCGACCGCGACGCCGCCCTCTGGATCGGCACCGTCCACGGTCTGGCCCGCCTGCAAGGCGGCCGCATGCAGGACGTCACACCCAACGGCCTGCCCGCCGACGCCGTCTACTTCGTCCAGCGCGACCGCGGCGGCACCCTCCTCGCGGGCACCCGCAAGGGGCTCTTCCGCGAGGCCGGCGGGCGCTTCGAGCTCGTCCCCGGCGCCCCCGTGGTCCAGGTGTTCGCCGCCCATGAAGACGCCGAAGGCACCCTCTGGCTCGGCACTTCCCAGAACGGCCTGTGGCGCCGCCGCCAGGGCCGGTGGACCGTTTTTCTCCCCCGCGACGGCCTGCCCGAGAGCACCGCCTTCCACATCCTCGAAGACGCCGAAGGCCGTTTCTGGATGACCAGCGACTTGGGGATCTACCGCGTCCGGCGCACCGACCTCGACGCCTTCGCCGAAGGGCGCATCCCCCGCATCCCCAGCGTCCTCTACGGCGAAGCCGACGGCATGAAGGGCGCCGAGTGCGCCGGCGGCAACCAGCCCGGGGTCCTGGCCGCCCGCGACGGCCGCTACTGGTTCCCCACCACCCGCGGCTTCGCCATCACCGACCCCCGGAGAGTCCAAGACAACCGCCGGCCGCCTCCCGTCGCCATCGAAGAGATCCTCTCCGACGGCCAGCGCATCCCCTGGACGCCGGGCGTGCCCCTGAAGCTCCCCCTCGGCCGGCGCAACCTGGAGATCCACTCCACCGTCCTGAGCCTCCTGGACCCGGAGAGAGCCCACCTGAGCTACCGCCTGGAAGGCTTCCAACAGGGATGGACTGAAACCGGACCCGACCGCCGTGCCGTCTACACCAACCTCCCGGCGGGCTCCTACACCTTCCGCGCCGTGGGCCGCAACGGCGACGGCGTCTCGAATACCGAAGGGGCGCGGCTCGACATCATCATCCCCCTCTACTTCTGGGAGACTCCTTGGTTCGCCGCCGGCGGCCTGGGGCTCGCCCTCCTCCTGGGGATCGGCGCCGGGCGCCTGCGCCTGCGCGCCGTGCGCCGCCGCGAGCTCGAGCTCGCCCGCCTCGTCGAAGAGCGCACCCGCGACCTGCGCCGGGAAAAAGCCCGCGCCGAAGAAGCCAGCCACGCCAAAAGCGAGTTCCTGGCCAACATGAGCCACGAGATCCGCACCCCGCTCAACGCCGTCCTCGGCATGACCAGCATGCTCCTCGACACCCCTCTCTCTCCTGCCCAGCGCGACTGCGTCGAGACCATCCGCCACAGCGGCGGCGCCCTGCTCTCCGTGATCAACGACATCCTCGACGTCTCCAAGATCGAAGCCGGAGCCCTCGAGATCGAGCTCGCCCCTTTTATTCTCAGCGACAGCCTCGAAGACACTCTGGAGATCGTCCGCCCCAAAGCCACCGCCAAGGGCCTCTCCCTCGTCCGGCGCATCGGCCCCGGCGTGCCCGGCGCGATCACCAGCGACGCCGGCCGCCTCCGGCAGATCCTCCTCAACCTGCTCGACAACGCCGTCAAATTCACCGAGCGCGGGGAAATCTCCCTGAACGTCGAGCTCGTCCCGCCGGCCGGCGGCCACCCCGGTGCCGCCGAAAGCGCCGAGCTCCTCTTCGCCGTCCGCGACTCCGGCATCGGCGTCCCCCCCGAGCGCCTGGATCGCCTCTTCCAGCCTTTCAGCCAGGCCGACTCCTCCACCACCCGCCTCTACGGCGGCACCGGCTTGGGCCTCGTCATCAGCCGCCGCCTGGCCGAGCACCTGGGTGGCCTCATGTGGGTCGAGAGCACCCCCGGACAGGGTTCCACCTTCTCCTTCACCGTCCGCTGCCAGCCCGCCGAGGTCGTCCCCCACTCCCCCACCCTGCCGGCTCCCCTGGCCGGCCTCCATCCCATGCGCATCCTGCTCGCCGAAGACAACTCGGTCAATCAGAAAGTCGCCCTCCTCATGCTGGAGCGCCTGGGCTACCGCGCCGACGTGGCCGGCGATGGCTCCGAAGCCTTGGCCGCCGTCCGGCGCCAGCGCTACGACCTCCTTTTCATGGATGTCCACATGCCCGTCATGGATGGCCTGGAAGCCACCCGCCACATCCGCGCTGAAATTCCCGCGGACCACCAGCCGCGCATCGTAGCCCTCACCGCCAACGTCCTCGTCGAATACCGCCGAGCCTGCCTCGAAGCCGGCATGAACGACTTCCTCGCCAAGCCCATCATGCTGTCGGACCTGCGCGCGGCCCTCCTGCGCAGCCGCGCCCCCGAGACACCGGCAACCCCGGAAACCGCCGAGACCCCACCGGAGCCCTCCTCCTCCAATCCCGCCGTCTCTCCCTCCCTCGACCTGGCCCCTCTCGATGACCTCCGCCGGCTGGGGCAGTTCTCGGGCCGGTGCATCCTGGACGAAGTCGTGACCACCTTTCTGGCCGACACTCCTGGCCGTCTGGAACGCCTCCGCCAAGCCCTGAACCAGGGTGACGCCAAGGACCTCGCCTTCGTGGCCCACAGCCTCAAAGGCAGCAGCGCCCAACTCGGCGCCCTCCGCCTGGCCGCCCTGAGCGCCAACCTGGAAAAGAGCGGCCGAAGCGACCAGCTCAACACCGCCGCCGGCCTCCTCGCCGAGCTCGAACAGGAGCTCGCGCGCGTGGTGCCCCTGCTCCAAGCACAAAGGTAAGCCCCTTCAGGTGGGCCCTGACGCCGGCGGCGCGGAGAGGCGAGCTCTGCTCCTCACGGTCTCACGGTCGCCACCGTTGCCTTGCCTCCCGGGATGCCCTACAATACGCCTCCGCTTCACGGAGACTCACCGCATTCTTCGTTTAGCCGACGTAGCTCAGGGGTAGAGCAGCTGATTCGTAATCAGCAGGTCGTCGGTTCAAATCCGACCGTCGGCTCCATCGTAATTCTCCAGAAAAAAAGAGTTAAGAGGGTCGCCTGGGTAGCTTTAGTCAGGCAGAACCCGCGCTCCGCAGGCTGCTAGAGATTCCCTTTATCCAAAATTTCAGTAAAATAAAGAAAGTTAACCTCCGTTCGTTTCAACCTGGGGAAGAGGGATTCTGCGATGGGCATGAAAGGAACGATCCGAGTTCTCGTCGTGGACGACCATTTTGTCGTTCGTGCGGGTGTTTGTAATCTTTTGTCAAGCGTGGCCGACATCGAGTTGGTGGGAGAGGCGGCAGATGGATGGCAGGCTGTGGAGGAGGCGGAGCGTTGCGCTCCGGACGTCATCCTCATGGACCTCCGCCTCCCTCTGCTCGGCGGCGTGGAGGCCACCCGGCAGATCCTCGCCGCGCAGCCGGGGGTCGGCATCGTGATCCTCACCACCACGGACGCTGAGGCGGACGTGCTGGCCGCCGTCGAGGCCGGAGCCGTGGGCTATGTCTCCAAAAGCTCGCCGAAGGAGGAGCTCCTCGAGGCCATCCGCAGCATCGCCCGTGGGGAGGCCTGGCTTCCCCCGCACCTCACGCGCCGGCTGCTCAACCATCTCAAGCCACGCCAGGGTCAGGAGGTCCTCACGGGCCGGGAGCAGGACGTGCTGAACCTGCTGGCCCGGGGGTGGAGCAACCGCGAGATCGCCCGCGAGCTGGGCGTCACGGACATCACCGTGCGCACCCACGTGAGCCATGTGATCGGCAAGCTGGGCGTGAGCAACCGGGTGGAGGCCGCCCTCCACGCCTTGCGGGCCGGCCTGGTGCCCATGGAGACGCACTGAGCCCGATTGGGGAGGGCTTGAGGCCCTGCAAAGAAAAATTCCGGCGGCTGGAGCTCCTCGGCCTCGCCAACGGCGGAATCCTCCTGGCCGCTCTGGCCTTCTTCGTCTTCACGGCTCCTTTCGTCCTGTCGCCCTTGCATCTCACCGCCCTGGGCCTTCTCCTGGTCTGCGCCCTCGCCGGCCTGGGCCTGCGCCGCCGGTTCTGGCTCACCGTCGAACGCGAGCTCCAGGGGCGCCGGCAGGCGGAACAGAACGCCCGCGCCGCCGAGCAGGCCAAGGGCCAGTTCGTGGCCAGCGTGAGCCATGAGATCCGCACCCCCATGAACGGCATCCTCGGCATGACCGACCTGCTGCTCCGCGGCGGGCTCACGCCGGAACAGCGCGAGCAGGTGAAGCTGGTGCAGACCTCGGCGGAATCGCTGCTCGCCCTGGTCAACGACGTGCTCGACGTGTCGCGCATCGAAGCCGGGCGCCTGCTCCTCCGGCTGCGCGACTTCCGCCTGCGGGAGGCCGTGGAAGACGTGGTGCGGCTCCTCGCGCCGCGAGCCGCGGAACACAAGCTGGACCTGCGGTTGCAGGTGGCTCCCGAGCTGCCCGAGGAGGTGCACGGCGATCCCGTGCGCCTGCGCCAGGTGCTGCTCAACCTGGTGAGCAACGCCATCCGGTACACCCCCAAGGGGTCGGTGATGATCACCGTGAAGCCGGACGCTTGGAGGAAGGACGACCGGGAGAAGACCGAAGCGGCGCTCTGCTTCGAGGTGCGCGACACGGGCGTGGGCATCCGGAAGGAGGGCCAGGCCCAGCTCTTCAAGCCGTTCACGCAGGTGGGAAGCCCGGGCTCCGGCATGCCCTCCGGCACGGGGCTGGGCCTGGTCATCTCCAAGAACCTCGTCGAGCTGATGGGCGGCGAGATCGGCTTCGAGAGCACCCGCGGAGTGGGCTCCATGTTCTGGTTCCGGCTGCCGCTGGTGCGCGCTCAAGGCCCCGGGCCGGAGGCGTCCGGCACGGGCGCCGGAGAGGCCGCCGCCCGCCGGCTGGCCCGGCATGGCCGGAGAGTCCTGGTGGTGGACGACCGCGGCGTGAACCGCGCCGTGGCCCAGGCTCTGCTGAGCGAGCTCGGTTTCAGCGCCGGAACCGCCGAGAGCGGCAAAGAGGCCCTGGCCCTGCTGGCGGAGCGGCCTTTCGACGCCGTGCTCCTGGACTGCGAAATGGCCGGCCTCGACGGCTACGAAACCTGCGCCCGCCTGCGCCGGCAGGAAGCGGCGGACCCCGGCGGTCAACGCATCCCGGTCATCGCCGTCACCGCCCACTTCCAGCCGGAGGAACGGGAGCGCTGCCGCGCCGCCGGCATGGACGACTATCTGGCCAAGCCCTTCCGCACCGCCGAGCTGGCCGCGATGCTCGACCGCTGGCTGGGCATCGAGGCCGCGTTGGAGCGGCGTGAGGAGGACGGCTTCGAAGAGCGCCTCACGAGCTTGAAGACCCTGGAGGAGAGCACGGGCCGGTCCGTCGTGGCCGCCTTCCTCCAGGAGGGTGAGGAGGACCTCGCGACCCTGCGGCTCGCTCTGTCTCAAGGAGATCTCGAGGCCTTTGCCGCGGCGGCCCATGCCCTGGCCGGCAGCGCCGGCCTCATGGGTGCCGTCTACCTGTCCGGCGCGGCCTCCGAGCTCGCCACGCTGGCGCGCCAGGACGACCTCGGCGGCTGCAAGGCACGGCTGCCGGAGCTCGAACAGGCCTGGAGCAGCGTCGCCGGGAGGCTCCAGTGATCCAGACCGGCGACCGCCTCGGCCCCATCCGCATTACCGGCGAGATCGCCGAAGGCGGCATGGGCGCCGTGTTCGTGGGCTTCGACGAGAAGCTCGAACGCGAGGTCGCCCTCAAAGCCATCCGTAGCGACCGGCTCGACGCCCGCACCCGCGCCCGCTTCCTCACCGAAGCCCGGCTCCTCTCCCAGCTCGACCACCCCAACGTCTGCCGCATCCATGGCTCTCTGGAGATTGAAGACGAGGACGTCCTCGTCCTGGAACGGATCCGCGGCCGCACCCTGCGCCAGGCCCTGCAAAAAGGAATCGATCAAGATGAGATCAATCCCGGCACCAGGCTCGCCGTCGCCGAAGGCGTGGCGCGCGCCCTGGAAGCGGCCCACGAGAAAGGGATCGTCCACCGCGATCTGAAGCCCGACAACGTGATGATCACGGACGAAGGCCAGGTCAAGGTGCTGGACTTCGGCCTCGCCCGCTCCGAAGCCGCGAACCCCGCGGACCCCGCAGGCATCGAAGCCCCCGGCATGGCGGAGGCCACCGAGGCCTCGCTGGCGGACTCGCTGCCGTCCGGCGCCTCCTGGTGGATGCCCTCGCTCACGGGCCATACCGCCCTCGGCGCCCTGATGGGAACTCCGGCCAGCATGAGCCCCGAGCAGGCCCGCGGCGAGCCGGCCACGGCGGCGAGCGACGCCTACGCGCTCGGCCTTCTCCTCCAGGAGCTCTTCACCGGCCGGCCTCCCTATGAACCGGGGCTCTCTCCGTCCCTCCTGCTCGTCAAGGCCGCGGACGGCGACACCCTGCCCATCTCCGGGATTCGGGACGGGGACCTCGCCCGCCTCATCCGGCGCCTCAAGGCCCTGGCCCCCGAGGCGCGGCCCACCGCCGCCGAGGCCGCCGAGCGCCTCGCCTGGATCCGCGGCAAGCCCCGGCGCCGCCGCCTGCGCCTCCTCGCCGCGGCCGTGGCCGCCGCCTTCGTCCTGGCCGGCGTCAAATACACCCTGGACCTCCGGCACGAACGACGGCAGGCCCTGGAAGCCCGCCGCGCGGCCGAGCAGGAAGCCCTGCGGGCCGACACCGCGGCCCGGTTCCTGGAAGACCTGTTCCAGGCCTCGGACCCGCGCGAGGCCCGGGGCTCCCTGCCCGACGCCCGGGAGCTGCTGCGCCGGGGCACCGAGCGCCTGGGCAAGGACCGGGACCTGGCCGGCCAGCCCCTCCTTCGCGCGCGCCTCCTCGACACCCTGGGCGGCATCCAGACCGATCTCGGCCTCTACGACGAGGCCCGGCCCCTGCTGCAAGAAGCCCTCGCCATCCGCGAGCGGCTCCTAGGCCAAGGCCACCCGGAAGTCGCCGGCACCCTGGTCCGCCTCGGCGGGCTCGCCCAGCGCTCGAATCGGGGCGACGCCCTGGCCCTGTTCCGCCGGGCCCTCGCCATCCGCGAGACGCGCCTCGGTCCCAGGAATCCCGGCGTGGCCGAAGTCCTCAACGACCTGGGCATGACGCTCGCCGCGAAAGGCCGCTTCGACGAAGCCGAGCCCATCCTCCAGCGCTCGCTCGCCCTTCAGGAGAGCCTCTGGGGGAGCCGCGACCCCCGGGTCGCCAAGTCCCTGCACAACCTCTCGGGCATCGCCTACTACCGCGGCCGGACCGGGGACGGCATCCGGCTCCAGCGGCGCGCCCTCGCCATCCGCGAAGGCGTCCTCCCGGACGACCATCCCGACCTCGCCGGCAGCCGCGAGGCCCTGGCCCTGTTCCTCCAGAAAGAAGGAAAGATCGCCGAGGCCACCCGTCTCCTGGAGCGCGTGGCCGCGACCACCGAGAAGGTCTACGGTCCCGAGCACCCCGAGCTGGCCCGGACCCTCCTCAACCTCGGCCAGGCTCACGCGGACCTCGGCCATCCCGCCACCGCCCTGCCGCTCCTGGAGAGGGCCCTCGCCATCCGCGAAAAAGCCCTGGAGCCCGGCCACCCAAGGCTCCTCGAAACGCGGGACGTCTTCGCCAAATACTGCCGCGAGGTCCACGACCGGTTGGACGCCCAATCCCGCGCCCTCTGCCGCAAGCACGGTTTCTGATCACCCCGCGGTAGCCGTCCCCGGGACGGCCGGCATCCCTGCCATGGACATAGTTCGATACATCCCGCCTTATACAAACGATGAGGAAAAACCGATACATCTGTACGACGACACGCGGTAGCCATTCTCCTAAGCTGGTCTCCTCTGATCCCAATTCAGAACCGTCCCGGTGAAGGGTTCACCGGCGACAGCCTCAAAGACCGAACAAAGGAGAACTGATGAAACCCCAACTCGTCCTGTTCCTGACCCTGTCGCTGCTCTGTATCGGCACCGGCGCCGCCCTGGCCCAGACTCCGGATGGCTTCCCTCCCGCTCTGGAGACGGTCTGTGACATGGAGCAGGGAGCCGCCTACGGCCACTGCAACGCCTACTGCGAGGCCATGGACTGCGAGCTCGCCAACGACGGCGATCCCAGCACCAATCCGAGCGCCTCGGCCACCGCCTGCTCCAAGGTGCGCAACAAGTTCCAGCAGGCGACCGGCCGCGACCTGCCATGCGAAGTCACCTGCCCGTGCAACGTCCCGCGGTTTCCCGCGTTCTCTGAAATCGTCGCCGGTCAATTTCCGATCGCTGTTTGCCGCACCGAACCCGCCTTCGGCAGCCTGGATGGCATCTTTGTCGGCAATGTTACTCAACCCTTTGCTCTCGCTGCCCAGCTTGCCAGCGGCCAGTGGTTTTGCGGTGATTTCTTGGCCGGCACGATACCCATCACGCCAGCGCAGGGCCAGTTCTGCGCTCAACTGCTAGAACAGGCGGCGAACAGCCAGAATGTGACCTGCAATTAGCCGTAGATCCAGCACCAGCCTCGCACCTTCCCCAGGCCGGGACGGGCACCTTGCCGTGCTCCGTTCCGGCCTGTCGGCCGTCTGCCCGTTGGGCCGTTTGGACCACGATCCTCACCTTCACACAGCCGCTTTGACAGGGCCCGCCTCATGCTATTCCCTGAGAGGGTGTTTGGAAAGTGGTTCCCGCCCCACTGTAGAGACGCCTTGCAGGCGTCTCTGGGTAGGCACCATGGTCTTATACGGCCGAGACGCCGGATCGAAGAGGCGCCCCGCGGGAATCCTTGTTATTCGCGTCGTCCAACCCGCCTCGGAGACGCCTGCAAGGCGTCTCTACAGTGGGCACCCTGCGGCCGCTGACTTTCCAAACACCCTCTGAGCAAGCAGCCTTCCCGCTTCGCCGGAGTCGCGTTTTCGGCCTGAAGGGCCGGGAGAGCTCTGGCGGCCTTTCAGGCCGGATGGAGTCACCACGTCCCGGGGGGCGCACGCCCCCGGCCGGTTCGGGTCCATGGGAACCGCCCTATACAAACGATGAGAAAAAGATCATCTGCTGTATGACGACAACGCTGGGCACAAAGGCGCAGGCTTTCATCCAGTCCAAAAGGAGCCTCGTATGAGCCCAAAAGCTGTGCGGTTGGTATTGGTCGCCCTGATTCTCGCCTGTGCCGGGCTGGTTTTCGCCCAGGCCGGCGGATTGCTCGGGGGGGCGGCGGAGCCCTCGGCGTTGTCCAGGATCTTCCCCCTGCGCGCCGAGACGGCGGGTGGCGGAGATCCCTGGCGTCTCTTCGACGGCGATACGGGCCGCGGCTTCGCCGGGAGCAAGGAGGGGGTCTCCCGGGTCCGGCTGCTGCTGGACGGCGAGCAAGCCCTGACGGCCGTGGGCGTGTTCGGCCCGGCGGACGGCCGGCTGACGGTGTGGGCCGAGGAGGGCGGCGTGCCGTCCCTGCTGTTCGAGATGGAGCCGCGCGCCGCGGGCTGGCAGCGCATCCCGGTACCAGGCCCGGTGGCTACGCGGGCTCTCCTGGTGGACTGGCAGCCCGCCTCTCCCGGCGCGGTGCTGCCGGAGATCGAGCTGTGGAGCGCCCGCCAGACGGAGGCGGGAGAGCGCTCGGCCAGGGGTTTGCCCGCCGCCGTGCAGGTGAAGGGCGGCAGCCCGGCCGTGCTCGTGCGGCTGGGCGGCGATCCGGCCACGGCCGAACGGGCTTTCCTTTCTTATGAATTGACGGGGCTTTCCCACTGGTCGCAGGCGGTCCGTTCGATCAACGGCCACCCGTTCCAGGGGTTCGGAGCCCAACCGGCGCAAGGCGCGCTGCAAACCGAGGAGATCGATCCGCGCTGGCTGCGCCGCGGGATGAACGAGATCCTCTTCACTCCGGCGAACGCCGAGGTGCTGCCCGAGTCCCCATCAGGGGAGGCGGGGAGAGCCCGCTCGTTCGGCGCCGAGGTGGTTCCCTACGAGGTGCGCAACCTGCGGTTGGTCCTCACCGGAGATTCCGGCCGGACTTCCTCCGCGCGGCCGTGGAAGGGGGCGAGGCCCCTGGAGCTGCGGTTCGCGCGGCCTTCCCAGCCGTATGCGCTGGAGATCTCGGTCGCGGACGGCACCCGGGGCGTGCTGACGGCCACGGCCCGCCTCGCGGGCGGCGGCGCGGTGGCGCTCCTGGACGCGGTGGACCTGGGCGGTCTCCAGCCCGGGCGGCACTTCCTGCCGTTGCGCGAGGGCGTGCCCGCGGCGTCAACCGTCGAGCTGGCCTGGAGCGGCGAGCGGAGCGGCGAGGTCTCGGCGGCCGCCGTGCTCGCCAGCCCGGTCGGAGCGCGGCGGGGACCGCGCCTGGAGATCACGCATCCGCCGGCCGGCGATCCCGCCGAGCTGGGCGCGTACCTGCGGGGCTTCGTGCAGGGCCCGGCCGGTGTGCCAGGGGTGCCCTCTCTGCGGGTGAACGGCGCGCTGGTGCCGGGCGCCGTGACGGCCGCCGGCGCTCTCGGCGTCCTGATCCCCAGGCCCGAGGGAGAGGAAGGGGCGTGGGACCTTCACCTGGACCTGACCTGGCCGGACGGCTCGCGCCTCACCCGCGTGTTGCGGCTGGGGCAGAGCGCCGATGATCCCGATGGGGAAGGCGGGGACGGCCATGAGGTGGAGCGCGAGGTCGGGCCCGGAGTGGCGAAGACCCTCACCCTGGACGGCGCCCGGCTCGAAGTTCCGAAGGGCGCCGTGGACCGCAAGGTGAAGCTCACCCTGCGGGCCCTGGCCACGGGCGAGCTGCCGGCCCTGGACGCAGGCATGACCAACGTCACGCCCGGCCGCGGCGGCTTCCGCTTCGGCCCGCACGGCCAGAAGTTCAAGAAGCCGCTCGCGATCACGCTGCCCTACGATCCGGAGCTCATTCCGGAAGGGTTGCGGGTGGACGACGTGCGGACGTACTTCTTCGATGAAGAGGCCGGCCGCTGGATCGCCCTGAACCGGCTCAAGACGAGCGGCACGGAGGTGGTCAGCACGACGGACCACTTCACGGATTTCATCAACGCCACGCTGACGCTGCCGGACCAGCCGGCGTCGGCGAGCTTCAATCCCAATTCCATGCAGGACCTGGCCAAGGCGGACCCGGCGGCGGAGATCATTCTCCTCAAGGCGCCCGAAGGGGAGCCGGGCGGCGACGCCTCGCTCGACTATCCGCTGGTGATCCCCAAGGGCCGCCGCGGCCTCCAGCCGGATCTGTCCGTGACGTACGGCAGCGGCGGCGGCAACGGCTGGCTCGGCATCGGCTGGGACCTCACGCTGCCCAGCATCGACATTTCGACTCTGTTCGGCGTGCCGCGCTACGACCCGTCCTTCGAGACGGAGACCTACATGCTGCAAGGCGAGCAGCTCGCGCCGGTGGCCCAGCCCGGGAGCCCGCGGCAGGCGGACCGGGTCTTCACCCGCCGGATCGAGGGGAGCTTCGACCGCGTCGTGCGGCATGGGAGCGGTCCCGCGGACTTCTGGTGGGAGGTGACGGACAAAAAGGGGATCCGGTCCATCTACGGCCAGAGCGCCCAGGCCCGCCTGGCGGACCCGGGATCGGGCAACACCTCCCGGTGGCTGCTGGAGCAGGTGATCGATCTTCACGGCAACACGGTGGACTATTCGTATGCCCACGACTCCGGAAGTGATGGCGAGCCCTGGGTGCAGGCCTATCCGGCCGCCATCCGCTACACGGGCGTGAACGGGAGCGGCGGCTTCTATCAGGTCCTGTTCCAGATGGATGACGGCGAGCAGCGGCCGGACCGCTTCACCTCGGGTCTTTCAGGGTTCAAGACGCTCACCCGCCGCCGCCTCGCCCAGGTGGACGTGCTGGCGGGCGACGACCTGGTGCGCCGCTATGTCTTCTCCTACCGGGAAGGAGACTTCCGCAAGAGCGTGCTGGCGTCGCTGGCGGTGACGGGCGAGGACGGCACCACGGAGCTCGCCCGGCATGACTTCGAGTACCAGCAGGCCACCGCGGCGTTCGGTCCGATGCAGACCTGGGGAGGCATCGGCAGCGGCAAGGACTGCAACGCCTCGTTCAACGTCGGCGGCGGCGTCCACGTCTACGCGGGCCTGGGACCGCCTCCCGGCTCGCCGGTCTCCCCCACCTGCACGCCGCTCGTGGGCATCCAGGTGGGCGGCGGGGTCTCCGGCACCACCGAGCTGGCGAATTTCCTGGACGTCAACGGCGACGGCCTTCCCGACCGGGTCGACGACCAGGGCACGGTGGACCTCAACCGGCGGGGCTCGTTCCAGTCCACGTCGGTCTCCGGGGTGAGCGACATCGGGCGCACCCTCGAGTTCACGTTCGACGTGTCGGGCGGGGTCCGCATCCCGCCGCTCAACCTCGGCGCGACCTTCGTCTACAGCCACTCCAACGACGACCGCGCCTTCATGGACATCAACGGCGACGGCTTCCCGGACCTGGTGGGCGCGGACGGCGGCTTCCGCACCCGGCTCAACAACGGGACGTCGTTCCTGCCGGCTTCCAACTGGGGCGGCTTCGGCGCCTCCGGGCTCACGCTCGGCAGGCCGGGGGAGGAGGAGGAAGTCCTCTCGAACCTGAAGCTCTCGGACACCCTGCGGCGGCTCGTCCTGCCGTTCGCCGGCCCGGTGGCCCTGGACGGCGCCATTCAGAAGAAGCAGGCGGGCGGCGACGGCGTGAGGGTGCAGATCTTCCACAACGACACCCGCATCTGGCAGCGGACTTTCGCGGCCAGCGACATGGCTTCCTGCGTGCCCGCGGACGGCGATTCCTGCGGCGCAGGCCTGACTCTCAACGTGCAGGCCGGCGACCGGCTCTACTTCCTGGCCAATTCCATCCGCGAGACCAGCGCCGACGCTCTGCTCTGGGCGCCGCGGGTCACCTACACGGGCCAGGACGAGGAGGCCCTGGAGCCGTGGGGCTCGCGGGTCTACCGGTTCGACGGCGAGGAGGACTTCCGTCTGGCCGGCCCGCCGGGAAGCTCCTTCCTTGCCACGGGCAACGGCACGGCCCAGATCCAGGGAGCGTTCGTCAAGCAGACCACCTCGGACGGCGTCACCGTCCAGGTGATCAAGAACGGCGACGCGGACAACCCTCTCTATGAGCGGACCTTCACCGCGGACGAGACGGGCAGCTTCGACCAGATCCCGTCCCTTCCGGTGTCCCAGGGGGACAGCCTCTCCTTGCAGGTCTCCTCCGAGACCCCCGTGGACCCGGACCACGTGCGCTGGACGCCGCAGGTGACCCTCGACGGCGACCAGCCCGAGCAGCTCCAGCAGCCGCAAAAGGCCCAGGTCTACTACGCCATCCCGAAGCTCGATCCGGCGAACCAGCCCACGATGTCGTGGACGGTGCCGGCGGGCTGGGACGGCAACCTCCATCTGGAGTGGACCGCGGGGACCGGCGACGCCATTCTCTACGTCCAGGGCCTCCACCGCCTGTACGACCGGCGCACCGTGTCGGGCTCCACGAGCTTCGACGTCATGGTGGACGCGGACGAGGGAGATGCGGTCTTCGTCACCGTGCTCGGCTCGGGGACCCTGGCCGCCACCGCCAACGGGGAGACCGTTCCGGTCAACGAGCGCACCCTGGCCGAGGCGACCACGGAAGCCATGTCCGGCGGCTGGCACGGCTGGTTCTACGGCGAGTGGAACGGCAACGAGAGCTTCCACGAGGCCGGCCTGGACCTGCCGCAGAGCGAGGACGCGGGGACGCCGGACTTCCTCTTCGGCTTGACCCATTGGGAAGGGACGACCGGCGTCTCGCAGCCGGTGTGGACCGCCGGCGGTTTCGATCTCTACATGGCGGCGGAAGGGGTCAAGCCGTCGCGGCAGGGAGGCAACGCGGCCGGCGACCTGGAGATGGCCTCGGGCACCTCCGGCGGCGGCGGCGGGCTCTCCATCCTGCGCAAGACCACGGGCCGCACCGGGGCCGCCAACATCGGGCTCGGGCTGAGCCTTTCCCTGTCCTTCGGCGACAGCCTGAGCGAGGTCGACCTGCTCGACATGAACGGCGACCGCTACGCCGACCAGGTGTCGGGCAGCGGCGTGCGGTTCTCCGACGGGCAGAGCGGCTTCGGCGGTCTGGCATCCTTCTCGGGCCTGGATTCCGCCGTCCGCCGTTCGGACAACGGCAACGTCAGCGCCAGCATCGGCCTCGGCACGCTCTTCGTCGGCACGGGCGGCAGCGGCAAGGTCGAGAGGGTGCGGAGCACGCTGCCCACCATCGGCACGACCGTGTCGCTGTCGCAGACGCGGTACGACCTGATCGACGTCAACGGCGACGGCCTGCCGGACCGCGTCTCCATGGATTCGGGAGCGCCCTTCGTGACGGTGCGGTTGAACCTCGGCTACCGCTTCGGCGCACCCGAGGCGTGGCCGTTGCCGGGCTGGGCCGACTCCGACTTCGACTCCGGCGTCGGCGGCTGCCTCGACGCGGTGAGCGGCCTCGGCGCGTCTCTCGGCCAGGCGTTCGTCACCGTGGCCTCGCCGAACGCGATCTCCTTCACCCGCAGCTCCGCCTTCACCGCCGGCATCGCCTTCGGTCCCCTGGGCGGCGGCGGCTCGACCACCCTGGCCCGGACGCTGGTGCAGATGGTGGACGTCAACGGCGACGGCCTCGCCGACCACGTGGCCAAGGAGCAGGACGAGGATTTCTTCCGCGTCAAGCTCAACCGCGGCGACTACTGGGAAGCCGAGCAGCACTGGCCGGTCCCGGGCTGGGGCACGGGCCTGGGAGAGGGCTATGTCATTCCCGGCGTCATGCGCTGCATCGACGCCATCAGCTACAACGGCGACATCGCGGCCAACGTCTCCCTGGGCTTCGCGGGCTGCTTCACCATCATCCCGCCGGTGCCGGTGCTCGGTCTCCAGTTCGAGATCACCGGCCAGATCGACGGCAGCGGCGGCGGCCTCCAGCTCACCTTCCAGGACCTGGACGGCGACGGCCTGCCCGACCACGTGCTCAAGAAGAGGGACGATCCGAACGTCTACGTCAAGCTCAACCAGTCGCAGAAGGCCAACCTTCTGACGGCCGTGCACCGTCCCCTGGGCGGCAGCTTCTCGCTCACCTACGAGCGCCAGGGCAACAAGGTGGGCCTCTCGGCGGACGGCCAGCGCAAGGTCGACATGCCGAGCACCCAGTGGGTGCTGGCCTCGGTCACCGAGAACGACGGCCGCGGCAGCAGCTACACCACCCGCTACGACTACTTCGACGAGTCCTATCAGGACCGCATCGAGCGCGAGCCCTACGGCTTCGCCCGCGTGAAGACCACGCGGCCGGACGGCTCCACGATCGACCGGCGGTACAGCAACCAGAGCTTCTACCAGCGCCGTCTCCTGGAGCGGGAGGAGACCGCGGACGCCTCCGGCCGCGTCTTCCGCGTGGAGACGTGCTCGTACGACCTGCGCGCCTCGAGCAGCCACTCCGCCTTCCCGGCCAAGGTGCAGGAAGAGACCCTGTTCTTCGAAGGCACCGGCAGCGCCGGCAAGAGCACGGCGCAGACCTGGGACTACGACTCCTTCGGCAACGCCATCGCGTACCGCGACTCCGGCGACCAGGGAACGGACGACGACGCGGTGGCCACCGCGGCCTACCACGTCGATCCGCTGACCTACGTCGTCCAGCCCTCCCGCCTGGAAGTGCGCGACGGCGCCGGCCGCCTGCTGCGCGAGCGCCGGGGGACGTACAACGCCCAGGGCGATCTCGTCCGCCTGGAGCAGGTGCTGGCCGGCGGCAAGGACCCCGCCACCGGATCGTCCTACAGCGGCACCAACAACGCCGTCTGGACCCTCGGCTACGACGGCGTCGGCAACCTGGCCTCGGCGGTCGACGCCGCGGGCTTCACCTCGACGTTCACCTGGGATCCGGTCGCGCAGACCTGGCCCGTCCAGGTGAGCGACTCCTTCGGCTACACCAGCCGTTTCGCCTGGAACCTGAAGCACGGCAGGATCGCCGAGACGATCGACAAGAACAACCAGTCGATCCGCCACACCTACGACGGCTTCGGCCGCCTCGTCCGCGTCGTCGGGCCGTATGACACCGACGCCAGCCCGACCCTGGCCTTCGAGTACAACCCCGCGGCGAGCCCGGCCTGGTCGGTGGTCCATCACAGGGACGCGGTGCGCTCCGATCCCATCAATTCGGTGGTCTTCATCGACGGCCTCGGCCGGACGCTCCAGACCAAGGACGACGCCGAGCTCGACCTGGGGAACGGCACCTCGACCCGCACCGGCATGAGGGTGAGCGGCCTCATCGAGTTCGACGCCTTGAGCCGCGTGGCTGTCGAGGGGCAGCCGGTGTTCGACACGGGCGCCACGACGGCCTTCGTCAACGTGCCGCTGCTGAACCCGACCCGCTACACCTACGACGTCCTCGACCGGACCACCGAAGCCCGCTTCCCGCACGGCGCCGTGACCCGGATGGACTACGGCTTCGCCACCCTGGACAGCGTCAGCCGCCTCTCCCACACCCGCACCGACCCCAACGGCCGGGCCACGGTGTTCTACGACCACGTGCGCGGCAACGTGCTCGGCGTTCGCCAGACCAACACCCTGGGCGGCTCGCAGCGGACCCTGATCAGCCGCTACGCCTACGACGCCATGTCGCAGCTCACCGCGGCGACCGATCCGGAAGGCAGCGTCACGCGGCTGGAGTACGACACCCTGGGCCGCAACATCATCCTGGACAATCCGGACGCCGGCCGCACGGAGTCCCGCTTCACCCCGGCGGGCGACCTGGGGGCGAAGATCACCGCCAGCCTGGCGGCGCAGGGGCAGCAGATCCGCTACCTGCGCACCTTCCACCGCCTCGACCGCGTCGACTATCCCGTCACGCCGGACGCCGTCTTCACCTACGGCGGACCCGGAGCGCCGGAGAACCGGGCGGACCGCATCGCCACGGTGAGCAACGAATCCGGCCTCGAAGAGCGCTCCTACGGCCGCCTCGGCGAGGTCGTCCGCAGCGTCCGCACCGCGACCGCCCTGAGCGGCGCTTCGCCCAGAGGTCCGTACACGACCACCTTCCAGTACGACAGCTTCGAGCGTCTCCTCTCCATGGTCTATCCGGACGGCGAGCAGGTGACCTGGGGTTACGACGCCGGCGGGCAGGTCAAGACGGCCTCCGGCCTCCAGGCCGGCGCCACCTTCGAGTACCTGCGGCACCAGGGGTACGACGAGTTCGGCCAGAAAGTCCGGACCCTCTACGGCAACGGCGCGGAGTCCCGCTGGACCTATGACCCGCGGTCGCGCGAGCTCGCGGCGCTCCAGTCCCAGGAGAACGGCGGGCGGAAGATCCAGGATCTCGCCTACCGCCGCGACCTGACCGGCACGCTGCTCGGTCTCGACAACAACCTCCCGCCCGGACGCTCGAAAGAGCTCGGCGGCCCCTCCACCCAGACCTTCGCCTACGACGACCTCTACCAACTCGTCGGGGCCCAGGGGACCTGGCGGACCGCGCCCAACAAGGTCTCGTCCTACACCCTGGCTCTCTCCTATGACGAGGCCGGCGATCTGGTCGCCAAGAACCAGCTCCATGAGGTCGCCAGCGGCGGCAACGCCCAGCCGCAGCTCAAGACGACCTACAACTGGGCCTACGCCTACGGCGGAGCGCAGCCGCACGCGCCCACGCAGATCGGCACCCGCACCTTCCATTACGACCTGAACGGCAACCAGACCGGCTGGGAGAGCGGCACGAACGGCGCCCGCCGCATCAACACCTGGGACGAGGAGAACCGTCTCAAGTCCGTCGACGACAATGGCCAGACCACCCGCTTCCTCTACGACAACTCCGGAGCCCGCGCCAACAAGCAGGGGCAGAACAACGAGGTCATCTACGTCAACCGCTGGTACTCGGTCGCCAACGGCGCCAAGACGACCAAGCACGTCTTCGCCGACGACGTCCGTCTCAGCTCCAAAGTCGGGAGCACCTCGCCAAAGGTCTTCTTCTACCAGCCCGACCATCTGGGCTCGACCCATTTCGTCACCGACGACCTTGGCAAGGCCTGGCAGCACCTGGAGTACTTCCCCGGCGGCGAGGTGTGGGTGGACGAGCGCTCGGCGACCGAGGGCACGCCCTACCTGTTCAGCGGCAAGGAGGTCGACGAAGAGACCGGGCTCGCCGACTTCGGCTTCCGCTACTACGACAGCCGGCAGGGGCAGTGGATCAGCACCGACCCGCTGCTCGACGGCATGCTGGACACGGCCCGGATCGCCAAGCCCCAGACGACGCACAAGCCGTTCCGCCTGCCGGGGCACGTCTACGGATATGCCGCCAACAGCCCGACCAACCAGACCGATGCCCTGGGCCTGGAGGAGGCCGATCCGGAGACCGTCAGTCCGCCGGAGCAGGCGGCCGCGCCCGCACCGGCGCCGCAGACCGAAGAGCCGGCCCAGCAGGCGAGCACGCCGGCCCAGCAGCCGGCGCCGGCCGCCGAGGAAAAGCCCTACTGGCCGCCCAACCGCGGCTTCGAGGGCGATCCCTCGGAGACCACCCTGCAGCCCGGAACCCTGATCGACCGTTACGGCGGTTTCATGAAGGATGGACAGTTCCAGGACAAGGGGACCTTCGTGGCTCCGGAAGACACGCCCTTCGAGCAGCGCGCGCTGCCGCAGGAGACGGCCCAGAAGACCTACTCGGTCTACGAAGTGCTGAAGCCCATCCCGGGCGTACAGGGCGGCCTGATCGCACCCTGGTTCGGCCAGCCAGGAATGGGTACACAATACGATCTGCCGCAGTCGATCAACAGCCTGGTCGAGGGCGGGTTCCTGGGGCTGGTGAGCCGCACCCCGGGCAAGTGAGCGGCGGCTGAAAGGAGCCTGTGATGACCGGCGGGAGACAGTACATCGAATGGGATCCCCGCAAGGGGTATCCCGCCGGTCCGGGCCTCTTCTACGAATGCGGCATCTGCGGCGACGTGATCCCTTCCCTGCCTGAAAACGCCGACGCATGCCGCTGCGGCAACGTCCGCGTGGACGCCGACGCCGGCCGGGTGTCGGTCAAGGACAACGGGAAGCTCCGGATTTTCAGGGGTTAGGGAAGGGGCGCGGCCCGCCTGGGCCGCCACCAGCCCGATGTTTTAGACAAGGCCGGAGGCGCGTCTATCGAATGTATGATTCCGGCCGGAAACTTTCTCCGGCCACTCATTCATGCGAAACACCCGACTCCTCCTCTTGCTGGCCGCGCTGGCCTTCGCTCCGTTCGTTCAAGCCGGCATCGGCGACTACCCGCAGGCCGCCGCCCCGGGCGCCCCCTCCGGCAAGGAGTGGGAATCGGAGCAGATGCTCGGCCTCAACAAGGAGAAACCGCGCGCGACATTCAACTCCTACGCCGACGTCCTCAGCGCGAAAAAAATCCTGCCCGAGTTTTCGCAGTACCACATGTCCCTCGACGGCGCATGGAAGTTCAACTGGGTGAAGCGCCCGGAAGAGCGCCCGGTCGACTTCTTCAAGCCCGGGTTCGACGTGTCGAGCTGGAAGGAAATCGCCGTGCCGTCCTCCTGGCAGACGCAGGGTTACGATGTGCCCGTGTATTCAAACCAGGCCTACCTCTTCAAACGCGACTGGCCGCGCGTGATGGGCGAACCGCCCAGACACTTCACCACGTTCGTGAACCGCAACCCCGTCGGCTCCTACCGGCGTGACTTCGAAATCCCGGCGAGTTGGGACGGCCGCGAGGTCTTCATCAACTTTGACGGCGTCGACTCGTTCTTCTATCTGTGGATCAACGGCAGGTACGTCGGCTTCTCCAAAAATTCCCGCAACCCGGCCGAGCTCAACATCACGCGATTCCTGAGGCCCGGAAAGAATGTCGTCGCCGCCGAGGTGTACCGATTCTCCGACGGTTCGTATCTGGAATGTCAGGACATGTGGCGCCTCTCCGGCATCTTCCGCTCGGTGGCGATCCACTCGAAGGACAAGACGCATGTGCGCGACCTGTTCGTGAACACGACGCCGGCGGTGTCCGAAGAAAGCGGGCAATGGAAGCTCAGCGTCGCCTTGGACATACGCCACGTCGCCGCAAGCGACGGCAAACGCATCGGAATCGACGCCACGCTCTACGACGAAGCGGGCAAGGAAGTTTCCCCGGTTATTTCTGTTGCGGGAGATAATGTAGCACGAGAGAACGGTGCCAACGGCGAAATGGTTCTTGTTCAGAGCTACGCCAATCCGGCCCTCTGGTCCGCCGAGACGCCGAACCTCTATACACTTGTCGTCAAGCTCACCGACGCCGGCGGCAAGATCCGTGACATCGTCTCCACGCACGTCGGTTTCCGCGACGTGAAGATCGTCGACGGCGTGTTCCTCGTGAACGGTAAGGC
>Ga0126305_10000229_pt1 | contig 25053 bp, 25 predicted proteins | sample Plot26_FD_92536 | JGI IMG/M metagenome (GOLD analysis project Ga0126305, IMG submission 92536) | Serpentine soil microbial communities from UC McLaughlin Reserve, CA, USA - Plot26 | ecosystem: Environmental > Terrestrial > Soil > Grasslands | place: USA: UC McLaughlin Reserve, Lake County... | reverse complement strand
TTACCGCACCGGCGCCGTGGGGCAGCCGCTGGAAGGTCCGCAGCGCCGCTTCGGCACGCCGTCGCCCCGGGTCTACTGGGAGCAGGTGGACCGCCTCGCGGCGCGCCTCGATCCCCGGCGGGAGACCCTGGCCGCCTCGGTCCACAGCCTGCGCGCCGCGAGCGTGGAGGATTTGGCGACGATCTACCTGGAGGCCCGGCGGCGCGACCTGCCGTTCCACATCCACGTCGAGGAGCAGCGGCGGGAGATCGAAGACGTCATCGCCTACTACGGCCGGCGGCCCATGGCCCTGCTGCTGGAAACGCTCGGCACGGCGACGGACCTGACGGCCGTCCACTGCACCCACACGGACGGCGAGGAGATGGACCGCTTCCTCGCCGCCGGGGGCACCGTCTGCCTCTGCCCCTTGACCGAGGGCAACCTCGGCGACGGCATAGCCTCAGCTCCCCGGGCGCATCCGCGGAAGGCCGCCTTCTGCATCGGCAGCGACTCCAACGCCCGCATCTCTCACATCGAGGAGATGCGCTGGCTCGAGTACGTCCAGCGGCTCGCCACGGAGAGCCGCGGCGTGCTGCGGGACCCGGAAGGCAGCGTCTCCCGCACCCTCTTCGAAGCGGCCACGGCGACGGGAGCCAGGGCGCTGGGACTCGAGACCGGCCGCATCGAGCCCGGCCTCTGGGCCGACTTCGCGGCGATCGACCTGGAGGCGCCCTCGTTACTGGGATGGGAGCCGGAGACCTTGCTGGATTCTGTGGTCTTCGGGGCGACGGAGGAGGTGGTGGCGGCGACGTGCGTAGGGGGAGAGTGGGTGGAGCACCGGAGTCAGCGGTCGTAGGCGGAGTCGTGGTCCGGATGGAGGGATACAAACCGCAACGAATCACCCTCTCGAAAAGCCACGGCACGAAAGCCCTTGCCCATCCGCAGGCTGTAGAGCTTCTCACCTCTCTCGCCAGCTCGGGAGGAGATGAGCTCCCATTTGAGGCCCGAATCCCGGTAGATCTGCTCCCAAGTCATCTCCAATAGTTTTCGGAGAGTCGTAAGGACCGCCCACTGCTGATCCTTGGGCAGGTTGAACATATTCCGTTGGAAGATAGGATTATTGAGATCGAGCTGAACGCGTCCGGACCCTTGGCTCATGCGAAAGCCTCTCCTCCAACTCGTTCAGATCGGTTGCCTCTGGCGGATTTCGCGCCGCCCAAGCTAAACCCTCGTCCAGATCCGCCTTAACCTCAGAGGCGTGGAGCCAGCGCTCGTTGTCCGGAATGAACTCTCCCAGCTTCACGATCCAGACGCCTGGCTCCATTTCCTCGACGACTACGTGACGCCCCGCATACTGCTTGCCGAGAGCGATCTGCCCGCTGCTCCCGACGGTCTTGATCACTGCCATACTGGTGCCTCCATTCATGCGGCATTATGGCATAACCCTCATGCCTCAGCCGCCACCCTCAACTCTCCAGCAATTTCTTCAAGATCTCCCAGCTCACTCGTGATGATCCCGTACAGCTCTTCGGGGGTCACTTCCTGATAAAAATGTGTCAGGCGGTTGCGGAATCCTCCCAGCTCCCTTAGAACGCCAGCCAAACGCATATCCTGGACAAGACCCTTCTCTGCCGCGAGGCGGGCCAGTTCCTTGTATTCGAGTGCACCCTCTCCGTAGCCCTTGGCCAGGAGATGCCGCAGCAGGTCAAAGAGAGCCTGGATGGCCCGTCGGAGAAACGATTCGGCCGCCGCCGAATTCCGGAAGTCGGCGATGAACTCCTCGAGCGAGCTGACAGGCAGGGCACGGAGATCCTTCAAGCAGACCTGAACGGTATCGAGAAGATCGCCGACGACCTTGAGACTGACCCGCCCTTGAGTCACGACGAGCTCACCCCAAAGCGTTCGATCTCGATTCGCCGCTGGATGGGCAACAGCTCGGCAGCCCGGTTCATGACCACCAGCTCATAGCGATCCGCGTCGTCGGGGTTGGCCGTTGCGACCCGATGACCGTCGATAGCGGAAAACTGGAACAAGGCGTCCACCCGCTGGAGCGGCACCAGGTCTACGCGCAGTGGCTCGAAGATGTCCTCGAGGTCTACCTGCAATCGGGACAGAATCCGTGGATTTCGCAGCGGCTCTTTGAAGACGACTCCAACATCGAGGTCCGAGCCCTCCCCTGAGACCGCCTCCTCCTTCAGGAGCTGGAGCCCGTCATCGGCCCGCGATCCAAAGAGGTAGACCGCCAAGAGACCATGCTCGACGCAGAGTCGATCCAGAGCTTCTTGCCGATCCATATCGGCAGTATAGCTTTCCCCGGCAGGATAGAATCTCCAGGAGAACCGCCATGTCCCTCCTCCTCCGCATCGCCCGCTCCCGAGGTCTCCTCCCCCGCGTGTCCGACACCGAGCGCGAGGCGCTCGAGGCGGGGACGGTGTGGGTGGATGGCGAGCTGTTCTCCGGCCGGCCGGACTTCCGGCGCATCCTGGCGGAACCCTATCCTGAGCTGACCGAGCGCGAGCGTGCCTTCCTGGAGGGACCGGTCGAGGAGGCCTGCCGGCTAGTCGACCCCTGGGAGCTGTCCCGGAGCCGGGAGCTGCAGCCCGAGGTGTGGGACTTCCTCAAACACGAAGGATTCTTCGGCCTGACGATCCCGGAGGAGTACGGCGGGCTCGCCTTCTCGGCCCTCGCCTGCAGCAGCATCTTCGGCAAGCTCGCCTCGCGCTCCCTGCCGCTCTCGGCCATCGTGCTCATCCCCAACTCGGTGGGACCCGCCGAGCTGCTCCTTGCCTATGGCACGGAGGAGCAGCGCCGGCACTACCTCCCCCGTCTGGCCCGAGGCGAGGAGATCCCCTGCTTCGCCCTGACCGAGCCCGAGGCGGGCTCCGACGCCGCCTCCCTCACCTCCGAGGGCATCGTCTTCCGGGGGCGCGACGGCCGCCCGGCCATCCGGCTCAATTGGCGGAAGCGCTACATCACCCTCGCCCCGGTCGCCACCCTGCTCGGCCTCGCCGTCCGGCTGCGGGATCCCGAAAACCTGCTCGGCAGGGGCGAGGACGTGGGGATCACCTGCGTGCTGGTGCCGGCGGCGAGCCCCGGTGTCGAGATCGGCCGGCGGCACGATCCCCTGGGCATCCCGTTCCCCAACGGCCCCACCGAGGGGCGGGACGTGGTCGTGCCGCTCGACGCCATCATCGGCGGCGCGGCCGGCGCGGGGCGGGGCTGGAAGATGCTGATGGAGGCCCTCTCGGCCGGACGGTCGATCTCCCTGCCGGCACAGTCGGCAGCCGGGGCCAAGCTGGTGGCGCGGGTGGTGGGGGCCTATGCCGCCGTGCGCCGGCAGTTCGGGCTGCCCATCGGACGCTTCGAGGGAATCGAGGAGCCGCTCGCCCGCATCGCCGGCCTCACCTATCTCATGGAGGCGGCGCGGGTCTACACCTGCGGCGCCGTAGACTCGGGCCAGAAGCCGTCCGTGGTCTCGGCCATCGTCAAGCTCCAGGAGACCGAGCTGCTGCGCCGCCTCGTCCTCGACGGCATGGACGTGCTGGGCGGCGCCGGCCTCTGCCGCGGCCCGCGCAACCTCCTGGCCGACGGCTACACGGGCGCGGCCATCGGCATCACCGTCGAGGGAGCGAACATCCTCACCCGCACGCTGATCCTCTTCGGCCAGGGGGCCATCCGCTGCCACCCCTATGCTCAGAGGGAGATCCGGGCCCTCGCCGCCGGCGACTCCAAGGCCCTCCGCCGCGCCCTCCTGGGGCATGCCCGGCATCTGCTCGGCAATGGGATCCGCTCGGCATTCCTGAGCCTGTCCCGGGGGCGCCTGGCCCGCTCGCCCGTCCCAGGCCCCGCCGCCGTCTACTATCGCCGGCTGGCTTGGGCCTCCGCCCGCTTCGCCGTCCTCTCGGACCTCGCCATGCTCTCTCTCGGCGGCAAGCTCAAGCTGCGCGAGAAGCTCTCCGGCCGGTTCGCCGACGCCCTCTCCTGGATGTATCTCGGCGTGAGCACGCTCCGCCGCTTCGAAGCCGAGGGCCGGCGCGAGGAGGACCTCCCCCTGGTACGCTGGGCCCTGGACTGGAGCCTGGCGCAGATCCAGGAGGCGTTCACGGGGATCTACCGGAACTTCGAGGGGCCGCTCGCCTTCTGGATGCACGGGCCCGGCGCCTTCTGGGCGCGGCTCAACCCCCTCGGCGCTCTCCCCTCCGACCGCGAGGGCTCGCGCCTCGCCGCGATCCTCCAGACTCCCGGCGCCCAGCGGGACCGCCTGACGGCGGACCTCCATCTGCCGATCGATCCATCCCAGGCCGTGGGCCGTCTCGAAAGAGCCCTGCTCCTGGTGAGCCGGAGCCGCGATATCGTGGAGCGGGTGCGGACGGCGAGCCGCGAGGGCAGGATCCCGGCCGGCCCTCCCGAGGCCCGGCTCGACGAGGCCGTCGCCGCCGGAGTGATCGGCGGGCTCGAGGCGGCACAGGTACGCGAGGCCGCGGAGGCCCGCCGGGACGCCATCGAGGTCGACAGCTTCTCTTTGGACGAATATCTGGGATTCACGGAGGCCCACGAGGCGAGGGAGACCCTATGTGCGGACGCTACACGCTGACCTCTTCCGGTGAGGAGCTCGCCCTCCTCTTCGACATCTCAGACCTGCCCATGGTCCTGCCCCGCTACAACCTGGCCCCCACCCAGGAGGCGGCGGTGGTGCGGGTGACGGCGCCCGGCGAGCCGCGCCGGCTCGACCTGCTGAAGTGGGGGCTGATCCCCTACTGGGCCAAGGAGGCGAGCATCGGCAACCGCATGATCAACGCCCGCGCCGAGAGCGTCGCCGAGAAGCCCGCCTATAAATGGAGCTTCAAGAAGAAGCGCTGCCTGATCGCCGCCGACGGCTTCTACGAGTGGAAGAAGGAGGGCAAGCTGAAGCAGCCCTACCTGATCCACCGGCAGGACGGCAAGCCGTTCGCCTTCGCCGGCCTCTGGTCTTCCTGGAAGAACCCGGCCCAGGAGAAGCCGGTCGAGACCTTCACGATCCTGACGACGGACGCCAACGATCTGATGAGGCCGCTTCACGACCGCATGCCGGTCATCCTCGATCCTGAAAACTTCGATCTCTGGCTGGACCCGAAGATGGAGGACGCGGCGAAGCTGCAGCCCCTCCTCCTCCCCTACGCCGCGGACACCTTCGAGGCGTTCCCCGTCAGCCGGACCGTGAACAGCCCGGCCAACGAGTCCGCGAGCTGCATCGCGCCGCTGGTGCAGGATGAGCTGGGGTTCTAGATCACGTAGGCCAGGACGAAGATCCCGACCATCGTGAAGATCAGCGCCAGCTTGCCCGCGATGGCGATCAGCATGCCGACCCAGGTGCCGACCCCCACTTTGCCCGCCTGAGCCCAGTTCCGGCGCGCGGCGTACTCCCCGATCACGGCCCCCACGAAGGGTCCGAGGATGAGCCCCGGGATGCTGAAGAAGAAGCCCACGATGGTGCCGACGGCGGCGCCGGCCAGGGCCGCCCAGCTCGCTCCGACCCGCTTCGCGCCCAGGCTCGCCGCCATGAAGTCCACCACGAAGGTCAGTACCGTGAGCAGCGCCAGGATGGTCAGGGTGAACCAGCCCACCTTCTGGAAATGATCGGCCCAGGCGGCCACCAGCAGCCCCAGGAAGACCAGCGGCGCGCCGGGCAGAGCCGGCAGGACCGTTCCCAGTACCCCCACCCCCACGAGCACCACGGCCAGCAGCATCAGGACGGGCTCGGTTTCCATGGCGTCCTATCCCTCCGGCTCGACGCCCACCTGGAGCGGGCGGCCGAGCACCTGCCGGCACAGCTCCACGTACCGGCGCTTGTGCAAGTCGCCGTCCAGGACGTCGTAATGGTTGGGCACGATCCAACGGGGATCGAGAGCCAGGGCCTTGCGCAAGCTGCCTGGGAGCAGCTCGGGCCTGCTGGTGAAGATCGGCGGCGAGACGTGGGGCTTGAAGAAGTAGCTGGCGAAGAGGTCGCCCGAGAAGAGCAGGTCGTGCTTTTCGCTGTAGAAACCGCAGTGGCCATCCGAGTGGCCGGGCAGGTGGACCACCCGCAGGCCGCCCCAGAAGGGGAGCACGTCTCCTTCCCCGATCGGCTCGTCGATCAGCGCCGTGCGGTAGCGGAACGCCAACCGCCCCAACGCCTCCAGCCGTCCGCACCAGCGGGCGGTCCCTTCATAGGGATAGGTGCCGTCCACGTGAAGCTGCTCGGCGGGGTGGCCGTAGACCGGCGCTCCCGTCCACTCCTTGAGCTTCGCCAGGTTGCCCGCATGATCCAGGTGGCCGTGGGTCAGGAGGATGGCCTTGATGGAGTCCGCCGCGAGTCCCAGCCGGAGCATCAGCCGGCGCAGCAGGACCGGTTCGCCCACCATCCCGGTATCGAGGAGCCAGGCCTGATCCCCCTCCACGAGGAGATGGCAGACGCACATCACTCCCCGGATGCCGTAAAGGCCTGGCGGTATGTTTCTGCCGATCATGACCGAGGACGCCCCAGCCTGCGGTCGAAGAACTCGGCGGACGCCCGGAAGACCGAAAGCCAGCTCGCGTAGCGGAGGAACGAGTGGATCTCGTCCGGCAGGATGAGCTGCTCCACCTCGACGTTCCTCTCGCGCAGCCCTTCCACCAGATCCACCGTCTCGCTGAAGGAGACGTTGCGGTCGTCGTCGCCATGGATCACCAGCACGGGCGAGCGCCAGCCGGCCAGCCAGGCCATGGGGGAAGACTGGAAGGCCAGCCGCTCCTCGTCCGGCTGCGGATCGTAGTCCGGGATGAACGTCCGGATGCCCACGTTCCAATTGTGGACCCCGTGGATGTCCACCCCAGCGGCGAAGAGGTTCGAGGCGCGGGCCAGGCCGAGCGCCGTCAGATAACCGCCGTAGGAGCCGCCCCAGAGGCCGATGCGCCCCGGATCGACCTCTGGCCGGCTCCGCAGGAAGAGCCCCGCTCCCATTACGTCATTGAATTCGCTCGCGCCCGAAGCCCCCTGGTTCGGAGCCTCGCGGTACGCCAGCCCATAGCCGGTCCCCGCGCGGTAATTCACCGAGAGCACGACGTAGCCCCGGCTCGCGAGATACTGGTTCATCGCATAAGCGTTGCTGTAGTACCCCGAGTAATGCCAGCCGAGCAGCATCTGCCGGTGGGAGCCGCCATGGAAGAAGAGGACTCCCGGCCGCCGCTCCCCCTTCTTGATCCCCGGAGGCAGGAAGAGCTGGCCGTGGACCCGCAGCCCGTCCGCGGCGCTGAACGTCACCGCCTGCGGCTCCACCAGGGCGCTCTCCGGAAACTCGGACGGCACCGTTCCCGGCGCCAGCTCCCGCGCCTCGCCGCCCCCGGCCTCGAGCACGGCCTGGGCGGGCCGCCGGGCTCCGGAGCGCAGATAGGCCAGGGCCTTGCCGTCGCTCGTCATCACCGGCTGCCACTCGATGCCCGTCCCCCGGGTCAGCGCCACGGGCCGGCCGCCCGTCACGTCCACCCGCCAGACGTGCCGCCGGTCGATGTCGTCCTGGTTCGAGTTGAAAAGGACCTGCCGGCGGTCCGGCGTCAGCCCGACGGACTCGACCTCGAAATCGCCGGGAGTGAGCAGCGTGGCCTTGCCGCCCGCGGCGGGCACGGAGTAGAGGTGAAGCCAGCCGTCCCGCTCCCAGGGAAAGATCAGCCGGTCCTCCGCCCCCCAGAGCAACTGGTTCGCGGCGACCATCGCGTAGAAGACGCTCCCCGAGCCCGGCTCGGCACGCCAGACGGTCTTCGCCTGGCCGGTCGCGGCCTCCGCCACCAGGATGGACCAGGGCTGCGCGCTCGGGTTGGGATGGAAGAGGGTGACCTTCGTCGAGGCCGGCGTGCGCCGGAACGCCAGGCGCGAGCCGTCCGGCGACCAGACGGGATCGTTATCGGTGTCCACGCTCGGATCGATCCAGCGCAGGGTCTTGGCGGCCACGTCATAGAGGCCGATGAAGCTGTGGTCGCCCCGGCTGCTCACGAACGCCAGCTTCGAGCCGTCGGGGGAGAACCGTAGCTGCCGGGCGCTCCCCCGCACCTGCACCCACCGCACGGGCACCGGCTTGTCCGCGAACGGCGCCCAGAGGATCTCCCCTCCCTTGACCAACGCGATGCCATCGCCGCGCGGCGAGACGGCCACCCCGCTCCCCTCGGCAATTCGCACGGACTCGCCGCCGTCGAGCGGGACGCGCCACAGGGCCTGCTCGGCGCCGGCGGGATCGCTGGTGGGATTGGGCACGTCCCCCTGCCGGTTGGCGCCGCCGCCGCGGACATAGATCAGCGTCTTGGCATCCGGCGTCCACTCGAGGCCGCCGATGGACTGGCCGTCGTCGGCCGTGTAGCGGGTGACCGGCCGGCCCCGATACTCCGGAGGCTCGGCCACCCAGACGTTCCGGACCCCCTTCGCGTTCTGGATCCAGGCGAGCTTGCCCCCTGCCGGAGACGCCAGAAGCTCCGCCGGGAACGGCGCGCTCAGCAGGCCCTCGAGGGTGATCGCCGTCTGCTGGGCGGCGAGAGGAAGGCCGGCCAGCAGCAGGACAGCGGCAAGAGCGAAACGAGGACGGACTCGGCGCATCAACCCCTCCGGATGGTGGACCGTCTAACCAGAGGGATCATTTTCCACCAGAATGGCTAGGGACCCTACACTGGACCGATCATTGACTCCTTGAGCAACTGGCGTCCATGCACGACTGCCAGAATAAGGATCTGACTCTCCATGGGCTCCGGTCTGTAGATAACCCGGTAGTTGCCTATCAGCAACTCCCTCCAAGCGCCTTTCGGGAACTCCGGTAGGATTCTCCCAATCTCTGGAAAGCGGCCGGTCTTGAGCGCAGATGTCTGGATTCGCTCGACCTGGATCTGTGCATAGCGTCTGGAGTCCTTTGCGATGTAGTCGTGGATATCCCGAAGATCCTCCCGCGATTTGCTGGTCCAGACTACTCTGTAAACCACTTAGCGGTCTCCGCCACAACCTCCTCATGACTGAGGATGCGCCCGGCACGGACGTCCTCCTCTGCCGCGTTCAGCTTCTCTCGCAGATAGAGGCGGTATAATACCTCGTCAACCTCAACCTGCTCTGGAAGATCCTCCACCAGTTCTTGGAGCTCATGCTTGGCGATTCGCATCGGAAATCTCCTTCCTACCGGGACAAGCATAGCTTAGGGCGCAGGCTCCTGAAACCGCAGCGCCGGGTCGTGCTGGGCCCGCCGGAGGTAGGCGGCCACTCCGGAGACCAGATCCACGGTGGCCCGCTCCGCCTCCGCGGCCTGCTTGAGAAACGCCAAGGCGGCGAGCGCCTCACGGTGGATGTGCAGCGAGGAGAAGATCGGCACCATCTCCTCCGCCAGCCGCTTCAGGTCCGCCGTCCGCCCCTGCTCGGCATACAGCATGCCGAGCTCCAGGGAGACCAAGGCGGTGTCGTATGGGACCCCCTCGCCGATGAACCCCTCACGAGCAGCCAGGAACAGCGACTCGGCTTGCTCGAACTGGCCGAGCCCGCGGGAGATCTTCCCTTTCACCCACTTGCGCCGGTTCTGCGTCCAGGCATCCGGGAAGCTCCGATACAAAGGGCGGGTCTCGCGATAGAGCTTCTGGGCCTCGAGGAAGCGGCCTGATGCGGCCAGATAGTCGATCAGATTGTGCCGGGCACAGATCAAAAGGCGCGGTTCCTGTTCGGAGTCGATGAACTGAATCGCCTGATAAAGGAGAGGAATACCACCTTCGGGATCACCGGCGTAGTGGCGGACGGTCGACAAGTTGACCAGCGACCTTCCTGCACGGTGGCGCTGATCGCTCTGGAGGAAAATTGTGATGGCCCTCCGCAAGAGCCTGGAAGCATCGTCAAAACGCCGTTGATCCCTGCGTAGCGAGGCTTCCAAGTCCAACAGAACCGCCCGTTCGAGCGGGTCCTTGGTTCCCTGGTTAAGATGTACATAGGCAGAGGCAAGCGCTTCCTCTGCACCCTTAAGGTCCGAACGGACTCGATGTGCATTCCCGATGTACCCCCAAGACCGTGCTCGCAGGTCTTCTATCAGCGCATCGCCATAGAGGCCTTGAGGCAGGTACTCCGATAGGCGAAGAGCCAAAAGCCCAATCTCTTCAGCGTAATCAGGATTACGAATACTCATCTCAAGGCACCGCTCTACCAGCAACTCAAACAGGCCCCAGGTGTGAAAGCGTGGGTCGTTCTGGAGAAGGATGACTTTGGGGGCAGAACTGGAACGCGTCAGCTCAACGAAGAGGCCCGGGGCTTCAGCTCGCTCCTCGGCCAACACGTACTCCCTATCTCGCAACACCTTCTCTGTTCGTTCGAGGGCTGGCCCATAATCGACAGGCGCCGGAGGCCAATGCAGCACGTTCGCCACTCGCCTCGCCACTGGCCCCGAACGCTGGCTCACCACGCCATGGACACGGCGGCGGCAGGCCGCACACCGGACCAGGTGGTCAACCACCTCCAAATGCTCCCTTGACAGCGACAATAGGAACTCCTCCAGCAAAAACTCATTGGGGTGGATCTTCAAACGATTGCCTCCTCTCTCAGGACCCAGAGCGCGGCCAGAGTTCCGCCTCTAAAATACTAGTTACCGCAGAGGCGGGAAACGGGACAAGCAAAATGAGGGAAAAGCAGGCGCCAGCCCGTAGTCTGGCGCCCTTAGAAGAAATAAGCCACTAATTGCCGTTAGGAGCCACTAAACTGCCGCCATCTGTCTCCTCTCCAGAAACAGCGTGGGGATCCCCATTGGGGTCCATGCTGCTTCCAGCCTTTTCCCAGACTACCTGGATCGCGGGCGCTAGCAACTCGGCGATCCACTCCCAGGCGGCGTTGAGCACTCCCCTTGGCTGGGGCGACGCCTGGCGTCCCAGAGGCGGCAGGGCATATGCAGTAGTGGCGAAAAGGTTGACGAGGACGAGAACGATGGCGGCCGATCGGATTTTGCTTGACATGGAGTGCCCCTCCTTGGCGGATTCACCGGCGGCCATCATGGCCGCCATTCACTCCGCCTAATAGAAGAGTGACACTTCTTACCTCAAAGCGTGCCCCCCGGAGAAACATCGGCACGGGAGAGAAGGATTTGTGTGCTCTGGACGCCAGCGAAGCAGCTCTAAAGAGGGTCGAAGCAGGGCCGGCCGTCGTCGCAGCGCCCGTCGTCGCACACCCGGCGGTCGGGGCCGAGGCAGGTCATGGTGAGGCTGCACCAGAAGAAGCCGTCCTTGGTGTTGGGGATGGCGGGGTCGGGCTCGACGTCGATGAACATCCCCTTCGAGCGCAGGCGCGAGCAGCAGACCCGGGGCATCGATCCGGACTTGGTGGCGAGATTCATGGCTCAGCCCTCCCCTTCCATCATACCCGCCCCCAGGCCCGCCGCGGTCAGCAGGGCGCGCTTCACGGCGATGCGGGCGAGTTGGATCTTGTAGCGGTTGTGGGAGAGGGCGCGGGCCTTCTGGACGGCGGCCTCCCCCGCCTTGCCGGCGAGCGCGGCGTCGATCGACTTGCCCTTCAGGAGCTCCTCGGCCTCCGTCGCCACCCAGGGGATGGGCGCCACCTGGCCCAGGACGATTCGAGCCCGGTTCACCGTGCCGCCGTCCATCTCCAGGACCACGGAGGCGGTGGCGAGGGACCAGTCGAGAGTCTCGCGCTGCCGCACCTCGTAGCTCGCGACCTTCCGGCCCGCGGCCGGCGGCGGCAGCAGGAGCTCGGTGATCAGCTCGCCCGGCAGAAGGTCGTGCTCGCGCTCCCCCTCCTTCCGGGGGATGCGGTAGAGCTTCTCGAGGTCGACCCGGCGCTCCCCCTGCGGTCCGAAGAGGATCACCTGGGCGCCCAGGGCCACCAGCAGCGGCGCGAGGGTGGACGGCTGCACGAAGTAGGCGGGGCCTTCGTTGCCGAGGATGGCGTGATAGCGGTTGTCCCCCTCCGTGACCATGGACTTGCCGTCCTTCAAGGCGAGGAGGCCGAAGCCGTTCCGGTAGTACCAGCAGCGGGGACGCTGGCAGAGGTTGCCGCCGACGGTGGCGACGTTGCGGATCTGCGGCCCGGCCAGCCGGCCGGCGGCGGCGGCCACGGCGGGGTGCTCGAAGGCCATGGCGGCGTCGGCCGCCAGAGCGTCGAGGGTGGTGAGAGCGCCGATCCGCAGGCCCGCGCCCTTCTCGGAGCGGACGCCCGTGAGCCCGCCGATCGACTTGAGGTTGACCAGCCGCTTCGGGGCCTCGACGCCGTCCTTCATCAAGGCCAGCAGGTCGCTGCCGCCGGCGAGCGGCGCGGCGCGGCCGGGCTCGGTGCCGAGCAGGCGCACGGCCTGCTCGCGGGTGCCGGGGTTGGCGTACTCGAAGGATTGCATCAGGCGGTCTCCTTCTTCGCCGCCAGCGCGTCGAGCACCCGCCGGGGGGTGAGCGGCAGGTAGGGAACGCGCACTCCGACGGCGTTGGCCACGGCGTTGGCGATCGCCGCGCAGGGCGAGACCATCGGCGGCTCGCCCAGGCCGATGACGCCGCGCTCGTCGTAGCCCGGCCCCGTCATCATGTGCACCACCAGCTCGCCCACGTCGGCGATGCCGGCCATCTTGTAGGACTCGAAGTCGACGTTGAGGGTGATGCCGGTGACCGGATCGATCACCTTCTCCTCCGACAGGGCGGTCGAGATGCCCATGATCAGGGCGCCATAGACCTGGCTCTCGGCCGTCTTCAGGTCGATGACCAGGCCGCAGTCCTGGACGGCCACCATCTTGTTGACCTTGACCACGCCGGTCTCGGCATCCACGGAGACGTCCGCCATCTGCACGCCGCCCACGCCGCTGGCCGTCAGCTCGCCTTCCCCAGGATTGCCGGGATTGACCCCGCTGGCGGTGAGAGGGGTGCGGCCGAAGAGGGCCATCGCCTGCCGCCAGGTCAGGCTGCGGGCGGGCTCGGCCTTGACGCGGATCGTGCCATCGGCCGCCTCCAGGGCGTCGGGGGTGGCCTCGAGCCGCGGCGCCGCTTTGGCGAAAATCATGCCGAGGGCGTTCTGGGCCGCCCGGCGGGTGGCGGCGCTGACGCCGCCCACGGTGCTGCTGCCGCCGGAGCCGCCGGAGGCCGGGTAGCGGCTGTCGCCCAGGCTCACCCGCACGGCGTCGAGAGGTAGGCCGAGGGTGTCGGCGAGCACGATGGCGATGACGGTGCGGGTGCCGGTGCCGATGTCCTGGCTGGAGATCTTGGCCTCGGCCAGGCCGTCGGGATGGATCGTCACCTCGCAGTTGCTGCGGTGGCCGCGCCCGCCCCAGGTGTGGATCGACAGCCCGAGGCCCCGCTTGACGGGCCCCCGGGACGGATCGCCCCGCGGGTGCCAGCGCTGGCGCCAGCCCATGAGGTGGTCGGCCATCTCGAGCTCCTCGCGGTAGACCTTCTCCAGCGGGCCGGTCAGGGCGAGGTTCTGGAGGAAGAGGTCGAGCGGGTTCATCCCCAGGCTGGCGGCGAGGTCGTCCAGCGCGCTCATGGTGAGGTAGCACCCCTGGGGATGGTTGGGGGCCCGCCACGCCCGGGAGCTCGCCTTGTGGGTGGGCACGGCGGAGTGCCGGTGCCGCCGGTCGGGGATCTGGAAGACGTAGGGCATGGGCGGGCTGCCGGCGTTGCCGAGGCCGCCCGAGCCCCAGGACTTCGAGGACCAGGCGGTCAGCGTGCCGTCCAGCCTGGCGCCCACCTCGATCTCGGCGTAGGCCGACGGGCGGTCGCCGGCCACCGTCAGCTCGGCGCGGCGCTCCAGCATCAGCTTCACCGGCACGCCGCCCGCCTGCCTGGAGAGCTGGGCGCAGTCGATGCCCCAGCGGTCGGCGCTGAACTTGCTGCCGAAGCCGCCGCCCATGTGCTCGGTGACCACCCGCACGTTGGCGGCGGGGATGCCGAGCCCCTCGGCAAATTGCGTCGCGACGCCGGAGACGGCCTGGGTGGAGCACCAGGCGGTCAAGGTTTCCGGACCCGTCCACTGGCAGATCTGGCCGTGGGCCTCCAGGCAGTTGTGGGCCACGACGGGCATGCCGTACCGGCCCTTGAGGCGCACGGCGGAGCCGGCCATGGCGGCGTCAGGATCGCCCGCCGTCTCCTCTTCGCCGGGCGTAACGCCCGCGGCGCCATCGAGGCTGTCGTCTTTCACCTGATGGGGCAGCACCTCGTACTCGACGACAATGGCCCGCAGGGCGTCCTCGGCGATGTCCTCGGAAGTGGCGGCGACGGCGACGACGTCGTCCAGCGCCCATTGGATCTCGGTGCCCTGCCCCTGGATGACCCGCACGGCCTTGACCCCGGGCATCGCCTTGGCGGCGGAGACGTCGAGCCGCAGGATGCGCGCGTGGGCGTGGGGGCAGCGCAGCACCTTGGCCCAGAGCATGCCGGACGGCTTGAGATCGTAGGTGTACTTGGCACGGCCCGTGACCTTGGCGGGGCCGTCGAGGCGCGAGATCCGCTGACCGATCAGGCGCCGGTCTTTCGCGTCCGGCCAGGAGTAGTCAGCCACGGCCCCTCCTCTTCTTCTTCTTTTTGTTGCGGCTCGCCGGTTTGGGGGCGTCGACGGCATCGCCGTCATCAATGACCTCGGCGCCGCTCCCCTCCTCGGGCTCCTCCGGTTCCTCCTCGAAGCCGCCCGCCATCAGCGGCGCGGCCGCCAGCACCGCCTGGCGCATGCCGGCGTAGGTGCCGCAGCGGCAGAAGTTGCCGGAGAGGCCGTGATGGACGTCGCCCAGGCTGGGGGTGGGATTGTGGTCGAGCAGGGCCTTGGCGGCCATGATGAAGCCGGGCGTGCAGAAGCCGCACTGCTGGGCGTCGTTGTCGACGAAGGCGGCCTGCAGGGGATGGAGCTTCTCGGGCCGGCCGAGCCCCTCGAGGGTGGCGATGGGCTGGCGCTGGACGTCGATGGCGAGCAGGCTGCAGGCGTAGACGGGAGCGCCGTCGAGGAGCACGGTGCAGGCGCCGCAGGTGCCGCGGTCGCAGACCTTCTTGGCGCCGGTCAGCTCCAGGTGATCGCGCAGGGCGTCGAGCAGGGTGGTCCGGGGCTCGAGATTCAGGTCATGGCTCTTGCCGTTGATCCGCAGCCGCACGGGCACCGGCCCGGGCCCGAAGACCTCGACCCCGGCCTCCATGCGCGGCGCGGGTTTAGCCTTGGCCCCCTCCGCCATCTCCCCCGCCAGCAGACCCGCCGATCCGAGGGCGCCCACCGCCGCGCCGCCGCGCAGGAAATCACGGCGGGAGATGCCGCCCGCCGGGAGATCGTCACCCTTGCCGTCCTTGGCCATCGCAGTCCTCCTGCGGGGCAAGGTACAACAAAAAGGGCCGGCGTAAGCCGGCCTTCTGGTAACGGAAGAGTCAAAGCTTTGCGCTTCGGATGTGCTCTCAGGCCAGCTCGAGATCCGTCCTGGGGAAGTCATTGCCGACGCACAGCAGCGGCTGAGCCGCGATCTTGGCCGTTGCGTAAGCCATGCAATCCCCGAAGTTGAGCGCGGCCGGGTGCCGGCCCTTGCCAAAGCGCAGGAACGCGTCTGCCGCTGCATACCAGTGCACATCACTGAACGGCAGCACGACTGCGTCAAGGGCGAGCAGAAAGCTTTCCAGATAGGGTGCTGGGTTCGTCTGAAGACGCCCGGCCAGGACGAGGTGTGATTCCACCAGCGTCGGAGTGCCGACTCCGACCGGTCCGGTTGCTTGCAGTTTGGAGAGGAGCTCTTCGGCCCCGGGCTCCTCCACCAGGATCGCCACAATCGCCGAAGAGTCGAGGATCATACGCCACCGAGTCCGTAGCCGAGGATCTCTTCCTCTTCCTCCTTGGTGATCCGTTTGCCACGAACCTCAGGAGGAATGTTGGGCCAGACTTCCCTCTCCAGGAAAAGGCGGAGCCTCGCGACTCGCTCTGCCGGGACGTTCTTCGGCACGAGCCGCAACTTTCTTTCCTCCAAGGCCTTCCGGATGGCCTCCGTCTGGCTTTCTCCAGCCAGCTTGGCGACCTCGGCCGCGAGGCGCTCGGTTTCCGGGTTTTCGATCGTCAGAGCCATGGCATCATCGTCCCAACCCTGGAGCGAGAAGTCAATGAGACAGTGCCGGCCGGGCTCAGCACGGCCGGCACCAGTGATTTTTAGAGCCCTATCCTACCAGCCGCACTTCTGTCCCTGATTCTGCTGGTCGAGCCAGGTCTTCAGAGGGGCGAAGTAGTCGAGGATGGCGGTGGCGTCCATCTGACGCTGGCCGGTGACGACCTCGAGGGCGTCGGGCCACGGGCGGCTCTGGCCCATCTCCAGCATCTTGGCCAGGCGGGCTCCCGCCTCCTTGTTGCCGTAGATCGAGCAGCGGTGCAGGGGGCCCTTGAAGCCGGCCGCCTGGCAGAGCCCGCGGTGGAGCTGGAACTGCAGGATGTCGGCGAGGAAGTAGCGCGTGTAGGGCGTGTTGCCCGGCACGTGGTACTTGGCGCCGGCGTCGAAGTCCTTCTCGCTGCGGGCTACCGGCGCCCTGACGCCCTGGTACTTCTCGCGCAGCTCCCACCAGCCCTTGTTGTAGTCGGCGGGCGAGATCTCGCCCGAGAACACCTTCCAGCGCCACTGGTCGATCAGCAGGCCGAAGGGCAGGAACGACACCTTCTCGAGCGCCCGCTTCATCAGCAGGCCGAGGTCCTTCGACGGGTCGGGGACCTGGTCGATCAGGCCGATCTGCTTCAGGTACTCGGGTGTGATCGACAGCGCGATGGTGTCGCCCACCGCCTCGTGGAAACCGTCGTTGGCGCTGTCCTGGTAGATGAAGGGCTGCTGGTTGTAGGCCCGCTGGTAGAAGTTGTGCCCCAGCTCATGGTGGATCGTCCGGAAGTCCTCGTCGTTGATCTTGGTGCACATCTTGATCCGCAGGTCGTCCTTGTAGTCGAGGCTCCAGGCGCTGGCATGGCACTGGACGTCGCGGTCCTTGGGCTGCGTGATCAGGGAGCGCTCCCAGAACGTCTCGGGCAGCGGCGCGAAGCCGAGCGAGGTGAAAAAGCTCTCGCCATACTTCACCATCGCCTTCTCGTCGACTTTCCTGGCCTTCAGGCGCTCCGTCAGGTCGAACCCCGGATCGGCGTTGGGAGGCGCGACCAGCAGGTAGATGTTGTCCCAGGTCTGCGCCCACATGTTGCCCAGCAGGTGGGCCGGGATGGCCTGGTCGAGCGGCACGACGTCATCGCCGTATTTCTTATTGAGCTGCGACCGCACGTAGCAGTGCAGGGACTCGTAGAGCGGCTTGACCTGGCCGTAGAGGCGGTCGAGCTCGGCCGCGAACTGGTCCGGCGGCATGTCGTACTTCGAGCGCCAGAGGGCCCCGGTGTCCTTGTAGCCCAGCTCCTTGGAGCCGGCGTTGGCGATCTCGACCAGGCGCTGGTAGTCGGCGCGCATCGGCGGGGCGATGCCGTGCCAGCCCGTCCAGGCCTCGAGCAGCTCCTTGGGGTCCCGGCTGTCCATCATGACGTCTTCGAGCTGCGGCAGGTCCTTGCACTCGCCGCCGCCCGGCGGGCAGTACTTGCCGGAGCCGTACTGGGCGTCGAGAGAGGCCGCCAGGCGGCTCAGCTCGGCGGTCTGGGCGGGATCGCTGGGGGCCGGCAGGACGAGGCTGCGCTTCAGCAGGTCGATCTGGCGCCTGAGGTCGTCCGGCAGCTTCACGTCGTCGAAGCGCGTGGCCTCCTTGGCCAGCTCGACGGCGACGCCGAGGAGCACCTCGCCGCGCTGGGCGGCCAGGATCTGAGTGTCGTAGGTGATGAAGTTGGCCTGCACCCAGGCCGCCCGCTGAGCCTCGACCGTGAGGTCGAACAGGCGCTTCTGGGCGTCCTCGAGGAACTTGCGGGCATCCTCGGCCGTCGGCTTGGCGCCCTTCTGGGCCGCCTGGGCGGATGCGGAGAGCGGCAGGGCCACGAGCGCCAGGACGAGGCCGGCGCCGGCCAGAAACGCCGCGGGCAGGCGGAGAGCTTCAAGGGAATTCTTCATGGATCCTCCACAAAAGGTTCGGACCTGGGATTCGATCCCGGAATCAGCCGGCCAGCGCGGCCGCGATCCGCTCGAGACCCTCCCTGAGGTTGGCCCGCGAGCAGGCGAAAGAGAGCCGGATGTGATTGCCGGCGCCGAAGGCGGCCCCCGGCACCACGGCGACTCCGACCTCTTCGAGCAGAAACTCGGAGAGCGCCATCGAATCTTCCCGCCCCGGACGGAAGCAGGCGGAGACGTCGGGGAAGGCGTAGAACGCGCCGTCCGGCGGCCGGCAGCGGCAGCCGGGGATGCCGTTCAGGAGGGGCACCAGCATCTCGCGCCGCGCCCGGTACTCGGCCACCATGACCTCGACCTCGGGCTCGGCGTGGCGCAGGGCCTCGAGGGCGCCCACCATGGCGAACGAGGTGGGGTTGGACGTGGCATGGCTCTGGATGTTCTCCACCGCTCCCACGATTTCGGCCGGCCCGAGCAGGAAGCCGATCCGCCAGCCGGTCATGGCGTAGGTCTTGGAGAAGGAGCCGACCAGCACCACCGTCTCCGGGAACTCGGCGGCCAGGGAAGCGGCGCTGGCATGCGTGCCGCCAATGCCTCCCTCGCTGCCATAGACGAAGCGCTCGTAGGTCTCGTCCGAGATCACCACCAGGCCGCGCTCGGCGGCGAACTCCACGATCTGCCGCAGGTCGGCCGCCTCTACGATCCCCCCCGTGGGGTTGCAGGGGGAGTTGAGGAGGATGGCGCGGGTGCGGTCCGTGACCGCCTCCAGGAGCGGGCCGGCGTGGATGCGGAAGCCGTCGTCCCCGGAGGTGGGCACCATCACGGGCCGGGCGCCGGCGAACCGGATCTGCTCCGGAAAGCTGACCCAGCAGGGCGAGGGGAGCACGACCTCCTGCCCCTCCTCGAACAGGGCGAGGGCGAGTTGGAAGAGGGCGGCCTTGCCGCCGACGGTGACGATCGACTGCGCCGCTTGCCAGGGCGCGCCGTAGCGCTGCCGGCAGGAGTCGGCGAGGGCCTCGCGCAGCGCGGGCAGGCCGCTGCCGGGCGTGTAGCGGGTGAACCCCTCGGCGAGGGCGCGCCGGGCCGCCTCCACCGCCACCGGCGGCGAGGGGAAATCGGGCTCGCCGGCCCCGAGGTCCACCACGGAAACACCCCGCGCCCGCAGCTCGGCGGCGCGCCGCGTCACCCGGAGGGTGGCGGATTCTCCAATCGAGGAAGCGCGTTTGGATAGCTTCACGGGGGCGGATCGTATCATCGGGAAGCAGGCGGGATGTAGGATCATGATCAGCCTTCCGGCTCAGGCGCGAATAAAATGCCGCCGGTTCCTGTTTCCGGCTCCAGATCGACGAGAGGGCGATCCTCATGACCGACCCCATGATTGACCCCATCAAGGCGCATGCCTCGGCTCCAGCTCTGACCCGACTCGCCGGCCTGGGCCTCGCCCTGGCGCTGCTTGCGCTGGCGGCGCCCGCCGGGGCGCAGTTCCAGCGGCAGCAGAAGGCCTCCTTCGTCCTCAACTCCGACCGCACGGCCTACGACGCCGGGGCGCCCGCCCGCGTCGCCGCCCTGGTGAGCATCGAGCGGGGATGGCACGTCAACAGCGCCAAGCCGACCTTCGAGTACCTCATCCCCACCGTCCTCGAGCTGGCCCTGCCGGCCGGCTGGTCGCCCGGGCCGGTCACGTATCCGCCGGCCGAGATGCAGAAATTCGCCTTCGAGACCCAGCCGCTGGCCGTGTACGACGGCGACGTGGTGATCTTCACCGAGGTCAAGGTGCCCGCGGGCACGGCGGCCGGCTCCTACCCCATGAAGGCGTCGCTGCGCTACCAGGCCTGCAACGACTCGCAGTGCCTGCCGCCCGTGACCGCCGAGGCGGAGATCCAGCTCTCGGTAGGAGCGGACGGCAAGCCGCAGCATGGGGACCTGTTCACGAAGGCCGCCGGGATCGCGGCAGGAGGAGGCAGCGGAACGGCGCCTCCGGCTCCCGCCGCCGCGAAGCCGGCCGGCGGCAACCTGGCCGTCACGCTGCTCCTGGCCCTGCTCGGCGGCCTCATCCTCAACGCCATGCCGTGCGTCCTGCCGGTGCTGTCGCTCAAGATCTTCGGCCTGGTGCGCAGCGCCGGCCACGGGCGGGCCGAGGTGGTGCGGGGCACTCTCGCGACCTCGGCGGGCATCCTGGCCTCGTTCTGGTTCCTGGCCCTGGCGGCCATCGCGGCGCGCGCGGCGGGGTCGGCGGTGGGCTGGGGGGTGCAGTTCCAGCGGCCGGGCTTCGTCGCCTTCCTCGCCGTGGTGGTGGTGCTCTTCTGCCTCAACCTGTGGGGGCTGTTCGAGATCCCCCTGCCGCAGTCGCTGGCCCGCCTCGGCGGCACCGGACCGCGCGAAGGGCTCGCCGGCCACTTCGCCTCCGGCCTGTTCGCCACGCTGATGGCCACCCCCTGCTCGGCGCCTTTCCTCGGCACGGCGATCAGCTTCGCCCTCGCCCAGCCGGCGCCGGTGATCCTCGCCGTCTTCACGGCCCTGGGACTGGGCATGGCCCTCCCCTACCTGCTGGTGGCGGCGGCGCCCGGCATCGCCCGGCTCCTCCCCCGGCCCGGCGCCTGGATGGAGACGGTGCGCGGCGTCATGGGCTTCCTGCTGGCGGCGTCGGCGGTCTGGCTGTTCTACGTCCTCTCCTCGCAGGTGTCGCCCGAGCAGCTCGCGGCGGTCCAGCTCGGCCTGCTCGGCATCGGCCTCTTCACCTGGATCCAGCATCGCGTCGCCAGCAGCCGCGGCCTGCGCGGCATGGCCGCGGCCGGCATGGTGGCTGCCATCGCCGTCACGCTCTTCGCCGCCGCCGCCTCCCGGGGCGAGGCGACGACGCGGACGGCCGGGCAGCCGGCGGGCCTGATCCCCTGGCAGGACTTCGACCGCGCCCGCGCGGAGTCGCTGTCCGCCGGCGGCCAGCTCGTCTTCGTCGACGTCACCGCCGACTGGTGCTTCACCTGCAAGGTCAACGAGCGCCTGGTGCTCAACACCCCCGAGGTGGCCCAGGCCTTCGTGGAGCACGGCGTGGTGCCGATGAAGGCCGACTGGACGAACCAGAACGACGAGATCGCCAAGTTCCTCGCCGAGCACGGCCGCTACGGCATCCCCTTCTATCTCCTCTACCGTCCCGGCCAGGAGCCGCACGTCTTCGGCGAGCTGCCGAGCAAGAACGCCTTCGTGGACACCGTGCGCCAGGCGGCGGGCGGACGGCCGATCGCGCAGCGGTAGGCGGCCTGCCATGGCCGACGACGAAGACTTCGAGGACTTCGCGGACTCCGTCGAGCTGCCGATCACCGACGTCCTCGACCTCCACAGCTTCCCGCCCCCGGAGGTTCCGGACGTCGTCCGCGACTACCTCGACGCGGCCTGGGAGAAGGGCTTCCGGGCCCTGCGGATCATCCATGGCAAGGGGATCGGAGTGCAGCGGCAGACGGTGCGCACCCTCTTGGAGCGCGACTCGCGGGTGGAGGCCTTCGGCGACGCTCCCGGCGAGGCCGGCGGCTGGGGGGCCACCTGGGTGCAACTGCGCTCCCAGGAGGAAGCCTGAGCCATGCTCCTCAAGACCCTTCGCCGGCTTTCCCGCCTCGGCCGGGCGCCCCGCGTCCAGCTCGTCTACAGCCGGCGCTACCAGATCGAGCTCCCCGGCGCCGTCTACGATCCCCAGCGGGGCGAGCGCATCCTCGCCTTCCTGGACTCGGCCGGCCTGCTCGACCCCGCCGCCGCCCACCCCGCCGAGCCCGTGCCTTTCCCCCACCTGCGCCGGATCCACACCGACGACTACCTCGACTCGCTGAACCGGCCCGAGACCCTCGTTCGGATCGTCGGCCTGCAGCTCTCCGAGGACGCCCTGGAGCGGATCCTCGAGGCGCAGCGGACGATGGTCGGCGGCACCCTGGCCGCCACCCGCCTCGCCCGCGCCAGCAACGGCATCGCCGTCAACCTGGGCGGCGGCCTCCACCACGCCTTCGCCGACCGGGGCGCGCGCTTCTGCGTCTACAACGACGTGGCGGCGGCGGTCGCCGAGCTGCGCTCCCGGAACGTCGCCTCGCGGGTCCTGGTGGTGGACCTCGACCTCCACGACGGCGACGGCACCCGCGCGATCTTCGCCGGCGACCCGGCCGTCCACACCTTCTCCATCCACAACCACACCTCGGCCGAGGTGAACGCGGCGGAATCGACCGTGATCGAGCTGGGCACCGGGGTCGGCGACGACGCCTACCTCGCGGCCGTGCGCACCCGCCTGCCGCCCGTCTTCGAGAGCTTCAAGCCCGAGCTGGTGTTCTACCTCGCGGGCTGCGATCCGGCGGCCGACGACGAGATCGGCGACTGGCGGATCTCCGCCGAGGCCCTGCTCGAGCGCGACCAATTCGTCCTCTCCTGCGTCCGCGGTGCCCAAAGCAAGGGCCGCAACTGCCCCCTGGTCATCATGCTCGCGGGCGGCTACGGCCCGAACGCCTGGCGCTACAGCGCGCGTTTCCTCTCCTCCCTGCTCAACCGGGGGCGGGCCGTGGAGCCGCCCAGCACCGAGGAGCTCCTGCTCACCCGCTACCGCCTGCTGGCTCGAGGCTTCGAGGAGCACGAGCTCACCGGCGAGCCCCGCAGAGAGGACGACTGGGGGCTCTCCGACGACGACCTCATATCGGCTCTCGGCGGCCCCCGCCGGCCGCGGCGGCTGCTCGGGTTCTACTCCCGGCAGGGCCTGGAGCTGACCCTGGAAAGGGTGGGCCTCCTAGACCGCATCCGCAACCTCGGCTTCGAGCGCCCCACGCTGGAGATCGACCTGGACAACCCGGCCGGCGACACCGCCCGGCTGTACGGCGGTCCGGGCCGGCGCGACCTGCTGATCGAGCTGCGGGTGCGCATCGACCGCGGGACCCTGACCGGCATGACCCTGCTGCGCATCGAGTGGCTGCTGCTCCAGAACCCGCGCGCCCAGTTCACAACCGCCCGCCCCCGGCTGCCCGGCCAGGAGCACCCCGGCCTCGGCATGCTCAAGGACGTCGTCGCCCTCCTCATCCTCGCCTGCGACCGCTTGCAGCTCGACGGTCTCATCGTCGTGCCCTCGCGCTATCACGTCGCCGTGCACGCCCGGAAGTCGCTGCGCTTTCTCGATCCGCGGAAGGAAGGGCTCTACCACGCCCTGCAGCGGCCGCTGGAAAAGCTCTCCCTGGCCGAAGCCTCCGCGGCCCTGGCCGGCGGCCGGGTCGTCGATACCCGGACGGGCGAGCCGCTCGCCTGGCACCCCACGCCCATGGTGTTCCCGGTGAGCGACCGGTTCCGGGAGATGCTGGACGGCGAGGAGTACCAGAAGGGCGTGGCGGAGGGTGAAGGGGGGTACGAGATCGAGGTGCGGTGAGGGGGGGAGGGTTTCCGACGCGGTCCCTCCGTGGGAGCCCTCATCACCCCGGCCCTCTTCTCCCAGCCTCCCTCCCCCCGACCGGGAGAAGAGGGAGAAGTTTGTCTGAACGGTCTTAAAGCCCCCTCTCTCCCGGCGGACGGGAGGGAGGAGGGGAGAGAGGGGGTTGGGGGAGTGAGGGACGGCCCCGGAGGGGCCGCACGATCATTGGCAAATTATTGGCAATCGGACGAAGTAGACCTACCCCCCCGCCCTGAACAGCTCCCGGCTCCGCGCCAGCAGCGCCCGCGCCTCCAGCGGCCGGTTCGCCTCCACCAGGCAGAGGATCTGGTTGAAACGGATGACGCCGTGCAGGTGCGCGTCCTCCCGGGAATCGATGAAGCCGTTCGCCCTCTCCAGGAGGAGGAACGCCCGGCCGGGCTCGCCCCGGTGCTGCTCGACCAGGGCGAGCCCCACGACCGCCTCGGCCGCGCGGCGGGGCTCGCGCGCGCACAGGAACACCGAGACCGCCCGCCGGCACAGGCTCGCCGCCTCCGCGAACCGGCACTGCGCCCGGCGCAGGCAGGCCTTGTAGGTGAGGAGCTCGGCCTTCTCCAGCCGGTCCCCCGTGCCCAGGAGGAGCTGGACCTCGGCCATCCGGAAGGCCTGCTCCGAGCTCCGCAGATCGGCGTCCACCCGGCGGGCGTTGGCGATCATCATCCAGCACCGCGCCCGGGCGTCCGCCAGCACCCGCTCGCCGTACCAGGCCGGGTCCAGCGATCCGGCGAGGGTGAGAGCGAGCGCCGCCAGCCGCTCCCCCAGCCGGGGCGCCTCCACGCCTTCGCGATAGCTCTTCTCGAGGAGCAGCCCGCAGAAGGCGAGATTGCGGAAGCGCTCGCCGCCGCGCACCAGCGCGTCCCACCGCTCGGGCTCATGCCGCAGCAGCTCCGCGAGCAGGACCGGCGCCGCCGCCCGCTCGCGGGCCGCCGCCTGGATCCGCGGCCGGAAATTCGCCAGGACCCGGTCCACCGCTTGACCGCACTCGGCCGGCGACGGCCGCCACGGGAGAATCCGGCCGCCGTCGTCCGGCGCCGACGGCAGCCCCTGCGGCATGCGTTCCCCGTGGCGCCGGGAACGGCACCGGGAACAGGTCCGGGCATGACGGAGGAGCCGGTCCCGCTCCTCCGGAAAGAACTGCACGAGCCCCTCGAAGACCTCGGGCTTGGGATGGATTCTGGGCATTGAAACGCCTCGCCGCCTTCCGTTTTTCTCTTTTCTGTCCGCAGACCTTTTATACTTAGTTGCCGCTGGCGGTCTTCCAGTGACAAGAACCACAATCTTCTTCCGCGGGTCCGCCCCGCGGGGCCAAGATCAGTATGATCTCCTTACGCCTATGACCCGCCTCGTCAGCCTCCCCTTCTGGCTGGTCGCCCTCCTCTTCCTGCTCGCCGCCTGGGCGGCGCTGGACCGTCTCCTGATGCCCGGCGTGCGCTGGTACCTGCGGCGGCGGGTCAACCGCGCCATCGACAAGCTCAACACCCGTCTGCGGCTGGAGATCCCGCCCTTCCACCGCACCCGCCGGCAGGTGCTGATCGACCGGCTGGTCTACGACCCCAAGGTGGTCCAGGCCGTGGACGAGGAGGCCCGCCAGCAGAGCGTGCCGCGCGCCGTGCTGGCCGGCCGGGTGAAGCGCTACGCCCGCGAGATCGTGCCGGCCTTCAACGCCTACTTCTACTTCCGCATCGGCTACTGGGTCTCCAAGCGGGT
>Ga0126305_10000228_pt1 | contig 25267 bp, 23 predicted proteins | sample Plot26_FD_92536 | JGI IMG/M metagenome (GOLD analysis project Ga0126305, IMG submission 92536) | Serpentine soil microbial communities from UC McLaughlin Reserve, CA, USA - Plot26 | ecosystem: Environmental > Terrestrial > Soil > Grasslands | place: USA: UC McLaughlin Reserve, Lake County... | reverse complement strand
CGGTTGATGTTCCCAATGCTTTTACCCCAGGTAAATTTGGTCCTAACAGTATAGTTTATGTACGTGGCTTTGGAATTGCAAAGATGAAATTTGCCGTTTGGGCAAGATGGGGTGAAAAGGTTTTTGAAACAGGTTCGAAAAAAGTTGGTTGGGACGGCTATTTTAAAGGAAAACTGCTACCGATGGAAGTATATGCCTACACACTTGAAGTAGAATTTTCTGACGGAACTAAAACAACTAAAACAGGAGATATTACGTTAATCAGATAGAGGAACTTATTTTGAAAAAGCTTTTTAAATATTACGCCTTTGTTTTTTTCAGTCAAGCGATAACCCTGTTTGTTTTTGGCCAGGATTTACATTTTGCTCAATTTTTTAATTCCCCGTTGACCACCAATCCTGCCAACACTGGTTTTATTCCCGACGGTGATTACCGTTTGGGAATCAATTACCGCAATCAATGGTCATCAATTATGACGTTACCTTATAAAACAATGAGCGCATTTGGCGATGTACAATTGCTGAAAGACCGTTTCCAAAACGGATGGGTAGGTTTAGGCGGTGTTATTTTGAAGGATGTTGCAGGTAGTGGTAGTTTGAGTTCAACTAAAATTTACGGTTCCGTAGCTTATCATCAAATGTTAGGGTATTCAAGTTTATTGAGTTTAGGATTTAATGTAGGATATGCAAACAAGCAAATCAACACAGCCAATCTTAAATTTCCCGATCAGTTTGACGGACAATTTTTTGATAATAAGCTTCCCACTGCTGTAATGCTTGATCGTAACAACATTAGTTACCTGGATATGCAGGTTGGGATGAACTATGCTTATTTTCCAAATGATAAAGTTTATTTTAATGGTGGCTTTTCAGCACATCACGTAAACAAGCCACAGGAATCATTTTTTTCCTCTTCTGATCTTAGCGATCGTGTTCCTGTTCGATACATTGGTTTCTTAAATGGCAGCTTTAAGGTAAATGATCAGTGGATCGTCAATCCGAATATCTATTATACAACCCAAGCCAAGGCTCAGGAGCTGGTGGGCGGCCTTAATGCACATTATAATCTGTCCGGGGATGGTACTTATCAATTGATTGGGGGATTATATTATAGACATAGAGAAGCTGTTATTCCAATGGTAGGATTAGGATGGCACGATTATACATTTACTTTCAGTTACGACGCCACGATGTCTTCGCTTAAAAATTACAACAACTCTCGTGGAGCATTTGAATTTTCGATAGTGAAACAAGGAGTTATTAATCCAAACGGCAATCGTATTACTCCGTGTCCCACATTCAGAACAAGCTATTAAGCAACTTGAAATTTGAGTTTGACTGTTTTAGTCGATTTTTACCTAAAAAAACGACCATGATTGCTGCTTCAACATCTCTTGCGATTGAACATGTAGTAGCCTTCAAGAACATTGTTGGCGAATCAGCTGTTTTTGTTGACGAAGAAGTATTAAGCAATTATGCACATGACGAAACGGAAGATCTGCATTTTCTGCCCGATGTAGTGATAAAGCCATCTGATGCCCAGGAGATCAGCGCCATCCTTAAGATTTGCAATCAGTATAAAATTCCAGTTACTCCACGTGGTGCCGGCACCGGTTTAAGCGGAGGAGCTTTGCCTCATTTGGGAGGCGTTCTGCTTTCAATTGAACGTTTAAATAAAATTATACAGATTGACGAAAGGAACTTACAGGTTACAACAGAAGCAGGGGTTATTACCGAAGTATTACAGGATGCTGTTAAAGCAAAGGGTTTATTTTATCCTCCTGACCCGAGCAGCCGTGGTTCATGCATGATTGGAGGAAATATTTCTGAAAACAGCGGCGGGCCAAAGGCTGTAAAATACGGGGTGGTAAAAGACTATGTAATGAACCTCGAAGTAGTATTGCCTAATGGTGACATTATATGGACGGGAGCGAATGTTTTAAAAAACGCTACCGGTTACAATCTTACTCAATTGATTGTAGGTAGTGAAGGCACACTTGGCATTGTAACCAAAGCCGTTTTGAAACTGATCCCTCTTCCTAAATATGACCTGCTTATGCTTGTCCCCTTTACTGATCCGGTTAATGCATGCGCTGCAGTTAGTGCAATATTTATGGGGGGATACACACCCAGTGCTTTGGAATTTATGGAAAGAGATGCTTTGGAGTTTACAAGGCGGTTTATTGATAATTGTATTGTTCCCATAGATGATGATGTGCAAGCCCATTTATTAATTGAAGTAGATGGAAATAATATTGAAGTGTTGATGCAAGAGATTGAAGGCATTTCTGGAATCGTTTCACAATTTGATTGTGGTGAAATTTTATTTGCAGAGGATGCACAACAGAAAGCAGAATTATGGAAGTTAAGAAGAAGAGTAGCAGAAGCAGTAAAAGCTAATTCAATTTATAAGGAAGAAGATACTGTAGTACCAAGAGCAGAGCTGCCGAGGCTTTTGAAAGGTGTAAAGGAAATCGGCAAAAAATATGGGTTTCATTCTGTTTGTTATGGGCACGCTGGAGATGGAAATTTACACGTAAATATTATTAAAGGTGATCTTTCGGATGAACAATGGAACGGATCTTTAAAAAAAGGCATTGTTGAAATTTTTCAATTGGTTAAAACTTTGGGTGGTACCATCAGTGGCGAACATGGAATTGGCCTGGTTCAAAAAGAATACTTACCTATCGTATTTAGCCAAACACAATTGCTGTTGATGAAGCAGATCAAAAAAATATTTGATCCAAATAATGTTCTTAATGCCGGCAAAATATTCGATTAATGAATACAGGTACTGATCATACTGCAGATTATAAATCGCTATCCCTCCTGACAACAACCTTGATTATCGGTATTTTATTATTCTCTGTTATTAGTATTGTACTTCATTATGTTGATGCGCTGTCAAACAGGTTTAAAGATGATTCCACAGCTGTATTTGGTGTGGTTCTTATGATTAGCGTAATAGTGGTTGGCGCTACAAGGGTGATTTATTCAAAACGAATCAAAGTATTGAAAGAGGAAAATCAATCCAGCAAACAAAAACTTGACATCTTTCGAAGCATTACCATAACACACATGGCATTGTGCCAATTCACTGCTTTACTAAGTATAGTCTGTTTTATAGTATTTGGAAATTTTTTATTCTTTCTCATTGTCTCGATGGCTATAGCTGAAATGTTTATCAAATTTCCTACGCGACAAAGAGTAGAGTCCACTGTTAATTCTGGTACATTTTAAACACGCTTTATGAAGAAATGTTTACTAATCGCATTCTGTTTAATAAGGTTTAGCCAGCTTGTTTTAGCACAAGATGAATATGAGGACCAAGGTCCAAGAACAGGGTTTTATAAAGAGAACCTTTTTACCGGGGGCAATATTGCCATCTCTTTTTTTAATGGAGCTTTTTTAATAGGGGGTAACCCGGTATTTGGATGCAGTTTGACGAACTGGCTTGATGTAGGTTTGATAGCTAACTATACCTACAGTTCCTATAAAGACTATTATTCATTTAACGACAAATTCCGTCAAAGTATTTATGGAGGCGGTTTGTTTACACGATTATTTCCATTAAAATTTTTATTTGCTCAGGCACAGGCTGAACATAATTGGATCACATCTAAATATATTCCCACTCCGGGAACAAGTGGTACCACCCAGGTTGAAACTATATCAGGTAATAGCATACTGGTTGGCGGTGGATATAGCACAGGAAGAGATCCTAATAACAAATCCGTTTATGGATACTTTGCTGTTTTATTTGATGTGGGAAATGATCCTTTTTCTCCTTATAAGGATAGTTATAATCGGGCTATTCCAATTTTTCGTGCAGGTTTTCATGTACCGCTATTTCAACGTGGAAGCAGATGAGGGGGATGAACTAAATATAACTCAGGAGCTCTCTTGGTTCATTCAAAACTGTAAATAAGCCATCAAGTTCGTTCCATAAAAAACCCTCCTCGCTTAATAATTGTAAATGTTGTAGCAAGTAATTATAAAAGCCTGCAGTATTCAGTATAAAAACTTTTTTGTCATGAATGGACAATTGGTTCCAGGTAAGTGTTTCAAATAATTCGTCCAGAGTGCCAAAACCTCCCGGTAGAATCACCACCCCATCACACAACTCATACATTTTTCTTTTGCGAACATGCATATCTTCTACCACAATAAGCTCACTGATGCCTTCGTGCTGATGCTCCCAGCCCACTAGGATTTGAGGGATCACCCCTCTTACAATTCCACCTTTTTCCATTACGGTGTCGGCAACTGTGCCCATAATACCTTTTTTACCACCACCATAAACCAATTCAATTTTATTTTGGGCCATTATTGATGCTAATTCTAATGCATGTTGCACATATATGTCATTTCCACCGGTTTTGGATCCACAGAAGATTGCCAGCTTGTTAATGTTGTTCATGCATACTTATTTCATCGCAAATGGAAGGTAAATTTTTCTATCTTCAAAAATTAAGGATGTTTGCATCTCATTCTTTATGAAATAAATAATTTATGTCAGCAGGCTTGCTTCTAAGTTTTGTTATTGCCTATTTCATTTTATTATTAGTGGTTGCTTACATCACTTCACGTAATTCCAACAATGAATCTTTTTTTATTGGTAATCGAAATTCCAATTGGATGTTGGTTGCTTTTGGAATGATTGGCACTTCTTTGAGCGGCGTCACATTTGTAAGCGTTCCCGGTACTGTTGGCAATTCCGCATTTGCCTATTTTCAGGTCGTCATTGGTTATTTTTTAGGATACATCATTATCGCCTATGTTTTACTGCCTTTATATTATCGTTTAAATCTTACTTCTATTTATAACTATTTGGACCATCGTTTTGGAACCATCTCTCATAAAACAGGTTCATTATTCTTTATTATATCACGCATTCTGGGAGCTACAGCACGACTATACCTTGTAATAAACGTGCTACAAATTTTCATATTGAAGGACATGAATATTCCTTTTGGAGTAACAACGTTCGTTATACTTCTTATGATTATTTTATACACTTTTGAAGGCGGGGTAAAAACCATTGTGTTCACAGATACGCTTCAAACAACATTTATGTTATTGGGGCTGGTAGTCTGTATATTTTTTATCATGAATAATATGGGCCACACGCTTGGGTCCACGTTACACGATCTTAACACAAAAGGCCTGACAAAAATTTTTAATTATGATGTAAATTCTCCCGGGTTCTTTCTTAAACAGATCATTGGTGGAATTTTTATTACTGTTGGAATGACAGGGCTGGACCAGGAAATGATGCAAAAAAATATCAGTGTTCGTACACTGAAAGATTCTCAAAAGAATGTTATGACGTTTAGTATAATCATGACTGTAGTAAACTTTCTTTTTTTATTATTGGGTGGTGTATTGTATTTCTATGCGCAAATAAATAATGTTACTGCAAAAGGCGACGACTTATTTCCGACAGTAGCCTTGTATTTTATGCCAAAAGTTATTTCAGTAATTTTTATTATTGGATTGATCTCTGCTCTTTTCCCAAGTGCCGATGGTGCTTTAACTGCATTGACTTCATCTTTCTGCATTGATATCTTAGGATTAAAAAAGAGAAACGACCTTACTGAAAAAGAAAAGAAAAAGAAAAGGCTTGCTGTACACTTTACGTTTGCAATCATTTTCTTTCTAATGGTAATGGCTTTCAAATGGGTTAATAATAAATCAATCATTGATATTATCCTTAAAGTGGCAGGTTTTACCTATGGTCCTTTACTTGGTTTATTTGCTTTTGGCATATTAACGAACAGAAAGGTGAATGACAAACTTGTGCTCTACGTTTGTTTGGCTGCACCACTTATCATTCTGGGGATTGATTTTGTAAACAATATCGAATGGTGGCAAAGGCAATTAAAATTGGGAAGCTGGAGCAATAGCATCAGAGACACATCTCAGGCACTGTTTGGAAGTTTTAAAATCGGCTACGAATTATTAATTTATAATGGCGTACTCACCTTTTTAGGGTTGTTATTAATATCGAGGCAACAAAACGTTTCCAAAGAAGTTAAAATAATTTTGGAACATGGAACTTACTAATACCACGGCACAGCATTATTGTGAAAAATATACATCTCCAGAGGACGAGCTATTGAAAGAAATAGCTAATTACACATATCAAAATCATGTTCATTCCCAAATGCTTAGTGGGCATTTACAGGGGAAACTTTTAGAAATCATAAGTTGCATGGTTCAACCCTCAAGAATTTTGGAGGTAGGAACTTTTACTGGTTACAGTGCGCTTTGCTTAGCAAAAGGGTTAGTCCAAAACGGACAATTGCATACGATTGAACTACGGGAGGAAGACGCGTTAAAGGCGAAATCATATTTTGATCGAAGTTTTTTAAAAGAAAAGATAATTTTACACATCGGTGATGCGTTAAAAATTATCGGTGAACTCAACGAAACATGGGATTTAGTATTCATCGATGCTGATAAAGAAAACTATACACATTATTTTAATCAAATTTTTTCTAAAGTAAGGCCCGGAGGCTTTATTTTAGCGGATAATGTGCTCTTTCACGGTCAGGTGTTGGAAAAGGAAATAAAAGGTAAAAATGCCATAGCTATTCAGCAGTTCAATGACCATATAATGGAACGAACAGATGTTGAAAAGCTTATGCTTCCTGTTAGGGACGGTATGTATATAATTCGCAAACTCTGACCAAAAAACAAAAGTCCAATGAAAAAACACAAGCTACTATCTACTATCGCTTTAGTGTTAGCGAGTAACCTCATGTTTGGTCAGTCATCTGAAACAGTTCGCAAATACATCGACACTTATAAAAATATAGCTATTACTGAAGAAATTAGAACCGGGGTGCCTGCTTCAATTACCCTGGCACAGGGTATTCATGAAACAGGTGCAGGTACAAGTGAGCTCGTCTTAAAATCAAACAATCACTTCGGTATTAAATGTAAAAGCGACTGGGGTGGCGCCAGTGTAAGCCATGATGACGATGCAAAAGGTGAATGTTTTCGAAAATATGATGACCCAATGGATTCGTATAAAGATCATTCTGATTTTTTAAAATACCGTCCTTATTATTCGTCTTTATTCAACCTGGACCCAATAGACTATAAAGCCTGGGCTTATGGTTTGAAAAAAGCAGGATATGCAACTAACCCAAAATACGCATACATACTGATCAAATTAATTGAAGATTATGATCTTCAACAATATACTTTACTAGCTTTAAACAGCAAATTTGAGAATGGCGATGCCATTTATGCTAATAAAGAAAGGAATGAAACCTTAAGCGAAGCAAATTCAAATCAGCCTTTAGTTCAAAAGGCCGTTGCTAAAACATATGATTATCCCACAGGAGTTTTTAAAATTAATGAGACCAAAGTTGTTTTTGTAAAGAAAGGGACAGCATTTTTAAAAGTTGCCAGCGACAATGATATTACGTTGTCTCACTTATTTGATTTTAACGACATGAAGGCTATTGACATTTCTGAAGCAGACCAGCTTATTTATTTACAACGTAAAAGAAAACTTGGTGCTGAAGAATACCATGTTGTTCAGGAAGGTGAAACAATATATGACGTCGCCCAATTAGAAGGAATTCGTTTAGAAAGTTTACTTGAATATAATTTACTAAAGGCAAGTATGCAACCTGCTGTTGGTGAAAAGCTCAATTTGAAATGGAGGGTTTCGCAAATGCCGAAGCTACTGGCAACAAGGTAAGCCATAACTTAGCAGTTAAATAACTGCTGATGTCATACATCAAACTGCACAACAAAACATTTAATACTTACTTATCAGAAGGGGAGATTCAGCAAAAAGTAAAAGGAATTGCGGAGCAGCTCAACCTGGATTATAAAGAAAAGCGTCCATTGTTCATTGCCATTCTGAATGGCTCGTTTATGTTCGCCGCTGATCTTTTCAAGTACTTAACCATCGATGCAGAAATTTCTTTTATCAAGCTGGCGTCATATAAAGGAATGAAATCAAGCGGAAATGTAATTACTGCAATCGGGCTGGAAATGGACCTTTACGACCGTGAAGTGGTCATAGTCGAAGACATTGTAGACACTGGAAAAACCTTACACCAATTTCTGCCCAAATTGGATCATCAGCAACCTAAATCATTAAAAATAGCCTCATTGCTTCATAAACCTGAAGCAACGCAATACCAGTTAAAAATTGATTATTTAGGCTTTAGTATACCAAATAAATTCGTGGTTGGCTATGGTTTGGACTTCGACGGCTTAGGAAGAAATTACAAGGATATTTATCAACTGGCTGCGGGCTCTTGATAACCTGCTGCAAGTTTTGTACTTTTCTTACCACTGTTTTGAAGCGTTTTTTAAATATTGTTCTTTTTTTCCTTTCGCCTTTGCTTGCACTTTCGCAATATTATTTGCGTGGGCAGGTTAGAGACGAATCAGGAAACGTGTTGCAAAATGCGGCAGTTTATCTCCACAGTACTGGCTACTATTATTATTCTACAACAGAAGGAACGTTTACAATCAATAATGACCGCAAAAATGATACAATAACGGTTTCTCATGACGGTTATATAAAGCAAAAGCTTACAATAGACGCTAATTCATTTGCTGAAATCAGATTAAAAAAATCAACTTTTGGGAAGAATACAAGTGTTAACAAGCTTGTATCATTTACCCAAAATTTAAAAAGAGAGACGCAGCAACAATGGTTTACTGGTGATGAGTCCTATGCAAGCCTCGTCGAAAATCAATTTATCAATGCAATGGCTTATCCAAAAACCGGTCTAACCCTAAATATCGATAAGGCTTCATATAGTAACATTCGTCGCTTTCTTTCAATGAATGCATCAGTGCCACCCGATGCTGTTCGCATTGAGGAAATGCTGAACTATTTTAATTTCGATTACAAGGAACCTCCAAATAATAAGACTTTTAATATTGAAGCTTCTTTAAGTGAATGTCCGTGGAATAAGGAAAATCAATTATTGCTTACGCAAATAACTTCGAAGAAATTAAAATTTGACAGTTTGCCCCAGACTCACCTGGTGTTTTTGATTGATGTGTCGGGGTCAATGGATATGCCCAGCCGATTACCGGTTTTAAAAGAAGGATTTAAATCACTGGTGAAAAATTTAAGACCAAAAGATTCTGTTTCAATAGTTGTGTACGGAGGTACAGTAGGCATCATTCTTCCAACAACTGGTGGAAGGGAAAAGGATACTATTCTGAAAACGATCGATAGTCTTCAACCAGGTGGTTCTACACCGGGGGAATCAGGAATAAAGTTGGCCTACAGCGTAGCAAGAAATCATTTTGTCAAAAATGGAAACAACAGGATAATTCTTGCCACGGATGGCGATTTTAATGTTGGATTAAAAACTGACGAGGAACTTGACGATATGATCACTATGCAAAGGCAAAATGGAATTTATCTAACCTGTCTTGGCATTGGCATGGGCAACTATAAAGATTCAAAAATTCAAACACTGGCCAAAAAGGGACATGGGAATTTTGCCTACATAGATAGTTATGCAGAAGCTGAAAAGATTTTGCTGACCGAGTATATGCAAACCTTATATACTGTTGCAGATGATGCTTATCTCGATGTGGCTTTTGATCCCGATTATGTAAAACAATATCGTGTAATTGGTTTTGATAACAAGGTTGGAGCAATTAAAGACGCACAAGCTACTATAGAAGGAGGAAGTATCGGATCTGGGTATTCAACCTTAATTGCTTTTGAAATTACACCAACCCAGCGAACAAAAGTGATGAATGAAAACAAATACCCTATTCAACCGGTAAGTTTTGATGTTAAATACAGATTCCCTTTCGATACGGCGCATACTCTTCATTTGTCAGAAACGCCTGAGATTTATTTTACAGCTTTCAAAGATTTACCCAAGTGTCACCAGTTTGCCAGTGCGGTAATAATGTTTGGTTCCTTACTTCGAAAATCAAAGTTCATCAAAGATATTTCCTGGGCCGAAGTGCAGGAAATTGCTTCTGCGGCTGCCGCCAGTGATAGCTATTCACAAAAAGAATTTGTTTTGCTGGTGCAAACAGCAAAAACTATGTACGGTAAAAAAACCAAAAAAGGAAAGAAATAAGTTTAGGAAAACATCTCCTTCATTTTGTCGAAGAAAGATTTTTCATTTTTATCCGGATTCGGTTTGAAGTTGGGGGACTTCCCTAACTTTTCGAGTATTGCTCTTTCTTCAGAAGTGAGATGCTGTGGTGTCCACACGTTTACATGTACTAATTGATCGCCCTTTTCATAGCTGTTCACTGCTGGAAACCCTTTACCTTTTAGCCTGAATATTTTTCCACTTTGCGTTCCTGCCGGAATTTTGATCTTCGCACGACCATCGATAGTTGGTACTTCTAACTGAGTACCAAATGTTGCATCGGTAAAGGAAATATGGAGATCGTAAACTACATTTAAACCTTCACGTTGGAGTTCTTTGTCCTGTTCTTCTTCAATTAATATAATTAAATCACCAGGGCTACCACCTCGCTCACCTGCATTTCCTCTACCGCTAATGTTTAACTGCATTCCTTCTTGTACACCTGCAGGAATATCAATTGTTACGGTTTCCTCACCATACACTCTTCCTTCGCCTTTACAGCTATTACATTTTGCAGTGATACTTGTTCCCTCTCCGTTGCATGTGGGGCAGGTAGTAACAGTTTGCATTTGACCGAGGAACGTATTAGTGACTCTTCTCACCTGGCCACTTCCGCCACAGGTAGAACAGGTTTGAACACTATTCTTATCTTTTGCGCCACTACCCTGACAAACATTACAGGGCACATGTTTTTTTACCTTGATGTTTTTAGCAACGCCCTTTGCAATTTCTTCGTAAGTAAGTTTGAGTTTTATCCGAAGATTACTTCCACGAACACCTCGGGCTCTTTGTCCGCCTCTGGTTCTTTGCCCACCTCCGCCTCCGCCAAAGAAGCTTCCGAAAATATCTTCCCCAAAAATATCTCCAAACTGGCTGAAGATATCCTCCATATTCATTCCGCCCGGCTGATAGCCGCCACGTCCATTACCACTCACACCGGCATGTCCATAGCGATCATATTGCGCTCTTTTGTCCTGGTCGCTTAAAATTTCATACGCTTCTGCTGCCTCCTTAAATTTTTCTTCAGCGGTTTTGTCTCCTGGGTTACGGTCTGGGTGATATTGCATGGCTACTTTCCGATAAGATTTCTTGATCTCATCAGCAGAAGCGGCTTTGCTTACACCTAATATTTCGTAATAATCTCTTTTAGTCATAGTGTTTTCCATTATCAAGGGCAGATTTAGTGCAATCTATGTTACAGGAATAATGTTCGCTTTTGGTTATTAATACCTTAATTAGTAGTGATAAGGGCCGTGCCAGGTTTACATTATTTATCTTCCCACCACTACCTTAGCATGCCTGATTAGTTTATCATTTAAATAATATCCTTTCTCAATTTCATCAACCACCTTTCCTTTCATTTCTTCGCCAGCATCTATCTGCGTAATGGCTTCATGAAGATCAGGATTGAATGCCTTGCCAACAGACTCCATCGGCTTCAGGCCTTTTGCAGACAAAGTATTGCGCAGTTTCGAAAAAACCAATTGGATCCCTTCTTTAATTTGGCTTGTATCGTCTGTAGTTGCCATCTGCTTTTGAGCTCTTTCGCTATCATCCAACACCACTAAAAGATCTGTGATTACATCGCGGCCTGCAGTTTGGATAAGTTCTACTCTTTCCTTGGCATTGCGCCGGCGAAAATTATCAAACTCGGCTACCTGTCTTAAATATCTATCATTTAGTTCGGCTACCTGAGCTTTTAGTCCTTCTATTTCTGATTCCTCAGCAACAGGTTCATTCAAGTGCTGATTTCCGTTTATATTTTCGTCGGAATTAATATTAACTGAAACATTGACATCCGGGCTTTGATCGTGCCCGTTTTCCTGTACATTTTTCTTCTTCATGCTCTTGTCAAAATTGTGTGCAAAGGTAAGCCTGTCAATAATATTGCCAATGCACTATAAAGGGACAAAATGTCCTTAGTGCCTCTATTAACAAGGCTTTGCACCAAAGGCTTGTCATAATTTGAGTAGCTTGCGAACCGCGTATGAAAAAAGTTCATCTTAAACGAAAGATTGCTAACCGAATTGCAGGCGGACACCCCTGGATTTTTGCAAATGAAGTAGAAAAAATTGAAGACGACCCACAACCCGGTGCTATTGTAGATGTGTATTTTCACGATGGCAAATTTGTTGGCAAAGGTTATTTCAATCCGCAGTCCCAAATTATCATTCGCTTATTGACTCATGACAAAAAGGTGGAGATTAATGACGAATTTTTTCTCAACAAGATTAAAGAATGCTGGGCCTATAGGCAAAAACTTGGGTATGTTGAAAATTGTCGCTTGGTTTTTGGCGAAGCTGATGGTTTGCCTCAATTGATAATAGACAAATTCAATGACTATTTTGTTATTCAATCGTTGGCTTTAGGAATCGACCTTTGGAAACCAGCAATTGTAAAAGCTTTACAAAATGTTTTCAAACCGAAAGGAATATTTGAAAGAAATGACGTGCCTGTTAGGGAATTGGAAGGTTTGCCCTTGCAAAAGGGATTTTTATCGGACCACTTTCAAACAAATATAATTATTAATGAAAACGGGTTGAAGTTTTATGTTGATTTGGAAAATGGACAAAAGACCGGATATTTTTTGGATCAGCAGGATAACCGAAGAGCCATCGAAAAAATTGTAAAACATGCTGATGTGCTGGGCGCATTTACTTATACAGGAACATTTGAAATACATGCTGCACATTACGGCGCAAAATCAGTTTTAGGGCTTGATATTTCTGAAAATGCAGTTAAACAGGCAAATAAAAATGCCGAATTAAATGGGCTGGAAAAAATCGCTCGGTTTGAAGTAGCTAATGCATTTGACGTTTTAAAGAAATGGAGCAAAGAAGGCAAACGATATGATGTTGTGATGCTGGACCCACCGGCCTTCACTAAAAGCCGTGCAAATATCCAAAAGGCCATTGCCGGTTATAAAGAAATTAATTTAAGAGGAATGAAACTGGTTAAGCCAGGTGGCTTCTTAGTCACTTCCTCGTGCACCAATTTAGTTCAACCTCAACTTTTTTTAGAGATCATCGATATGGCCGCGAAAGACGCCAAAAGGAAAATCAGGCAGGTAAGTTTTCAGACTCAATCCGCGGACCATCCAGTTGTGTGGAACTTGGAAAATACCCAATATCTAAAGTTTTTGATCGTGGAATTAAGTTAGAAAATTTGAACAGAAATAAAGTTTTTGACAGCCAGCAATTGGTATTATAAAGCATAAAAAAACCTGCCATCAAGCAGGATAAATTATGATTTAATAAGATTGATTAATTATTTGGACACCTGGAACTTACCTGTTTCCACCAATTTACCACTGCGGTCGAAAAGCTGATAAACATAAACTCCACGGGTAAAGTTAGTGAGGTCAATTGTCGTCTTATTGTTGACATTTAATTGTTCAATCATCTTTCTTCCTAAAACAGCGTTGAAAATCTGGATAGAATAACCCTTTTCATACAATCGTTGAAAATCAAAGGTTATGGCAGTAGTTGCCGGATTTGGATAGAAACGCAGGATTGAAGTTTGGGTTCCCAAATTCAAGGCTACCCTCGGCTGAGCCTGAGAATGAGAAGTGATAGTGAACAAAATGGCTACTATAAGTAAAAATTTCTTCAAATATTTATGGTTTTAACATTAGCGATACAATAATACTTGATTTTACAAAAAGCACAAAGCCGGTGCCGGAAAAAAGGAAGAAATTGTAAAAACTACCCAGCGAGCTCACGTAATAGTACCTTAATTGCTTCAAAATTGGGCTGTAACCCTGCGTTTTGTAGAACCTCGGCGTACTGAACAATTCCTTGTTTATCAATTACAAATGCTGCTCGTTTCGACACTCCTTTCATTCCATAATTAAATTCATTATAAAGACACCCGTACAGGATAGATACCTCCTTATTGAAATCGCTTAACAAGGGAAAGTTAAGATCCTGTTCTTCTTTAAATTTTTTTAAAGTGTGCAAAGAATCTACAGAGATGCCGAACGGTTTTGCATTCAAACCTTCATATAATTTCAAGTTATCCCGGATCGAACATAGCTCACTGGTACACACAGTCGTAAAAGCAAGAGGAAAAAATAATAGTATAATATTACTGTTCCTTTCTGCGGAAAATCTCATAACATGTTTATCAGAATCATAAAGGGAAAAATCAGGTGCAGCCTGCCTAACCTGTATTTGACTCATTATTTTTGTTTTTTAAAAACAAATATCTAACCAGATAATTTAAAACAATAGATATGAAAAAATACATGGTTGAATTTATTGGCACTTTTTTTCTTGTTAGCGGAGCAATATTTTATGGAGCTGTGGGGGCGTCGTTGGCGTTGATGATAATGATTTATGCGGGTGGACACATTTCCGGTGCACATTACAACCCCGCAGTTACCACAGCAATGTATATAAGAGGAAAGGTGACCACTCCGGAATTGCCTGGCTATTATATTGCACAACTTTTGGGAGGTATAATTGCAGGTGCTTTGGCTTATTATGTTTTTGAACATCAGGGACAAAATCTCGTTTGTGACGGTTTTGCTACCGGTGTAATGAAAACTGCCCTGGCAGAGATAATTGGAACGTTTGCTTTGGCTTATGTGATATTAAATGTTGCTACGGCTAAAGGAACGGCCGGCAATAGCTATTTTGGATTGGCAATAGGCGGAACAGTTCTGGCAATGGCAGTTGCATTTGGCAACTTCTCTGGTGGTGTATTTAATCCTGCAGTTGGACTGGGTCTATGTGTTCAAAAAAGCATGTGCTGGAGTAATCTTTGGATGTTTTTTGTTGCACCTTTAATCGGAGGTGTAATTGCTGCATATGTTTTTAGAGTAGTGAACGAAGCAGACGATGAAGAGCCTGAAAGCATACCTGAAGAACAAGTTCTCAGAACCGAGGACAAAGCACTGCATTAACAGTCGAATTATTCCGATCGAGAAAACCGATATAAGAAATGCTTATTTCAAAACCTCCACGTCCATGGCTGGAGGTTTTTAATTTGGAGATATTAGCGTCATAACTAAATGCTACAGACATTGGCGAGTAATCCAGTTTTATCACAGGAATCAAAGCGTCATTCCAACGCAGGAAAGCACCACCATGAATGGTATAAAGTGGATGATCAAGATCTTCGCCTAACTTCATGCCATACAAGGCTCCTGCAACAACTTCAGTAAAATCTGCCTGCTTTGAATAATCAGCTTGAAGAGTAATGTAACTAGCTGGTGTAACGGAGAATCGAACACCTCCGGATCCTACCCATTTTGGTTCAACTATAATAGCTGTATTTTGATAAAATGAATTTTTTGGTTTGTTGAAATGATGATAGGCTAAACCAAAAAAAATATTGTTATCTGTATTCTCGTTCAATTGGGTATTGTAACTCATTCCCACTGTTCCATCTATGTATGTATAATCCGTTTGAGTCAGGGTTTCACCATCACCCAAACCATCGTACGTGCTATTTGTGGTCATTTTAGAACGATCGAAGTGGCGAAAAACGGGCCCCCCCATAAAGCCTAATGATAAATAACTGTTTCTATCAACGCTTAACGATTTATGATAATTCAATGCGGGAAGAATGTGTGTGGAAACCCATGAAATTGTTCCTGCTCTGTCATACAAAGCTTGTATTCCCGCTGTAATGAAGTCATTTGCTTTGCCGACAGGCAATTTGTATTCAGCATTTAAAGATCCTGTTTTATAGGCTGTGGTCACACTATTCCATTGATCCCGGTAAACTGCTTGCACACGAACATCGCCCGTATAAATTCCCGCGAGAGAAGGATTACGCCACAGGGGGGCTTCAAAGAATTGTGAGAAATGAATGTCCTGCGAAAAACCCGTAGTTGAAAGTTGAAGGCTAATCGCTATCACAAAAATTTTCACCCAATTTAAATTTTGTTTCATCATGGTTTACTGAATAAGAGCAACATTGCCTTCAAAGCGGATAATCTCACTGTTTTCACAAAATATTTCTATCTGGTAAACATATACATCAGGCGAAGCTTTGTTTCCTTTATATTTTCCATCCCATCCATACATTGCATTATTCACAGGGAAGTTTTGCTGCTCAAAAACCACTTGTCCCCATCTATTAAAGATGCGCAAGCTTTTCACTCTGTCTAAACCTTTACCTCTCACATACAATACATCATTGGTACCATCTCCATTGGGAGAAAAAGTATTAGGTACAAACATATCAGCACCCTGGCAAGTTACAATTACGTTAACGGTACTGCTGTTTCTGCAGCCATTACTATCTATGACAAGTATGTTGTAGTTGGTAGTGAACTTTGGTGAAGCAATAGGTTGTGGACAATCAGCACAATCAAGTGTAGCTGAAGGCCTCCATAAATAGCTCCTTACATTATTACTGTATGTTGCCGGAATGGTCAATGGAACTCCTACAATCTTAGTTAGACTAGCGGGAACTGTTATGGCGGGTATAGGATGAACTATTAATTTTTTTGCTGCTGTATCAATGCAACCGCTACTGTTCACGGCAACAAGGCTAATATTGAAATTACCAGGAGTGGTAAATTGTTGAATAGGCGGATTCTGAACAGGATAGGTTTTGCCATTCAATGACCATTTCCAACTGACAAATGAAGTATCCGGTCTCAGGTCAAGACCTGAGTATGTCAGGTAATCATTCTGACATATCGCTGTGTCGGACGGATATATGTCAATCAAAGGACTTTGCACAACTTTCACCGGTCCGGTTTTTAAAGTATCAGTACAGCCCTGTTGTGTATTTACAACCAACGATACCGTATAAGTTCCGGGAGTTACATAGTGGTGTACCGGACTTGGAATACTATAAGTGGAACCATCACCAAAATCCCATTCATAATTTTTTATTGGATCGTTGAAGGTTGTAGAATCGGAAACTTTTATATATCCACTGTCACAGAATAGCATTTTGTCCAGCGAATACTTTGCCTTTACTCCGGAAATGTTGATGGGATTGGAACCTGTTAAAGGCACCACACAAACCCCTGAAGGTTCTTTTAAAATTACTCTTGGCACAAAATCACCAAAATCTAAATAACGATGACTGATTTGATTAATGGTCGTGTCAATTACATTACCATCGCCAAAATCCCATATAAAGCGTCCTATCATTTGTGAAAAGGCATCGAAATTTACAAGTAATGGAGTACATCCGTTCAATGGAGAATAGTTTATACGACCATCTTCAGGATTAAAAACTTTAAGTGTTTTAGTAACGGTGGCCTGGCACCCTCCCGGACTTGTTACCACAAGCGTTATAGGATAGGTTCCTGTGCTCGTATAATAAAGTGAGGGATTGGTTTGTGTAGACGTTTTTATGCCTAAATCCCAAGCGGAAGACGTATAGAAATAGGATTGATTTGTGAATGCTGCTTCAAAAGGAGTGCAATACGTAGTAAAGTTGTTAGCTGTAAAATCTGCTTTTGGTACGGCTACATGTATCGTATCAATCTTTTTCAATGAATCGGTACAACCCAGTAAATCAGTCACCCGTAAAGTAAGGGTAAAATACCCTGTGTCTTTATAAGCATGTGTTGCATCCTGTGTATTTATATTGCTACCATCACCAAAATCCCAAATGGTAGTGTAAGGAAGATCGCTTTTGGTTTGATTAGAGAAACTAATTGGTGAATTGGGGCAAGTGGCATTGGCAAAACTCCAACCTGCTTTCAATGTAGATACTTTTATGAAGCCCCTATAAGTAATACTGTCTTTACATCCTTTCGCATCAGTCACCACCAGTTTTACATCATAATCGGCGACACTGTCATATTTATGGCTGAAGGGAGGATTGTTATAGGTTTTTGAACTTCCATCGCCAAAATCAAACTTCCAGCTTACAATTGAGTTTGTGCCGTCCGTTTTAGTAGCATCAATAAATGTTGTTACCATACCCTTACAACCAGAGTTAGTTGTAGATGTAAAGTCTGCAACAGGACCATTCACTTTCACAGCATTTTTGGAAAATTCATGTCGGCAGCCAAAGCTGTCAACAGTTGTTAGTTTTATTGAAAAATTACCAGGCGTTAAAAACACATGAGAAACTGCTGCCGCGGCAGAAGTACTTATGGGCGAACCATCACCAAAATCCCATTCATATATTTTAATTAAACCGGCATTTGGTGGTATTGCCGTGATAGTTGTGTTAAATGGCTTGCAACCTTCCGGCGGACTCACACTAAAACCAGGAGTATTGTCTGCAATAGTTACTATTCGTGTCAGTGTATAAGTACAACTTCCATTTGTAGTGGTTAAGGAAACATTATACGAGCCATTTGCAGGGAAATTGTGAGCCGGAGGTGCCTGCCCGGTATACGTCGTGCCGTCACCAAAACTCCAACTCCAGGAAGTTGCTTGTATTGACTTATCAGTAAAAGTGTATTGAAGGGGGTTGCTGCAATTAGGAGCATAATCAAATTTGGAAACAGAAGGCAGAATATTTGCGTAGTTTGTTTTAGTGATCTTATTTTCACAACCATTATTTATAGCAGTTAGTGTTACAGTAATCAACCCGATATCTGTAAATGTATGTTGCGGATCTTTGTCTGTCGATGTGGTGCCGTCGCTGAATTCCCATAAAAATTCGCTCGCATTTAATGACTGGTTGATGAATTTTATACCAGGGTTGGCGCAGGCTGTAGTAAGATCGGATGTAAAGTTGGCCGTAGGCAAGGATCCTACTTTTACTCCACCGGCAACAGTTTGAGTTTCAGTACATCCACTGCTTGTGGTGATGGTTAACTTTACTGTGTACGTACCTTGTGTGTTATAAACATGCGATGGCGTGGCAGCATTTGAAGTTGTGCCGTCTCCAAAATCCCACAAATAAGTTTTTACTGTATCCAACGTAGTAATGTTGGCCGAAAAGTTAATAGTGGCCGGAATGCATCCTTTTGCAGGCAGCCCGGGAAAACTTATTATAGGTTTTGCAATTTTAATATAAGCCTGTTTGGTCAGTGTATCGCTACATCCGGCAGTGTCTTTCGCAATTAAAATGACATTGTAAGTACCAAAATTGGTATAGCTATGGCTCGGATTTGATTGTGTGGAAGTACTAGCATCACCAAAATTCCACTGGTAAGAAGAAGCATTGGTATTATTGACAAAATTTGTCGTTAGTGTAGGCTGGCACTTTGTTGTATCTGATGCTGTGAAATTTATTTTAGGTGCATCACGCACTGTAATAGTTTTTGTCAGAGTATCTGTACAAACGGTGTATTTATTGATTAAAGTTGCAGTATAGCTGCCCCCAGTAGCAAAAATTGTTTGAGCGTTTTGAAAATTATCTGTTTGACCATTTGAAAAACTCCACGATGAACTGATAGGGCGGGGACTGGAATTATTTTGAAAGGTGACGAGTGTTTTAGGACAAATTACTGGAGGTACAATAAAATCCGTATTTACTTTCCCAATGGACAAATCTGCTGATGATGAATCCATACATCCCTGGTCACTGCTTACAATTAATGAAACATGATAGTTTCCGTTGACTCCATACGCATGGCTTGGATTGGTGGTAGTGGTTGAACCGCCATCGCCAAAACTCCAATTGTAAGATAAATTGCCAGGTCCTGTCGAACTATTGGTGAAGTTAATTGTAATAGGTGCACGGCAAACTGTTGGATCACTATAAGTAAACGACGGAACCACACCTTGAGAAACTGTGATATAATTTGGTTTGACAACTACTTTTTTACATCCCTTATCTGTATTTACCGTTAATATCACATTATATAGTCCGGGATTTTTATAAATATGCTTTGGATTTTGCTCGGTAGAGGTTGTGCCGTCGCCAAAATCCCATTTCCATTCATTTATTTTAGTGCTCGCCGGTGTGGATGACAAATCCGTAAATTGAATAATAGCCGGCGAACATGCAGTGGTTTTATCAGCTGTAAAATCGGCCTCTGGCTCACTGTAAACAGTGATATAAGCCTTTTTTGTAGTTGTATTACTTACCCCGGCAGCATTGGTAACGGTTAATGAAACGGTATACGTTCCGGGTATAATATAAGTTGTTGAAGGATTCTGCAATGTTGAGGTGGCACCATTTCCAAGGTCCCACAACCACTTTACAGGGCTACCAGTTGATTGATCCTGGAAGGTAGCGACTAAAGGTGAGCAGCCTGACGTGATATTTGATGAAAAATTGGCCGTTTGGGCATGGGATAAAACAATGCAAAAATTCAAGACAAGTGTTAGTATGGTCCTCGTTCTCAATATGATCAGTTTAGGGCCGTAAGCCAGTTTTCGAAAGGTGGTCTTTGAAAACGTAAATATGCTACAAAAATTATTCCTTGTCTAAGAATTATAAAAAGTCGCTGCGACTGGCTTATTATTTCTCAAGCCGTAAATTGTATAATTGGCCATTTAAACTTTGGGTGGCCTCTACCCACGTCCATGAATTATTGATAATCTGCCAGGTACCGTTTAAAAGAATAATTGGTGTACTAGCGTTTGTGAAGTTTGAAGTAATAGTTTGACTAGTAGCGTCGGCATTCCAGGATCCGGTCTTTTCCACTGTCCCATTATTAATAGCATCAACAGTAAAATTGGTCTTGAACTGAAATTTATAATTTGCGAAATCAGTGGTGATATCGGTGCCAGACTTTATAAATTTGGTAACCTTCCATTGTCCATCTACCATGGCGTTAACAACCAGGTCTTCCTGTTTCTTCTTAACGCAGGCGGCGAGTAAGAATAAAGATAGTACGGTATAAAATTTTTTCATAGATCGGATTTTTTACAAGTTATAAATTGATGCGTACTTATCCAACACGTAATCGACGAAGTAGCCGGCATCTAATCCTGTTCCAGTTACCTCTTTGCACAGTTCTTCGCTGGTATGATACCTACCTTTTGAATGAATATTGTCACGAAGCCAACTTAACAAAGATGCTGTGTTGCCCGTTTCAACTTCGGTATCCAAATTAGTTATTTGTTTTTTCGCCATTTGATAAAACTGCGCAGCATAAAAACTGCCTAAACTATAAGTGGCAAAATAACCGAAACTTCCGTGGCTCCAGTGCACATCCTGGAGACATCCTTTTTTATCATTGGGCACATCCACATTTAAAAACTTTTTATAATGCTCATTCCAATAGGTTGGAATATCCTGAGTCTCAATCGTTCCGTCCAAAAGTTTTTTTTCCAGTTCATAACGGATATAGACGTGAAAGTGGTAAGTAAGCTCATCTGCTTCTGTCCTAACCAGTGAAGGTTGAACCTGATTAATTCCCTTATAAAACTTGTCTATTGAAATATTTTGAAATTGTTCTGGAAAATGTTTTAGTAAGACCGGATAAAAAAACTCCCAGAATTTTTTGCTTCTACCTACATTATTTTCCCAAAGCCGCGATTGGGATTCATGGATGCTATACGAACAAGCCTCTCCAAGTGGAAGACCATATTGTTCTTCAGTTAATCCCTGCTCATACAAAGCATGACCTGTTTCATGAATGCAACTCCAGGTCATATTACCAAATTCATTTTCATCGATTCGCGTTGTAATTCGAACGTCATTCCGGTTAAAACTTACACTAAACGGATGTTCGCTAATGTCCTGTCTGCCCGCGTCAAAATCAAAATTCAGGTACCTGATTAGTTCCATTCCCCATTCCCATTGTCTTTGTTTTGGAAAATGAAGTTTGAGAAACGAGTTATCAACTTGTGGTTGTTTTAAAATTTTGTCCAGCAAATTTTTTAATGCAGGAAGAAGATTATTGAATGTTTTGTCGAGCAATTCAATGGTGGCGCCTTTTTCAAATTCATCAAGCAAAGCATTATAACGAGGTCCCTGGTAGCCTAAAATATCTGCCTCTTGTTTTTTTAACTGGATAAGGGAGTCCAAATCTTTTTCGTAAACTGAAAAAGAATTCTGCTTTCTTGATTGGATCCATGAGTGGAAAGCTTTGTTGACTTGTTCAGAAAGCTTTCTAACAAATTCAGAAGTATATTTTTTATTCTTCAAATAATCTTCATAGGTTCTTTCAACATTTCTTTTTTGCCCTGTCGAAAGGTCTTCTTTGGAAAGAAGTTCCTGCAAAATGGTACCCAGGTCTTCCTCACTAAACATCTGATGACTTATCTCCGACAAAGTACTAATTTGTTGTCCACGCAAGCCGGCACCTTTTGAAGGTAAATAAGTTTCCTGGTCCCACTGAAGGAGGGCATTGGCATTTTTAACATCAGCAATCAGTCGCATCTTAGCCCGATACTTTTCATATAGTTCGGCTGTACTCATATTCAAAACTAAGTAATAAAAAATCCCGCTAAGGCGGGACGGCTAATCTTGTTTCTTATTTTGGAAACCCGGGATGTGCTTTGATTTTTTCAATTTGTTCTGTGTAGTATTTGCAATAAATAGTTGTGAGTAATATTAACTGATAGCAGTCAAAATTACCAGGATCCATATTTGTACCATATCCTCTAACATTTTCAGTTGAAGTGTGAACATACCTCAACATTTCAGCTCTTTCGTTTTTATAAAATTTCAATGCCTCTTTGGCGCTGGCGAATTTAATAGTGTTTGGAAACGTCTGTTCCTGTTGTATGATAGTTGGCAGACTTTCGTCTGAGAAAGTATTATGCGTGGAGATAGTTTGATGTTTTAATGAACGCTGTGCAGCTATCCATAAGTTGTTTTCAATTGAAACCAGCCTTGTCACACAATCCTTAATGGATAGGTCTTTCCGTCTTGCTTTAAAATTCAATTGTTTTGTTGAAAGGCCATCCAAATTTTTTAGAAAATTGTTTCTTGAGCTTTTCAATTCAGTTACCAAAGTGTGTCTTTCTTTGGTTGAAAGGATATTTGAATGCATTCTGCCAGCAAGTCCGGTAAGCACCAACATTATTAATAGAAAATAACCTTTGGTTCTTTTTAGCATAGCAAAAACGTTTAACAGTAAGTGAATGGTTGTGTACAATCCATAGACAGCTTGAAAGTTACAATAAACTCGGTGCAAAAGTACAATGCAGTAACTTTCGATAATGAAAATTGTTGATTTAATTGGGGTAATTGAAAAATATGCTGCGCCTGAGTTGCAGGAAGATTACGATAATGCAGGTCTTATTACCGGTAATTCATCCTGGGATTGCAGAGGAGTGCTTTGCGCATTGGATGTCACAACCGCGACATTAAAAGAGGCAAAAGAAAACAATTGCAATCTCATAATTGCACATCATCCAATAATTTTTCGTGGTCTAAAAAGAATAAATGGAAACACTTATGTGGAGCAAGTGATCATTGAAGCCATTAAAAATGATATAGCTATTTATGCAGCCCATACTAACCTTGATAATATTATTTTAGGCGTAAACGGAATGATCGCTAAAAAGCTAGGGTTAAAAAACATTACGATCCTTCAGCCTAAAAATAAAATGCTTCGCCGGCTGATCACTTTTGCACCCATTGAAAAAGCGGAACACGTAAGAAACTCTGTTTTCGCAGCTGGTGCAGGACACATTGGAAAATACTGCGAATGTAGCTTTAACAGCAATGGCACTGGCACATTTAAGGCCAATGAAGGCGCAGATCCCTATGTTGGGCAGGTAGGAGAAAGACACCATGAAACTGAAACCAAGATCGAGATTGTTTATCCATTTTATCTGGAAGATCAGGTAGTTAAAGCTTTGGTTGATAATCATCCTTACGAAGAAGTAGCTTATGATATATTCACCATGGATAATGTCCATTTTGGGATTGGTGCGGGTATAATTGCAGAGTTGGATGTTGCAAAAGGCGAAAAAGAATTCTTAAAATCAATAAAAGAAACGTTTGGAGCAAATGGAATAAGACATACGCAATTATTGGGAAAGCCTGTTAAAAAAGTAGCGGTTTGTGGTGGGGCAGGGAGTTTTTTAATTAAAAAAGCTGCTCATATGGGAGCCGATATGTACATCACAGCCGATGTTAAGTATCACGAGTTTTTTGATGCCCAGGGTAAATTAGTTGTGGCCGATATTGGTCATTATGAAAGCGAGCAGTTTACTGTGGACCTTATTCATGACCTTTTAGTGGAAAAATTCCCTACTTTTGCCGTCCTTAAAACAAGGGTAAACACAAATGCTGTAAACTATTTCAGCTGATTATTGAAAACAAGTGCGAATGGACAAGTGAGTGACACAACAAAAGTTGAAATTAGTAATGCAGATGGCCGCCAATGTAAACCTTAAATTGTAAATCGTACATTATAATGGCAAACGTTAAACAAGAATTTTCAGTAGAAGAAAAGCTTTCTTCTCTGGTGCAACTACAAAAAGTAGAATCCAAGCTGGATGAAATCCACATTTTAAAAGGTGAACTTCCTATGGAAGTTGCGGATCTGGAAGATGAAATCCAGGGCCTGCATGCACGTCAGCTCCGTATTGAAGAAGAGATCAACGGCATTACTGAATTTATAGAACAAAAGAAAGAAGCGATTAAAGAAGCACAAGCGCTAATTAAAAAATATGAAAAGCAAAGCGAAAATGTAAAGAATAACCGTGAGTTTGAGGCAATCAATAAAGAAATTGAAATGCAGCAGCTCGAAGTGAAGCTTTGCGAAAAGCATATCAAAGATGCCAACGAAGAAATTGCAGACAAAGCCGTTGCGCTAGAGAAAGCAAAAAAAGCGCTTTCTTCCAAGGAAGGTGTTTTAAACACTAAAAAAGGAGAACTGGAAAAAATTATTGCCGCTACCGAAAAGGAAGAAAAGCATTTCAATAAAATGGCTGATGATGCCCGCTCTCACGTAGACCCCAGGCTACTTTCCAGCTATGAAAAAATTCGCACGAATTATAGAAATGGCCTGGCTGTAGTTCCTGTTGAAAGGGATGCCTGTGGCGGTTGTTTTTATTACATTCCCCCGCAAAAGCAAAGCGAGATTAAGCAACGTAAAAAAGTAATGGTTTGCGAAAACTGTGGACGGATCCTCGTTGATTCTGATCTGGTTGATTCAGTTGATGTGAAATAACTTATAACGATATTGGATAGAAAGGCACCTTCATGGTGCCTTTTTTAATAAGTTACCTGGCCAACAGCAGGTAATGCTGGTTTGGTAATTATTTAGAGGAAACATTGTAACAGGTATTTTTGAAATCAAAGTAAGGGGCTGTTGCCACAGTTGAATAGCACATTGTTGTTTTACCATTAATTTTTTTTCTGTATTAAAAT
>Ga0126305_10000227_pt1 | contig 25335 bp, 29 predicted proteins | sample Plot26_FD_92536 | JGI IMG/M metagenome (GOLD analysis project Ga0126305, IMG submission 92536) | Serpentine soil microbial communities from UC McLaughlin Reserve, CA, USA - Plot26 | ecosystem: Environmental > Terrestrial > Soil > Grasslands | place: USA: UC McLaughlin Reserve, Lake County... | reverse complement strand
CTCAGACCTTGATCGTGATCACGTCTCCATCGGCGACGAGGTAGTCGCGGCCCTCGATCCGCAGCTGCCCCTTGTCACGGGCCGGGGCATAGCCGCCGCACTCGACCAGTTGCTCCCAGCCGATCACTTCGGCTTTGATGAACGCTTCCATGATCTCGGTATGAATGGTTCCTGCCGCTTCCAGCGCGGTCGCGCCGCGGCGTAGGGGCCGCGCCACCGCCTCCTTGCCCTCGCCGGCGGTGAAGAAGGTGATCAGCTCCAAGAGGTCGTAGGCGGCGCGGACGAGGCGGGCGAGGCCGGAGCCCTCGACGCCGTAGGACTCGCGCATTTCCTCCGCTTCGGCCGCGTCGAGCTCGGCCAGCTCCCCCTCGATCCGGGCGCTGACCGCGACGACGCCGGCCCGTACCGAGTTGGCGTGGGAGACGACGGCTTCCGGCGCCTCGGCGTCGCCCTCATCGACGTTGGCGACGTAGAGGATCGGCTTCGTCGTCAGCGCCTGCAGGTTCCCGACGGCGTGCGGCGCCCCCTCCGGCAGCGGGATCGAACGCGCCGGGCGGCCGGCGGCGAGCGCCTCGTGCACAGCCTGCAGCCACTCGTGCTCGACCTGCGCTTCTTTGTCGCCGGACTTCGCCTGCTTGCCGACCCGCCCGAGCCGGCGCTCGACCTGGTCGTAGTCGGCGAGGACGAGCTCGGTCTCGATCGTCTCGATGTCGGCGAGCGGGTCGACGCGGCCGTCGGGGTGCGGCACGTCGGATTCGGTGTGGCAGCGGACGACGTGGCAGATCGCGTCGGTCTCGCGGATCGAGGCGAGGAACTGGTTGCCGAGCCCCTCTCCTTCGGAGGCGCCTTTGACGAGGCCGGCGATGTCGTGAAAATCGATTTTTGCCGGCACAAGTTCGGAAGCGCCGACGGTCTCGGCGACCTTCTCCAGCCGCTCGTCCGGTACCTGGGCGACGGCGACGTTCGGCTCGATCGTCGTGAACGGGTAGTCGCCGGTCTGGGCGCCGCCCTTGGTCAGGGCGTTGAAGAGGGTCGACTTGCCGGCGTTCGGCAGCCCGACGATCCCGACCTTCACCGCGTGCCTCCCTTCTTCATGAGGGCAGCGGCACGATCAGGCCGAGGGCGACTCCGAAGAGGGCGCCGGCAAGGACGTCGGATGGGTAGTGCATGCCGAGGTAGGGCCGGCCGAGCGAGAGCGCCAGGGCGACCAGGAAGGCGGCCGCCATCGCCGAGTCGACCCGGACCATCGCCGTCGCCACCGCGAAGGAGGAGGTGGCGTGGGCGGAGGGGAAGCTGAGCGAGCTGGGGGCGCCGCCGAGCGGGGGCAGCCCCTCGAGCACCGGGCGCGGACGTTTGACCAGGAGCTTGATCGCGTAGTTGAGGCCGATCGCGACGGGGCCTAGCAGGGCGCAGACGAGCCACTGCTCCCAGCGGGAGCTGTCGATGACCGCCAGCGCGCCGCCGAGCAGGAACCAGACGAGGCCGTTGTTGCCGGCTTTGCCGAGAGCGACGGCAGCGTCCTCCAGCCCGCGGCTGTGGCCGTGGGTGCGCATCCAGCGCAACAGCTTCAGGTCGAGTTCGCGCATCGGCGCGAGAGACTATTGGGCGATGACCACCGTCCCCGGCTACGTCCACACCCCCGGCAACCACTGCGGCTCGACCGCCCTGCGCAACCTGCTCGCCTTCCACGGGGTCGAGATCAGCGAGGAGATGGCCTTCGGCCTCGGCGCCGGCGCGGGCTTCTACTACCTGGCGCTGGAGGACAGCTCGCCGAGCCGCTGGTTCAACGGCCGCACCGCGCGCCTCGAGGAGAGCTTCCGGGAGCTGACGGGCGCGGCGCTGGAGCTGGACACCTTCGCCGAGGAGGAGGGCGAAGCGGCCTGGGCGGCTGCACGCGAGACGGTGGACGCCGGCACCCCGGCTCTGCTCCTCACCGATATCTACTACCTCGACCACTACGGCAAATCGGCCCACTTCCCCGGCCACGCGGTGGTCCTGGCCGGCTATGACGACGAGGTCGCCCACCTCTCCGACACCGCCTTCGAGGAGCTGCAGACGACGCGACTGGAGAACTTGGCGCGCGCCCGCCACAGCGGCCACCCTGCCTATCCGCTCGAGGGGCACATGTTCACCGTCGCTGAGGCGATCGACCGCGAGGCGCTGCTGGCGGCGGTGCCGCGGGCGATCGAGCGGGCGGCGAGCGAGATGCTGGATCCGCCCTTCGGCGAGTTCGCCGGCATCCCGGCGCTGGAGCGCCTCGCGGCCGAGGCCGGCTCCTGGCCCGAGGCGGTCCCCGACTGGCAGTGGTGCGCGCGCTTCGCCTACCAGGTGATCGAGCGCCGCGGCACCGGCGGCGGCTGCTTCCGGCTCATGTACTCGCGCTTCCTCGCGGAGGCGGAGCGGGACGAGGCGCCGCTGGCGGCGGAGGCGGCGGCGCGCTGGACCGAGCTGGCGGAGGCCTTCAAGGCGGCGAGCGAGCGCGACGATCCCGAGCCGGAGCTTTGGGACGCGGTGGCGGCTGGCTCGGCCGCCGTACTCAGCGCCGAGCGCCGCCTCTGGACGACGCTCGCGAATTCCGCCTGAAGCATCGTCGTTTCCGAGTTTTTCCTCGCTATAGCAAGGCGGATGTCGGAAACGATCGTCCACCCGTTCGGTTTGTTGATCCAACCCCGGGGTATCCCGCTTCTATGACTATCGGAGCAGGCATCTTCCTAATCGCGGTTGGCGCGATCCTCAAGTTCGCGACCAACATCCACGTCAAGGGCCTCAGCATCGACACGATCGGCGTGATCCTGATGATCGCCGGCGCCGTCGGGCTGCTGATCGGTCTCTTCCAGGAAATCGTCTGGTCCCGCCGCACCCGTCCGCTCGCCCCCGGCGAGGCGCCTCCGGTCGAAGAACGGCGGGAAGTGCGCGACCCGGCCTACCGCGATCAGCCGCCGCGCTACTAGCTCCAGTCTCCGTCTGAAGTAGGCCTCAGGCGCCGAGGTGGCCGAGCTCGCCACGATCGGCGTCTACGGCTTCGACGGTTCCTCCTTCATCCGTGCCCTCAAGGAGGCCGGCGTCTCCTTGGTCCTCGACGTCCGCCAGCGGCGCGGGGTGCGGGGCAGCGAGTACGCCTGGGCGAACGCCCGCCGCCTCGAAGCTGCCCTCGCGGAGGCGGGGATCGGCTACAGCCATCTGCCGGAGCTGGCGCCGACGACCGAGATGCGGCAGCTGCAGTACCGGGAGGACGAGCGGCGCGGCGAGGGCAAACGCTCCCGCACCGAGCTGGCGCCCGAATACGTACGCCAGTACACCGAGCAGGTCCTCGACCGGGTGGCTCTGGAGCCGATCGTCAACTGGATCGGCTCGAAGCATGCGGCGCTGCTCTGCGTCGAGAGGGACGCAGAGGCTTGTCACCGCTCCCTGATCGCCGCGCGTCTGGCGCGCGACCACGGCTTCGAGATCGAGCACCTGAAGCCGGGGGAAGATTGACCTTCAGCCTTCCGGCCAATCCAACCCCGGAATCTCCTCCGCCCGCAACTTGCCGTGGGAGCGGAAGGTGACCTCGAGCTCCTCGTTCAGCCAGCTCATCCCTGCTTCGGAGAGCCTGACCGCCGCCGCCTGCCGGATCGATTGGCGCGGGTCGACGTTGCCGACGCCGCGGTCAGCGTTCTCGGCCGTCGACCCGAACGCATAGGCCTCGAGCTCGTCCATCAACTCCCCCAGCGAGACCCCATCCGCCAGCCTCCCGTCTACGAATTCCGCGTCGTGAACACGGATGAAGTGCGGCCACCGCGTCAGCCAAGGGCGCAATGCAAGGTCCTCCCCACTCGCATCGTCCCGCCCCTCCTCATAGGCACGAGCCACCGCCCGCCCGTAAACGACGATGTCATTCGGCCCCTCCACCAGGTGCCCCATGAACATCACGTCCCCGTCCCGCACCGCCCGCGGCCGTCGCTCCCGCGGGTAGGTGCAGTGGCGGTGGCTGCCGGAAGTCCGCACCACGTCGGGCACCGGCCGCTCCCGAGAGGAGCGCTCGGCGGCGCGGCCGAAGAACTTGACGAAGGCTCTCTTTCGCACAGTCACCTCCTCCATCGCAGGAGATTCCTCAGTCGGACGTCTCGGGGTCCGAGCGAAAGTCCCGCCAAAAGAGGTTTCCGACCTTCTTCAACATCCTCCCGATGTTCTTCACGTCGTCGACCCAACCGCGCGCCAGCGCGAGGAAAACGCTGACCAAGAGGGAGATGACAGCGGCGAAACCCGCCCCAGCGACGAGCAACGCCAGAGAAGGTGCTGCCGATGCAGGGTCGGCATTGAGCACAGCGAGCACCGGACACCCACTTCCCCGTAGCGCGGTCTTGCAGCGCCATTCCCAGAAACCGTTCCGGTAGCGCGTCGGGGCTGGCGTCGAGTCAACGGCAGACCCAAGAGCGGCGATAGATAGGCGCACGGGAACCGGCCGCGACCCGGTGACGACTTCCGGAAAGTCGAAGTAACACGAATACGTACTCCGCTCCGATCCCAGCGGCAGTCGGTATCTGCTGAGGTGACGTGAACGTCGCAGCGGCTTTATAGATCGCCCGTCGACGCTGATGTCAACAGAACCGGCACCCCCTTGAGAGAGGAGAAGCGTTCCCTCGGTGGGGCACTCGTCGGGGTTGGGATGCGGAATCTTCATCTCAAGCGAAGTGATGCCCGCTGACGGGAAAATCCGGACGTCGGTGGAAACTGGAGTGCTCGTGACGAAGCTGTGGTTCGCCCAGACCACGAGCCCAAATGCGGCCATGCCTGCGGCAGCGACCTTGATTCCCTCCCAAAGCGCCGAGCGTTGGCGCTTTCGCCAGACCCAGTCCTGTTCAACGGGCCAGAAGCCTAAATGCCGTGCAAGCGCCACACGCGGCACAGCGGTCAGCAGGACGAGGATTGCCGCGAGGAGCCAGAGGACGAAACCAGCGCCAAGAACGTCGATGAAGCTGTTGGCACTCAAAGAAGATGAAAGCTTGAAGAGCGCCAAGGCCAGGAGCATCGGCAAGCCCAGCGACACGAAGATTCCGCCCCCCAGCGACTTCACTCACCCCAGCATCGCTTCCCTGCCGGATGTTTGGAGTTGAACGGCGAGGAGGAGCGGGAGCGACGGGACTCGAACCCGCGACCTCCGGCGTGACAGGCCGGCGCTCTAACCAGCTGAGCTACGCCCCCAGGGACCTTCGGCGGGCCTTGGGGTCGGCCCGGGCGGCGAACGCTAGCGCATTCGGGCGGCTGGGTTCGAGGCGGTCTGGGGCTTAGACGGCGACCATCGCGAGCTCGGTCACGGCTTCTTCGATGCCGGCGCGGAGGACGTCGAGGTCCGGCACTGCATCCGCATCGGCGATCAGGCCGAAGTGGACGGATTCGTCGTAGATGACCGCGGCGACGCCGAGGTTGTGGCCGGAGAAGATCGAGCCCAGGGGGATACCTCGCCGCAGCTGCGCGCCGAGGGCGTAGAGGGTGAACGGCGTGGTGGGAATGCTGGCGGCCGTCAGGTTGAAGAGGCCGGGCGTGAAGGCGAGGCGGGCGTAGGCGCACTGGACCAGCGGCGCCGGTGCGTCCGCCGTCTCCAGCAGGGCCTCGGTCTCGGAGCTGCCGCCGCTCCTCAGCTCCGCCGCCGCGGCGGCGACTTGGCGGTAGCGCCGCACCGGGTCCGGCTCGGCGAGAGGAAGGTCGATGAAGAGCGGTGCGACGTCATTGCCGAAGGCAAAAGATTCCCTCGCTCGCCGCATGCTCACCGGCATCGCCACGCGGACCCGCTCGACCTCCTCTCGCCGGCTCGCGAACAAGCGCCGCAGACCGCCGGCGGTGGCCGCGAGGGCGACATCGTCCGGCCTCCCGCCCAGGCTTTTGCTTACCGCCGCTGCCTTCGCCAGCGGTATCTCCACCGCCGCGACTCGGCGATCGAGGCCGGTCGGGCCGTTGAGGCTGGTCGTGGGCGGGGGCGGAAGCCCCTCCCGAAGCGCTTCGAACCGCTCCCGCGAGCGCGAGATGATCTCGGCCACCTTGCGCGGCTGGAGGCCGGCATCGACGCCGCCGCTGAGCTCCTCGCCGACCGCGCCCCTCACCCGCCAGAGGACGCCGTTGTCCACCTCGCTGCCCATCGCGTCGATCATCGCCCCGAGCGCAGCCATGTCCACCTCGGTGTCGGGCTGGAAGTCCAAGAGCGAAGCGATGATGTAGGGACCGCTGACCCCGTCGACCATGCACTGGTGGATCTTGCCGACGATCGCCCAGGCCCCGCCCTCGAGGCCCTCGAGCAGGGTCGCCTCCCAGAGGGGGCGGGAACGATCGAGCCGCTGGGCGACGTAGTCACCGACCCAGGCCAATAGCTCGGTCTCCCCGCCGGGACCGGGCAACTCCGCGTAACGGACCTGCAGGCCGACGTCGAGGTCGGGGTCGGGCAGCCAAATCGGCATCGCGTCGCCCTGAACCACCGGCATCGAGAGCCGGCGCCGCAGAGCGGCGTTGCCGACCAGCCGGCGTCGGACCTGATCGCGCAGCCTCTCCAGCGACGGGCGTTCGCCATTCGGCAGGGGGTCGAAGATCGCGACCCAGGAGAAATGAAGCTGCAGCGTCGCGTCATCCTGCTCGAGCTCGAGGAAGACGGCGTCGAGCGGGCTCAGGTGGCTGCGCATTTCGCCCTCACCCCCCGTCACCTGCCGTGGCGGCCTCCCGTTCCGGCACCGCGTGCGAAGCCTCCGCCGCCACTATTTCTTCCAGCGTCAACCTCAGCTCCGCGATGCGCTCGGCGCCGAAGCGCTCCGCCCAGCGCGCTTCGATCGCGGCGAAGGCGCGGAAGCCGAACTCCTGCGCCTCCTCGCCTCGCGCCGTCAAACAGACGCGTTTCGCGCGACGGTCGGCGGGGTCGGGCACCCGTTCCACATAGCCCAGCTCAACCAGGTCATCGACGATTTCTCCCGCTGACTGTTTGGTCATGTTCGCCCGCTCGGCGATCTCGGTCAGGCGCATCCCGGTCTCCCTCACGTAGCGGAAGACGCAACCGTGGGTGATGCGGAGATCGTCGAACTTGCTCTCTTCGATTTCGCTCCTGAACTCGACGAGCATCGCCTCGAAGACGAGGTCGAGCAGAGCCGTGAGCGGGATGTGGATCGGGAGGGTTCGTGGAGCTGCGGACATTAATCAGGAAACCTTACAAGGAGGGTGCGCATCCGTCCAATAGGCTGGCCAGATGAGGCTGGTCACGTTCGACTCGGGAGACGGCCCGCGTGCAGGAATCGCCGAGGCAGATCGCGTCGTCGACGCCTGGGCGCTGCTCGGGGAGCCGCATCGCGGTTCGCTGCGGGAGCTGATCTCAGACGGGCGGCTGGACGAGCTTCCCGGCCGCCTCGGCGATACCGGCTCTCCCTCCCATCCTCGCTCCTCGGTGCAGTTGCTGCCGCCGATCCCGGACCCCGCAAAGATCGTCTGCATCGGCTTGAACTACCGCAAGCACGCGGTCGAGGTGGGAGCCGGCCTCGACTCCCTGCCGGAGATCCCGACGATTTTCGCCAAGTATCCGAACGCGCTGGTGGCTGATGGGGCGACGGTTCGGGTGCCGACGGCGAAGACCGATTACGAGGCGGAGGTGGCCTTCGTGGTCGGCCGGCGGGCGCAGGACGTCGAGGAGGCGGACGCCCCTGACTACATCGCCGGCTACACGCTCCTGAACGACCTCTCCGCCCGCGACCTGCAGGGGGCGACGCCGCAGTGGATGGCGGGCAAGGTCTTCGACGGCTCCGCTCCCTGCGGGCCCTGGTTGGTGACGCCCGACGAGGCAGGGCCGGCCGACGCGATCGCGATCCGCCTCACCCTCAACGGCGAGGAGATGCAGAGCGGCGCCACCGACGATCTCATCTTCAGCGTCCCGCAGCTGCTGGCGCAGCTCTCGCGGCTGATGACGCTCGAGCCCGGCGACATCGTCTCCACCGGCACCCCCGAGGGTGTCGGGATGGGACGCAAGCCGCGGGTCTGGCTCGCCGACGGCGACGAGGTCGTGATCGAGTCGCCGACGCTGGGCCGCCTCACCACCCGGATCAGCGCCTGAGCTCGTTCCGTGGTTCTTTAGTCGTCTATTTGCCGACTAAGGAACCACGAAACTCGTACGCCTTTGCCGGCAGGTCTGCTGAGAGCGGCCTGCTCGCCGGCAGCGCTCGCGCCGAGGTTCCGGGGCGGGCGCGGCGCGCCGCCCACTGCACCCGCACCGGCGTGAAGGTGAGGAGGGCATTCCAGGTGTCGGTGTCGATGACGCCGTTGGCCGGTAGCCCGTGGTCTTCCTTGAAGAGTCGAACCGCGCGGGCGGTCTGGCGGCCGAAGAGGCCGGTCACCGGGAGGTCGGCGGCGGCGGCCAGATGCTGCTGCGCCCAGACCACCATGTCGCCGCTGCTTTTCCTCCTCAGCAGCGGGTGGACGACTTCGAGGCGGTAGCCGACCACCGGCTGCAGGGCGCTGTCGGCCCCGAGCGCTCCCCACTCCTGGCCGTTGGTCTCCTGCCAGGACCACCAGCTCGGGGGCAGGCCGCCGTAACTGGAGGCGAAGCGGCGGAAGAGCTTGATCGAGGCGCTTCCCGGCGCTTCGTAGGTCTGGCCGATCGGATAGATCGGGTGCCCGTAGATGCGGTTGTAGAGGTAGGTGTGCTCGTAGACCGTCCGCACCGAGGTGCCGATCGTCTTCCAGTACATCTGCGGCTGGTTGTAGGTGGCGCCGCCCGGCCCGAGGAAGACCGAGTACGGGAACGAGGGGTGGTAGTCGACGTAAGGGAAGGCGGCGAGGGAGATCGGGAAGGTCTCGCCGACGCGAGCGCGGAGCGCGCGCACGTAGCGGTCGGCGGCGGCGTACTTGCCCTCGTAGTCGGCCTCGGCGTCGATCGCGAAGCAGTCCGCGCCCCGCTTCACCGCCGCCGCGGCGACCCTGGCCTCGGCCAGCGGCGCGTCGCCGTAGACGAACTGCCAGGCGCAGACGCTGAGCCCGGCGGCGTGCAGGGCGTTGACGAGCCCGCGGTTGAACTGGCTCCAGTAAGTGCCGCCGTCGCCGGACTTGACGTAAACGGTGCCGACGTCATTGCGCTTGGCGCGGGCGACGATCGCACCGATGCTGCCGCCCTCCGAGCGGGAGACGTACCAGACCCACATTCCCTGCCGGTCGAAGGCGCTGTTGCTGACGTTGCCGCCGCTTTCGACCTGCCCGGCGCCGCCGGTGTCGGCCGCGGCCGGGCCGCCGGCGAGGAGCGCCGCGAGCACGAGGAGAACCGAGGGCAGCGCGAGGAGGGGGTGCTTCTTCTGCCGGAGGAGGGTCACAACTGGTCCCAACACGGTAGTGATGAAATGGGTGCGCCTGCCTCTCCTCTCCTCCCGCAAGATCCTGTGCGTCGTCGTGTTCATCGCGAGCGTGGCGCTGCTGCTGCCCGCAGTTGCGCTCGCGAGTCCTCAGCGTCTCGAGCATGCCGACCTCCTCCAGGCGGGTGAGGACCTCGTCCTCACCGCGCGAACGGCGAAGCCGGTGCCGCTGTCGCGGCTGGAACCGCACCCTGATCCGCGCCGCGCCGCCGCGCGCTATCTCTGCTTCGAGCTCAGCGCGGACGCTTCCGCTCCGCCGGCGCGGCTCTGCCTCGGCGGCCGCAGGGCCCACCGGCGCGTCGGCTTGCAGCAGGTGAACCGGGGCGGGGCGGCAGAACAGGAGCTGACGGTGCCGGCGCGGGTGACGCGGCCGCAGCCCGACAAGCTTGTCGTCTCGCTCGTCCCCCGCGAAGCGGGACTCTCGCCCCACCGCTACCGCTGGCGGGCGATCCGCAGCTCTGGCTGCGAGCCGGGCAACCGATGCCGGGAAGCCCTGCCGGCAGAGGGGACCAGGGCCTTCCGGCTTCGCCCCGTCCGCGCCGTCGGCTGCACCGGCGGCAGCGCCGGCTTCGTCACCAACGGCCCCCGCGACCGCAAGGTCGTGGCGCTCACCTTCGACGACGGCCCCAGCGACTACACCGACGACTTCCTCGACGTACTGCGCGGGAAGGACGCGAGGGCGACCTTCTTCGAGGTCGGCCAGGTGATGCCGGGCCGCGAAGAGGTGATGCGCGCGATCCTCGCCCAAGGCAGCGAGATCGGCGACCACACGATGGACCATGTCGAATTCCCCGACTACGGGCAGATCGCCGGCGCCTCGGCGCGAATCCGCGCCTACACCCGCTTCCAGCCCTGCCTCTTCCGGCCGCCGGGCGGCGCCGTCGACGCCGGCGTTGTCGCCACCGCCGGCAGCCTCGGGATGCGGACGGTCAACTGGGACGTCGACCCGCGCGACTGGTCCAACCCGGGAGTCGGGGCGATCTACGCCAACGTCATCGGCCACGTCCAGCCCGGCTCGATCGTCGTCATGCACGACGGCGGCGGTCCGCGTTCGGAGACGCTCGCCGCGCTGCCGCGGATCATCGACACGCTGCGGGGCCGCGGCTATCGCTTCGCTACCGTCACCGAGTTGCTCGGCGGCCGCATCCTCTATCGGCCCTACGGCTGATCCGGTTCGAGATCCCTTTCCGTAGAGAAAGGGAAGATGAAGATCGCGATCGTCGGCACCGGAGTCTCGGGGCTGGTGGCCGCGCACCGATTGGCTCCTGAGCACGAGATCGTCGTCTACGAGGCGAGCGACCGGATCGGGGGGCACACCCACACGGTGCCGGTCGAGGCCGAGGACGGAACCCATTGGGTGGATACCGGGTTCATCGTCTTCAACGACCGCAACTACCCGCACTTCGAAGCCCTGCTGGCGGAGCTGGGTGTCGCCAGCCAGCCCTCCCGCATGAGCTTCTCGGTCTCCGACGGCCGTGGCCGCTTCGAGTACTCCGGGACGCCATGGGGGCTCTTCGCCCGTCCTGCCCATCTCGTCAGCCCGGCCTTCCTCGGGATGCTCCGCGAGTGGCGGCGCTTCAACCGCGAGGCGCAGGCGCTGATCGGGATGAACGGCACCGCCCCCTCGCTCGGCCACTGGCTCGAGCAGCAGGGGTTCTCGCGCCACTTCGTCGAGCGCCTGATCCTCCCCCAGGCCTCGGCCGTGTGGTCGGCCGACCCGGCGCAGATGTGGAGCTTCCCGGCCAGCTTCATGGCGGAGTTCTTCGAGAACCACGGCATGTACAGCCTCCGCGACCGGCCGCAGTGGCGGACCGTGAGCGGCGGCTCGCGCAGCTACGTCGAGGCGATCACGGCGCCGTGGCGGGACCGGGTGCGGCTGCGGGCGCCGGTGCAGCGGATCGAACGGCTGCCCGACCGGGTGCGGGTCGAGGCCGAGGGCTGCGAGAGCGAGGACTTCGACGAGATCGTGATCGCGACCCACTCCGATCAGGCGCTGGCGATGCTCGGCGACCCGAGCGCGGCCGAGCGCGAGGTCTTGAGCACGATCCCCTACCAACCGAACGAAGCCGTCCTCCACACCGACGCCTCGCTGATGCCGCGCCGCCGCGCCGCCTGGTCGAGCTGGAACTTCCACCTCGCCGGGAAGCCCGCCGCCGGCACCACCGTCACTTACTGGATGAACCACCTGCAGCGCCTGCGCACGCGCCGGCAGTACTTCGTCACCCTCAACCGCGGCAAGGAAATCGACCCGGACGAGGTGATCCGCCGCATCTCCTACGACCACCCCGTCTACACCAAGGAGGGAGTCGCCGCCCAGTCCCGCCACGCCGAGATCTCAGGCCCGACGCATCGCACCCACTACTGCGGTGCCTACTGGGGCTGGGGCTTCCACGAGGACGGCGTAGTCAGCGCGTTGCGAGTCTGCGACTCCATCGGCACAAACAGCCGCGTCGTTTCCACCCTTCTCCCCCCTGTGGTGGGGAAAAGGGTGGAAACGACCGAGGAGGAGGTGGCGGCTTGAACCTTGTGACCGCGACGGGACGAGGGGCGGGGGTCGCCGGACCCTCCCCGCAGTTGTCCGCCGACCCCCGCCCCTCGTCCCGCCCCACGTCAGCGGCCGACCCCTCGTCTCGCCCCCCCGCGTCAGCCCGCCTCTCGTCTCAGCGCCCCGCGTCAGCCATCTACGAGGGCACGATCCGCCACCGCCGGTTCGAGCCGATCGAGCACTCCTTCCGCTCCCCGCTCTTCCTCATGTACCTCGACCTAGCCGAGCTGCCCGACGTCCTCGACCCGTTCCCGTTCTTCTCCGCCCGCCGGCCAGCTCTCGCCCGCTTCCGCCGCGAGGACTTCATGGGCGACCCGGCGCAGGCGCTCGACCAGTGCGCGCGGGACGCCGTCGCGGCCGCCACCGGCGAGCGTCCCGCCGGCCCGGTCCGCCTGCTCACCGGCCTGCGCTACCTCGGCCACTCCTTCAACCCGGTCTCCCTCTACTACTGCTTCGGAAGCGACGGCGAGCGGGTAGATGCAGTCGTGGCCGACGTGCAGAACATCCCCTGGGGCGAGCGCCACCCCTACGTCTTGGCACGGGGCGACCGCCGGGGTACGGTGCTCAGCGAGGAGCTCGAGAAGACCTTCCACGTCTCCCCCCTGATGGGCATGGACCAGACCTACTCCTTCCGCGCCTCCGAACCCGGCGAGAGCATCGCCGTCCACATCGAGTCGCGCCCGCGCGAGTCCGCGGAAAGTCATCCTGAAGATGCTTTCTCGCGGACTCGGCGGTCGCCGACCTTCGACGCGACGCTCAACCTGCGGCGGCGGGAGCTCTCCCGCGGCACCCTGGCGCGGATGCTGGCCCGCTACCCGGCGATGTCGCTGCAGGTGGTGGCGAAGATCTATGCGCAGTCGCTGCGGCTGAAGCTGAAGGGCGCCCGGTACCACCCGCATCCGGAGGGAAGCCGCCCACGGGGGTTCGTCTCGCCATGACCGTGCCCGCCCACCGTGCGCCGGTGAGGGACGCGCTTGCCCGCGCCGGCGTCGGCGCCGTCCTCGACCGTGTCGGCCACGGCCGCATCGACGTCATCGAAGGCGGGCGCGAACGCAGCTACGGGCCGGCCGACGCCGAGCTCCACGCCACGCTCACAATCAACGACCCGGCTGCCTGGCGTGGCCCGCTGCGAGGGAGCGTCGGCCTCGGTGAGGGCTACGTCAACGGGCAGTGGGAGACCGATGACCTCGTCGCCCTGATCCAGATCGGCGCCCGCGAGCTGCGCGAGATGGACGGCATCCGCGGCGCGGTCGCTCGCCCCCGCGCCATCTGGCACCGGCTCCGCCACCTCGTCCCCGAGAACACCCGGCCGGGCGCCCGCCGCAACATCTCCGCCCACTACGACCTCGGCAATGACCTCTTCGCCTCCTTCCTCGACGAGCGGATGATGTACAGCTGCGCCTACTTCGCCGACGACACGACCAGCCTCGAGGGGGCGCAGCTGGCGAAGCTCGACCGCATCTGCGACCGCCTCCGACTCGGGCCCGAGAACCACCTGCTGGAGATCGGCACCGGCTGGGGCGGGCTGGCGATCCACGCGGCGCGGCGCGGCGGCTGCCGGGTGACGACGACGACGATCTCCCGCGAACAGTTCGAGTTGGCCCGGCGGCGCGTCCGCGACGCCGGGCTGGAGGACCAGGTCACGGTCCTCCTTCAGGACTACCGCGACCTCGACGGGCACTATGACCGCCTCGTCTCCGTCGAGATGATCGAGGCGGTCGGCTGGCAGTACTTCGACGACTACTTCCGCCGCTGCGACGAATTGCTCAGCGACGACGGCCTGATGCTGCTGCAGGCGATCACGATCGACGACCGCATCTACGAGATCGAAAAGGGGGCGAAGAGCTTCGCCAACACGCACGTCTTCCCCGGCGGCTGCCTACCCTCGCAGGGGATGATCACCGGCTGCCTGGAGCGCGTCACCTCGATGAAGCAGGTCTGGGTCGACGACATCACCGCCCATTACCCGCCGACGCTGGCCGCCTGGCGCGAGCGCTTCTTCACCGCCTGGGAGCGGCTGCGCGAGCGTGGCTACGACGACCGCTTCCGCCGCCTCTGGGACTTCTACCTGAGCTCCTCGGAGGCGGGCTTCCGCGAGCGGCGGATCGGCGACGTGCAGGCGCTCTTCGCCAAACCCGGCGCGCGATGAGCCGGGACCTGCTGCTGATCCACGGCCTCGGCGGCTCCCGCAACATCTGGGAGCCGGTGATCCCGCTGCTCGAGGGCAAGCGGAAGGTGCACGCGATCGACATGCCTGGGTTCGGCGAGGCGCCACCGCTGCCCGAAGGCGAAGAGCCGACGGCGGCGAACCTGGCGCGCGCCGTCCATGAGGAGTGCGCTCGCAACGGGGTCGAACGCCCGCACGTCGCCGGCAACTCGCTCGGCGGCTGGGTGGCGCTGGAAATGGGCCGCTTCGGCTGGGCAGCTTCGGTGACGACCCTCTCCCCCGCCGGCCTCTGGCAACGCCCGCTCGGCGAACCCGCCGGCGGCGGCGCTCGCATGCTGCTGCGCGGCTCGCCCTGGGTGAAGGCGGCGCGCCCCTTCCTCTCGCTCGCCCTGCAATTCCCGCAGACGCGCCACGCCGCCTTCCAGTCGATCGCCGCCCGCCCCGAGCGGATCCCGCCCGACGCGGCGCGGGCGTTCGTCCTCGGCTGGCTCGACGGCGAGGGCTACGACGCCGCCAACCGGGCGATGCGCAACCACGTCTTCGACCCCGCCGGCTACCCGAAGGACGTGCCGGTGACGATCGCCTGGTGCGAAAAAGACCGCCTGCTCGGCCCGCCGAAGCCGCACCGTCGGCCCGCCGGCGCCCGCTTCCTCGTCCTCCCCGACGTCGGCCACACCCCCACCTGGGACGACCCCGAGCTCGTCGCCCGCACCCTGCTCGACGGCAGCGCAACGCCCGCCCCAGCCCCCCGCCGCGGACGTGTCTGAGTTTGACCCTCATATATGACGGTTAAGGTCAGACACCCCTGATGCGCGGATACGAGGAGGAGCTGTGATCGTCGAGAGGACCGAGAACCCGATGTGGCTGTCGAACGCCTACCTGGTCGCCGACCCCGGCCGCGGCACCGGCGTCCTCATCGACGGCAACGACGAACTGGCGCCGCTGCTCGAGCGCGCCGAGCGCGACGGGATCGAGATCACCCACGTTCTCGTCACCCACCCGCACGGCGACCACGTCGCCGGTCTCGCCGAGGCGCGGGCGCAGCTCGGCAACCCGCCATTGGTCGCCCACGAGGCCTGCGCCGCCGAGCTCGAAGACGAGGTTGAGATCGTCCTCGGCGACGGCGAGAAGCTCGAAGCCGGCGGGCTCGAGGTCGAAGCCATCTTCACTCCCGGCCACGCCGCCGGCCACCTCGCCTACCTCGTCAACGGCTCCGACGTCTTCACTGCCGATGTCCTCTTCAAAGGCACGGTGGGCGGGACGATGGCCCCCGGCGCCAGCGGCTTCACCGACCTCCAGGCCTCGGTGATGCGGCTGCTGGAGCTGCCGCCGAACACGACCGTCCATCCCGGCCACAAAGAGCCGACGACGATCGCCGCCGAGTGGGAGCGGAACCCCTTCGTGCGGATCTGGCGCGGCCTCGACTCGACCGGCGAGGAGGAGGTCACGGTCTGGGGCCGCCCGGCGACCCTGAAGCTGTGGGCGCCGGACTACGACGGCGGCAACAAGGCGTGGGTCGTCTTCGGCGACTCCGGCGAGGACGCCATCGTCGGCGGCTCCCAGGTCGAGCGCTAACGCGAGGCCGCAAAAACGGTTCCTCAAGAGCCATTTTTGCGGTTTCGGCGATCGGGACCAGGCACGACCTTTAGCTTTCTCCCGCCATTTGGACGGATGTGCGATGGGGAAATTGCCGGTATGTCTCCACACTGCGTGGATGGCGGCAAACGTGCAGGAATTCTTTTTCAACTGGTACCCCGTCTTCGGGGTCCTGTTCATGTCGATCCTCTGCTTCGTCTTCCTGAAAATGATGCGCGGGATGATGGGGTCGACGAAGCCGGAGACGGTGAAGGCGTCCCGCACCGAGCCGGTCCTCTGGGATGAGGTCCAGGGCGTCGACGCGGCCAAAGAGGAGCTGATGGACGTCGCCGCCTGGCTGCGCGAACCGGACCGTTTCGGCGCCCTCGGCGCGAAGCCACCGCGCGGCGTCCTCCTCCACGGCCCGCCCGGGACCGGCAAGACGATGCTCGCCCGCGCCGTCGCCGCCCAGGCCGGGGTCGACTTCTTCGCCGCCTCCGGCTCGGGCTTCGTCGAGATGTTCGTCGGGCGCGGCGCCGCCCGCATCCGCCGCCTCTTCAAGGAGGCGCGCAAGTCCGGCCGCGCCGTCATCTTCATCGACGAGCTCGACGCGATCGGCGGCTCGCGCAGCTCCGGTGGCGGCGACGGCGGCACCAGCGAGCGCGAACAGGCGCTGAACCAGCTCCTGGTCGAGCTCGACGGATTCGAGAAGGACCCCGGGATGGTGATCGTGATCGCCGCCTCCAACCACGTCGAAAAGCTCGACCGGGCGCTGCTGCGCCCCGGCCGCTTCGACCGCCGTGTCCTCGTCTCCCCGCCCGACCGGGCCGGCCGCGAGGCGATCCTCCGCAGCCACGCCAAGAACAAGCCGCTCGCCCCCGACCTCGACCTCGGCGACGTCGCCCGCAAGACCACCGGGATGACCGGCGCCCAGCTCGCCAACGCGCTCAACGAGGGGGCGATCATCGCCGGCCGCGCCGGCCGCTTCTACATGAGCCGCGGGGATCTCGACGAGGCGCTGTTGCGCCAAGCGGTCGGCTCCCAGCAAGCGCGGCGCCTCAACGCCAAGGAGCGGCGGATCGTCGCCTACCACGAGGCCGGCCACGCGCTCTGCCGCAAGCTGCTCGGCCTCGACCCGCCGGAGATCCTCAGCATCGTCCCGCGCGGGCCGGCGCTCGGCTTCGTCGCCCACTCGCCGCAGGAGGACAGCTACCTGAAGTCCCGCGAGGAGCTGCTGGACGAGATCGTCACCCTGCTCGGTGGGCGTGCTGCGGAGGAGGTGGTGCTCGGGGCGACCTACTCCGGCGCCTCCGACGACCTCAACCGGGTCCACCTCGTCTGCAAGCAGATGGTCTCCGAATTCGGGATGGGGGTCGCAGTGGACCACGACGGGCCGGCGCCGATCGCCCTCCCGACCGGCGACTACGCGGTCTCCGACCAGACCCGCCGCGAGGTCGACCAGGCAGCGATGACGCTCGCCCGCGAGGCCTACCGGAGGGCGCGGGCGCTGCTGTCCGCCAACCTCGAGGTCCTCGACCACCTCGCGGTGCTGGCGCTGGAGCGCGAGACCCTCACCCGCGAGGAGCTCGACGAGATCTTCGCCTCCCACGAGCTGCGCGGGCTGGTCGAGGCGCCAGGTTCAGGCGCCGCGCTGGTGGCTCTGAGCCACGAAACTCCCGCTTCGTAAATGCTCTAGACAATTTGGTCAAAACGTCTGGTTCTGGGCTAGACTGGCTGGCCAGACGGCCAGTGAGCGACCCCGAGTCCGACGAGTACTACTTCGAGCCAGGCCGATCGATGGCCCGCCGCGTTCATGGCGAGCGATCGGTCGGCCTTCTCTATGGGCAGCGGGCGCTTCTGATTGGGGCGCTGGAACCGCTCACCTACACCGGCACGATGCTCTCGACCGCGGCGGGGGACCACCCTTTCGCCAGGCTCGCCCACACGGCAAAGATCCAGGAGACGGTCTTCCTCGGCACCAAGGCCGAAGCCGACAAAGCGCTCGGCGCGGTCCACCGCCTGCACGAGCGGATCAAGGGCAAGCTGCCCGCGGCCGCGGGCGCGCATCCCGCCGGCAGCGCCTACTCCGCCTTCGACCCGGAGCTGATGCTGTGGACGCTGGCGGTGATCGCCGACTCGGGCCGGGCGCTCTACGAGGCGATGGTCGGGCCGCTGAGCGAAGCGCGGCGCGAGGCCCTCTGGCAGGACTACGTCCGCTTCGGCGAGCTCTTCCTCCTCCCCCGCTCAGGGGTCCCGGGCAGCTACCGCGAGTTCAGCGCCTGGTGGGAGGAGAGGCTCGCCTCGCCCGAGCTCCACGCCACCGACCATGCCCTCGAAGTGGCGCCGCTCGTCGCCTTTCGCCAGCCGGTGCCGCTTCCCGCCCGCCTCAACCTGGAGACGCAGAACCTGATCGTCAAGGGGACGCTGCCGCCGCGGGTCCGCGAGATCTTCGGCATCCGCTGGACCGCCGCCCACGAGGCCGCCTTCCGCTCGATAACGACAGTCCACCGCCAGGCCCGCCACGCGATGCCGCGCACCCTGCGCCGCGGCCGCAACAGCTACTTCTTCGACGCCGTCGCCCAGCGGGAGAAGCACCAGGGCGGCACCCGGACGCCGAGCATCGCCGCCTGAGCCTAGGCTGCGCCGATGCTCGAGCTGCTCGCCGTCGCGGCGGCCGGAGCCGCGGCTGGAGCTGCCAACTCCGTCGCCGGCGGCGGCGCCCTGATCACCTTCCCGACGATGGTGGCCCTCGGGCTGCCGCCGCTCTCGGCCAACGTCACCAACACCGTCGGCATCGTCCCCGCCTCAATCGGCGGCGCCCTCGGCTACAGCGACCTGCTGCGCGAGCAAAGCCAGCGGTTCTGGCGGCTCCTGGTGCCGATGCTGCTCGGGGCCGTAGTCGGAACCGTCCTCCTCCTGCTCACCTCCGATGCCGCCTTCGAAGCAATCGTGCCGCTCTTGATCGCCGTCTCCTGCCTGCTGCTCCTCCTCCAGCCGCGACTCACCCCACGGCTCTCGCACGCCGGTAACGAGCGCTCCCCCTACCTCGTCGCCGGCATCTTCTTCTCCGGCGCCTACGGGGCGTACTTCGGCTCCGCCGTCAGCATCCTCATCTTCGCCCTCCTCGCCCTCTTCGTCGCCGACACCCTCCAGCACCTGAACGCGATGAAGATCGTCCTCGCCGGCAGCGCCAATCTCCTCGCCGCCGTCGCCTACTCCTTCCTCGCCCCGGTCGAGTGGCGCTTCGCGCTGACGATCATGGTCTCCTCGTTCTGCGGCGGCCGCGTCGGCGCCCACTACGCGCGGCGCATCCCGTCGGACCCGCTGCGGATCTCGATCGCGATCGTGGGGCTCCTCGTCGCCGCGGTGCTCGCGATCCGTGCCGTCGCGTGAGAGTGGGCGGTACTGGGCTCGAACCAGTGACCCCTTCCTTGTAAGGGAAGTGCTCTCCCAACTGAGCTAACCGCCCGGGTGAGTCAATTATGGCCGGCCGGCGGAATTTGTTGAACCCGCGGCGCCGAGCGACCGTATGCCGGGCATGACGACTTCGCTGCTTCGCCACAGACGATCCTTCCTCGCACTCGGCCTCGGCCTTGCGCTCTGCCTGCTCCTGCTGCCGGGCGGCGGCTCCGCCGGCGCCAATGCGGCGGCGAGCGCCAGCAAGCAAGTCTCGATCGTCAACTTCGCCTTCAAGCCTGGGACCCTGCGGGTCAAACGCGGCGCCAACGTCGCCTTTGCCAACACCGCCAACACCGCCCACACGGCGACCAAAGGCGGTGCCTTCGACACCAAGCGAATCGAACCTGGGAAGACGGTGACGGTTAAGTTCGGCAAGCGCGGCACCTTCGCCTACCACTGCAAGATCCACCCCTTCATGAAGGGCAAGGTCGTCGTCGAATAGCCTCGGGGGCGATGAGCCTCCGCGTCTTCTGGCGGGCCGCGTCGATCCAGCTGGTTGCGGTCCTGCTGCTGGCCGGCGCCCTCGGCGCCGCCCTCCCCCACGGGTTCTTCGAGGACTACGGCTGGATCGCCGGCCCGCTCTCCTGGATGCTCTGCGCCGCGATCACCTCGTGGTTCGTGCGGCTGCCGGTCCGCCCCGTCCTCATCGGCGCCGCCCTCGCCGGCCTGCCCAGCATCGTCGCCGTGCTCATCGGTCTGCACTGGGAGGGCGCGCTCCTGGCGGTCGCCCTCTTCGCGCTCTGGTGCGCCTGGCTACGGTCGCAGGACTTTTACGCCGACTTCGGTCCCGACCGGCAGTGATTTCCCGACCGCGCGGTACTGCCTGACGACGCGGGCCCCGCGCGAGCGCTCACCGCGAATGGGCCCCAGCGCGCAGTGGGCGCGGTCCAGCATCTTCCGGGCCGCCTGCAGGGTGCGACCGCTGAGGTCGGGAACCGTGCATTGCGGCGCGGGTGGCGCCTGTTCGGTTGGGGGCATGCTGATGTGGATGGTTTGGAAACCGCCCTCATACCCCACGCCTTGAGTCACCGGGTAGCGAAAGGGAGCGCCGCCCGCAGCGGGATTCCCAGCGCGGTGATGGACAGTGAGGGTGATGAGGTTCGACTGGGTGACGGCGACGGTGGTGGGAACGGTGGAGCCCTCGGAGTCATGGGCCTTCTGCGCCACGATGCTCATCGCCAGCGTGTCCGTCTCCACCCAGTAGACGCCGGCATGGGTGTCGTCGATGAGACGCAGTTCCTCGCCCTCGTCGAGTTTCACTTCCCACGAGAATTCCTCTGGCTCCTCCGCTCCCTGGATCGCCTGGAAGGACATCAAGCCGGCGTAGGGCGACGTGGTCTCCGCGCCGGCAGCCGCAGGGGCGATGACCGAGAGCGCCAAGACCGCAATGAGAAACACCGACCGCATCGACCTCATTCAACCACCACCAGCTCGGCGACGGCTGCCTCGCGGCTGTCGAAGACGATGCCTGCGTCAGTCAAGCCGGCGACGGTGAAGATCCGCAGCAGCCGTAGAGGACGAGGCGGCCGCCTTTGTCTTCCAGCTGCCGGCGCCTAGAGGAAGAGGGCAGGATCTGCCCCCCCGCCATCGGCAAATTGTTCCAACATCAGCCCGCGAGCTCGCGAACGATCCCGGCGGCAGGACGGACGTCGCCGATCCGGGCGACGGTCTCGCCGGCGTAAAGCGCACCGGCGTCGACCAGCGTCCCCGGCCCGTCGTCGGTCGGTCCAGCCGGGGTGAGGATGCGGCCCCCGGGCCGCTGCGCCCGCATCATCCGCAGCTGCAGGGACGACGGCGTGTACCGAGCTCCGGGGGCGAGGAGGCGGTTGAGGGCACGATTCGCGGAAGGAGCACGAAAAAGCGGGCGGCGTTCGTCCTTATCCGGGCATATCCCTGGAAAAGGACGAACGCCGCCTATCCAGTGAGCGGTTGCGGCGTTCGGAACGACGCGATGTGGGGCGGGCCAGCCGGCGCCGAAGAGGTCGGTGAGGAGCGTTTCCTCGGCCTCGAGCAGGCGCTCCTTATATAGAGCGTGGGCGCCGCTCTCCTCGCTCAGCAGGAACCGGGTTCCGGCGACGGCTGCGGTCGCGCCCGCCTCCAGCGCCGCCCGTACGTCAGCGGCTTCGGCGATCCCACCGGCGAGGAGCAGCTGGGACCCCGCCGGCAGCGCCGCGCGCACCTGCTCGAGCAACTCCAGCGCCGGCGTCGTCCCCCGCACGTGGCCGCCGGACTCGACCCCCTGGACGATGACGCCGTCGGCTCCCGCCGCGCGCGCTTCGACCGCCTCCCCAACCGAGCCGCATTGGTGCAGCCAGGCGCCTGGAGTGCGCCGTTGCGGCTTTCCCCAGAAGGTGACGACGACGTCTGCCTCCGCCGCCGCCGCGAACCAGTCGCGGCGGGCGAACGGCAGCAGGAGGTTGACGGCGATCGGCTTGTCGGTCAACGCCCGCGCCGCCGCCAGCTCGCGCCGAATCGCCGCCGCCCCGTTGACCGCGATCGTCCCCAGGCCGCCGGCCTCGGAGACAGCCACTGCCAGCTCGTGCCGGCTCAGCCCGCCGCCCATTCCGGCTTGGACGACGGGCAACTCCACCCCGAGTCGCTCGAGCAGCGGCGGCATCCCTCCCAGTCTAAGAGGGCTCGGTGGAACCCCCGCGCACGCCTGGCGGCGGCGGACACTGCGCGGGCCGGCGTCCTCAGTCGGTCGAATAGCGCTGCTATTCGGCCTCCCTGCGTCCTTGTCCCGCTTGGTCCGGCGCTCGCCAGTCGCACACGCGGGTTCCACCAATCCCTCTGGTCCGGCCTACAGCCTCACCTCCGTCCCCGGCGGGTCGTAGGTCTGCGCCAGCCGCCCCAGGGCGAGAGCGCCGAGCAGCAGCCCGAAGTCCCGCAGGGCGATGTCGTAGTAGCCGGAGTAGGTGAGCAGGTTGACGATGATCCCGCCGAGCCAGGCCGCGACGACATAGGCGGCGTAGCGCGGCTTCAGCGCGACGAGGACACCGGCGAGGATCTCGACGATCCCGACCAGGTGCATCGCGGTCGAGGCGCTGCCGGGGACGACGTCGTCGATCCAGGGCGCCAGGTACTGCGGCCAGTCGACCAGCACGTCGAAGAACTTGTCGAGCCCGAAGAGGATCGGGGCGACGGTGAAGGCGAGCCGCAGGATCACGAACGCCTGGTAGGCGGGGTCGCTCTTCAGGCGTTCGCCGAAGCTCGGCGCCGCCACCCGCGCTTCGCGCGGATCGATGGTTGCGGTGGTTGACATAGGGACCTCCCTTGATCGTGTGGTGGGTGCTGGTTGGTGTGTCCCGTTTGTGTCGCTCAGCCGACCGGTCTTACCGCGGTAAGGAATCGCCGCCCGCGATCGCTAACAATTCATGGCAACCGCGCTGATGACGACGCCGACCGAGATCCCCTGGGTGGACCGCCTCCGGGCCGACGGCGCCGAGGGCCAAGCCGCGATCGCCGAGCTCCACGACCTCCTGCTGAAGGCGGCGCGCTTCGAGGTCGAGCGGCGGGCGGCGGAGCTGTCCCACCTCCGCGGCGGCGACCTCGACGACCTCGCCCAGCAGGCCGCCGACGACGCGCTGGTGGCGGTGCTGCGCAAGCTCGACGACTTCCGCGGCGAAGCCCGCTTCACCACCTGGGCCTACAAGTTCGCGCTGCTGGAGGCGGCGGTGAAGGTGCGGCGCAGGGCCTGGCAGGGGCGGGAGGTCCCGCTCGAAGACGAGGCCTGGGCGCGGTTCGCCGCCGTCGACTCCGCCGGCCGGGCCGCCGAGGACGCGGAGCTGCTGGCGGCCCTGCGCGATGAGATCCAGGGGAGCCTGACGCCGCGCCAGCGCGAGGTGCTCGTCGCCGTCGCCCTCAACGGAGTGCCGATCGACGTCCTCGCCGAGCGCCTCGGTTCCAACCGCGGCGCCCTCTACAAGAACCTGCACGACGCCCGCCGCAAGCTGCGGGAATGCCTCGCCGAGCGCGGCTTCGCGCTCGGCGCGGGCGGAGAGGAGGAACGATGAACCGCGATGATCTACTGGGTCGGGTCCTTGGTCCGGGCAAGCCGGAGCTGACCTGCGAGCAGTGTTTCGCCGAGCTCGACCGCTACGTCGAGCTGGTCGTCGGCGGCGAGAAGGCCGATGAGCGGATTCCGGGGATGAGAGCGCACCTGCACGGCTGTCCCGCCTGCGCCGAGGACTTCCGCAGCCTCCGCGACCTCGTCGCCGAAGAGCGGTAGCCGCCTAACCCGCGACCTCGGCTTCGGCCCAGACCTCGAGCACCACCCGCAGCCACTCGGGCTCGATGTCGAGGGCCCAGCCGTAATAGGCCTGCCGCGCCCGACCGCCGCTGATGCCCTGCACTGGCTCCAGGACTTCCCCCTGCGCCAGCGTCTTCAGGTGGTAGGCAACCTGGCCGATGGACTCGCCCAGCGCCTCGGCCACTTCCTCTGCGGAGGCGCACTCTCTCGAACCGTCGAGAAAGGCGAAGAGAATCCGCCGCCTCAGGGGGTGGTTCACGGCATTGATCAGCTTGGCGGCGGTGGGTGGCATCGAGCTAACCGGAAATGCACTGCTGCAGCCAAATCCGGCGCTCAAAATGTTATTGCATAAATACCCTAACAACGGAGTCTTTTAATAGAGAGGCTCCGGGGCGCGATGCCGCCGCCCCGCCGCAGCAAACCCCGCTCCCCCGAGCACGCAGCCCTCGGCGAGGCCATCCGCACCTTCCGCCTCGAGGCGGGCATGAGCCAGGAGCAGCTGGCCGAAGGCGCCGAGACCGACCTCACCCAGGTCGGCGGCATCGAGCGCGGCGTCAGGAACCCCAGCTACACGACGCTGCTGCGGCTGGCCGGCGCCCTGAAGACCAGCGTCGGGGCGCTGACGACGCGCGCGGACCGGCTGCGCAACTAGATCAGCTCCCCTGCGGCGGGAGGTTGCGCAGGCACATGTCGTACTTCGTCGGCCGGCAGACCTTGAACCGCCACGTCTCCACCCGACCGCGGAGGCCGGAGTAGCCGATCGCCCGCACCCGGAAGACGTGCCGGCCGAGGCCGACCCGGTAGGGCTTCGGCGAGCGGCAGCGCTTGGTCGGCCGCTTGTCCAACTTGCAGAGGTAGCCGCGGGCAAAGACGTGGTTGCGCGCGAAGAAGCGGAAGCGGACGGTCACCTTGCGGGTCTTGATTTTCACGCCCGGCGGTGGCCCGGAGGCGATCTGCACCCGTGGCCTCCTCACCAGCTTCTTTTTCCCTTTCTTGCCGTCCTTGGCAATCGGAATGGGCGCCGAGACCTCGAACGGATTGGTGCTGGTGAAGACGGTGCCGGCCATGGCTGAGATCGCGCAGAAGCTGCGCGAAGGACAGGAGGCGCCCCAGAACGCGTTCGGCTGCGTTTCATCGACGAGCGGGAACGGGACGATGTTGGTGAAGGTCCAGTCGTTGCGGTCGCCGTCGGGGTCGGTCGAGGTGAGGACGTCACCGTTGTTGTCGATCGCCAGGCAGAGCGAGGGCGAGGCGCAGTCGACGTCGGTGATCTGGACCGAGCCGCCGCCGTCGATCTCGCGCCAGGCGCCGCTGCCGCCGGTCGGGCTGGTTGCGACAAGTAGGTTCCCGAGCGTGTCGCCGCTGACGCAGAGCCCCGCCGAGGGGCAGGAGACGCCGTAGGCCGATTGCCGTCCCGGCAGCGGCGCCACGCTCCACTCGCCGCCGAGCGGGTTGCTCGAGCTGGCGATCACAGCCTGGTCACCGATTTCCGGCCTGATGTTGTCGCCATCGTCGCCGACGGCGACGCAGAGGGCGGCCGAGGCGCAGGAGATGCCGCGCAGTTCCAGCGGCCCAGGCAACCGCGTCGTCGTCCAGGCACCGGGCCCGCCGGCCGGGTTGGTCGAGGTAAGTACTTTGGCCTCGCCGGCCGAGGCCGCGCAGAAGTTCGGGGACGGGCAGGAGACGCCGTAGAAGTGCGTGTTGGGCCCCTCGCCGTCGACGTCCGTCACCTGCCAGGCGGGAGCGTCGCCGGTCGGGTTGGTCGAGGTGTAGATCAGCCCTTCGAAGGTGACTGCGACGCAGAGCTGCGCCGAGGGGCAGTCGACGCCGCGGATCTGCCGCTGGTTCGGGCTGCCGGGATACGGCCCGATGCCGGCGTAGACAACCTTCCAGGCGGAGACGTCCCCGGTCGGGCTGGTCGAGGAGCCGATCGTGTTGCCGCCGCCGACGGTGACGCAGAGCTGCGCCGAAGCGCAATCGATCCCGAACAGCG
>Ga0126305_10000226_pt1 | contig 25352 bp, 5 predicted proteins | sample Plot26_FD_92536 | JGI IMG/M metagenome (GOLD analysis project Ga0126305, IMG submission 92536) | Serpentine soil microbial communities from UC McLaughlin Reserve, CA, USA - Plot26 | ecosystem: Environmental > Terrestrial > Soil > Grasslands | place: USA: UC McLaughlin Reserve, Lake County... | reverse complement strand
GCGCGCGCTGGCGGCGCCCACGGCCACGGTGGTGCGCGGCGGCCAGGAGCGGGAGGTGCCGGCGCGCGAGCTGGTGCCGGGCGACGTGCTGCTCGTCCAGGCGGGGGACCGCGTGCCGGCCGACGCCCGACTCGTCGAATCGGTGAACCTGAAGGTGGAGGAGTCCGCCCTCACGGGCGAGTCCGCGGCGGTCGAAAAGACCTCCGGCCCGCTGGCGGAGGACCTCGAGCTGGGCGACCGCACGAACATGATCTGGGCCGGCACGGCCGCCACCTATGGCCGCGGCCGGGCGGTGGTGGCCGGCACCGGCATGGAGACCGAGTTCGGCCGTATCGCCAGCATGCTCGAGGGGGTGGAGGAGGGACGGACGCCGCTGCAGCGGAACCTCGACCGGGTGGGCCGCATCCTCGCCGTCGCCGGCGTCGCCGTGGTGCTGCTCGTCATGGCGCTCGGCCTGATGCGGGGCCAGCCGTTCCTGGAGATCCTGATCTCCGGCATCGCGCTCGCCGTGGCCGTGGTGCCGGAAGCCCTGCCGGCCGTGGTCACCATCTCGCTCGCGCTGGGCGTGCAGCGCATGGTGCGGCGGCACGTCCTGGTCCGCCGGCTGCCGGCGGTCGAGACGCTCGGCAGCGTGTCGGTGATCTGCTCGGACAAGACGGGCACGCTGACCAAGGACGAGATGACCGTCCGCCGCCTCCACGCCGCCGGCCGCACCTGGGAGGTCACCGGCGCCGGCTATGCCCCCGAGGGCTCGTTCCTGCTGGATGGACGGGAAGCCGCGCCGTCCGAGCCCCTGCTGGAGCTCCTGCGCGCCGCCGTGCTGGCCTCGGACGCCCACCTCGCCCGCGGCGAGGAGGCTGACGGCGAGGGCAATGGCGAAGGGGAGGCGGGCTGGCGGATCCAGGGCGATCCCACGGAGGGGGCCCTGGTCGTGGCAGCGGCGAAAGCCGGGCTCGACAAGCGCGAGCTCGACCAGCGGTACCCCCGGGTGGGCGAGATCCCGTTCACCTCCGAGACCAAGCGGATGACTACCCTGCACGGCACGCCCGAAGGCGTGACCGCCTACGCCAAGGGCGCTCCCGAGGTGATCCTCCAGGCCTGCGTACGGCGGCTCGGGGAAGCCGGCGAAGAGCCGCTCGACGACGCCGGCCGCGACGCCATCGCCGCCGAGGGGCAGGGCATGGCGGCGGCCGCGCTGCGGGTGCTCGCCGTGGCGCGGAAGCGCGGTGTGGAGCCAGGGGACGCCGAGGGCGGCCTCACCTTCCTGGGGCTCGCCGGCATGATCGATCCGCCGCGGCCGGAGGCGAAGGCGGCCATCCGCACCTGCGGGCAGGCCGGCATCAAGCCGCTGATGATCACGGGCGACCATCCGATCACGGCGCAGGCGATCGCCCGTGAGCTGGGGGTGCTGCGGAGCGGCCGCGCGGTCACCGGCGCCGAGCTCGACCGCATGGACGACGGGGAGCTGGCGCGCGAGGTCGAAGCGATCGAGGTCTACGCCCGCGTCTCGCCCGCTCACAAGCTGCGGGTGGTCGCCGCCCTCCAGGCGCGCGGGCACTCGGTGGCCATGACGGGCGACGGGGTCAATGACGCGCCGGCCCTGAAGCAGGCGGACATCGGCATCGCCATGGGCGTCACCGGCACGGACGTGACCCGGGAGGCGGCCGACATGACCCTGACGGACGACAACTTCGCGTCGATCGTGGCGGCCGTGGAGGAGGGGCGCGGGGTCTTCGACAACATCAAGAAGTACCTGATGTTCCTGCTCTCCTCGAACGTCGGCGAGCTCGGCCTGATGGCGGGCGCCTCGCTCGCCGGCCTGCCGCTGCCGCTGTCGGCCGTGCAGATCCTCTACGTCAACCTGGCGACCGACGGCCTGCCGGCGCTGGCGCTGGCCGTCGACCCGCCGGAGGACGACCTGATGGAGCGCCCGCCGCGCGACCCGCACCGCGGCATCTTCACCCGGCCGGTCGTCACCCTCATGCTGATCGGCGGGATCTGGTCGGCGCTGGTCAACCTCGGCCTCTTCACGTGGGCCCTGCGCTCCGACCGCCCCGCCAGCGAGGCGATGACCATGACCTTCGTCCTGCTCGTGCTGATCCAGTTCTACAAGGCCTACAACTACCGCTCCGACCGCCACTCCGTCCTGCGCCATCCGTTCGCGAACCGCTGGCTGAACCTGGCGGTCGCCTGGGAGCTGGCGCTGCTGGCCGTGGTCGTCTACCTGCCGGCCGCGCACGAGCTGTTCGGCACCTATGCGCTGCCGTTCTGGGACTGGCTGCTGGTCAACGTGCTGGCGTTCACCGTCGTGCCGGTCCTCGAGCTCGCCAAGTGGATGGAGCGGCGCGGCTGGTTCGGCAGGATGGACTGAGACGGGACCGGCGTCGTGCTGTCGTGCTATAAAAAGGGATGTCACCACCTGGCCAGAGACGAGCATGAGAATCCTGATCGCCGACGACCACACCCTGTTCCGGGAGAGCCTGCGCAGCCTGCTGGCGTCGCGGGGCCTCGAGATCGTCGGCGAGGCGCGCGAGGGGCGTGAGGCCGTCGAGCTCGCGCGCTCCCTGCGTCCGGACATCGTCCTGATGGATCTTGCCATGCCCGGGCTCGACGGGCTGGCGGCGACCCGCCTGATCAGCGCCGAGATGCCCGAGGTGAAGGTCGTCGTCCTCACCGGCTCGGACGACGACGCCCAGCTCTTCGAGGCGATCAAGTCGGGCGCCCAGGGCTACCTGCTCAAGAACCTCGAATCGCGCGAGCTCTTCTCGCTGCTCGAAGGGGTCGGCCGGGGCGAGCCCGCCCTGACGCCGCGCCTGGCCAGCAAGCTCCTCCAGGAGTTCGCCCGTCCGCCCAAGGCCGCCTCGGAGCCGCACGACCCGGACGCGCTGACGGACCGCGAGCGGGAGGTGCTCGAGCTGCTGGTGAACGGCGTCACCTCGAACCGCAAGCTGGCGAAGCAGCTTGGCGTGAGCGAGAACACCGTCAAGTTCCATGTCCGCAACATCCTCGACAAGCTCCACCTTCACAACCGTGCCCAGGTCGTGGGGTTCGCCTTGCGCCACGGCATCGTCGCGCCTTCCGGCGCCGCCTGAGCCGCGCCGGCATGAGACCGACCGAGGACGAGCCGAGCGGCGGAGCGGGCCGTCCACCGGCTTTCCGGGGAGGCGCCGGAGGCGACGCCCGCTGGTTCGAGGCGGTGCTGAACGCCGCCGTGGACGGCATCGTGGTGATCGATCCCCTGGGGATCATCCTGTCGGTCAACCCGTCGATCCAGAAGATGTTCGGCTATGCCCCCGAGGAGCTGCTGGGGCGCAACGTCAAGATGCTGATGCCGCCGCCGTGGCGGGAGGAGCACGACGGCTACCTCGCCAACTACCGGGAGACCCGCGAGGCGCGGATCATCGGCATTGGCCGCCAGGTCGAGGGCCGGCGCCGCGACGGCTCGACGTTCCCCGTCGACCTCGCGGTGAGCGAGGTCCGCCACGGCGGCGAGGTCTTCTTCCTGGGCACGCTGCGCGACATCACCGAGCGCCTCCAGTTGGAAGCCGAGGTCCGCCAATCCCAGAAGATGGAGGCCATCGGGCGCTTGGCCGGCGGCGTGGCGCACGACTTCAACACCCTGCTCGGCACGATCCGCGGCTACAGCGAGATGCTGCTCAGCGCGCTGCCGCCGGAGGAGGCCCTCCGCCGGCCCGTCGAGCAGATCCACCGCGCGGCCCTGCGGGGCGCGCAACTGACGCGGCAGCTCCTCATGTTCAGCCGGCGCCAGGAGATCAAGGCCCAGGAAGTCGACCTGGGGACCCTGTTCGTGGACGTGGAGGTCATGCTCGACCGCCTGATCGGCGAGGACGTCCACCTGACCCGGGAGGTCGAGCCGCGGCTCGGCCGGGTCTGGGGCGATCCCGGCGAGCTGCACCAGGTCCTCCTCAACCTGATCGGCAACGCCTGCGACGCCATGCCGTCCGGCGGCTCCTTGAGCGTTTCGTTGCGCAACCTCGACGCGGATCACGAGATCCCCGTCGAGGGGGGCCGCCTCCCTCCGGGGCCGTACGTCGTGCTCCAGGTGGCGGACACCGGCACGGGCATGGACGAGCACGTCCGCAAGCGGATCTTCGAGCCTTTCTTCACCACCAAGGAGCCGGGGAAGGGCACCGGGCTGGGGCTCTCGACGGTGCACTCCATCGTCAGGCGCTGCAAAGGGGGGATCGAGGTGGAGAGCCGCCCCGGCCAGGGCGCCGTCTTCCGGATCTATCTGCCGCGTGCCGGCGACGCGAGGCACGAGGAGGCCGCGCCCGAGCTCGGGGCGGCCACGGTGTCTGTGGCGGGCGCGGACATTGGTCGGGAGATCGGCCGGGAGAAGGGGAGCGAGACGATCCTCCTGGTGGAAGACGACGACATGTTCCGGGGGCTGCTGCGGCAGGTGCTGGAGAGCCAGGGATACCGGGTGCTCGTGGCCGAAAACCCGGCGGCGGCCCTGGAGGTCGTGGCGGCGCACGGCGACGCCATCCAGCTCCTGCTGAGCGACATGGTGATGCCCGGCGGCACCGGCGTCGACCTCGCCCGCGAGCTCAGCAGCGTCTACCCCGAGATGAAGGTCACCCTCATGTCGGGCTACACCGACGACGCCCTGGCCAGCCGGGAAGCCGACCGGACCCTCGCCGACGCCTTCCTGGAGAAGCCCTTCGCGACCCAGGATCTGCTGCGGCTGCTGCGCGAGCTGCTGAGCGGCTAGGGGGAGCCGGAGCCGGTTTTCGCGACGAGGGCCGGTGATAGCATCGCGCCCGTGAGGAAGAGAGCGCCTTCGGCTCTATCGTTTCTGTTCCTGGGGTTTCTTGCCGCTGCCGCCGCGTGGTCGCAGGTGCCGACGTCGAACGTGCTCTATCGGGTCCTGCGGCTCAGGACGGCCAGCTCGACGGGCTCGGCGTTCACGATCGAGGTCGACGGCAAGCAGTACCTGATCACCGCCCGGCACCTCCTGAAGGGCTTCGGCAGCGAGGGCGAGATCGAGCTCTGGGTCGAGGGCCGGTGGAGCAAGGCCCGGGCGCGCGCCATCTATCCCTCCAAGGAGGTGGTGGACGCCGCCGCCCTCGACCTGGGCAGGCCGGTCACCGTCACCTTCCCCCTCGAGCCGTCCTCCGGCGGTCTGACGCTCGGCCAGCAGGTCTATTTCCTCGGCTATCCCTACGGCCTGGGGACCTCGACGTCCGCGCCGGCTCCGCCCGGGTTCGGCGAGCTCCCCTTCCTGAAGGGCGGAATCGTCTCGGCGGTGGACGACCGGGACCCGGAGGCGGGCATCCTCTACCTCGACGGCCAGAACAATCCCGGTTTTTCCGGCGGTCCGATCGTGTTCTGGCACCCTCCGAGCCGCAGCTTCCGCGTGGCGGGGGTCGTGCGCGGCTACCGGAACGAGGCGCTGCCGGTGCTCAAGAGGACGAGCCTCGACGACCCGGGGGCCAAGGCTTACGACGACCTGTACACCCGGTCCAACTCGGGCATCGTCATCGGCTACGACATCCGCCACGTCGTCGAAGCGATCCGCGCCGCGAGCCGGCCGTCCTCTCCTCCCATCCCCTAGGAGCAGCGCATGCAGAAACGATCGATGGAGCCGGCCTGGAAGGTGGCTCTCGCCGCGGCCGCCCTGATCGCCACGGCGATGGCGCTCTACGTCCAGATCTTCGAGCGGCGGCCGCAGGAGGAGCGGCGGGAAGAAGCCGCGCTCTCGGAGCCTCGCTCGAAGACCGAGGTCCTGGGGCAGCCCGGCGCGGCGGAGGAAGCCACCGAGCCTCCGGGCGACCGCCCGCTCCCCGGCGCCGTGCTGCGCCGGGAGGAGCCCGGCGGCGGCAACGCGCTGCGGCAGGTGCGGGACTCTCAGGATGCTCAGGAAGCCGCCCTGGCCCGCCTGCGGCAGAGCCTCGATGCCCTGGCGCTCCAGACGGAACGGTCCGAGCGAGCTCTGCGCCGGGACCTCGAAGAGGTCAGGGCGGAGGTCCGGCGGGAGCGTGACGTCTCCGGCAAGGTCCGGAGCCTCCTCATCGCCGCCCTGATACCCCTCGTCGTCCACCTCCTGGCCTCCCTGTGGCCGGGGCACAGGAAGGGCGACGGGGGAGATTGATCCGCTGGCGGTCAGGCGGCGGGAAGGGACAGGTCGAAGGTCGGCCTGCCGCCGCGGTTTCCCGGCCGTAGCGTGCCGCCGAGGGTCTTCACCAGCTCGTTGGCCAGCGGCAGGGCCAGGCTGCGGCCGCCGCGCTGGCGGGCGGCGCGGACGCCGTCTTCGAAGGGCTGGAAGAGGGTCTCGAGGGACGCTTCCGGAAAGGGCGGACCGTCCGAGGAGATGACGACGCGGAGGTCCCCGCCGTCGGCGTCGAGCCGGAAGAATACCTCGGACTTGGCGTGGCTGACGGCGGCGCCGAGGAGCAGGGCCAGGGCCTGCCGCAGGCGCTCCCGGTCGGTATGGAAGAGCCGGGGCACGGCGGGATCGCGGGAGTCGGTGAGAGCGATCCCGCGCTCCCATGCCCGCGGGCGCACCATCTCCTCGACTCCATCCACGAGGTCCTCCAGGACCACGTCGCCGGGCCGGACCTCGACCCGGCCTCCCAGCAGCCGCCCCAACTCGGCCGCGTCGCCGATCAGGCCTTGAAGGTCCTGGACGACTTCCTGGATGTTCTCGGCGTAGCGCTTCTCCCCCGCGCCGAGGTGCTCCCGCGGCGCCTCGGCCAGGAGATCGGCCAGCATGCGCAGGCTGGCGATGGGGGTGCGCAGCTCGTGGACGAACGCCGACAGGAAGCGTGTCCATTGCTCTGGCGTCTGAAGGTAAGTCCGGTCGAGATCGCTCATGGCAGCCTTGTCCTAACCGGGCATCATGCCTTCATCTCGGGCCCGGGCACAACGCTTCATCGGGTGGGGCCGTCCCACCCCCCGGGGTAGGTTCCGGCGGCGTGGCCCCCGGCCGCCCTCTTTTCCCCTTCTCGCTGCACCTTGTGAGAGAGCCTCCCTGAAGAGCACCCCGCGGGGCGTTGACCTGATGCACGGTTCGCTATACGGTAGGCCGATCCGCAATAGGGGATCGTAAAAACTAGGTTCGTTTTCTAATTCTTCCCAGGTCTCGTGTAATCGCAGGTAGGGAAGGCGAAGGCATAGTCATGAGTAATCCTCTGCGTCAGGCGGCCCCCGAGCCGTCGCTGATCCAGGTGCTCCGCGACCGCGCGATGGAGCATCCGGAGCGGCCTGCCTATACCTTTCTCGCCGAGGGCGAGGAGGAGGGCGCGCGCCTCACCTACGGGGAGCTGGACGCCCGCGCCCGCGCCCTGGCGGCGCAGCTCCAGCGGCTCGGGCTGGCGGGGGAGCGGGCGCTGCTGCTCTACCCTCCGGGCCTCGAGTTCGTCGCCGCCTTCCTCGGCTGCCTGTACGCCGGCACCGTCGCCGTGCCCGCCTATCCGCCGCGCTCGGCGCGCATGCTGCCGCGCCTGCGCTCGATCGCCGGCGATTCCCGGCCCGCCATCGCCCTGACGACCTCGGACCTGCTCCGGCAGGTCGAGGGGCTGGCTGGCCGGCTGCCGGAGCTCGCGGGCGTGCGCTGGCTGTCGACGGACGGCCTCGACGCCGGCGCCGCGGACCTCGCGGAGGAGTGGCGGGAGCCCGAGATCGACGGCGACACCCTGGCGTTCCTGCAGTACACCTCGGGCTCGACCTCCCTGCCCAAGGGGGTGATGGTCAGCCACGGCAACCTCGTCCACAACGAGGAGATGATCCAGGCGGCCTTCGATCAGTCCGAGCGCTCGGTGATCGTGGGCTGGCTGCCGCTCTACCACGACATGGGGCTGATCGGGAACGTCCTGCAGCCGCTCTACGCCGGCGCCTCGTGCGTGCTGATGTCGCCGGTGGCATTCCTGCAGCGGCCGTCGCGGTGGCTGCGGGCGATCTCGCGCTACCGGGCGACCACCAGCGGCGGTCCGAACTTTGCCTACGAGCTGTGCGTGCGCCGCATCCCCGCCGCGGAGCGCCACGGCCTCGACCTCTCCTCCTGGCAAGTGGCCTACAACGGCGCCGAGCCGGTGCGGGCCGAGACGCTGGAGCGCTTCGCCGAGGCCTTCGGCCCGGCGGGCTTCCGGCGCGCGGCGTTCCATCCCTGCTACGGCTTGGCCGAGGCCACCCTGTTCGTCAGCGGCGGCACTCCCGGCCTGGCGCCGGCCGTGGGCGCGTTCCGGGCGGCCGATCTGGAGCGCGGATCGGCCACGGCCGATCCGGCCGGCCGGCGGCTGGTGGGGTGCGGCGGCGCCTGGCTGGAGCAGGAGATCGCCGTCGTCGACCCCGAGACCGGCCGCCGATGTCCTGGCGAGCGCGTGGGAGAGATCTGGGTCGCCGGACCCAGCGTGGCCCAGGGTTACTGGGAGCGGCCGGAGGAGACGGAGCGGACCTTCCGGGCGCGTATCGAGGGGGAGGGCTCCAGGCCTTTTCTGCGCACCGGCGACCTCGGCTTCCTGCACGGCGGCGAGCTGTTCGTCACCGGCCGCCTCAAAGACCTGATCATCCTCCGCGGCCGCAACCACTACCCCCAGGACCTCGAGCTGACGGCGGAGGAGAGCCACCCCACCCTGCGGCCGGGCTTCGGCGCGGCCTTCTCCGTGGACGCGGCCGGCGAGGAGCGGCTGGTGATCGTCCAGGAGCTGGAGCGCCGTCTGGAGGCGGAGGCCCCCGAGGCCGCCGAAGCCGTGCGGCGGGCGGTGGCGGAGGCCCACGAGGTGCAGGTCCACGAGGTGGTCCTGGTGCGGGCCGGCACCATCCCGAAGACGTCGAGCGGCAAGATCCAGCGCCACGCCTGCCGGGCCGGCTATCTCGCGGGCGAGCTGACCGTCGTGGGCCGCAGCGCCCTGGAAGCCGAAGAGGCCCCGGCAGGGGAGGACGAAGCTCCCGCCCTCGACCGCCAGGCCCTGCTGGCGCTGGCGGCGGACGAGCGCCGGCCGGCGCTGGAGTCGTGGCTGCGCGCCGAGGCGGCGCGGGCCCTGGGCGTGTCGACCTCCCACGTCGAGGCCGGCCGGCCGCTGACCGCCCTGGGCCTCGACTCGCTGGCCGCCATCGAGCTGCGCGCCCGGTCCGAGGCCGCCCTGGGCGTGCCGCTGTCGCTGGCGGCCCTGCTGGAGGGCGCCAGCCTGGGTGACCTCGCGGCCGAGGCGCTGGCGGGCTTGGGGCTGCCGGCTGCCGAGGCGCCGCGGCCCGGCGTGGCGGCGAGCGGTGAGGAGGCGGGCGACTTCCCCCTCTCGCACGGTCAGCGGTCGCTCTGGTTCCTGCACCGGCTGGCGCCGGAGAGCCTGGCCTACCACCTGGCGGGGGCGGCGCGGGTGCGCGGGCCTCTCGACGGCGCGGCCCTGGCCCGCGCCGTGGCGGCCCTCGCGGACCGCCACCCGGCTCTGCGCACGACCTTCCACGAGAACCCGGTGTCCGGCGAGCCGTTCCAGCGGGTCCACGAGGGCCTGGCGCCCGAGGTGTCGATCGCGGAGGCCGCCGGCTGGAGCGAGCGGCGGATCGGCGAGCGCATGCGCGCCGGGGTCTGGCGGCCGTTCGACCTCGCGGCCGGGCCGTTGCTGCGGGTCGGCGTGCTGCGCGCCGGACCCGAGGAGGCCGTGCTGTACCTCGCAATCCATCACATCGTCTCCGACTTCTGGTCGCTGGCGGTGATGGCGCGCGACCTCGGGGCGCTCTACGCCCGCGAGGCCGGCCGGCCGGCGGCCGTGCTGCCGGCCCTGGAGCTGCGCTATACCGATTGGGCGCGCTGGCAGGAGGAGCGGCTGGCCGGGCCCGAGGGCGAGCGTCTGTGGGAGTACTGGCGTCAAACTCTGGCTCCTGAGGGCGCCGAGCCGCCGCGGCTGGAGGTGCCGGCGGACCGCCCGCGTCCGGCCGTCCAGACCTGGGCCGGCGGCGCCCGCGGCTTCCATCTGCCGGCCGCCCTGGCGGCGGACCTCCAGGACCTGGCCCGCGGGCACGGCGCCACCCTCTACATGGGGCTGCTGGCCGCCTTTCAGGCCGTGCTCGCCCGCTACACCGGCAAGGAGGACCTGCTGATCGGCTCGCCCACGGCCGGCCGCTCGTCCGCCGTGGCCGACGTCGCGGGCTACTTCGTCAATCCCGTGGCGCTGCGCACCCTCCTGGCGGGCGATCCGGCGTTCACGGCCATCCTGGCCGAGACCCGGCGCGCCGTGGTGGGCGCCTTCGAGCACCAGGACTTCCCCTTCCCCGTGCTGGCCGAGCGGCTGCAGCCGCGGCGCGACGCCGGCCGGCCGCCCCTGTTCGACGTCATGTTCGCCTTCGAGAAGGCGCGCGGCACGGGCATGGAGCTCGGCGGCTTCGCCCTCGGCGAGGCGGGCGCCCGGCTGCACCTGGGCGGGCTGGACCTGGAGTCGATCGCCCTGCCGCCGGCGGGCGCGCCGTTCGCCCTCGCCCTGGTGATGGCCGAGGCCGGTAGAGGTCTTGGCGGCTCGCTGCGCTTCGACGCCGACCGCTTCGACGCGGCCACCCTGGACCGCCTGGCGGGCCAGTACCGGGCGCTGCTCGCCGGGGCCCTGGCGGATCCCGGGCGGCGCCTGTCGGAGCTGCCGCTGCTGACGCGGGAAGAGGAGCGGGAGGTGCTGGCGGACTGGAACCGCACCGCCGCCGCCTACCCGCGGGAGATCGGCGTCCATCAGCTCGTGGAGGCGTGGGCGCAGGTGACGCCGGAATCGCTGGCCGTGGCGGACGGCGAGGAGAGCCTCTCCTACCGCGAGCTGAACGAGCGGGCGAACCGGCTGGCGCACTGGCTGCTGGCCAACGGCGTCGAGCCCGAGACGCGGGTGGGCGTCGTGCTGGAGCGCTCGCCCGCCATGATCGTGGCCCTGCTCGGCGCCCTCAAGGCAGGCGGCGCGTACGTGCCGCTCGATCCGGCCCACCCGCGGGAGCGGCTGGCCTGGCAGCTCGAGGACGCCTGGGCGGGAGGCCCCGCCCGCGTGCTGCTCACCCAGAAGAGTCTGGCTCCGGATCTACCTCGAGACGCGAGGGTTCTGCGGCTGGATGCGGCCGATCTTGTCGGGAGCGCCGCCGATCCCGGCCTGCCGTTCCTGCCCGATCAGGCCGCTTACGTGATCTACACCTCGGGCTCGACGGGCCGGCCGAAGGGCGTGGTGATCTCCCACGCCTCGCTGGCCAACCTGGTCGACTGGCACCAGCGGACCTACGCCCTGACGCCGGCGGACCGGGCCTCGCAGGTGGCGGGCCCGGGTTTCGACGCCTCGGTGTGGGAGATCTGGCCCTACCTGGCGGCGGGGACGAGCCTGCACGTGCCGGCGGAGAAGGTTCGCTCGTCGCCGGCGCGTCTGGCGTCCTGGCTGGCAGAAGAGCTGATCTCGATCGCCTTCCTGCCCACGCCGCTGGCCGAGGCCCTGCTCGACGAGGAGGTGCCGGCGGGCAGCGCGCTGCGGGCGCTGCTCACGGGCGGCGACCGGCTGCGCCGCGGCCCGCGGCCGGGCCTGCCGTTCACGCTCTACAACCATTACGGGCCCACCGAGAGCACGGTCGTGACGACCAGCGCGCCGGTGGCGCCCGGTGTGGCATCGCCGCCGATCGGCAAGCCGATCGCCAACACCCAGGTCTATGTGCTCGACCGGCATCTCCGCTCCGTGCCCCTGGGCGTGCCGGGAGAGCTGGCGATCGGCGGCGCGGGGCTCGCCCGCGGCTATCTCCACCGGCCGGAGCTGACGGCGGAGCGCTTCGTCCCCGATCCCTTCGGGGAGGACCGGGGATGCCGCCTCTACCGGTCGGGCGACCTGGCGCGCTGGACGCCGGCCGGGAACCTCGAGTTCCTGGGCCGCATCGACCACCAGGTGAAGGTGCGGGGCCAGCGCATCGAGCTGGGGGAGATCGAGGCGGCGCTCGCCGGCCACCCGGGCGTGCGCGAGGCCGTGGTGGACGTCCGCGAACGCGACGACGGGACCGGCCCGCGGCTGGTGGCCTGGGTGGTGGTGCGCGGGTTGGCGGCCTTCCCGGGCGAGCTGCTCGAGCACCTGCGCGAGCGGCTCACCGAGGCCATGATCCCCGCGTCGTGGGTGGCCATGGACGCCCTGCCGCTGACGCCCAACGGCAAGGTGGACCGCCGCGCCCTGCCGTCGCCGTCGCCCGAGCTCGCGGGGGAGTGGACGGCGCCGCGCACGCCCGCGGAGGAGCTGGTGGCCGGCATCTGGGCCGAAGCGCTCGGGGTGGAGCGGGTGGGGGCGTTCGACGACTTCTTCGCCCTCGGCGGCCACTCCCTGCTCGCCGCCCAGGTGGCCTCGCGGATCTCGCGGATCTTGTCGGTGGAGGTGCCGCTCGTCCTGCTCTTCGAGGCCCCGACGCCGGCCGCGCTGGCGAGGGAGATCGAGGCGCGTAGAGGTGCCCTCCCCGCGGCCCCGCCCCTGAGCCCGGCCCCGGCCGAGGCGCGCGAGCGGGGGCTGCCCCTCTCCTTCGCCCAGGAGCGGCTGTGGTTCCTCGACCAGCTCGAGGGCGCCTCGGCCGTCTATAACATCTCCGGCGGCGTGCAGCTTGCCGGACCCCTGGCGGTGCCGGCCCTGGGGGGCGCCCTCGCCGAGGTGGCGCGCCGCCACGAGTCGCTGCGCTCGCGCTATCAGGCGGGGGAGGCGGGGGAGGCGGGACCCGTGCAGCGGGCGCTGCCGCCGGCGGCCCCCGGCCTCGCCGTGACCGACCTGCGGTCCCTGCCGGCCGGGGCACGGCAGCGGGAAGCCTGGCGGATCGCCGGCGAGGAGGCCCGCCGGCCCTTCGACCTCGCGCGCGGCCCCCTCCTGCGCACGGCGCTGCTGCGCCTGGGCGGCGAGGAGCACGTCCTGCTGGTGTCGATGCACCACGCCGCCTCCGACGGCCTGTCCATGGAGATCTTCCTGCGCGAGCTGGAGGCGCTCTACGGGGCCTTGGCGGCGGGCCGCCCTTCGCCGCTGCCCGAGCCGGCCCTGCAGTACGGCGACTTCGCCCTGTGGGAGCGGCAGTGGCTGGCGGGCGAGGCCCTGGCGGCGCGGCTCGCCGCCGCCCGCCGGCGGCTGGACGGCGCGCCCACGGAGCTGGACCTGCCGGCGGACCATGCACGGCCGGCCGTCCTGTCTCACCGCGGCGGCCGGAAGGCCTTCGCGCTGCCGGCGGACGCGGCGGCGGCCGCCGCCGCCCTCGCCCGGCGCGAGGGGGTCACCCCGTTCATGGTGCTCCTGGCCGCCCTGCAGGCCCTGCTCGGCCGCTACACGGGCCGGGAGGACCTGCTGGTGGGCTCGCCGGCGGCCAACCGCGGCCGGGCCGAGGTCGAGGACCTGATCGGCTGCTTCGTTAACACCCTGGTGCTGCGCGCCGACCTCGCGGGCGATCCCCACTTCCGCGAGCTGCTCGCCCGCACGCGACCGGCGACGCTCGCCGCCTACGCCCACCAGGACCTCCCCTTCGAGAAGCTGGTCGAAGCCCTGGCCACGGACCGCAGCCGGGCGCGCAGCCCGCTCGTCCAGGTCGTCTTCACGCTGCGCAACGCGCCGCCCGCGCCCGCCCTGCCGGGCCTCGCCGCCAGCCGCTTCGACGTCCACAACGGCACGGCCAAGTTCGAGCTCACCCTGGAGCTCGAGGAGCGGCGGGACGGTCTGGCGGGTTGGATCGAGCACAGCTCCGACCTCTTCGACGGCGCCACGGCCCGGCGCTTCGCGGGGCACTACGCGGCGCTGCTGGCGGGCGCCCTGGCGGCGCCGGAGCTGCCCTTGTCGGACCTGCCCCTGCTCGGCGAGGCGGAGCGGAACCAGGTCCTGAGGGCCTGGAACGGCGCGACCAGCGCTTATCCGCGCGAGGCCACGCTGGTGGAGCTGTTCCGGGCGCAGGTCGAGCGGGCGCCCGAGGCCCTCGCCCTGGATTTCGCCGACGGCCGGCTCACCTACGGGGAGCTCGACGCCCGGGCGAACCGGCTGGCCCGGCACCTGCGCGCCCTGGGCGTCGTCCGGGAGTCGCGGGTCGGCGTCTTCCTCGACCGCTCGGTCGACCTGATCGTGACGCTGCTGGCGGTGATCAAGGCGGGCGGGGCGTACGTGCCGCTCGATCCCTCCTATCCGTCCGACCGGCTGGACTGGATGGTGGCGGACTCGGGGGCCGCCGTGGTGGTGACGCGCGAGCTGCTCGACCGCGACGCGCAGCGGATCGTTGCCCGAAGCGGGGACGAGCTGGCGGTGGCGACGAGCGCGGACGACCTCGCCTACGTCATGTACACGTCGGGCTCCACCGGCCGGCCCAAGGGGGTCGCCATCCCCCAGCGGGGCATCGCGCGGCTCCTCTTCGACACCGACTACATCGAGCTCGGTCCCACGGACCGGGTAGCCCAGGCCGTCAACGTGTCGTTCGACGTCGCGACCTTCGAGGTCTGGGGCGCGCTGCTGCACGGCGGCTGTCTGGTGGGGATCGAGCGCGAGCTGCTGCTGGAGCCGCGCCGGCTGGCGGCGGCGATCGCGGACCGGCGGATCTCCGTGATCTTCCTCACCACGGCGCTGTTCAACCAGGTGGCGGCGGAGGACCCCGCCTGCTTCCGCGGCGTGCGCTGGCTGTTCGCGGGCGGCGAGGCGCTCGATCCGCGGTGGGTACGGGAAGCCGTGGAGAAGGGCCGGCCGGGGGCCATGATCAACGGCTACGGCCCGACCGAGAGCACGACCTACGCCGTCTGCCATCGGGTCGAGCGGGTGGAGGCGGGGGCGCTGAGCGTGCCCATCGGCCGGCCGATCGCCAACACCACGGGCTACGTGGTGGACCGCGGCCTGCGGCCGGCGCCCGTCGGCGTGCTGGGGGAGCTGCTGATCGGCGGCGACGGCCTGGCGCGCGGCTACTGGAACCGGCCGGCGCTGACGGCCGAGCGGTTCGTGCCCAACCCGTTCGGGGAAGCGGGATCGCGGCTGTACCGCACGGGCGACCTGGCGCGCTGGCTGCCGGGCGGCGTCCTCGACTTCCTGGGCCGCATCGACCACCAGGTGAAGGTGCGGGGGTTCCGCATCGAGCTGGGGGAGATCGAGGCCGTGCTGACGGCCCACCCGGCGCTCGCCGCGGCGGTGGCACAGGTGTGGGAGCCGGCGCCGGGCGACCGGCGTCTGGTGGCCTGGGTGGTAGGCAAGGACGGCGCCGCGCCGTCCATCCCCGAGCTGCGGGCGCACGCCGAGGCCAAGCTGCCGGCCTACATGGTGCCGGCGGCCTTCGTCAGGCTGCCCGAGCTGCCGCTGACCCCCAACGGCAAGGTGGATCGCCGGGCGCTGCCGGCGCCCGCCGGGGAGGCCGAGGGCGAGCGGGTGGCCCCGCGCACGCCCGAGGAGGAGATGCTCGCGGGGATCTGGCAATCCGTGCTGGGAGCCGGCGAGGTCGGGGTGTTCGACGACTTCTTCGAGCTGGGCGGCCACTCGCTGCTGGCGACCCGGATGACGGCGCGGGTGGAGCGGACCTTCGGCGTGCACGTGCCGTTGCGCGTCCTGTTCGACGCGCCGACGGTCGCGGGGCTCTCCTCCTGGCTGGCTGCGGCCCGCCGGGAGGGGGAGCCGCTCGCCGCTCCGGCACCGCGCCGTGAGGATGTTGACGCCGGCAGGGATCTGCCGCTCTCCCATGCCCAGGAGCGGCTGTGGTTCCTCGATCGCCTGGAGCCGGGGAGCGCCGCCTACAGCATCCCCGCCGAAGTGCGCATCGAAGGGCCTCTCGACGTGGCGGCCCTCGCCGCGGCCTTGAGCGGAGTGGTGCGGCGGCACGAGGCGCTGCGCACCGTCTTCCCCGAGCGGGCGGGTCGGCCGGTGCAGCGAATCGAGCCGGTGGCGGCCGTTTTCTTGCCCATCGTCGACCTGAGCGGCGTACCCCAGGAGGAGGCGCGGCGGCTGGCGTCCGAGGCAGCGCGGCGCCCCTTCGACCTGGCTCGCGGTCCTCTGGTGCGGGCCTGTCTGATGGATCTTGGGGATGGACGGCATACGCTGCTGCTGAACCTCCATCACATCGTGTTCGACGGCGGCTCGGTCGGCATCTTCCTCGACGAGCTAGCGGCGCTGTACCGCTCGGAGCCGCTGCCGGCGCCGGCGCTGCAGTACGCGGACGTGGCGCTCTGGCAGCGCGAGGTGCTCCAGGGCGAGCGGCTGGAGAGCCAGCTCGCCTACTGGCGGCAGCGTCTGGGAGACGGCCCGCCGCCCCTCGATCTGTCCACGGACCGGCCGCGCCCGGCGGCGCAGAGCTTCCGCGGCGCCGTCGAGCGCCTGGCCGTGCCGGCGGCGGTTGCGGCTGAGCTGCGCGAGCTGGCGCGGCGGGAGGGCGCGACGCTCTTCATGACCCTGCTCGCCGGCTGGACGGCCCTGCTCGCGCGGATCGCGCGCCAGGACGAGGTGCTGGTGGGCACGCCCGTCTCCAGCCGCAACGTGCCGGAGCTGGAGGGAGTCGTCGGCTTCCTGGTGAACACCCTGGTCCTGCGCACGGACCTGTCGGGAAGCCCCACCTTCGCCGAGGCGCTGGGGCGCGTCCGCGAGACGGCCCTGCAGGCGTACGCCCATCAGGACCTCCCCTACGAGAAGCTGGTGGAGGAGCTGGCGCCCGAGCGGGACCTCGCCCGCAACCTCCTGTTCCAGGCTTCGTTCACGTTCCAGAACGCGCCGCGGCGGGAGCTGGCCTTGGCGGCCGGCGTCACCGCCCGCGTCGAGCCGGTGTTCCCCGGCAGCGGCAAGTTCGACCTCACGCTGGCCCTGGAGGAATCCGCGGACGGCGGGCTCGAAGGCTACCTCCTCTATGCCTCCGACCTCTTCGACGCCGTCACGGTGCGGCGCTGGGGCGGATACCTGGAAAGCTTGCTGGAGACGGCCGATCCGTCCCGCCGCCTCTCCGAGCTGTCCCTGCTCGCCGAGGCGGAGCGGCATCAGTTGGCGGTCGAATGGAACGCCACGGCGCGGGATTTCGGGGCTGGGGACTGCCTGCACGACCTGATCGCCGCCCAGGGTGACCTGAAGCCGGAAGCCGAGGCCGTGGTCTGCGGCGGACGAAGCCTGACCTTCGGCGAGCTGAACCGGCGGGCCAACGGGGTCGCCTGGCGCCTGCGCTCGCGGGGCGTCGGTCCCGAGGTACCGGTCGCCCTGTTGATCGACCGCTCGGTGGCGGCGATCGTCGGCATCCTGGGCATCCTCAAGGCCGGCGGCGCGTACGTGCCGGTCGATCGCGGGTATCCGGCCGAGCGGATCGCCTGGCTCCTGGAGGATTCCGGAGCGCGGGTGACCCTGACGGCGGCGGACGTCGAGGCGGCCGGCGAGAGCGCGGAGGCGCCGGCGAGCGGCGCCGGTCCCGATCATCCGGCCTACGTCATTTACACCTCGGGCTCGACGGGCCGGCCCAAGGGGGTGGTGGTGCGCCATGGCTCCCTGGTGAACCTGGCGCGGGCTCTGCGCGAGACGGTTTATGGCGAGACGAAGCCGTTGCGGGTGGGCGTCAACGCCTCGTTCTCCTTCGACGGCTCGGTCAAGCAGATCGTCCAGCTCGCCTGGGGCCACTCGCTCCATGTCCTGACCCAGGACGTGCGGCTCGATCCCGCGGCGTTGGTGGGCTACGTCCGCGAGCATGGGCTCGACGCGCTCGACTGCACGCCGTCGCAGCTCCGGCTGCTGCTCCAGGCCGGTCTGGGCGCAGCAGGCGCGGCGCCCGCGCTCGTCCTGGTGGGCGGCGAGGCGGTCGACGCCGAGCTCCGCGCCGCTGCGCTGGCGCGCCCGCGGACCCGTTTCTGGAACGTCTACGGGCCCACGGAATGCACGGTCGATACGACCGCGGCCCTCTTTGAGGATTCGCGGATCGGCCGGCCGCTCGCCAACGTTCGGGTTTACGCGCTCGACGGCGAGGGCGCTCTTGCACCCCTGGGCGTGCCGGGCGAGCTGCACGTGGGCGGCGCGGGTCTCGCCCGCGGCTATCTCGGCCGGCCGGACCTGACGGCGGAGCGCTTCATCCCCGATCCGCGGGGCGACGGAGACCGGCTGTACCGCACGGGCGACCTCGTGCGCTGGCGGCCGGAGGGTGGGCTCGACTTCCTGGGCCGCGTCGACCTGCAGGTCAAGGTGCGCGGCTTCCGCATCGAGCCGGGCGAGATCGAGGCCGCGCTGGCCGCCCTTCCCGGCGTGCGCGAGGCCGCCGTGGTGCCCGATGGGGATCGCCTGACGGCTTTCTGGACCGGCGAGGCCGAAGGGCTGCGCGAGGCCCTCAAGGCGCGGCTGCCGGAGTACATGGTGCCCGCCGCCTTCGTCCGCCTCGACGGCCTGCCGAAGACCCCCAGTGGCAAGGTGGACCGCCGGGCCCTGGCAAAGCTGGCGCCCGAGGCCGAGGCGGAGAGAACAGGCTTCATGGCGCCGCGCAACCCCTCCGAGGAGCTGATCGCGGGGATCTGGAGCGAGGTGCTGGGCGTTGGGCAGATCGGTGCCCACGAGGACTTCTTCGGCCTCGGCGGCCACTCCCTGCTCGCCACCCAGGTGGTGGCGCGGGTGCGCGAGGCGTTCGGGGTCGAGCTCCCCCTGCGCAGCCTGTTCGAGAGCCCCACGGTGGCCGGCCTCGCCGAGGCGGTCGCGGCCGCCCGGCGGGCGGGCAGCACCGCGGCGCCTGCCATCGAGCCCGGCCCGCGCGAGGGAGCGCTGCCGCTCTCCTTCGCCCAGGAGCGGCTGTGGTTCCTCGACCGGCTGGAGGGCGGCGGCCCCCTCTACAACGTGCCCGCCGCCGTGCGCCTCACGGGCAGGCTCGATCCCGAAGCCCTGGCCGCCGCCTTCCGCGAGATCGTGCGCCGCCACGAGGCGCTGCGCACCCGCTTCGCCGAGGAGGGAGGGCGGCCCGTGCAAGTCGTCCAGCCGCCGTTCGATCCGCCTCTGGTCTTCCTGGAGATGCCCGAGCCGGAAGCGCTCGCGTGGGCAGCGGAAGAGTCCCGGCGCCCGTTCGACCTCGCGGCCGGCCCGCTCCTGCGCCTGACGCTCCTGAGGACTGCCGAGGACGAGCACGTTCTCCTGCTGGTGATGCACCACATCGTCTCCGACGCCTGGTCGATGGGCGTGCTGATCGAGGAGCTGGCGGCGCTCTACGCTCGGGCGCCGCTTCCCGAGCTGCCCGTGCAGTACGCGGATTACGCCCGCTGGCAGCGGCAGCAGCCGGCGGTCGAGGAGCAGCTCGGGTATTGGCGGGAGCGGCTGGCGGGTATCCCGGAAGTCCTGGACCTGCCCACGGACCGCCCCCGGACGGCGGCGCGCACCCAGCGGGGAGGCCTCGTGCCGGCGCATCTGCCTGCCGGCCTCACGGCAGCGTTGCGTGCCCTCGGCCGCAGCTCGGGGACGACCCTGTTCATGACCCTGCTGGCGGGGTTCCAGGCGCTGCTCACCCGCTACGTCGGCGAGGACGAGGCGCCCGTGGGCTCGCCGGTCGCCGGCCGCACCCGGGTCGAGACGGAGAAGCTGATCGGCTTCTTCGTCAACACCCTGGTCCTGCGCACGGATCTCGGGGGCGATCCCACGTTCGTGGAGCTGCTGGGCCGTGCGCGCGAGACTACGCTGGGCGCCTACGATCATCAGGACGTCCCGTTCGAGCGCCTGGTGGAGGAGCTGGCCCCCCGCCGGGACCTTCGCCACACGCCGCTCTTCCAGGTCATGCTGGCGTTCCAGAACGCCCCCCTGGCACCGCTGGAGCTGCCCGGCCTGCGCCTGGAGCTGCTGGAGGTGGACTCCCGTACGGCCAAGTTTGACCTGTCGCTGGCCGTGATGGAGGAGGGCGAGGGGCTGGCGGCCTGGCTGGAGTACGACCGCGACCTCTTCGACACGGCGACGGCGGAGCGGCTTGCCGGCCACTTCCGCAACCTGCTGGAGGGGGCCGTCGAGGAGCCCGGACGGCGGTTCTGGGATCTGCCGTTGCTCGGCGAGGCGGAGTGGCGGCAGATCGAGGGGCTGAGCCGCGCCGCCGGCCCGGTCGGGGAGCCGCTCTGCGTCCACGAGCTGTTCGAGGCCCGGGCCGCCCTGGCTCCCGGCGCTCCGGCGGTGATCGCAGGCGGCGAAACCCTGAGCTACGGAGAGCTCGACGCCCGGTCAAACGCTCTGGCCCGGCACCTTCGGGGGCTCGGCGTGGGGCCCGAGGTCCGGGTGGGCCTCGCGCTGCCGCGCTCGCTCGACGGCATCGTGGCCATCCTGGGTGTCCTGAAGGCGGGCGGCGCGTGGGTCGCGATCGATCCCGCGTATCCGCCGGAGCGCCGGGCGTGGATGATCGAGGATTCCGGGGCACGGGTGCTGATCGCCGAGGATTCGATCGAGATCCTGAAGGAGGCCGGGGCCGTCGGGGGAGCGCTGCCGGAGAGCCTGGCGTACGTGATCTACACCTCTGGTTCGACCGGCACCCCCAAGGGGGTGGGCGTCGGGCACGACGCGGCGGCACGGCACGTCCGGAGCGCTCTGGAAGAGTATGGGCTGAACCCAGGAGACCGGGTCCTCCAGGCGGCGGCCTGGAGCTTCGATACGTCGGTCGAGCAGATCCTGGCGACGCTGGCCGCCGGAGCGGCGCTGGTGCTCCCGGGCGAGGAGCTTTGGAGCCCGCGCGACGCGGCGCGCAAGCTCGCGGAGTCCGGGGTGACCTTCCTCAACCTGTCGCCCGCCCACCTGCTGCAGTGGGTCCTGGAGGCGGAGGGGAGCGTGCCGTCGTTGCGCCTGGTCGTCGTCGGGGGCGAGGCGATGCCGCCGGAGATCGTCCGCCGGTGGCCGTCCACCCCCTGGGCGACCGCCCGCCTGCTCAACGGTTTCGGTCCGACGGAGACCGTGGTCACGGCCACTCTGTACGAGGTTCCGGCGGCCGGTTTGGAGGCTTCGGCCTCCAGCGTGCCGATCGGCCGTCCCCTCTCCGGCCGGTCGGCCCACGTGCTCGACCGCCATGGCATCCCGGCGCCCCTGGGCGTGCCGGGCGACCTGGCCCTGGGCGGCGTGCTGGCGCGGGGGTACCTCGGCCGGCCGGACGCCACCGCCGAGCGGTTCGTGCCCGATCCCTTCTCCGGCGAGGCGGGAGCGCGCCTCTACCGGACGGGGGACCGGGTCCGCTGGCTGCCTTCCGGCGACCTCGCTTTCCTGGGGCGGGTCGATCAGCAGGTGAAGGTGCGCGGCTTCCGCATCGAGCCGGGCGAGATCGAGGCGGCCCTGGCGCGCCATCCGGCCGTGGCGCAGGCGGCCGTGGTGGTGGTGGGCGAGGGAGCGGACCGGCGGCTGGCGGGCTTCCTGGTGGCACGGGAAGGGGAAGCGGCGCCGGACGTGGCCGGGCTGCGGGCTTTCCTCGGCCGCGGGCTGCCCGTCCACATGATCCCCTCCGCCTTCTTCGAGCTCGCCGCGCTGCCGCTGACGACCAACGGCAAGGTGGACCGGCGGGCCCTGGTCCGCGAGGCGGCGGCGCCGGCGGCGCGGCCGGAGAGCTTCGTCCCCCTCTCGACCGCCGTCGAGCACATACTGGCGGGGATCTGGGCGGAGGTGCTCGGCCACGATCGGGTCGGCCGCGGCGTCGGCGCGGAGGACGATTTCTTCGCGCTGGGCGGCCATTCCCTGCTCGCCACCCAGGTCCAGTCGCGGGTGCGCGATTTCCTCGGCGTCGAGTTGCCCCTGCGCAAGCTCTTCGAGGCCCCGGTCCTGGCGGCCCAGGCCGCCGAGATCGATGCCCTGCGGCAGTGGGAACGCGGCTCCGGGGCGCCCCTGCTCCGGGCGGCCCGCGAGGAGGCTTTCGGCGATGACGCCCCGCTCTCCTTCGCCCAGGAGCGGCTGTGGTTCCTCGACCGGCTCCAGCCGGGCTCGGCCGTCTACAACCTGCCGTCCGCCGTGCGCCTGGCGGGCCGGCTCGACGTCGCCGCCCTGAAGGCGGCCCTGCGCGAGATCGTGCGCCGGCACGAGGTGCTGCGCACGCGCTTCGCCGACGAGCGGGGACGGCCCGTGCCGAGGGTCGATCCGCCGTTCGATCCGCCCCTGGCCCACCTCGAGATGCCGGCAGGGGAGGCGCTCGCGTGGGCGGCTGAGGAAGCCCGGCGTCCGTTCGACCTCGCGGCCGGACCGCTCCTGCGCCTGACGCTGTTGAAGACGGGCGAGGAGGAGCACGTCCTCCTGCTGGTGATGCACCACATCGTCTCCGACGCCTGGTCGCTGGGCGTGCTGATCGGGGAGCTGGCGGCGCTCTACGGGAAGGCAACCCTTCCCGAGCTGCCCGTGCAGTACGCGGACTATGCCCGCTGGCAGCGCGAGATGCTCGCCGGCGAGGTCATCGAGGAGCAGCTCGCCTACTGGCGCGAGCGCCTGGCGGGCATCCCCGACGTCCTCGACCTGCCGCTCGACCGGCCCCGGCCCACGGTGCGCAGCCAGCGGGGCGGGCTCGTGGCGGCGCCGCTGCCGGCCGGCCTCACGGCGGGGCTGCGCGCCCTTGGCCGCCGCTCGGGGGCGACGCTGTTCATGACCCTGCTGGCCGGCTTCCAGGCGCTGCTCTCGCGTTATGCAGGGCAGGACGAGGCGCCGGTGGGCTCGCCCGTCGCCGGCCGCACCCGCGTCGAGACCGAGGCGCTGATCGGCTTCTTCGTCAACACCCTGGTCCTGCGCACGGACCTCGGCGGCGATCCCACGTTCGTCGAGCTGCTGGGCCGCGCCCGCGAGACCACGCTGGGCGCCTACGACCACCAGGACGTCCCCTTCGAGCGCCTGGTCGAAGAGCTGGCACCCCGCCGGGACCTCCGCTACACGCCGCTCTTCCAGGTGATGCTGACGCTCCAGAACGCTTCCCAAGCGCCGATGGAGCTGCCCGGCCTGCGGCTGGAGCCGCTGGAGATGGATTCCGGCACGGCCAAGTTCGACCTGTCGCTGGTGCTCAGGGAGGAGGGCGACGGGCTGGCGGCCGTCCTCGCCTACGACCTGGACCTGTTCGACGCGGCCACGGCGGAGCGCATCGCGGGCGATTTCCGCCTCCTGCTGGAGCGGGCCGTCGAGGAGCCCGGCAGGCCCTTCCGGGAGCTGCCCCTGCTGGCGGAGGCCGGGTGGCTGGACCGACAGGTGAAAGCCGGGGAGCCGGGCGAGACCGGGACGGCCCGCGCGCGCCAGCCGGCCACGCCGCGGACGCGGCCAGAGGCGTACGTGCCCCCTTCCACGGCCGTCGAGCACATCCTGGCGGGGATCTGGGCCGAGGTGCTGCGCGTCGACGGCATCGGCCGCATCGGCGTGGAGGACGACTTCTTCACGCTCGGCGGCCACTCTCTGCTCGCCACCCAGGTCCAATCGCGGGTGCGCGAGTTCCTCGGCGTGGAGCTGCCGCTGCGCAAGCTCTTCGAGGCGCCCACGGTGGCGGCCCAGGCGGCGGAGATCGAGGTTTTGCGGACGGCGGAGCGCGGCTTCGCGGCGCCGCCCCTCCGGCCGGCGGGCCGTGAGGGAGACGTCCCCCTCTCCGAGGCGGAGCGGCACCAGGTCGCCGTCGAGTGGAACGCCACGGCCCGGGCCTTCGGGGATCCGGACTGCCTGCACCACCTGATCGCCATCCAGGCGGCCCGGGCCCCCGAGGCCGAAGCCGTGGTCTGCGACGGGCGGAGCCTCACCTTCGGCGAGCTCGACCGGCGGGCCAACGGCGTGGCCTGGCGCCTGCGGTCGCTGGGGGTCGGGCCCGAGGTGCCCGTCGCTCTGCTGATCGACCGTTCGGCGGAGGCGATCGTCGGTATCCTGGGAATCCTCAAGGCCGGCGGCGCGTACGTGCCCGTCGATCCCGGCTATCCCGCCGAGCGGATCTCCTGGCTCCTGGAGGACTCCGGGACGCGGGTGACGTTGACGGCGGCGGACGTGGCGGAGGCTGGAGAGAGCGCCGAGGCGCCGGAGAGCGGCGCCGGTCCGGAGCACCCGGCCTACGTCATCTACACCTCGGGCTCGACGGGCCGGCCCAAGGGGGTCGTGGTGCGCCACGGCTCCCTGGTGAACCTGGCGCGGGCCCTGCGCGAGACGGTGTATGGGGAGGATACGGGCCCGCTGCGGGTGGGCGTCAACGCCTCGTTCTCCTTCGACGGCTCGGTCAAGCAGATCGTCCAGCTCGCCTGGGGCCACTGCCTCCACGTCCTGACCCAGGACGTGCGTCTCGATCCCGCGGCGCTGGTGGGCTACGTCCGCGAGCACGGGCTCGGCGCGCTCGACTGCACGCCGTCGCAGCTCCGGACGCTCCTCCAGGCGGGCTTGGGCGAAGGGGACGCGGCTCCCGCGCTCGTTCTGGTGGGCGGCGAGGCCGTCGACGCCGAGCTCCGTGACGGCGCCCTGGTCCGGACGCGCACTCGCTTCTGGAACGTCTACGGGCCCACGGAGTGCACGGTGGACACCACGGCCTCTCCCTTCACGGCCGATGCGCCGCCGTCGCGCATCGGCCTGCCGCTGCCCAACATCCGGGTCCATGTCGTGGACCCGGACGGCGGCCTCGCTCGTCTCGGCGTGCCGGGCGAGCTGCGAGTGGGCGGTGCGGGCCTCGCCCGCGGCTATCTCGGCCGCCCGGACTTGACGGCCGAGCGGTTCGTCCCCGATCCATCCGGCGATGGCGATCGCCTCTACCGCACGGGCGACCTCGTGCGTTGGCTGGCGGACGGCTCGCTCGACTTCCTGGGCCGCATCGACCGGCAGGTCAAGGTGCGCGGATACCGCATCGAGCCTGGGGAGGTCGAGGCCGTCCTGGCGCGTCACCCGGCCGTGCGCGAATGCGCCGTGGTGGCGGCGGACGGGCGCCTAGCGGCCTTCTGGACGGGCAGCGCCGGCGATGCTGGCGATGCCGGAGATGCCGGCGACGCTGGAGATCTCAGGGACTTCCTCAAGGCGCGGCTGCCCGAGTACATGGTGCCCGCGGCCTTCGCGCGGCTCGAGCGCCTGCCTGGGACCCCCAGCGGCAAGGTGGATCGTGAGGCCCTGGAGCTTCTGGCCGCGGAGGCCGTGCCGGAACGCCGGCAGGGCGCCGCGGCTCCCGGCACGCCGACCGAGGAGCTGCTCGGTGGGATCTGGTGCGAGGTCCTCGGCCTCGACCGGGTGGGCGTCCACGACGATTTCTTCGAGCTGGGCGGCCACTCCCTCCTCGCCACCCAGGTGGCGGCACGGCTGCGCGAGACGTTCCGCATCGACCTGCCCGTGCGCCAACTGTTCGAGAGCCCCACCCTGGCGGCCTTGGCACTGGCCGTGGAGGAGGCCCGCCGGACCCGCCGGGCCGGGCCGGCGCTGCCGCCGGTCGACGCCGGGCCGCGCGAGGGTGAGCTGCCGCTCTCCTTCGCCCAGGAGCGGCTCTGGTTTCTCGACCAGTTGGAGGGCGGCGGCGCGGTCTACAACGTCCCGGCCGCCATCCGTCTCACCGGCCGGCTC
>Ga0126305_10000225_pt1 | contig 25440 bp, 16 predicted proteins | sample Plot26_FD_92536 | JGI IMG/M metagenome (GOLD analysis project Ga0126305, IMG submission 92536) | Serpentine soil microbial communities from UC McLaughlin Reserve, CA, USA - Plot26 | ecosystem: Environmental > Terrestrial > Soil > Grasslands | place: USA: UC McLaughlin Reserve, Lake County... | reverse complement strand
TTTGCTCTGGGTAGACTGTGCAGCGTAAGTTATATAGTTACAATGCAGTTGGCTACATAAACCTCATCATCCATCTTCTTCTCCTTAAGGAGAAGAAGCGGTACTCTTGTAAAATGCCAGGCTTACATATCTTCCATCTCAGCAATAGAATATTTCCAAACAAATCGTGAAGTATAAAATCTAAGTTCGCCCTTAGGGGGACAGGGGGTTGGATTTTACTTCCTGCTATAATTGGGGGCTTCTCTTGTTACCTCCACATCATGTGGATGGCTCTCTTTCATTCCCGCATTGGTTATCTTAATAAAGGTTGCTTTCTTCAGATCATCAATACTACCTGCACCGCAATAACCCATGCCTGCACGAAGACCGCCGGTGAATTGATAAACGATCTCTTTCAATGTGCCTTTGTAAGCAACACGACCTTCAATTCCTTCGGGGACAAATTTCTTTACATCATCTTCCACATCCTGGAAATAACGATCGCTGCTTCCGGTACTCATGGCGCCAAGTGAACCCATGCCACGATACTCCTTGAATTTTCTTCCTTCATAAATGATAGTTTCACCCGGACTTTCTTCAGTGCCTGCAAATACACTTCCCATCATCACACAATCGGCACCGGCTGCAAGAGCTTTTACCATATCGCCTGTATATCGAATACCGCCGTCAGCGATCAGCGGAATGTTTTTTAGTTTGAGTTCGCTGTATGCTTCCATTACAGCAGTCAGTTGTGGTACACCCGCACCGGCAACAATACGTGTTGTACAAATTGATCCGGGCCCAATACCAACCTTCACCGCATCTGCACCGGCTTCTGCCAATGCTTTTGCGCCGGCAGCAGTTCCTACATTGCCTGCGATCACATTCAGGTTCTTAAAATTCTTTTTTACATCCTTCAATGCATTGATGACTCCCTTGCTATGACCATGTGCACTGTCAAGACCAATAATATCAACGCCTACATTTTGTAAAGCAGCTACACGATCAAGCATATCTCTTGTAATACCAACGCCGGCGCCAACTAGTAATCTTCCGAATGAATCCTTCACTGCATTAGGATGACTTTTTAATTTTAGAATGTCACTATAGGTAAACAGACCTCTTAACTTCCCTTGTTTATCTATGATTGGTAGTTTTTCAACTTTTGTTTTCTTGAAAAGTTGTTCTGCCTTTTTGAGATCGGTTCCTTCTGGAGCGGTGTACAAATTTTCTTTTGTCATTACCTCACTCACTTTTCTTTTCGGATCGTCTTCAAAACGAAGATCACGGTTGGTGAGAATGCCAACCAGTTTACCAGCTTTATCAATAATAGGAATACCACCGATCTTATTTTCTCTCATTAATTTTAAGGCATCACCAATAGTTGCGTTTGCAAGAAGAGTAACCGGGTCGAGTATTAAACCACTTTCGCTTCTTTTCACTTTTCGTACTTGTGCGGCTTGCTCTTCAATACTCATGTTCTTGTGAAGTATCCCGAGACCACCTTCCCGTGCCAGTGCAATTGCAAGATTGGCTTCCGTTACTGTATCCATGGCTGCCGAAAGCATCGGAACATTGAGTGTAATATCTTTTGTAAGCCTGGTTTTTATTTCTACATCTCTCGGGAGCACCTGGCTGTAGCCGGGTAATAAAAGCACATCATCAAATGTCAGTCCTTCGCCGAAAAATTTTTGGAAATCGTTGTCTGCGGAGGGAATATTTCTTGTTGCCATGTGCAAAGATAGGGGCAGGGAAGGGATTTTAGATTTTGGATTTCAGTCCCGATAGTTATCGGGATCAGATTTTGGTTTGTTCAGAGAAATGCCAACTAAGTTTCTATGGTTTTATGATGAAAGCAATGATGATTACCAGCTTTTGTAATTCTATTTGACTTTTGTTGCGTCGCACACTTGTGCTGCAATAATTCTACTCAACCAGATACTGGTGATCCAGCATTCAGTATCCAGTATCTAGCATCCAATATCCAGCTTACCTCGCGCTGTCGTAAAATCGTAATCAAGATTTAACGGATCAATGTCACCGTTCCTTTCTTAAATACTTGTTGCTTTGAATCGCGGTGTGTATAGCTGAGCATCCAAACAAATACTCCCGGTTGCTGCGGACTACTTTTTATTGTGCCATCCCACCGGTCTTTCCAGTTGATTGACCGAAACACTAATTGCCCCCAACGATTATAAATTTTGAATTCATAATTATCAGCTTTCAGCGCATTATGCGGACCGAACTTATCATTCAACCCGTCATTATTTGGAGTAAAAGCATTCGGTACATCAATGATACAAAAATCAAGCACAGTAAGTATCTTAGTTATACTATCACTGCAGCCAAGAGCCCGGTTAGTTACAACTAATTTTACGGGGTATTTTATTTCCCTGCTCAATGTTGGAAAAAGAAAAGGCGGAGGATCTTTTATTGAACTTGTTCCAAGGGATCCATACGTCCATCGCCAGGTATCGATGCTTCCGCTGCATGTATTTTTAACTGAGAGTTTATCTTCCGGGCAAATAATATCTTCCATTTCAAAAGAAGCTTTCACTTCATTATTCAGTGGGATCACAACAGATGTTGAATCGGAACAGACTCCATTACTAACAAACAAACTCACATTATTTGTACTTGATGCCGAAGCAATAATGGAGGAGGTTGAGGACAATACTGCCGGAAAATTGTTGATGCTCCATTTCCAATAATTTACATCATGGGCTCCGTTATGGGAAAAGAATACCGTGTCTTTTAAACATCCATATAAAACATTGTACTGAAAGGTGGCAGATACCGTATCAACCGCACTAAATGAAAGAGTTTGCACAGGCGTTTCCTGTCCGCATTCATCGATCACCACGTTACCATCACTGCCGGCTTTTAATGAAACAGTATATGCTCCTTTTACAGTGATAGGAGAAGAGAATTTCACAACAACATAATCTGTTTTGCCATCAATACAATTTCCGAATGCACCGGTCACACTAACAAGGGAAGGACCAGACACAGAAAAATCTGTTCCATTGGCCGCAATAGTGCTGCAACTTATTTTTTTCGGAAAATATATTCTTATTGAATCAGGGGCACAACCGGGCTTGCCAACACTATCGGCAAATATGGGTTGTGGTTTCAGGTAAGTAAATGGAATATTTTCACCGGGTGGAATAACATTATCACAATTATCTCTTAAGGTATTGCCATCACTGCCATTATTAATAACGAGATTATAATTTCCATTAGTAAGTGGTGCCGCCAGCGTTAAAGTTATTTCATCGAAGTCAAAGCCGAAGCCACATGAATCAGGCAATGCCGATATAACCGTCGTTACAGCAGGAAGCAAACTGAACTCTGAACCATTGGCAGTAATGCTGGTACACTTTACTTTTTTATTCAGCTTTACAGTAATTTTTGTTCCATCGCAATCGGTCTTTGCCGTACCTAAATGAGGAATGTTTGGATCAGTGATAACGGCGGTGCCGCCACCGAATGAAAGATCATATCCACTCTGGCCGTCTGTGAAATGACTTATCATTAATAAGTATTCATGACCAACAATAAGATTCGGCCTGGCAGCGAACGTCGGAAGATTGGCAGCAGGGTCTGAACCGCATTGTATGAAAGCAACTCCTGCTGCCGATGCGCCGGTTGGACCGTAAGTGCCTGCCCAGTTACCCGTCACCACTAAAGAGGTGTTCGTAAAAATAGCATCCGGATTTTGCCCGGTAATATCCCATAATTGCCAATCATAATCTTCGTTTGCAGCCAAAGGAGTTATTATAAAGCCAAGTGTACCAGGTGCATAACAAGTGAATTTGTAGAAATAAGGATTTTTATTCTGATAGGCGGCCCCTCCGCCCTGGGTTGAGCAACCCGGAACAAAGATGTTCACAGTTGCACAAACAGGAACCGAAGCCTGGTGAAAAACAGTAGTACCACAAACCGGAAAAGCGGTAGAAGGAGTTTGCCCTAAACCCGTGCACGGTTGGCCAAAACTGATGGTTGCCTGGAAAACAAGAACTAACAAAACCAAAAAGTATTTCCGCAGCAGGTTTAAGGGCATAAAATGAGATAAATGTTTTTCTTACAGCACTTGAGACAACAACAACGGTTAAAACGTTGCCCCACTTATCAATCAGCGCAAACTATATAACTTTTGGGTGATGATATTATTGCGTCGTGCAATTTTGGGCTAAAAATAGACCGATTAGATCAATTCAATTTGTAAAGTTTTCCGGGCAATGTAACAACTACACCCTGTAATTCAAGATTGAGGATTGCAACGGCCATGGAGCTGCTGCTTAACCCGCTTTTAAAGTTCAGCTCATCAACATGCACCAGCTCCTTTTCTTTCAGAATATCAACAATAATCTTTTCCTCTTTTGATAATTCAATGAATAGTTCTTTCTGACTCGTGACTCCCGACTTCTGACTTTTCTCTTCCCAGCCCATCAGTTCGATCAGTTGTTCCGCATCAGTAAGCAGCATAGCCTTATTATTGCGTATTAAAAAATTACAGCCCGCACTTTTATTATCGTTTACTCTTCCGGGCAATGCAAATACATCTTTGTTATAGCCATTCGCTAATTCAGCGGTGATCATACTTCCTCCCTTATCGCCTGTTTCGATCACAATGGTTGCGTCACTCATGCCGGCAACAATTCTGTTGCGGGTTGGAAAATTATGCTTATCGGGTTTTGTTTTGCTGCGAAATTCAGTAAGTAAACCGCCACCATGTTTCAGCATGTCTTTTGCAAGATTGGAATGATCAGGTGGATAGATCTGGTCAAGACCATGACCTAAAACACCAACCGTTGCCAGATTATTTTTATAAGATGCTTTATGAGCAACTGCATCAATACCGAATGCCATCCCACTGACAATAAGAATATTTCGTGATGAAAGCTCCTTTACCAATTTTTCTGTTTGCTGTTTTCCGTATTCTGTATGATTCCTTGTGCCAATGATCGCCACGACCTTGGAGGTGTTAAGGTCAGCATCGCCTTTATAAAAAAGAAGGGTGGGGGAGTCGTAACAGTTCAATAATCTTTTGGGATAATTGTTATCTGTAAGAAAAAGAGGTTTGATCTTATATTTCTCAATAAATTTTATTTCTTCTTCTGCATTTGAAAAATTATTGAATGCTTTGATCGCTCTTGCTCTTATTTCACCAATGCCTTCGATCTTTTCAAGAAAATGTTGTTTTGCTTTAAAGATATTTGCTGCGGAACCAAACTGTTGTGCGAGAATTTTGGCATGCACACATCCGATGTTAGGAATTTCAGTCAAGGCAAGTTGGTAAAGCAGTTCAGAGTTCATAGTTAATAGGTAATAGTCGGGTTTCAAATATACTCTGAACTATTGACTCACGACTAAAGACTACAGACTGATCACTTTCATTTCCGTTCTCCTGTTCAACGCTTTTCCTTCTTCTGTATTATTATCGGCAACAGGCTGCGTTTCTCCAAAACCTTTGGCGGAAAGTCTTGCGGCCTGGATGCCTTTTGAGATAAGGTAAGTGACAACAGATCTTGCACGGTTATTTGATAAAGCGAGATTGTCTGCGGGTTTTCCGACATTATCCGTATGTCCGCCGATCTGGATCTTTACGGTGGGGTTATCATTCATTAATTGTACAACGAAATCAAGTTCCGCTTCTGATTCTGGTTTAAGGTCAAATTTATTTACATCAAAAAAAACATTCTTTAGCACAACAGATGCATTGGCTTCTATCGGCTGAAGTGGAATATTTTTTTCATAGGTGGAATCAGGCGAATGATTGGCCAGGAAAAAATTATCAGAATAAAATAAATATCCTTTCCTGTTTACATTAAATGCATAATCTTTTCCAACAGGTAACGTGATTAAATAGTTTCCTTTTTCATCTGTCTGCACTTGTGAAATAAGTTGCTTTGTATTCATGTCGATCAGTTCAACAGCGGATGGCAAACCTTTGGTAGTTTTTTTATCAAACACTTGTCCTTTTACCCAAAGTGTTTTATCCGGGCGAATATTTTCAGGTAATTCAAAACTGTAAATATCCATCCCGCCTTTTCCTTCCGCACGATCACTGGCATAATAAGCGGTTTTTGCATCCGCTGCAATAAACAAAGTGCCCTCATCATAGATAGTATTTATCGGGTAACCGAGATTCTCCGGCATACTCCAATCGCCCTTCGGACCTTTTCTCGAATAGTACAGATCTGTTTCACCATAACCAAGCCTTCCATCAGATGTGAAAAACAAGGTCTGGTTGTCAGCATGAATAAACGGACACTGATCATCGCCTGATGTATTTATGGATGGTCCAAGATTTTCAGGATCACTCCATGTGCCGTCAAGCTGTAAATGCGAAACATAAATATCACTGCCGCCACGACCACCAGGTCGTTTGCTTGCAAAATAGAGATCTCTTTTATCGGGTGAAAGACAGGGTTGTGATTCCCATTGATCAGTGTTTATTTTCCCTCCGAGGTTGATGGCCTCGCTCCATCCTTGTGGCGTCCGAAAGGATATATAAATATCGAAACCACCCCAACCGTCTTTACGATTGCTTGCGGCAAATACAAGCCACTCGCCATCCTGCGAGATCATTTGTGCTCCTTCATTCTCATCGGTATTTACATTGCCGCCAAGTGGCGCAGCTTTTATCCAGTCTTTACCATCCCATTGTGCTGAAAAAAAATCCTCGTCATAACCACGGACCTTACGTGTAAAGAAAAGCTCTTTACCATCGATCGACAAACATGGAAAGTATTCTGAAACAGGGCTATTAACTTTATCACCAACATTTTTGGGTGCAAACTTGTAATTACGTCCGGCGTTCTTTTTTTCCTGGGCAACCGCAAATTCAAAACAACGTTTGCGGAACTCGCCCGCTTTTCGACTCGCCTCGCCTAATTTCGGATTCGATAAATATTCATTTACAACATCAAGGGCCCGATTGAAATTTCCCATACCGGCATAGTTGTTTGCAAGAGGTAACTTAAACACTTTGGTAGCTGCCGTGTCTTTTCTCATGCCTTTTTGATAGTACTCAACTGCGAGATCACTTTTTTTTATTTCCTGGTATACACCTGCCAAAGAAAGGTAGGCATCAATATAATTGGAATCAAGATAAATGGCCTGCAAAAAATAACTGATCGCATCATCAAACCTGCTGTCGCTTATCTTTTCCATTCCCTCATTGTAAAGCTTTATGGCCCGCGGATTTGTTTTTTTAGGGTCAGAGACCTGGGCGTTTGCGAGGTTGACAATAAATAGTTGGCAGGAAATAAGAATTAGAATATTGAAAAAAGTTTTCATTGATATTGCTGGATTTCTATAACGAATCTAATACATTTTTATTCCGTATTCAGTAAATAAATGTTAAGAGGAATGATCAATAGACAATAGGCAAGGAGCAATAAGGAAATTGTATTTCTTACGTCATCTTTGTCAATTGTTTATTGCGTATTGTCGATTGAGATCAGGGCACATTAATATACTTGTGTATCTGAAGGCTTAGTTCCCATTGCGGATGCGCTTTTATATAATCAATGATCAAGGGAGTGATTTGAGCCGCTTTATCCCACTCGGGTTGTAAAAAAAGTTTGCATGTTGGAGAAACTAATGCTGCATATTTTTCGGCCCAATCGAAATCACTTTTATTAAAAACAACGATCTTCAATTCATTTGCCAATGGAATAATTCCTGGCAAAGGAGCTTTGAATTTTTTTGGCGATAAGCAGATCCAATCCCACGAGCCACTTAATGGATGAGCTCCGGAAGTTTCAATATTTGTTTTCAAGCCTGCAGCTTGCAATTCTTTTGTCAACTCCGTAAGATCATACATCAAAGGCTCCCCACCCGTGATCACAACAATTTCTGCAGGTGTTTCCTTAACAATCAACTTTAGACTCTCAACCTTCAACTTCGGATGCTTCTCTGCATCCCAACTATCTTTCACATCACACCAAACACAGCCAACATCACAACCACCCAATCTTATGAAGTAAGCAGCTTTACCCTGGTGGAATCCTTCACCCTGGATGGTGTAGAAATGTTCCATCACGGGAAGTGATGAAATTTTAGATTTTAGATTTAAGATTTCGGATTTCATTCAAGATGTAAAGTTACTAACCAATAGGTTTGCGCTGGCAAGTCTCCCCAACGGGGGGATTAGAGGGGGCGGGGATTTACGTTTTCGGATTTCATTTGCATATTTTGCGAATTTGCATATTTCCTAATTCTTCATCATACAGGACCTGTAAGTATTATTCAGCAATGCTGCGATCGTCATCGGTCCAACGCCACCCGGCACAGGAGTTATCCATGAACATTTTGGAGCAACTTTATCATAATCTACATCACCTCTTAATCTGAATCCACTTTTTTTTGTTGCGTCAGCAACACGGGTGATACCAACGTCAATTACAATAGCACCTTCTTTTACCCAATCCTCAGTTACAAAGCCTGGTTTTCCTAAAGCTGCAACAATTATATCTGCATTGCGACATAGTTCGGCAATGTTTTTTGTTTTGGAATGACAAAGGGTAACCGTACAGTTCCCCGGGTTTTTATTTTCACTTAATAAAATACTCATTGGCCTTCCAACGATATTACTTCGGCCGACGACCACTGCATGCATTCCCGTGGTATCGATCTTGTAATGTTCGAGCATCAGCATGATACCGTGAGGCGTGGCAGAAATAAAGGTTGGTAATCCCTGCACCATTCTTCCCACACTGGAAGGATGAAAACCATCTACATCTTTTTCAGGATTAATAGCGTTGATCACCTGTTCATCCGAAATATGTTTGGGTAAAGGAAGCTGGACAAGGATACCATCTACATCGGGGTCATGATTTAATTCTTCTATCTGCTCCAACAATTTATTTTCTGAGGTATCGGCATCAAATCTTATAAGGGTTGATTTAAAACCGACTTCCTCGCACGATTTTACTTTTGAAGCAACATACGTTTCACTGGCGCCATCATTACCAACTAATATGGCGGCGAGATGAGGAACTTTTTTTCCTTCGGCAAAGAGCTGAGCCACATCGATTTTCAAAAAGTCTTTTACTGCCTGCGATACTTTCTTACCGTCTAAAATTTGCATGGCGCAAAGATAGGTTTCAAAAGTTTAAGGGTTTAAGGTTTAGAAAATTTATGGGATTAAAATTTATTATTGGCAACATTAAATTTGCAATACTTGATTTCATTATTCATCATTTTAACTCACAATAAAATTGACTGCTTGAGCAAGTCTTTCCTTATCCTTTTGTTTCTTTCCATTCATGTTATTATAAATGGGCAAACAGTTCGTCGCCCTGTTGCAGCTGTATATGCGGGCCTTGGCTCTTATAGTATTAACCATGTCGATGTTTTTTCTTTTACCAGTAACCAGGCTTCATTGGCTCAAATGAAATCTGCGTCAGCCGGCGTTTATGGTGAAAGAAGATTCATGTTGGATGAATTAAGTCTTTATCAGTTGGCGATCGCTGTACCGACGAATTCAGGAAATTTTGGTTTAAAAGCCGGTTACTTTGGATTTAGTGATTACAATGAATCGCAAATGGGTTTGGCCTATGCAAGAAAGCTCGGGAGTAAAGTTGATATAGGTGTTCAGTTCAATTACAATGGTATCCAGGCTAGTGGTTATGGTAATTCATCAGCTATCAACTTCGAGATCGGAACGTCCTTTCATTTAACGGATAAATTACATGCAGGTGTGCATGCGTATAATCCTGTCGGAGGCAAGTATGGTAAAAATTCAGAAGAAAAGTTAGCCTCGATATACACTATTGGTTTGGGTTATGAAGCCTCTGATAAATTTTTTATAAGCGCAGAAATAGAAAAAGAAGAGCACCAACCCGTAAATATAAATGGAGGAATGCAATATAAATTTTTGCCACAATTCCTGGCAAGAGCCGGCATTGCTACCAACACTTCACAAGTTTATGCAGGCGTTGGTTTGTTTCTAAAAACGCTTCGTCTTGATGTCGTGGCCAGTTACGATCCGCAACTCGGGGTCACACCCGCGTTAATGTTCATATATAGTTTTTCAAAAAAAAATAATGAATAAGAATGTGGGTTCGCATCCTCATACTATTTCTATTCACCATTCACTATTCACCATTCACTTCTTACTGCCAGGAGTCCCCGGTATCCACGATCGAACAGCAATTGGAAAATCTTACTGATGTTGACCAGGCAGAAACGGAAGATGACAGCTATCACCAGCAATGGGAGCGATTCAGAAAAAACCCGCTGAATATGAACACGGCTGATGAAAATGATCTGCGGGAACTAAAAATTCTTTCAGGATTGCAGATAGCAAATCTTATTTCATACAGAAAATTGGTAGGGAAATTCATAAGTATTTATGAATTGCAAGCCATACCCTCATGGGATGTTCAGATCATAAAAAAGCTTTTGCCTTTTATTACGGTTGCTGAACCGATAGATCTTAATGAGATTTTTAAAACAAGATTCGGCAAGGGTGATCACTCTTTATCATTCCGGTATTCCCAGGTATTGGAGAAGTCAGCAGGTTTTGAAAAGACAAATATGGGAACAAAATATGTTGGCAGTCCGCCAAAACTTTTTTTACGTTACCGGTACCTGTATAAAAACTTATTGCAGTTTGGAGTAGTGGGGGACAAGGATGCGGGGGAACAATTTTTTAAAGGCGCTCAGAAATACGGATTTGATTTTTATTCGTTTCATTTTTTTGCAAGGAAACTCGGCTCAATACAAGCACTGGCCCTGGGAGATTTTACAGTGAATATGGGGCAAGGATTGATCCAGTGGCAAAGTCTTGCATTCAGAAAAAGTGTTGACGTCCTTGGAATAAAAAGACAATCACCGGTACTTCGCCCATACAATTCCGCAGGTGAATTTAGTTTTCATCGCGGCGCCGGGATCAATATACAAAAAGGAAAACTTGAAACAACAGCTTTTATATCTTACAGAAAACTCAGCGCAAATTTTGCTCCGGATACGGTAAGCAATGAAGAGTATATAACATCCTTTCTTAACTCGGGCTATCATCGTACAGAAAGTGAAATTGCCGGCAGGCATAAATTAGGGCAACTTGCGCTTGGCGGTAACATAAAATATAAAAGCAGTAATTGGCAAGCCGGCTTTAATGTAATTTATTTTGATTTCTCTTCACCTGTGGTAAAAAGGGCAGAAGCGTATAACCTTTATGCTATAAGTGGTAACAATTGGAGTAATTACAGTGGTGATTACAGCTATACTCACCGCAACCTTCATTTTTTTGGAGAAGCTGCCGTCGATAAAAATTTCAGCAAAGCATTTTTGAATGGCTTACTAATTAGTGTAGATCCACGGGTTGATATTTCATTTCTTCATCGCAATATTGATCCGCAATATCAATCGAACAATGGAAATGCATTTACAGAGAACACCTATCCAACAAATGAGAATGGATTTTATGCGGGTATAAGCGTACGACCTGTTTCAGCATGGCGCTTCGACGGATATATTGATGTTTACAGATTTCCCTGGTTAAAATATCTGGTAGATGGACCGAGCCAGGGAAGCGATTACTTAGCACAAATAACTTATACGCCGAATAAACAACTTGAAGTGTATACAAGATATCACAGTGAAACAAAACAAGGTAATCAACCTGATAACAACACTGTGATGAATTATCTTGTTTCATTACCCAGGCAAAACTGGAGAACGCAGATCAGTTACAGGATAAACCGCGCATTTGCCGTCAGGAGTCGCACAGAATTATTATGGTACGATAAAAATGGAAAAAATGCAGAAACCGGGTTTCTAACTTTTTTTGATGTTATTTATAAACCTCCGCTGAAAAATTATGGTGGCAATATCAGGCTTCAGTATTTTGAAACTCATGATTATAATTCCAGGATATATGCATATGAAAATGACGTCCTGTTTTATTATTCTATTCCTGCTTTTTATGATCATGGGTTTCGGTATTATTTAAATATCAATTACGACCTAAACTCAACTATTTCATTCTGGCTAAAATGGTCACAAACATTATATAATGATGCGGAGTCGATTGGTTCGGGACTTGACGAAATTCCCGGTTCAAAAAAGTCTGAGATAAGGATAATGGCGAGGATGATTTTCTAAGTTAGCAAAACTGGTGAGGTCTCGTTTGACAGTATATTAAGAATTTGTTTACTTTGCGGCAGCATTTTTAAAAAACTTGCTGTCTTTACCATTATCTATCCTTACCTCCGTGAAAGTTTGCTATTAGGCTCGAAATCAAGTTATTATTTAATCAAAAATTGACGTCTACATGAGAAAATTTGCATCACTATTTGTGACGGCGATACTATGCTCTGTGCTTGTATTCGCCCAGAACCGGGACATTTCCGGTAGTGTGACGGACGCTAATGGTAAACCCATACCATTTGCTTCTATTACTGTGAAAGGCACTAAAAATGGTGTCACTGCCGACGCCGATGGAAAATTCACCATTAAAGGTGTAGCTTCTGGCACTACGCTGGTAATTACATCTGTTGGTTTTGATGACAAGGAAATTTCAGTAGGAACTTCGAACAATGTATCGGTATCATTGTCACCTACGGCTAGCACTAATCTTACAGAAGTAGTAGTAACGAGCGCATTTGGGATCAAAAAAGCTCAAAGAACAACACCATACAGCTCGCAAGTTATAAAGAGTGAACAGCTCAATATCATTCCGCAAACCAACATAGTCGATGCCCTGGCGGGTAAAATTGCCGGTGTACAATCAAGATCACAATCGAATGTGAAGCTCGGGGCAGGCGACGGCCAGCAGGATTTTTTACGTATCCGCGGTGGATTGTCATTAACAGATGTTGGTCCTATTTTCGTTGTGGATGGAACGATTGTTAACGCTTTTGAAATAAACCCAGACGATGTTGAAGATGTATCAGTTTTAAAAGGCGCAAATGCTACAGCCTTATTCGGCGAAAGAGCAAAAGGTGGGGCTATCGTTATTACTACAAAGAAAAGAGGTCCCAAACAAGGAATAGGAGTAGAGTTTACTCAAAGTGTAATGGCGGATAATGTGTATATTCTTCCGGAATATCAAAACCTTTATGCAGGCGGCGGTGTTGGTTCGCTTACACAATATCATTATTCTCCTGGTCAACCCGCAGAATGGCAGGCATTAGATGGAAAATACTTCCCGGATTATACAGACGATGCAAGCTGGGGTCCGCGTATGTCAGGACAGGAATATATTCCCTGGTATGCATGGTTTCCCGGTCATCAATATTCCTTTAAAACAGCGCCGCTTGTAGCACAGCCAGATAATGCCAGAGATTTTTGGAATACAGGTGTGACCTCGACTACGAGTGCTGCATTTTCCAAGAATGGGCCGGGATATTCAACCCGCATATCTTTTACAAATCAATATATAAAAGGCCTGTTGCCCAGCACAAATTCAAAGCGGAACAACATTTTCTTTTCCGGTACTGCTGATTTGAATGAGCATTTTACGATAGGCGTTAACGGTACTTATTCTACTACTTCAGTTCGTGGTGAATTTGTGGATGGATATGGAAACCAGTCAGCTGGTTCATTTAATCAATGGTTCCATAGGCATAATGATATGAATATAATGAGAGAGTTGTCTGGAATGACCGCTCCCAATGGCAATTTAATGTCATGGAATTTTACTGTTAACCCTGACGGCGCAGCAGATTATGATGATCTCAATGGCAACTACTGGTATAATTATTATGATTATTTTGCCAACCAGAATTTTCTGAATGGAAGAGATCGCCTCTTTGGGGATGTCTCTCTCCGTTATAAATTGAATAACCATTTTAATGTAAGAGCTACAATTCGTAAGAACCAGTTGACAACTTACACTGAGAATATTACAACCTCATTACTCCAGCAGAGTGCTACTCAAACACAACTTTTGGCGGATTACACGGCAGCCAATACTTTCTCCAATGAATATAATTATGAGGGTCTTGCTACTTATTCAAACAGCTATTTTAATAATAAGCTTGCATTCAGTGTTACAGGTGGAGGCAACGTATTGCGAACTTTATATAAAGACAATTCTGCTAGTACCGTGAATGGTTTGAACATTCCGAACTTGTATTCCATTGCAAACTCCGCAGCAGTGCCAGCCATTGGAAACAAACGTGAGGCCTCAAGAGTAAATTCATTGTTCGCAGCTGGTGATCTGGAGTGGAACAAGTGGGCAAGTGTAACATTTGCAGTTCGCAATGACTGGTATTCTACTTTGGATCCTAAGATCGGGAACACCCTGTTTTCACCATCCGTAGGCGCCAGTTTTGTCTTTAGCGAGTTTACCAAGGATCTGCTTCCCTGGTTAAGCTTTGGTAAAGTATTCGGAAGCTGGGGTAAGAAACCGACTTCAATTGGAATTTACAGGAACAACTTTGGATATAGTCCTGCCGCAGCACTTTGGAATGGTAACTTCCTGATGGGTACTCCTGACGATGTCGTTGATCAGAATTTGAAAGGTTCGTTAGTAACAACATACGAAGCGGGCGTTGATCTGCGGTTATTCAAAAACCGTTTTGGGGTGAATTTTGTTTATTACAATGAGGATAATGATAAGGAACCTTTACCCGTTGAGGTGGACCCGGTGAGCGGTTTTACCAAGCTGGTTGTAAACGCAGTACACGTAAAACGTGAGGGAATTGAATTGCAGCTGAATGGTTCGATTATAAAAGGGAAAGATCTTACATGGGATGTAATGGCCACATTTGGTTATTTGATCAAGAACCCGATAAAAAATCTCTATCAGAACCAGCAAAGAGTTTTGTTAGCTGAGGGTTCTTTTGGAACTCAATTTGCCCGCGCTTTCCAGGAATTAGGTTCAGATTGGGGCCAGTTAATTGGTGGTGGTATCAAGCGCAATTCAGAGGGTTTAATGGTTATTAACCCCACCAGTGGTTTGTATATTGTTGATCTTGATAAGCATTGGGGGTCAGTTGTTCCAAAAACAACCGGTGGTTTTATCAATACCTTAAGCTATAAAAACTTTGTCTTAAACTTCAGTTTGGATTATCAAATTGGCGGTAAATTCTTCTCATTGTCTGAAAGTTGGGGTGCATATTCTGGTTTGCTTGATGAAACTGCAGCAACAAATGATAAAGGAAATAATATCCGTGATGCCGTTGCCAACGGAGGCGGAGTACATGTGGTTGGTGTAAGTTCTGTTGATGAAAAAACAACAGTTGATAAGTATGTGTCAGCTATCACTTATTTCCACCAGTTCTTCAGCCGGAAAGTTGCCGAACCATATATTCATGATCTTACATATTTGAAGATCAGGGAAGCAAGCCTGGCATATCGCATACCGGTTAACAAGATCGGCAACTTGAGCAAGGTTTTCCAGGGCGCATCGATCTCACTTATTGCACGTAATCCATGGATCATATACAGGGAGGCTAAGAATTTTGACCCTTCAGAGATTTCAGGAGTTCAAGGTGAGGATGGACAATTGCCAGGTGTCCGTTCTTTAGGTGGCAGTCTGAAATTCGTATTCTAAAAATTTTAATAATAAAATATTTTGAAAATGACACTTATAAAACTCACATCAATGGCGCTCGTGGCTGGCCTGATCATATCAGGAGTTGGGTGCACCAAAAAAATTGATGAGTTCGGAGATATAAACGTAAGCCCGAATATAGTGGCGGAGGCTAATACAGCAGCACTTCTTACCAATGTAATTTCCAATATGGGTGATGAAGTTTGGGCAGTGAACCCCGGTCTTTACGCTCAGCTATATTCTGAAACTCAGTATACCGAGGCATCAAGATATGAAAGATCACAACCCGATTTTGGTGGTTATTACTCAGGTGTGTTGTACGATCTTGTAAATATTATTAAACTAAATACCGATCCGGGAACTGCTGCCAAATCAGCTGTAAATGGTTCTAATGCTAACCAAATTGCAACTGCAAGAATCCTTAAGGCATGGTGGTTTCTTCGTGTAACGGATCGCTGGGGTGATATTCCTTATTCACAGGCATTGAATTTTAATGGACAGGTTCCTTATGATAAGCAACAGGATATTTATACGGATCTTTTCAAGGAGCTAAAACAGGCAGTTGCACAATTTGATGGTGGGGCGATGGTCAAAGGAGATATTCTTCTGAGTGGAAATATTGCTGCATGGAAAAAATTTGCCAATTCACTTCGTATGATCATGGCATTGCGTCTTTCTTCAGTTGATGCCGCAAAAGGGAAAACAGAATTTCTTGACGCCATGAGTTCGAGCGGCGGGTATCTGACAACTAATGCGGATGATATTATGTTAGTATATCCTGGTGGAAATTACCCCAGTACATTTTATGAATACTATAGCATAACGCAACGTTCTGACTATGCATTGAGCAAAACCGTTACAGATTTTATGAATCCAAACGGTGACAGGCGTGTTAATGCATGGGGTTCTTCTAATGTAGGGTTTGCATATGGGTTGGACAGACCTGATGCCATTGCGTTTGCATCTGCGAATACTAATTGGGCAAGAATTATGAATCCTTCTATAAGAACAGCAACTCAGCCGATGCCAATAATTACTTCATCTCAAGTAACACTGGCTCGAGCTGAAGCCGCTCAAAGAACATGGACCGCTGAGAACCCAACGACTCTTTATAAAACAGGAATTGAATTGAACTGGAGACAGTGGGCCGTATTTGATCAAACGGCATTCGATGCTTATATGGCAAGGCCTGCAGTTGGTCTTACGGCTGGCACTGAACTTACAAAGATCATTACTCAGCGCTGGTTAGCTGCATTCCCTGATGGGTTGGAAGCGTGGAATATCAGAAGAAGTACACGTCTTCCTTTTTTGAAGGCTGCGCCAGGTACTGTTCCCCCTGCAGGAGCCGGCACTGATACAATTCCACTGCGCCTGGGCATTTCGCAATCACATTTTAATCTGAATCCTGAAAACACAAACGCAGTAGCAGAAATTTATAAGATTGGTGGTGAAAAAGATTCACAATATGGTAGGATGTGGTGGGTAAAACCATAAATTATTTTTGAGATATTGACAGCTAAAGAAAGTGGGATAATTTTATTCCACTTTTGTTTTAAAGAGGGATATTTGTTTAACTTTATCGCTACCGACTAACTGCAAACTTTTTAACGTATGAAAAAAGTTCTACGATCGTTTCTTTATATTTCCGTTTTAAGCTTAGTAGTATTATCATGTGAAAAAGAATCGGAGCCATTTCCACCGGTTAAGCCACAAGAAAAACCTTTGATCAGTTTACCAGAAGGTAATGGGTTAGTTGTTGCGGCTTTGGATATAAGTAATACGGTTATAACTGTAGAGATACTTGAGATCAGGAGAGATGCAACAAGCCCTGCAGATCTCAACCGGGTGCAGACAGTAAAAATTGCCAAAAGTAATTCGGTGCTTTCAGATCTAACTGGTGCTGCTGTTACCGAGTTACCGAGAGATCTTTATCAAAGCCATCCCGATAATCCTTTTGACGGTCAATTCTGGACAATAACTTTTCAACCCGGCGAGTTTGTAAAGCATTTAAAAATTAATTTAAAGACGATCGATCTTGTGACGTTAGGAAGAGTTGGTTTGGGTTTTCAACTTGCCTCAGCGGATAACGGCGCAGTGTTAAGTGCTGACCAAAACCAGGTAGCGGTAGAAATTGGTGCAAAAAATCAGTGGGATGGTGTATATAGAATTAAGTATAGATTATTTCACCCAACCAATCCGGGTATTACCGGTAATGGAACAATTCCTGAATGGGATTTTCTTACTTCAGGGCCAACTTCTATTGATTGGGATTTTGCAACTGTATTTATCAATTTCCCTACAAACGGTTTGACTTATTTTGGGGATGCCACCGGTCCGAGTTTGCAGGTTCGCATGACCGTCAACCCGGATAACACTGTATCCTTGACAAATGTGGGATCACAGGCAGTGGCTTTAGCGTTTCCTCCATTAGTCGTTCCTCCCGGTGTTACCAATAGGTATGATCCGGCTACTAAAACCTTTTACGTAGCATACACGTGGACACCTGCGGGTGCCGGTACCCGGGAAAAGTATGATACGCTTACTTATCTGAGACCGAGATAAAATAGAACGCAGCTTATTTCTTTGCTATGGTTAAAGTAATCCGTTCACAAAAATTTCAATCCCCGCCAGACTTATTTATTGTACAAACGTTAATTCATTTTTTTGACGTTTACGCTAAATATTTGTTATTTTGCCGCAGCATTTTTAGAAAGTTTGCTGTCTTGACCTTATCCTGCCTTCATGAAAATTTGCTTTTAAGGCTCAAAATCAAGTAATTATTTAATCAAAATTGATCTCCACATGAGAAAAATTGTATCATTGTTACCAATGCTGCTGCTTCTATGCACGTTTGCATTTGGTCAAACCCGCACTGTGACAGGCACAGTGAAAAGCACAACTGGCGCACCGATTCCTTTTGCTACCGTTACGGAAAATGGAACCAAAAATGCAGTCACTGCCGATGCAAATGGCGCTTTCACCATTACAATTAAAACAGGCTCCAAGCTGACAATTTCTTCGGTTGGTCATGAGTCATTTATCCTTACTCCGGGTGACGGCGATCAGGCTGTTACTCTTAAAATGGGCGGCGACCTCACTGAAGTGGTCGTTACTACCGCTTTAGGAGTTTCAAGATCTAAACGGTCTATAGGATATGCAGCTCAGGAACTTAAAGGAGAGCAACTTTCTCAAACTAAACAGTATGATTTAAATACTGCTTTAGCCGGGAAGATCGCCGGTATCCAGGTTCTTGGTGGTTCCGGCGCAAAATTTGGTACTTCCACATTAAGGATCAGGGGTATTAATAGTATTAATGGTAGTGCACCTCCAATTTATGTTGTGGATGGTGTTATTACAGCCGCAGGGAATGTGAATACTGATGATGTTGCCACTGTAACAGTGTTAAAAGGACCGGCCGCTACATCTTTATATGGTCAGCGTGGCGAACAAGGTGCTGTTGTAATTACTACCAAAAAGGGCACAAGAAGCAGAGGCGTGGGTGTTGAAATTAATCAAAGCACTACTTTTGAACAAATTACAGGTTTACCAGAATATCAAAATGAATATATTGGCGGATACACACAGAACTGGTCAACATTTACCTACAATCCGGCTACAGATGCTCCTGCATTAGCTGCCATGAATGGGGCGAGATATATCGATTATAGTGGTGATGAAAGCTGGGGACCAAGAATTGATGGTCTGCCTTATGCACCATGGTATGCCTGGAATAAATGGGATCCTGATTATGCAAAGCAGGTTCCGTTGGTTGCTCATCCGGACAATGTCAAAGATTTTTATGAAACCGGAATTGCTTACAATACAAATATTGCCCTTTCTAAGGCCGGCGATGGTTACAGTACCCGTTTTTCATTTACTAACATTAGCAGAACTGGAATTACGCCTAATAGTAAACAGAATAAAAATTATCTTGGATGGAATATTTCTGTAAGTCCTTTTTCAAAGCTTACATTTAGTTCAACTATTAACGCATCGTTTACTAAACGTAATGCTGTACCGGATGAAGGATATGGTCAGCAAACAATTGGTTCGTTTAACCAGTGGTTCCACAGGGATATTGACATGAAGAAGTTAAAAAATTACAAGAACCCTGATGGAACTTTCACATCATGGAATATTGGTGGTCCAAGAAATGCAGCTCCCAAATACTGGGATAATCCTTATACAGAAGTTTATGAAAATCTAAATCGCGGTAATAGCACGACCTTGTTTGGAAATCTTAATGCTACTTATAGCATAACTAAACGACTGAAAGCGGGCTTCACTGCTCAGGGTAACTATGCTTCAGGTTATGCTGATGGTAGGGTTGCTTCAGGTACATTGGTTCTGGCCAACTTTAATACACAACAAAGCCGCAGAAGGGAAAACACTTATATATGGGATCTCTCATATGATAATAAATTCGGGGACGATTTTACATTAAAAGCTGCTGCGTATGCTGAGATGAGATACCTTCGTAACGAAGATATTTCTGAAAGCACTGTTGGCGGATTAACCATCCCCGGTTTTTATAATATTGCAGCTTCGAAGGACAGGCCAACTGTAAGTAATAGCTTTTCTGAAAAGCAGACAAAAAGTGTTTATGGTTATGCATCTCTCGGCTTCAGGAATATGTTGTTCGCTGATTTGAATCTCAGGAATGACGTGTCATCGACATTACCAGCTGATAATAACTCCTATCTTTATGGTGGTGTGTCAGCATCTTTTGTCTTCACCGAATTATTAAAAAATAGAAATATTTTATCTTTTGGTAAAATTCGTGGTTCAGCCGGCCGTGTTGGCTCTGATACTGATCCTTATCAAATACACCAGGTATATACATTTAACGGATTTTACGGATCTACTCCTTCAATGACAATACCCAATCAAATTCCTAATGAGGAACTGAGACCAGCCATATCGAATGCTTATGAAGTTGGTACAGAGTTGAGATTTCTTAAAGACAGGATAAGGACTGACTTCAACTACTACGACCGCAAAATAGTAGACCAGATAATTTCCTTAACTCTTCCCGCTACAACAGGATTTTCCAGTGCCCTGGTGAATGCTGGCGAGATAAGAAACCATGGTATTGAAATTACAATAGGTGGTACAATTATCAAGAATAAGAATATTACCTGGGATGCGGATTTCAACTTAGCCAAAAACATTAACCAGATCAATGAATTGTATCCTGGTATTTCAAACTTCTTGTTTGGTAGTTTTGCTTTCTCAGGTTCTCCTGCTATTACGGCTAACAGGGAAGTAGGTAAGCCATTCGGAACTTTAATTGGACTTGGCTTTAAAAGAGACGCATCCGGAAATATTCTGATTGATAATGATGGCTACCCATTAACCCAAAACAACGTTAACTTTGGCTCATTCCTCCCTGATTATACAGGAGGATTTACCACAATGTTTAACTTTAAAGGATTTTATGCAGGATTGTCTATGGATTTCCAGATTGGAGGTAAATACATGTCAATTACAAATATGTTTAATGCGGGTTCAGGATTAGCTGCTGAAACTGCAGGATTAAATGAAAATGGAGTTCCGAAAAGAGATGATATTTCTACAGGTGGTGGTGTTCTTTTCCATGGTATTGTTGAATCTACTGGAAAACCCAATACTACTTATGCAGATGCTCAGACATTATATGAAAGTCATTTGTTCTCTTTATGGGAAAACTGGGTATATGATGCAACTTTTGTAAAACTAAGAGAAGTAAGTATTGGTTATAATCTGCCTTCAAAATGGGTATCAAAAATAGGAGGTCAAAGCGGCAGTTTTAGCATCATTACACAAAACCCATGGTTGATCTATGCTGATTCTAAAAAAATTGATCCATCACAATTGGAAGGAACATGGAATGAAGGAGGACAATTACCGGCAACAAAAAGCCTTGGATTCAATCTGAAAATAATATTCTAATATTAAAATTACATGCACATGAAAAAGATAATTGATAATAAATATTTATTGGTGGCGATCATTACAATAGTAATGGCTTCCTGCAGTAAAATAGCAGATATTAATTATAGCCCGAATAGCCCATCGGAACCGCAAACGGTTTTATTAATAACTAATGCTCAGCGGCAGAGCATTCCTGGTCTTATTGGTTCTATAACACCAAGACATTACGTTCAGTATACATCAGATGTCATTTACACTCAAGGGTCCCGTTATTTTGATAAGTTATTCGATTATAGTGGCAGTTATTCGGGTCCGTTGGCGGATCTTAACCTGGTAATAAAATTAAATACCGATGACGCAACAAAATCGCAGCCTTATGTATTAGGAGGCGGTTCGAATGCAAATCAAATTGCTTCTTCAAGAGTGCTAAGAGCCTTTATATTTCTTAATTTAACTGACAGGTGGGGCGACATTCCTTATAGCGAGGCATTGAAAGGAACGGAAGAGCTTACTCCTAAATTTGATCTGCAAAAAGATGTTTATAATGACATATTCAAGGAATTAACTGAAGCAAATCTGCAATTTGATCCTGCCGGAACTTTGAAGGGTGATATTCTCCTGGGAAATAGTATTCCAAGATGGAAAAAATTTGCCAACACGATCAAGTTAACCGCAGCATTACGTCTTTCTAAAATCGATCCTGCACTGGGAAAAACTAAATTCAATGAAGCTTTGGCTGCAGGTGTTCTTACGTCAAATGCAGATAATATCAAATACACCTATTTACTTGAAGCGGCAAACGAAAATCCGATATACAACAATTATGAAGTTGCAAAACGATATGATTATGCGGTAAGTAAATTTTTTATAGATACTCTTATAATGACTGCTGACCCGAGACTGCCAGTATATGCAGACAAAACTGCTACCGGAACTTATGCAGGTATGCCTTATGGATTACTTGCTGGCACTGGTTATAATTCAGGAACTGTTGCTGCTCCCGGGAATGTTTCTCTTATTGGTAGTAAATTCAGAGTTCAAAATGCACCTACTGATATTTATAATTATGCCGGTGTATTGTTTTCCATAGCCGAAGCAAGTAAGTTGGGTTGGATAACCGGAACTCCTGATGATGTGGCTGCCAAAGCAGCTTATGATGCAGGTATTGCTGCATCTATGAGTCAGCATGGGATTTCCAGTGCAGCAGCCGCTGCTTATGCGGCACAGCCAGCGATTGTATATAATCCGGCAAATGCAATTGCCCAAATAATTTATCAAAAATACGTTGCCAATTTTATGGCTTATTCTTATGAAACATGGGCAGATTGGAGAAGAACTGGTTTTCCGGTTTTAGTTCCAGCACCAGCAGCTTACACTAGTCCAAAGGCAATTCCAAGAAGACAGGCATACAATTCCCAGGAAGCAAGCCTGAATACTGAGAATTATAATGCAGTAGTTGCCAGGCAGGGTCCCGATGAATTACTAACAAGGATATGGTGGGATAAATAAACTGAAATTAAAATTTTTGAAAAGTGAGGTAAAAGTTACCTCGCTTTTTTTTAAATTAAGACCCAGATAAAATATTTTGTTTATAATAAAAGGCTTTGCATTTGCAAAGCCTTTTTAAATTAACTTGGCCGACTAAATTTCTTACATGGAACAACCACAGCAACCCAATCAATTAAACATTGAAATATCGGAAGAAGTAGCAGAGGGTTCTTATGCCAATCTTGCGATCATCACACATTCACATGCAGAGTTTGTAATTGATTTTGTAAATGTGATGCCCGGTACGCCAAAGAGTAAAGTGAAATCAAGGATAATTTTTACACCGCAGCATGCCAAAAGGTTTATGAAGGCGCTTACAGAAAATATTTCACGTTATGAAGCTGCGAATGGTGCGATAAAAGATCTGGAGGATATTCAATTACCCCTCAATTTTGGAGGGCCGTCGGCGCAGGCTTAAGTTAGATACTTGATACTTGATACTTGATGCTAGATGCTGGCAGCGTCCTATTTTGGAGATTGGTGATCTTGTTCGACAGCTTGCAAGAATTTATTTAGCATTTTGCCAAGAGTTTCAATCTTGTTTTTCAATCCTCTAAAAGTCGTTTCATCAGTTAATGACTTTGTGTCCCACAAATTTTCCAAATGATCCATCGTTTCATCATTTGATGAAAGGGCATAAAGCAGAAACTTTATCCAGTCCATTTTATATCTTCTTCTGCCATATCCCTCAACAATAGTAGCCTTTGTAGTTTTACTTGCCTTCCTGATTTGTGATCCCTCCTCATACATTTCAAATTTTGGCAGCTTCATTGTCATTTCATGAACTTCAATCACAATCTCTCGTGCCAAAATCCAAATTTGCAGATTTCTATAACTCATAAGAGTATATTGTACCAGCACTCGCATCCAGTTTTCAGTATCCAGCATCCAGTATCCAGTATCCAGTATCCAGTATCCAGCATCCAGCATCCAGCATCCACTATCGAGCATCTACAATAATCCTTCATCCGCAAAACTGAAATACCCACCATCACTTACTATCATGTGATCGAGGACCTTGATGTCGAAATATTTTGCAGCTTCTTTGATCTTTGAGGTCAGTTCTTCGTCGGCCCTGCTTGGTTTTAAACTGCCTGATGGATGATTGTGACAAAGTATAATGTTGACCGCGTCTTCTTCCAATGCTTTTTTTAAGATCACTCTTGGATCAGCAACCGTGCCCGTGATCCCGCCCTCACTTACAATTTCAAAGTGATTGATCTTGTTAGCCCTGTTTAAAAATACTACTGCAAATACTTCATGCCGGTAGTCTTTCAGCTTTGCCATAAAGAAATCAGCAATATCATTGCTGGAAGAAATTAATTTCTTTTGAAGAAAGCCGACGGCTTGTCTCCTCCTTCCCAGTTCAAGCGCAGCAGAAATGGCAACTGCTTTTGCGTGGCCAATTCCTTTTACTTTCATTAATTCTTTTACCGAAAGCTTGCCCAATTCTGATAGGTTGTCTTTACTAAGTTTCAAAACATCTTTGGCAAGATCAACGGCACTTTTTTCTTTTGAGCCATTCAATATAAGGATAGCCAGTAATTCAGAATCGCTGAGTGTATTTGCTCCATTCAATAGTAATTTTTCTCTTGGCCTATCGTCTTTTGCCCATTGCTTTATTGAGTATTTCTGCTCTTGCATCAGCCAAGATTAACAAATAATTTAGGCCCAGAAAATACCAACTTTTAGGGTATAGCCCTGAAAACTGATCCAAATCCCGTCCGACCGGATAACATAAAGAAAGTTAGGTTAGCAAATTGTCATCCGGGCGGGCCTTGAAAAACTAAACCAGGACCGTATGAAAAAAAGATCCGTATCCCCGATTGGTGCACTGCATCCAATCTTATTTTTTGCCGGTGTTTATGTTGTCGTCTTATTCTTCTCCATTTTTATTTGTTCATCACTTTTTTATAGTTGTAATACAACCAGTGGTGGCAACTATTCTTCGAACGAGAAAAAGGTGAATGAGCCGCAAACGAGCACTGTGGTTATGGCTTCGGTAAAATAGCCTTCTATTATCATCAACATTTTATCCCGCCTCCAGTTTGATTTGGGGTGAAGTATTATCTTCGCCGCTCCAGAGAAATCCCTTTGGAGTAATCAAATCAAGTAATGTCAGCCGCTAAAATTTTTTCCGGTACGGGGTCACAGGATTTAGCAGATCAAATTTGCAAACGCTATGGCAGCCGTCTCGGGAAAGTCAATATCCAGCGATTCAGTGACGGGGAGATACTGCCCACATTTATGGAGAGTATCAGAGGCGATTTTGTTTTCCTTGTGCAGAGCACTCATTCTCCGGCTGAAAACCTAATGGAACTTTTATTGATGATCGATGCTGCAAAAAGAGCCTCAGCTTATAAGATCATTGCTGTGATTCCTTACTACGGCTATGCCCGCCAGGACAGAAAAGATAAACCCCGGGTAGCTATAGGCAGTAAGCTGATTGCCAATATGATACAGGCGGCCGGCGCTGATCGGCT
>Ga0126305_10000224_pt1 | contig 25477 bp, 15 predicted proteins | sample Plot26_FD_92536 | JGI IMG/M metagenome (GOLD analysis project Ga0126305, IMG submission 92536) | Serpentine soil microbial communities from UC McLaughlin Reserve, CA, USA - Plot26 | ecosystem: Environmental > Terrestrial > Soil > Grasslands | place: USA: UC McLaughlin Reserve, Lake County... | reverse complement strand
GAATGAAGAAGCAGACAAACTCAGACAAACTTCTCCCTCTTCTCCCGGCGGATGGGGGGGAGGCCGGGAGAAGAGGGCCGGGGTGATGAGGGCGCCCACGGGACGAACGCCTCTATCTGACAAAGTGGAGCTAAGCGATGGGTCCAAGCGGGATGGGTTTGAGCAAAGCGAGAAAGCTTCGTGCCGTTCTGTGCGCTGCCGCTTTGGCGGCGTTCCTCGCCACGGCCCTGCCCGTCACCCTGAAGAATTCCGCGCAGCACTTCGCCTGGGCCCGGCGGAACATCCGGCTCAGCCCCGCCGAGGCGCGCCGCGACCTGCTCGGAGCCGCCTACATGCAGCGCATCGAGGAGATCCGCCGCCTGATCCCGGAGCATGAGGCCTATTTCCTGGTCGACGGCGGCGTGCGGGGAGACGGCTCGGCACTCTGGGCCCGCTATGAGCTCGCACCACGCCCGGCCCTGCTCCTGGGCGATCTGAGGGGAAAGCGGCTCAGGCACCTGAGGTGGGCCCGCCGCCATCCCCTGCCCTGGGTCGTCATCGCCTATCCACCGCCGACGCCCGTGCGGGTGCTGCCCCGCCAGCGGTTCCTCGCGGAGATGGTGGGCCAGCGGACGCGATGAGCCACGTTCTCGCCAGCTTCCTCGCCCTGGCCCTCTTCTCGGGGACCGGCTGGGCGCTGACGAGCCTCGTGCCCACGCTGCGCGGGCTGCCGGGAGCTCCGCGCTGGGGCTACGGCTACCTCCTGGGACTCGCCTGGACCTGCATCGCCCTCTACGCGCTGTCTCACGGCCTCGGGGTCCCTCTGCGGCTGCCGGCGATCCTGGCCGTGGCGACGGTCCCAATCGTCATCGCGTTACTTGTCCGTACCCGGTCTCCGGCACGGCAACGGCCCCGCGAACGTTCGCCGTGGACGCGCTTCCTCTTCGTGCTCGCCGTGTCTTTCGCGGCGCTGGTATCCGCCGCCCTGCTGGCCGATGCCGTCGCTTCGCCCGAGTCCGACTGGGACGGCCGCATGACCTGGACGATGCAGGCGCGCTGGATCCGGGAGGCCGGAACGGTCGATCCGCCCGTCCTGCGCGAGAAGAGATGGTTCGTCAGCCATCCCCAGTACCCCGTCCTGATGCCCCTGGCGCAGGTGGTGGCCCTGGAGATCCAGGGCCAGGCCGACGACGACCGCGCGGCGCGCCCCCTCTATGCCGCCTTCTTTCCCGCCCTGCTGTCGATCCTCTACGCCGCCTGCCGGCGCTGGCTCGGGCGGCGAACCGCCTGCTGGGTCCTGCTCGTCGCCGCCAACCTGCCCCTCCTATCGTTCGAGGGCGAGGGCGGCGCGAGGAGCAGCTACGGCGACCTGCCTCTCGCCTGCTTCTACGGCGCCGGGCTGCTCCTGCTGCTGTTCCGCCCCCGTCTGCCGGAAGGCCTGGCGGCAGGCCTCCTGCTGGCGGCGGCCGTGCTCACGAAGAACGAGGGGCTGCCGCTGTGCCTGGCGGCGCTCGGCGTAGGCGCGTGGTCGGCTTTTCTCAGGGTACGGCGCCAGCCCTGGATGCGGGCGGCGGCGCCGGTCGTTCTGGCGGCCCTCGCGGCGGCCGCCGCCATCGGCCTCCTGCATTCCTGGCGGTCGCACATCCCCAACCGGGAGGATGAGATGTACCTCGCGCGGTTCAGCCTCCGGCGCCTCGCCGCCACTTTCCTGCCGCAGGCGCGGATCGCCATTCCCCTGGCGGTCGACCGAATGCTGGCGCGCGAGCAATGGGGGCTGTTCTGGCCTCTGGCACTGATCCTGGCAGTCCTGGGAGGACGGGGCCTGCGCCGGCCGCCGGCGCTACGCCTGGCGATCGCCGCCGCGGCTCCCCTCGCCGTGGGCCTGCTCGCCTACACGTTCCATCCGGATCCCGCCTACATGGTCCAGGTGACCTGGAACCGGATGCTCCTGCACGCCGCCCTCCCCCTCCTTCTGCTCCTGGGGGCCTGCCTGCGGCGGGCTCGACACCCGAAGGGGGCGCCGGCCGGACCCCCCTCCTCCGGCCGGCGCCCCCTGGGGGTTCAAATCAGTGGCGGAGCGCCACCGTAGACGTGGTGGCCGAGCGCCGGCGGCTGCGGGCTGGCTGCGGAACGGCCCGCGGGTGCCCACGGTGTCCAGCGAAGGCCTGCCGCAGCACCGGCCCCAGGACCGCGGGATGGAACAGCGCGGCCGGCCCCTTCAGCATGTGGTTGACCTCCTGGAAGCGCCGGAAGACGTCCTCGCTCTTCGGCAGGAGCTCCATCACCTGTCCGAAGTACCACTGCATGAGCTTCACCTTGGGAGTGATCTTGCCCCCCTGGGTGGCGGGCCAGCGCAGATCCTCGCCCGTCGTCAGGGCCCAGGAGCCGGCCACCAGCTTGGCCAGCCGCTTCTGGAAGCGCCGGCTCTCGAGCTCGCCGTTGCCCTCGCGCAGGCTGGCCCGCAGCTCCAGCGCCGCCAGGCAGGTCAGCGTCATCCCCAGAGCGTAGACGGGGTTGAACGAGCAGACCGCGTCGCCCATCGTCACGAAGCCCTGCGGCATCCGCGACAGCTTCTCGTAGTGGCGCAGCCGGTTCGCCGTCTGGCGGTAGCCCCAGATCTTCGACAGCGGCTCGGCGCGCTCGATGGCCCGGTACAGCTCCGGCGACGAGAGACTGCGGGCGAACTGCAGGAATCCCTCCTCGTCCGTCGGCGGATAGTCGTGGCCCACCCCGGCGAGGGTCACGATCCAGCGGTTGCCCTCCACCGGCTGGATGATGCCGGCCCGCGGCTGATAGGGAGGACGGTTGAGCAGGAAGAGGCTCTTCCATTCGGCCGAGAACCCCTCGACGGGCTCGTAGAGCCGCGTGGCGTAGCCCCAGAAGGCGTCGACCACGGTCTCCTCGGGAGCGGGATAGCCCAGCTCCTCGAGCCATTCCGGAGCCTTCGAGCCGCGGCCGCTGACGTCCACGACGAGGTCGGCGTGGAGCGTCGTCTCCTCCTGGGCGCCGGCGCCCTCGCCGCGCTGGCGAAGGCGCACGCCCTCGACCCTCTGCCCGCCCTCGTCCATCACCAGGCCCTTCACCTCGAATCCCTCCGCGATGCTGACTTGTGGGTGATCCCGGAGGAGATGCTGACGGATCGTCGATTCGAGCAGGGGCCGGGTGAACGCGCAGATCTCGAGACCGCAGGCCGCCTTGGGCGACCAGCCCGTGCGATAGAGGATCCGGAAGTCCTTCCCCTGGTCCAGCATGTGGCTGCCGGCCTCCAGGAGGTCCGGCGTGACGCCGGGGAAGAGCTCCTCCACCGCCATCAACCCCCTCTTGAGGAAGAAGTGGAGATGGCGGGCCTGCGGAACTCCGGGACGGTTGGCCGCCCCTTCCGGCAGGTGGTCGCGCTCGATGAGGGTGATCCGGTCGAAGTGATCCGCGAGCACGCGCGCCGCAAGCATGCCCCCGATGCTCCCCCCGACCACGACCGCGTGGCGGCCGGAGTCTGCACTGCCTTCGTTCCGATGCTGCGATGAGCTTCGGGCCTTCATGGCGTCCCTCCCTTTCGGGTATGCCGACTATCTGACCAAGGATTTGTGCATAGAGAGTGCCAGATAAGTTGGGTTGGTTCTGCCGGTAAGTGAGGATTGCAACAATTTCATTTCGCCCCCTCGCGATTACCGCTGCGCTATCCTCTCTTCCGGGAGGTGCGCCATGCGTCTACGAGTCCTCGGCAGCTCCGGCGGCTATCCGGCCCCCGGCAATCCCAGCAGCGGTTTTCTCCTCGAGCACGGCACGGCGAAGCTCTGGATCGACGCCGGCAGCGGCACGTTCGCCGAGCTTCAGAAGGCGGCCGACTTCACCACCCTCGACGCCCTCGTGCTCAGCCATGTCCACGCCGACCACTGCGTCGACGTCTACCCTCTCCACGTGGCTCTCCGCTACGGCCCGGGAGGGGCTACGGGCGTCCGGATTCCCCTCTACTGCCCGCCGGGCGCCCGCGAGACGCTGGCGTGCCTGCTGGGGGCAGGCGGCGGGGAGGAGCTCGGCACGGTGTTCGATTTCCACACCGTGGACGCGGGACAGGCGGTCGAGATCGCCGGCGTGCGCCTGAGCTTCCTGCGGACCGACCATCCCATCCACTGTCTGGCGATCCGCGCCGAAACGGACGCGGGGACCCTCACCTATTCAGCGGACACCGGCCCCGGAGCGGACCTCGCCGGCTTCGCCAAGGGCAGCGATCTGCTGGTCTGCGAGGCCTGCTACCAGGAGGAGGCGAAAGGGGCGCCCGTGCATCTCACCGCCCGGCAGGCCGGCGAGACCGCTCGCCGCGCAGGCGTCCGGGAGCTGGCGCTCACCCACGTCTGGCCCACTCTCGACCCGCGGACTTCCGTCGAGGAAGCGCGCGCCGCGGCGGGCGGCCTGCCGGTCCGCTGGGCCCATTGCGGGGAGGTGTTCGAGGTGGGAAGCAACTCTTGAAAGATCTCTAGGGGCCGCGGAAGGACATTTGTAAGTAGTGCCGCGGCGATGGGCAAACCGGGACAGCCCATTTCATCTCGCCTCTATGTCAGAGAGTGTCAGAGGCGCCGACAAAGAATTGTCAGCCTGCCGCAGGTCCATCCGTGCTCTAATTGGAGGGCCCGAGCTGGGGGTCATGGAGGGTCGAAATGGGCTTTTTTGAAGGTGTCCTGGGTCCGAGCCGCGAGGAGGTCTGGAAAGAGCTGTGCGCCAGGATCGGCGCCGACTTCGTCGAGGGGGGGTTCTGGAAGGGGGACAAGGTCCAGGCCCACTTCAAGAACTGGACGATCACCCTGGATACCTACACGGTCTCGACGGGCCACGTCCACGAGACCTTTACGAGGATCCGCGCGCCCTTCGTCAGCCACGAGGAGCTCCGCTTCCGGATCTACCGCAAGACGGCGTTCAGCGACATGGGCAAGATGCTGGGAATGCAGGACATCGAGGTCGGGCACTCGGCCCAGTTCGACGACGACTTCATCATCCAGGGCAACGACGAGCACAAGATCCGGGCCCTGTTCGCGAACCAGGAGATCCGGCGCCTGATCGAGGAGCAGCCGAAGATCCGGCTCGAGCTCCGGGACGACGAGGGCCTCTTCCGCACGCACTACCCCGAAGGCGTGGACGCGCTGTACTTCCAGGTGCCCGGCGTCATCAAGGACGTGGAGCGGCTCAAGAGGCTGTTCGACCTCTTCACCGAGGTCCTGGAGGAGCTCAACCGAATCGGCTCCGCGACCGGAGAAAAGCCGGGAGTCGCGCTGTGACCGCCGATCCCCTCGCCCAGAAGCATTCCCGGAGACTCTCGACCATCATCTTCTTCTTGCTCGTCCTGGCCATCGTCGGCCTGGTCTACACCAACAGCCTGCTCGGCCGCGGCCCGGCGGCGGTCGGCCTCCAGATCGCGGCCGTCACGCTGATGCTCTGGGCGCGCCTCACCTTCGGCATCCGCAGCTTCCACTACGCGGCCAACCCCACTGAGGGGGGCCTCGTCACCACGGGCCCCTACCGCTACATGCGGCACCCCATCTACACCGCCATCCTGCTCTTCGTCTGGGCGGGCGTCGCCTCGAACCTCTCGCCGGTGAGCGTGGCCCTGGGGGCCGTGGTGACGGCGATGCTCTTCCTGCGGATGATCTTCGAAGAAGCTCTGGTGCGGCAGCGCTACCCGGAGTACGCCGACTACGCCCGCCGCACCAAGCGGGTGATTCCCTTCATCCTGGTTCCCTTCCTATAAAAGAGAGACCGCATGCCCTGGATCCAAGTCACAGAGAGCTCGAAACGTGAAGTCTGGCTGCGCACGGAGTCCATCCTCGGCCTCGCCCAGGCGGAGCGCCACGGCAGCGGCACCCGCGTCCTCCTCCTCTCCGGCACCGCCCTCGAGGTGGTCGAGGAGCGGGACGACCTCCTGCAGACGATCAAGGAAGCGGAAGGAACGGCGGCGAGGGAGCGTCAGGTGGGGTTTCCGGGGGATTGAAACGGTCTCGAAGGTGCCGCCGGCTCCGGCGAGCCATCCGTTCGTCCCGGCGAACCACTCGTTCCGGCCGGCCAGCCATCCGTTCCGACCGGCGAGCGACCCGTTCCGACCGGCGGGCCGACTTTTGACTCCGGCGAGCCATCCGTTCCGACCGGCGGACGGCCCGTTCCGGCCAGCGGGCTGACTTTTGACTCCGGCGGACCACTCGTTCCGACCGGCGGGCGGCCCGTTCCGGCTGGCGGACTAACTTTAAGGTCCGGCGGGCCGCTCGTTCCGCTCCCTGCAAACCCACCCCCATAAACGTTGGGTTTTCGATACCGAAACGTCGAGGGAGGTTCCCCATGCTTCGCTTCACCCGTCCTTCCTTGCTTCACGGCAGTCTGCAGTGAACTACGTGAGCAGGTTCTTGAACTGGTCCACCGTGAGACCCGCCTGACGGATGATGGCCCGCAAAGTACCCTTCGCAATCTCGGAGTGATCGGGCACGGTCAGGCGCCGGTATGGGGGACTGGCCTGCCGGAGAACGATGTGGCTGCCATGTTGCCGATCTCTCTCATAGCCCAGCTTGCCCATTGCTTTGACGACTTCTCTACCAGAGACACGCGGCAGCTCACTCAAACATCGATCTCCACGAGCTCTTCAGAGATAGGTAGCGGCACGGGCTCACCGTGCGCGTCCAGGCTCTCGATGTAGGCCTCGATCGCCTCTCGTACGTTCACCAGAGCTTGGTCTCGGGTTGCGCCTTGGGAGATGCAACCGGGCAGCGCGGGCACTTCGGCGACGAAGACGCCATCTTCATCCTGCTCGAGAAAAACGCGGTACTTCATGGGATGACCTCCTGACCACGAAGTATACATCCCCTGCAACCCCGCCCCCCCGCCTCCCGTAGACGTAGGGTTGTCGACACCTGAAAACGTCCAGGGGAGGTTCCCATGCTTCGCGCCACCCGTATCCTTCTGTGCTTCACGGCGGCCTGCGGCCTCGCCGCCGGGGCGGCTTCCGCCCAGACCAAGCTGCTCCGGTTCCCGGACATCCACGGCGACAAGGTCGTCTTCACCTATGCCGGCGACCTCTGGACGGCGCCCTCGTCCGGCGGCCCGGCCGGCCGGCTGACGGCCCATCCGGGGCTCGAGATGTTCGCACGGTTCTCGCCGGATGGCCAGTGGATCGCCTTCACCGGCCAGTACGACGGCGACGAGCAGGTCTACGTCATCCCCGCCACCGGCGGCGTGCCGAAACAGCTCACCTGGTACCCCGCTCGCGGGCCCCTGCCGCCGCGCTGGGGCTACGACAACCAGGTCTACGGCTGGACGGCGGACGGCAAATCCGTCTTCTTCCGCTCTCTGCGGGACGGCTGGGACCTCTCGGACAGCCGCATCTACACCGTGCCTGTGGCGGGCGGCATGGGCGACGCGCTGCCCATGCCCCTGAGCGGCGGCGCCGACCTGTCGCCGGACGGCAAGCAGGCCGTCTACACCCCCTTCGCCCGCGAGTTCCGCACCTGGAAGCGCTACCAGGGCGGCTGGGCCCAGGACCTCTGGATCTTCGACCTCGCCACCCACGAGACGAAGAACATCACCAACACCCCACGCACCGAGCGCGATCCCATGTGGATCGGCGGCAAGATCTACTTCAACTCGGACCGCACCGGCACCCTCAACCTCTACTCCTACGACCCGGCGAGCGGCGCGACGGCTCAGCTCACCCAGAGCAAGCAGTGGGACGTCCGCTGGCCCGCCGCCGACGCGGCCGGGCAGATCGTCTACGAGATGGACGGCGAGCTGAACGTCCTCGACACCCGCACGGGCGCCGCGAGGCACCTCTCGATCCAGGTCCCCAGCGACCAGACCGACAGCCGGCCGTCGCAGGTCGCGGCCGCCGATCAGATCGAGGACGCCGCGCTCTCCCCGAAGGGCGAGCGGGTGGTTTTCACGGCCCGCGGCGACATCTTCAACGCCCCCATCGAGAAGGGCGTTACCCGCAACCTCACCCGCACCTCCGGGCAGCACGACAAGTGGGCCCGCTGGTCGCCCGACGGCCGCAAGATCGCCTTCCTCTCCGACCGCTCCGGCGAGGAGGAGCTGTACCTGATCGATGCCCTGGGTGATCCGGGAAAGGGTAAACCCGAGCAGCTCACCAGCGGCGGCAAGGCCATGCGCTATAACCCCGACTGGTCGCCGGACGGCAAGCGGATCGCCTTCGCCGACAAGGACCGCCGCCTGTGGGTGGTCACCGTGGCCGACAAGAAGCTCGTCGAGGTGGCCCGCGATACCCGCCGCGAGATCCGCGACTACCAATGGGCGCCCGGCGGCGGCCATCTCGCTTTCAGCATGACGGACCCCAACAACTTTCGCTCCATCTGGATCTGGAGCGTGGAGGGCGCCAAGCTGCGCCGGATCACCGGCGAGGACTTCAGCGAGCGCGAGCCCGTGTGGGACCCCCAGGGCAAGTACCTGTATTACCTCTCCGACCGCGCCTACGCGCCGCACTTCGACGCCATCGACTTCAATTTCGCCCTCGACCGCAACGTCGGCCTCTTCGCCCTGGCCCTGCGCAAGGACGTGGAGAACCCCTTCCCGCCCGAGGAGGACAAGGTCACGGTCGAGGAGGATAAGAAGGACGGCAAGGACGAGAAGAAGGATGACAAGAAAGAGGCTCTCAAGGATCTCAGGATCGACTTCGAGGGCCTGGCGGACCGGGTGGTCCGCGTGCCCGTGCCGTTCGACAACTACTTTGGCCTGACGGCGGCCGACGGACGCCTGCTGTACGTGAAGTTCGGGGCGGGCGGCTTCGGCGAGCCGTCGGCGCAGCCGGCCCTGCAGGTCTTCTCGATCAAGGACCGCAAGGCGTCGACCCTGGCCGAGGGCGTCAACGTCTACTCCCTGTCGCAGAACGGCGAGAAGGTGCTGGTGATGCAGCAGGGTCAGTTCAACGTCTACGACGCCAAGCCGGAGGGCAAGGACTCGAAGAAGACGATCGACACCGGCGGCCTGGTGGTCGACCGGGTGCCGGCCGAGGAGTGGGCGGAGGTCTTCCGCGAGGCTTGGCGCCGGTACCGCGACTTCTTCTACGTCGAGAACATGAACGGCTACGACTGGGAGGCGCTGCGCCGGCAGTACGAGCCGCTCGTCGCCCACGTCGGCCACCGCTCGGACCTCAACTACGTCATCGGCGAGATGATCGCCGAGCTCAACAACTCCCACGCCTACGTGGCGGGCGGCGACTTCATGCCGCCGCCGAGGCCGCGGGTGGCGCTGCCCGGCGCCCGCTTCGAGCTGGACCGGGCCGCCGGCCGGTACCGCATCGGCAAGATCTTCGCCGGCCAGAATGAGGAGGACACCTATCGCTCGCCGCTGACGGAGATGGGAGTCGACGTCAAGGCGGGCGAATACGTGCTGGCGATCGACGGCGAGGAGCTCGCCGCCGACGACAACCCGTACCGCCTGCTCCGCCACAAGGCGGGCCGCCCCGTCCGCCTCACCGTCGGCGCCAAGCCCACGCTCGAAGGTTCCCGGGAGATCACCTTCCGGCCCATCGACTCGGAGACCAACCTGATCTATCTCGACTGGATCACTGGCAACCGCGAGCGGGTGGCGAAGCTGAGCGGCGGCAAGGTCGGCTACATCCACATCCCCGACATGGGCGAGGACGGGATGCGCGAGTTCCTCAAGCAGTACTTCGGCCAAGTCGACAAGGAGGGGTTGATCGTCGACGTGCGCGACAATGGCGGCGGCTTCATCTCGCAGACGCTGCTCGAGCGGCTGGGCCGCAAAGCGCTGGCCGTGGACTACGGCCGCGCCAGCGGCGAAGCCCAGTCGTATCCGCAGGTGGTCTTCAACGGCCACATGGCGTGCCTGATCAACGAGGGGTCGGGGTCGGACGGCGACATCTTCCCCTACATGTTCCGTGAGATGGGGCTGGGACCGCTGATCGGCACCCGCACCTGGGGCGGCGTCGTGGGCATCTCCGGCCACGGGCCGATGATCGACGGCGGGCAGATCTTCGTGCCCGAGGTCGGCTCTGTTTCGCTCAAGGGCGAATGGATCATCGAGGGGCACGGCGTCGATCCCGACATCGTGGTGGCGAACGACGTCAAGTCCGGGCTCGGCGGCCGCGATCCCCAGCTTGAAAGGGGAGTCGCCGAGGTGATGGCGAAGGTCAAGTCCGATCCCAAGTCGTACCCCAAGCGCCCGGCGGACCCGGTGCGGACGCAGCAGCCGTAAAGCGCCTGTTCCGAAGACCAAATCCTGTAGGGGCGGCAAGTGCTAAGGGATCACCCTCAGCAGCCCCCGCTAGTGACCGTGCAGCCCGGAAAGAAAAGAGCGGCCGGAGAACCGGCCGCTCGAGAGATCGACTGCAAGGAGCTTCAGGAGATCAGGGGACCCTCAGCAGACCCCAGATGCCGGCGTCCAGGCGCGGCCCGGAGTAGGACCGGTAGAAGTAGTCGCCGCCGATGCTGAACTTGCCGCCCGGACCGTCGGGGATGTACACGTCGAAGTGGTCGCTCGGGCCGTGGCCGCCGCGGGTGCCCATCCACTCCGACTTCGGGTTGAGGCCGATGCGGGTCGAGCTCGCGATGTACGGCAGCTCCAGCCAGGGATGGCCGTACAGCTCGAACACGTGCGACTGGGTGTGGCCGGCCGGATGCACCACGCGGAAGCGGATGGCCTCGCCGCGGCTGGCCACGAACACCGGCGTCTCGGGATCGCCGCCCACCTGGTTGTTGTGGAGCAACTGATCGAACGAGGGGAAAGTACGGGTGATCTCGAGCGGCGTCTCCGGCGCCCAGCCGCCGCGGTTCCAGAGCGGCTCGGTGCGGTAGTTGATCGCCTTCTGGCCCGAGTTCTCCGGGTCGTCGTCGATCGCCAGGTTCCTCACCGGCACGCCCCCCTTCTCATACTGCAGGTTGACGTCGTCCTGGAAGATCAGGGCGAACTCGTGGAACGCCTTGAAGGAGCCGTTCGTCGAGCTGATCACGGCCGAGGCGCGGGTGATCTTGGCGTCCTCATCCAGGTCCAACGCCCACTGGGCCGTCGCCGGCTCGACGATCAGGGAACCCATCAGACCCTTGTTGCTGTGCTTGATGGGATCGGCGGAGGTCAAGCCGGTGGCGCCGAACTCGATGGGGGTGACGGTCGTGCCGGTGACGTCGCCGGCGTACCAGTAGTAGGTGATCTTGTCGTTCGGCTTGACGGTCTGCGGGCCGAACTGGCTGGGGTTCAAACCGACGTTCGAGCCGTCGCTGCGCTGGACGTCGAAGAAGACGAGCTGCGGGTGCAGGCTCACCTCCATGGAGGGCCGGACGTCGTTCTGGTTGAAGTCCTCGAGGATCATGTTGACGCCGCTGTAGCCGTCGGCGTCGGCGTAGTTGCCGGGCAGGTAGTTGCGCAGCGTCACCTTGATGCACTCGCCCGCCCAGGCACGCATGATGAGCGGCTCGCGGCGCACGTTCTGCTTGAGCCGCGGACGCCCCCCCACGAAATTCAGGTCGCTGGTGTAGACGAACATGATCGCCGTGGGGTCGTAGAGCGCGCCGGCGATGCCGCCGCGCGGGTTGTAGATCAGGCCGATGGGGTTCGGGTCGTTCTGCAGGACCTCGAGCGCCGACACGGCCGCGATGTCGTACGGGCGGTAGATCCGGTCGGTCGGACAGGCGACGCGGATGACGCCGCCGGGCGCGGGGTCCACGGGCCTGGGAGACCTGTCCTCGGCCGTTCCCGCCTGCTGGAACGAGGCCGTGGGCGTCAACGTGCCCGTGCCCGTCACCGGGGTGGCCTCCTCGTCCGTCGGGACCGCCGTCCCCGGCGTGACGTCGGCTCCCGGCACTCCTTCTTCCCGGGCCTGCTCGACGGTGATCTGCTGGAAGAGCTCGTCCGGCGTCGACGACCGGGCTCGGGGGTTGTAGGTGGCGAGCGGCAGCAGCGAGAACCGGCTGTGCGCGGGAGTGACGCCGTCGTTGCGGTAGATCCGCAGGATGCCCCAGGCGCCCGTCCACTGGGACTCGACGGCGGCGCTCGGCTTGTAGAGGAAATCCGCGAACCGGCCGTCGATCAGGCTGGGCACGCGCGGGATCTCGATGTCGAACCACTCGGAAATCCCCATCATCTGGGAGTTGCGGTACCCCGAGTTGGGGTCGTCGGGCTCGAAGAGCCACTTGAGGCCGTGGACGGTGAAGTTGTGGGGCTCCTCGTGCGCCCCGACCAAGGTGCGGATCATGACCTTGTCGCCCTCGTAGGCGCGCAGCAGCGGCGTGTAGGGGTCGCCCGGGTAGAGCCCGACCGTCAGAGGCGCGTAGAAGGGAGGCTGCGAGTTGAAATCGGCGTCCGCGCGGTCGGTGCGCGACTGGTAGGCGAAGGAGAGGTCGCCCTTCCTGCCGTTCGCCTGCTGGCTGGTGCCGGGGACGTTGACGCGCAGGCCGATCGGCTCGTTGCGGTAGTTGACGGCCATCAGGCCGATGTCGGCGGCCGAGACGGCCTCGGGGCAGGGCGCCGGCAGGGAGAAATTGGGCTCCCCGTCAGCCCCCGGGCAGTACTGGGCCTTCTCGTAGAGCTCCGGCAGCCCCGCCTCTTCCTTGGCGGGCGGGTTGACGGCGCGGAGGGTGTCGATGAAGCCGATCTCCGGGTCGATGTTCGGACAGAGGGGGCCGCCCGGCTCGTACATGGGCTGGAAGTCGGCGAACTCGATCATGAACTCGCGGTAGTTTTCGGCCCTGGAGTTGCTGTGGACCACCGCCTGCCAGCTCGTGGGACCGCCGTCCTGGTTGAGAGCGGGGCCGCCGTTGGTGCTGAGCTGCACGCCCGTCTCGTTGTGGAACCAGGTCGAGCCGGGGGGCTCGACGATGAGGCCGGCGTACAGGCCCGACTGCTGATGGGTGGACGGGCCGAAGTGGTCGTGCGTGAAGACGGTGCGCAGGGTGCGCTGGCCGTTGGACAGGGTGGTGATCGGGTCGGCCCACCAGCGCTGCACCGTCGTCTGGGCGCCCAGGAACTCGTCGTGGTTGTCGCAGTCGGCGTCCCGCGTGCCGCTGAAGAAGGGGTGGGGCTTGGCCACCGGGCACTTGGTGAGGTCGCTGGTCAGGGCCGCGGGGGCTCCCGGCGCATCGCAGCCGTTGAAGGCGCGGATGGCCTTGATCCGCTCCTGCACCTCCTCGCCGGCGAACGAGCCGTCCTCGTAGTTCCAGCCGTTGCCGCCGCCGTCGGAAGCCAGGACGTCGAACTTCACCAGATGGATGTGCTGGCCCAGAATGTCGGTCGGCGTGCGCACCTGGAAGTCGTCGACGGTGTACTTGTTGGGCACCAGGTTGGCGTACCAGTACTCGATGCACTGGCCGCTGTTGGCGCGGAAGAAGAACGGCTCCGGCGGCTTGCCGCCGGAGCCGGGCGTCAGCAGGGCGCCGACGTCCTGCCACAGGGCGATCATGCGGGTCTGCGGGAAGTGCCAGCCGGCCTTGTTGAATTTGACGTCGAGCTGGATGTCCGCCGCCTTGTAGTAGCGCATGTCGGTGATCGCGTTGCCGGCGTCGTCATAGCAGGGGTCCGCGAACGGCGCTCCCGGCTTGGCCGGGTGGCCGTTCACCTTGAAGCCACCCGCCACGCCGAGCGGGGTGATGGTGTTGATGACGCCCCCGGGGGTGGCGTGGAAGTTCATCGCCACCTGCTCGACCGGCTCGCCGTTCTCGGCTAGCCACTTGACCTGCGCCGTCGTGAACTTCTTCTCGAAGTTGAAGCGGGTCTCGGAGCTCGTCCCCGTGCCGGCGACCAGGATGTGGCGCGGCAGGCCGCCGTCAAGCTGCACGGCGCCGATCTTGGCGAAGTCCATGGGCGGATGGGGCGGCCGGTGGCCGGCCTTGCCGGGAACGAAGAAGGGATACCCGGGATTCGCGGTCACCGGGTTCGGCAGCACCACCTGGCCGCCCGCGATCTGCACCGCGCCCGGCACCGGCGCCATCGGCAGCGTGGGGATGGGAACGAGCGCCGGGATGGGGGTGCCCTTCAGGATCTCGTAGTCGGGATAGGCCCGCGAGCCCGCGGCCGGACGGCCGGTGGCGTCGAGCCGGGTGCCCAGCTCGAGCACGTCGTGCACCCGCCAGAGGCTCCACATGCCCTGAGCGAAGTGGGGATAGAAGTGGCAGTGGAAGATCGAGTCGCCCACCGTCTTGTTGCGGTTGCCGCTGCCGTCGTAGGCGATCTCGTAGGTGTAGCCAGCGCCCTGGCCGATCGACTGGCTGTCGCGGTACGACGACAGGTCGCTCTGGGGCGAGTGCAGCCACTGGTGGGCGTGGAGATGGAAGATGTGGTGGTCGTCGCTGCCGGCGTGAGTGTTCCGGAACTTCACGTGGTCCGACAGGTAACTGTGATAGACGTTCGAGGGGTCGTCCGGATAGAAGGCCTTGGTGGCCTTGGCGACGTTCTTCGTGTAGCAGCTCGTGTCGCCGGCCTCGATCTGGGACTTGGTGCACGGGGCGTTCGCCGGCGTGTCCACCACCATGGAGGGGTCGCCGAGCGCCCACGAGCTCAGGAAGAACTCCTCGTACATGCACTCCGTGCAGTCGCGGGCCGGACCGACGCCGACCCGGTTGGCCAGGATCTCGGCGCCGGCGCCGCCGGTGCCGTAGTTGATGGCGAAGGCGTCGCGCACGCTTTGCAGGGTGTGGGAGAGCTGGTCGGTCTCGAACTCGGGGAACGCCTGCACCGCTCCGACCTCGTCGTGGAAGATGATCGAAAACTCGCGGAACGGCTGGCTGCGGTTCGGATAAGTAGGAGTGGTGCCGGGATTGCTGGTCACCGCATAGCTGGGCGGCGGTCCCGCGATGATCGCCGTCAGATCGGAGTGCACGATCTCGTTGCCCCTGGTCATCCGCAGGATCGGCAGTCCCGCGTAGCGGTGCCCCGCGGGATAAACCTTTTCATAGTCGATGCGCGGGAAGCTGTCGACCGCGGAGTTGTGGACGTCGGTGCGGGCGAGGTCCAGATCGTCGCGGGTGACCTGGCTGCGGTACCACACCGAGCCCGCGGGCTCGACGTTGACGGCGCCGAAGAGGCCCGACGAGATGCTCCCCGAGTCGCCCTCGCCGCCGGTCATGGCGGCGGCGCTGTAGAAGACGTAGGTCCCCTCCTTGGGCGCGTAGACCCGGTATTCGACGGTGCTGCCGGGGGTCACGATGCCGCCGGCCGGGTTGCTGCCGACGTTGGACCCCATGTCCTTGATGGCCGTGACGGGCTCCAGCCCGACGAAGTGGATGGAAGCGGCGCGGGTGGCCGGCTGCTCGTCGTCCCGCACCGTCGTGGCGAGCAGGTTGGTGAGCTTGACGCGCAGGCAGCCGCCGGCGTTGACGCGCAGCACCAGGGGCCGCGGGCGCTTGTCGCGGCGCAGCGTCACGTTGCCGGCCGTGAGCGCGTAGGTCACGCCCGGATCGGGCAGGCCGTCGGCATCGCTGGTGGGCACCACGTCGCGCCGGAGCGCGTACATCATGCCCTGCGGCTCGAGGGCCCCGAACCGGTTCCACGCCCAGGGCTGGTCGAGCGCCACGACGTCGGCGTAGGTCTCGGTGGCGCAGCCCGCGGGGATCGTCTGAGCCTGTGCGGATGGCGGCAGGCCAAGAAGGATCAGGCCTGCGATGACAAGCAGGAAACCGCTTTTCAAGAAGTGTCGGAGCATCAACCTTCCTCCTCATTGGATGAACGAATCACCGTCGCAGGAGTAGGTTAGAGAAGCCAATATTACACAGACATTACAGGTCCAAAAAAAGAGCGGCCGGGGAGTGCCCGGCCGCTCGGAGGATTGGATCGAAGGCAAGGAGATTCAGCGGCTCAGGGCAGGACCCTCAGCAGTCCCCAGATGCCGGCGTCCGTGCGCGGCCCGGAGTAGGACCGGAAGAAGTAGTCGCCCGTGACGCCGAACCTGCCGCCCGCGCCGTCCAGGATCAGCGCGTCGAAGTGGTCGGAGGGGCCGACGCCGCCGCGGGTGCCGATCCATCCCGAATTCGGGTTGTCGCCGATCTGGGTGGAGTTGGCCGCGTACGGCATCTCCAGCCAGGGATGGCCGTACAGCTCGAAGACGTGCGACTGCGTGTGGCCCGACGGGTGCACCACGCGGAAGCGGAGTTTCTCTCCCGCTTGGACCTCGAAGACCGGAGTCTCTGGGTCGCCGCCCACCCAACTGTTGTGGAGCAACTGGTCGAATTGTGTGAACTGGCGGGTCCGGAAGCCCGGGCCGTTGCCGGTGAGGGGCGTCTCCGGGCCCCAGCCGCCGCGGTACCAGAGCGGCTCGGTGCGGTAGTTGATCGCCTTCTGACCGGAGTTCTCCGCGTCGTCGTCGATCATCAGGTTGGGTACCGCCGTGCCGCCGGCGTAGTCCAGGTTGACGTCGTCCTGGATGACGAGGGCGAACTCGTGGAACGGCTTGAACTCACCGGTGGGCGAGCTCACCACGGCCCCGGCGCGGGTGGTCTTGCCGTCCTGATCCAGGTCGAGAGCCCACTGGGACGACGGCGGCTCGATGATCAGCGAGCCCATCAGGCCCTTGTTGCTGTGCTTGATGGGATCGGACGAGGTCAGCCCGGTGGCGCCGAACTCGACGGGTACGACCGTCGAGCTGGTCACGTGGCCGGCGTACCAGTAGTAGGTCCTGAGCTCGTTGGGCAGCGCCGTCTGCCGGCCGAACTGGCTGGGGTTCAGGCCGACGTTCGAGCCGTCGCTGCGCTGGACGTCGTAGAACACGAGCTGCGGGTGCAGGCTGACCTGCTGCGAGGGCTCGAGCTCGTTCATGTTGAAGCCGTCGACGATCATGCTGAGGCCGCTGTAGCCGGCCTTGTCGACGACTTTCGTGGGCAGCAGGTTCCTGAGCGACACCTTGATGCACTCACCCGCGTTGGCCCGCAGGATGAGCGGCTCGCGGCGGACGTTCTGGTTGAGCCGCGGACGCGCCGGCGAGCCCACGAAGGTCAGGTCGCTCATGTGGACGAACATGATCGCCGTCGAATCGTAGAGCGGACCGGAGAACGAGCCGGCGGGACCGGTCACCGAGTCCGCCCGCGGGTTGTAGACCAGACCTGAGATGCCGATCGGATCGTTCGCCAGGACCTCCTGGGCCAGCACGGCGGCGAGGTTGTAGATCCGGGCGTTGGCCAGGGTGGCAGCCGGGCAGGCGACGCGGATCCTGCCGGTGGCGGACGGACCGACGGGCGTCGGCGACTTGTCGCTGGTCGTGGCGCCCGCGGAGAGCTCCGTGGAGGTGATCGAGCCCGAGTTGATGTCCGACCCCGGCACCCCTTCGCTCTGGGCCTGGGAAACGGTGATCTCGCCGAACACCGTGTCCGGCGTCGGCGCCCGGCCCGTGGTGTTGTAGGTGGTCAGCGGCTTGAGGTCGAACTTGGACGTCGCCGGCGTGGTGGTGGTGTCGTTGCGGTAGACCCGCAGGAGGCCCCAGGCGCCGCTCCACTGCGACTCGACGGCGGCGCTCGGCTTGTACAGGAAGTCGGAGGACCGGCCGTTGTACAGGCTGGGCACGCGCGGGATCTCGATGTCGAACCACTCGGAGATGCCGGTCATCTGGGAGTTGCGGAACCCCGAGTTGGGATCGTCGGGCTCGTGGTACCACTTCAAGCCGTGGACGGTGAAGTTGTGCGGCTCCTCGTGCGCTCCGACGAGCGTCCGGATCTTGATCTGATCGCCCTCGAAGGTGCGCAGGAGGGGCGTGAACGGGTCGCCCCGGTAGAGGCCGTTGGTCAGCGGCGGGTAGAAGGTGGGCTGCACGTTGAAGGCGCCGTTGGCGCGGTCGGTGCGCGACTGGTAGGCGAAGGAGAGGTCGCCCGCCAGGCCGGCCGCCTGCAGGCCGGTGCCGGGGACGTTGACGCGCAGACCGAGCGGCTCGTTGCGGTAGTTGACCGCCATCATGCCGATGTCGGCGGCGGAAACCGCTTCGGGGCAGGGCGGCGGCAGGAAGGTGGCGCTGCCCTCGGGCACCGGGCACCGGTCCGCCTTCTCATAGAGGCCGGGTAGCCCGACCTCCTCCTTGGCCGGCGGGTTGACGGCGCGGGCGACGTCGATCCAGCCGATCTCCGGATTGGTGTTCGGGCAGGTCGGCCCGCCGGGCGTGTACATCGGCTGGAAGTCCCCGAACTCGATCATGAACTCCCGGTAGTTGCTGTTGCGGGTGCTGCCCTGCACGACCGCCTGCCAGCTCGTGGGACCGCCGTCCTGGTTGAGGGCGGGGCCGCCGTTGGTGCTGAGCTGTACGCTCGTCTCGTTGTGGAACCAGGTGGTGCCCGCGGGCTCGACGATCAGGCCGGCGTAGAGGCCGGTCTGCTGATGGGTGGACGGCCCGAAGTGGTCGTGGGTGAAGACGGTGCGCAGGGTGCGCTTGCCGCCGTCCAGGTTGGTGATCGGGTCGGCCCACCAGCGCTGCACGGTCGTCTGGGCGCCCAGGAACTCGTCGTGCTCGTCGCAGTCGGCGTTCTGGGTGCCGGTGAAGTAGGGGTGCGGCTTGGCCACCGGGCAGCGGGTGCGGTCGTTGCGCAGCGTCGTGGTGGCGCCCGTCAGATCGCAGCCGTTGTAGGCGCGGATGGCCTTGATCCGCTCCTGCACCTCCTCGCCGCCGAACGAGCCGTCCTCGTAGTTCCAGCCGTTGCCGCCGCCGTCGGAAGCCATGACGTCGAACTTCACCAGGTGGATGTGCTGGCCCAGGATGTCGGTCGGCGTGCGCACCTGGAAGTCGTCGACGGAGTACTTGTTGGGCACCAGGTTGGCGTACCAGTACTCGATGCACTGGCCGCTGTTGGCGCGGAAGAAGAACGGCTCCGGCGCCTTGGCGCCGGTCAGCAGGTTGCTGACGTCGTTCCACAGGGCGATCATGCGCGTCTGCGGGAAGTGCCAGCCGGCCTTGTTGAACTTGGCGTCGAGCTGGATGTCCGCCGCCTTGTAGTAGCGCATGTCGGTGATGGCGGCGCCGGTGTCGTCGAAGCAGGGGTCGGCGAACGGCGCTCCCTGCTTGGCCGGGTGGCCGTTCACCCTGAAGGTGGCCGCCGCGCCTAGCGGCGTGCGGGTGGCGAAGCCGGCGGCGGTGGCGTGGAAATTCATCGCCACCTGCTCGACCGGCTCGCCGGCCTCGCTCAGCCACTGGACGTTCGCCGAGGTGATCGTCTTGTCGAAGTTGAAGCGGGTCTGGCTGCTCACCGCCGTGCCGGAGCGCACCACGTGGCGCGGCAGGCCGCCGTCCATCGGCAGGCTGTCGACGGGGTTGACGGCGAAGTCGAGCGGCGGATGGGGCGGCCGGCGGCCGGCGATCCCGGGCACGAAGAAGGGATAGCCCGGGTTGGTGGTCACCGTCGCGGGCAGCACGACCTGGCCGCCCACGATCTGCACCGCGCCGGGCACCGGCGCCATCGCCAGCACGGGGATCGGGACGAGGGCCGGGATGGGGGTGCCGGCCAGGATCTCGGCGTCGGGGTAGGCCCGCGAGCCCGCGGCCGGACGGCCGTTGGAGTCGAGCTGGGTGCCCAGCTCGAGCACGTCGTGCACCCGCCAGAGGCTCCACATGCCCTGGGCGAAGTGGGGATAGAAGTGGCAATGGAAGATCGAGTCGCCCACCGTCTTGTTGCGGTTGCCGCTGCCGTCGTAGGCGATCTCGTAGGTGTAGCCCGCCCCCTGGCCGATCGACTGGCTGTCGCGGTACGACGACAGGTCGCTCTGGGGCGAGTGCAGCCACTGGTGGGCGTGCAGGTGGAAGATGTGATGGTCGTCGCTGCCGGCGTGAGTATTGCGGAACTTCACGTGGTCCGACAGGTAGCTGTGGTAGACGTTCGACGGGTCGTCCGGGTAGTAGGCCCGGGTGGCCTTGAACCCCTTGGTGTAGCAGCCCGTGTTGCCGGCCTCGATCTGGGCCCGGGTGCACGGGGCGTTGGCCGCCGTGTCCACCACCATCGAGGGGTCGCCAAGCGCCCACGAGCTCAGGAAGAACTCCTCGTACTTGCACTCCACGCAGCCGCGGGCCGGACCGACGCCCACCCGGTTGGCCAGGATCTCGGCGCCGGCGCCGCCCGTGCCGTAGTTGATGGCGAAGGCGTCGCGCACGCTTTGCAGGGTGTGGTTGAGCTGATCGGTCTCGAACTCCGGGAACGCCTGCACCGCTCCGACCTCGTCGTGGAAAATGATCGAGAACTCGCGGAACGGCTGGGCGCGGTTCGGATAGGTCGGGGTCGTGGTGGTGCCGCTCAGCAGATAGCTGGGCGCCGGCCCCGCGATGATCGCCGTCAGGTCGGAATGAACGATCTCGATGCCGCTGGTCATCTTGAGGATCGGCAGGCCCGCATAGCGGTGGCCGGCCGGATAGACGGCGGCGTAGTTGACGGTCGGCAGGCTGTCGACCGTGGAGCTGTGGATATCGGTGCGGGCGCGGTCCAGGTCGTCGCGGGTGACCTGGCTGCGATACCACGTCGAGCCCGCGGGCTCGACGTTGACGGCGCCGAAGAGGCCCGACGAGATGCTCCCCGAGTCGCCCTCGCCGCCGGTCATGGCGCCGGCGCTGTAGAAGACGTAGGTGCCCTCCTTGGGCGCGTAGACCCAGTAGTCGGCGGTGCCGCCGGGGGCCACGATGCCGTTGCCGCTCGCCGGATTGTTGCCGACGTTGGAGCCCATGTCCTTGATCGAATTGACCGGCTCCAGCCCGACGAAGTGGATGGAAGCGGCGCGCGTGGCCGGCTGCTCGTCCTTGCCGCTCGCCACCGCTCCGGCGAGCAGGTTGGTGAATTTGACGTGCAGGCAGCCGCCGGCGTTGACGCGCAGCACCAGGGGCCGCGGCCGCTTGTCGCGGCGCAGCGTCACCTGCCCGGCGTTGAGCGTATAGGTGACGCCCGGATCCGGCAGGCCGTCGGCGTCGGCCGACGGCACCACGTCGCGGCGGAGCGCGTACATCATGCCCTGCGGCTCCAGGGCCCCGAAACGGTTCCACGCCCAGGGCTGATCGAGCGCCACGACATTGGCGTACGTCTCGCTGGCGCACCCCGCGGGGAGCGACTGAGCGTTGGCGGATGGCAGCAGGCCGAGCAGGACCAAGCCCACGGCGAGCGGCAGAAAACCTCTACGACAGACCTGACGAAGGACCTCTTGGATCTCCATCGTTCCCTCCTGGATGTTTTTACAACTGAACTGCTGAGGAGGGAGATTAGAGAGGGGAACCTTACATGAGCATTACAGGCTGCAATTCGCTTGGAATTTATTCCACCTCCACCCAGCCGCCCTCCGGCACGAGCCTCTTTCCCTTCAGGTCAAGCCTCATGACGTAGGCGCCGCGGGCGCCCAGGCGGCGGGTGGGGCCGTAGGTGAGCGGTGGGGCGAGGCCGGTCTGGAAGGCCCGTAGCGATTCGAGCTGATCGACCAGCTTCTCGCGGCTCAGGTCGCGGCCGGCGCGCTTGAGCGCCTCGATCAGGGTCTCGGCGGCGGCGAGCGCGGAGAGCTGCGCGGACAGGCTGTCCTGGGGGAGCTTGTAGGTGGCGGCCAGGGCGCGGTAGTCGGCAGCCGCCTGGGGCGCGGGGTCGCCGGGAGGCGAGGGGAGCGCGAGGTAGATGCGGCCGTCGAACGCGGCGGGCGAGCCGAACAGGGAGCCGTCGGCGGCGGTGCCGGTCGCCAGGATGCGCGGCCGCCAGCCGAGGCGGTCGGCGGCCTGCAGGAACGACCGGGCCTCGGGGCCCGAGCCGAAGAAGAAGACGGGATCGAGCTTCGCCGCGGCGAGCCGCGAGACCGCCTCGGACTCCACGCCCTGGCGGCCGTAGCGCACCACGGCCGGCGCCGGCCAGCCCGCGGCGGCCTTCCGGATCGCCTCCACGGCCCCGTTCAACCCCGCCTCTTCCGGGGCCACGACGGCAGCCTTGACGGGCTTGCCGGCCGCCTGGACGCGGATGAACCGCGCCAGCGCCTGCCCCTGGATCTCTCCCCCTGGCAACAGGTAGAAGACGTAGCGGTTGAGCGGGAAGGTCTCCCGCGGATGGACGGTGAACGGGCCCACGAGGGGGATCCGCTTCTCCTGGAACAGGCCGGCCAGCTCGGCGTCCGCGCCGGCCAGGAAGGCGGCCACGCCCGCGAAGACCTCCTCACGCTGGAGGAAGTCGGCCGTCCAGGCCCGCCGCTGCTCGGGCGGCCCCGGCGCTTCGAGGAAGCGGGGCTCGACCTGGCGCCCGTAGATTCCACCCTCCTTGTTCAAGGCGTCGAACCGTGCGGTCAGCGCGGCGCGGAGGGCCTTGCCCATGCCGCTCAAGGGCCCGGCGGGCGGCAGGATGACGCCCACCCGCAGAGAGCCCCCGCCCACTCCCGGATCGCTCTCCGTGCCGAGCTGCTGGAGGTAGGCCAGGAGGTCGTCCATGTCCTTGAGGCTCATGCGGAACCGGGGCATGGCCACGTGGAGCGGGTTGCCCGCCGGATCGAGCCCCAGGGAGATCGCCCGCTTGAGGAGCTTGGCATCGTAAGGCGGATGCTTGCGGCCGCTGGGCGAGGTGACGCCGTAGGGCCGGGTGAGGGTCGTCCACGTGAGGTCCGAAGGAGACAGGCCCCCCTCGGGCCGGCCCTTGCCGTCCCGGCCGTGGCAGCCGGCGCAGGGCACCGCGGACGCCGGCACCTCGACGCTCGCGTCGCTCATCAAGGCGGTGATCTCGCCGCCGGACGGGCTGGTGCCCTCAACGTAGATCCGCCGCCCGCGCTCGAGCTGCTGCTTCTGCTCGGCGGACGGCGGAGCGGCCGCCTGCAGACAGGCGGGGGCGAGAAAGAGGAAGAGGAACCCGAGGATTCGGATACCTACGACCCCTCGCCCTTGTCGTTCACCACGCTGTCCACGATCGGCAGGATCTCCTCCGGCTTGGCCAGGCCGAACGCCTTCTTCCACAGGCCGGTGCGGTCGTTCCCGATCAGGAACAGGTTCTGATGGCCCTCCCGGTTCTCGACGTACTGACCCAGCTTGCGCAGGGTGGCGTCGACGTTCTCCTTCGAGCCGGTGAGGAAATACCAGCCGGGCCCGGCCTTGAAGCGCGCCGAGTACTCCTTGAGCTTGGCGGGCGTGTCGTTGACCGGATCGACGGAGATCGAGATCAGGTTCACGTCCTTGCCGACCCGGGCGCCGAGATGCTCCTGGATCTTGGCGAACGTGCCGCTCATCATCGGACAGGCGCCAGTGCAGGTGGTGAACATGACGTCGATGACCACCGTCTTGTCCTTCATCAGGTCGGAGTAGAGGCGTACCTCCTTGCCGTTCTGGTCCACCAGCTTGGTGTCGCCGAAGTACTTGTGGGCGGGCGAATCGGCGGCTGGTGATTGGCCCTGGGCGGGGCTCCAGGCAAGCCCCAGGGTCAGCAGGGCGGCGATGGCGAGCAAACCGGTCTTCGGTTTCATGGACGGGACTCCTTCGTGGCATTCATATCTTTTGCGGGGGCGGCCATGCCGTCGATCAGCTCAGCCAGCGTCGCCGGCGGAGCGAGCCCGTAGGCCCGCGTCCACTGGTGGCGGCCGTCGTTGCCGAGCAGCACCAGGGGCGTGTGGTCCGAGATGCTGGCGGTGTAGACCCCCAGAGACTTGAGAAGACGGGTGATCTCGGCGCGGTCGCCGGTCACCAGGGTCCAGCCGGGGCCGGCGCCGAACTTCTGCGCCCAGGCCTTCATGCGCTCGGGAGTGTCGGTCGTGGGATCGACGGAGACGGAGATCAGGTGCACGTCGCGGCCCGCCCGGTCGCCCAGCAGCTTCTGGAGCTTGGCGAAGTTCGCCCCCATGGGCGGGCAGATCGTGGTGCAGGTGGTGAACACGAAGTTCACGGCCACCACCCGGTCCTTCACCAGGTCGGTGTAGAAGCGCACGGCCTTGCCGTCCTGGTCGAGCACCGGCACGTCGGGGATGTCGAGATGGTCCAGCGCCTCGACCTTCGGCGTCTCCGGAGCGGGAGCCGTGGCCATGGCGTGATGATGCTCGTGCCCCGTCTGCCCGGCCGCCGGCGCGGACCCGGCAACCGCGAGAAGGCCGAGAGCGGCAAACATCGAAGCTGCGGGCTTCATGGGTGTAAATCTCCTTGGGACGCCTGCGCCGCGGGCGCTTCTGCCGTCGGTGCCTCCGCCGTCAACACCATGAACGGCGATTTCTGGAACTGCAGGCCGGCGGAGGCCACCTCCAGAAACACGAAGTAGACCCCGGCTTCGGGCGGCTTGAAGTGGATCTCGTAGAGCCCCTTCTCCACCTCGGACGCCCAGTGCCGCTGCTGCCAGATACCGGGCGAGAGGAAGGTGAGGACGCGGACGTCCTTGAGGCCCGTGCGGGGGGAGCCGTTGTCGGGATCGGAGAGCTTGAAGCGCACCGCCACGTCCTCGCCCACGGCCACCGTGCTCTTGCTGGTCTGGAGCTCGACGCCGAGCGGGCTCTTGCGGGCGGCCGCGAGGACGGGATTCTCCGCCAGCTTCAGAGGGAAGCACTGAATGATCTTCGGCGAGTCGATGAACATGGCCAGCTCGTAGTTGCCGGCGCCGCTCATCTTGGCCGTGGTCTCGTAGACCCCCGGCCTCACCTCGCGCAGGCTGCGGTCCACCACCAGCACGGCTCGCGGCTGCTTGCCGTAGTTCTGGAAGTGACCCATGGGGGCGGCCATGCCTTCCTTGTAGAAGTAGATGGCCTTGTCCTCGGGATTGGCCACCAGCACGGCCGTGGCGCCGGCGGCCTGCACGATGCCGGCGGCGGGCGTGCCCCGCTCCATGCGGCCCGGCGGATGCTGGCCGCCGGGGAAGTCCACCACCGCCACCGGCCGGCCCGCCTCGCCCACCGTCTTCAAGGGGATCATGAGCACCGTCTCGCTCCCCCGGTGGCGGACGTAGGCCAGCTCGTCGCTGAAGGCCACCTGATCGGGCTCCTTCTCGACGTCCGCCGTCTGCACCAGGCGGTTGCTGGCTGCGTCCACGATGTGCACGGCGTTCTGGTTGGGATGGACGACGAACGCCAGCCGGCCGCCGGGCGCGAAGCGGATCTGCGACAGCCCGGGGGTCGAGGCGATGCGGGCCGCCGGCTTCAGGCTGTCGCCGTCGACCGCGCTGATGGCGCCGTCGCCCGCGTTGGCCACGTAGGCGGCCTTGGCCTGAGTCGACCAGGCGATCGACACCGGGCGCGAGCCCACGGCCACGTCCCGCAGCTTGGCGAGCTGGCCGGTGCCGATCACCGACACCGTGCCGTCCGTCTCGTTGGTGACGAAGGCGAAGCGGCTGTCGTCGCTGAACGCGATGTCGTGGCCGCCCTTGCCCGTGGCCACGTCGGCCACCTTGGCGAGCTTGTGGATGTCGATCGCCGAGACGCCCGTGTCGTGGGCCACCCAGAGGTACTGCCCGTCCGGCTGCATGCCGAGGCGGCGGGGCCGCGCGCCGGTCTCGATCTCGCTCACCACCTTCCAGCCCGAGGTCTCCACCACCGCCACCCGGTTCGCGTCGGGCATGGAGACGAACAGCCGCTCGGCGTCCGGCGACAGCGCCCAGTCTTCACCGGGGCTCTTCAGGAACACCATGGTCAGCAG
>Ga0126305_10000223_pt1 | contig 25510 bp, 27 predicted proteins | sample Plot26_FD_92536 | JGI IMG/M metagenome (GOLD analysis project Ga0126305, IMG submission 92536) | Serpentine soil microbial communities from UC McLaughlin Reserve, CA, USA - Plot26 | ecosystem: Environmental > Terrestrial > Soil > Grasslands | place: USA: UC McLaughlin Reserve, Lake County... | reverse complement strand
GGAGGCTGGAGCATCGGACGGATCGGCCCTGTGCCCGAGGGTATGGTCGCTTGGCTGCTCGCCGGCGCGGCACTGCTGCTGATGGCGCGCATCATCGGTGAGCGCCGCGGGGGGAATCGACGGTGAAGGGAGGGCGCGCCGAGCTCCTGGTCCCTGCCCTGGTCGCGGCCGCAGCGCTGGCCGCGTGCGGGTTCGTCGTGGTCTACGTCGTCGACGTCGACACGCAATTTCTGGGACTCGCGCTGGGGTTGTCGCTGTTGGGGCTCGCCGCGGCGGCGATCGTGGCCGGGAAGGCCCTCGTCCCGCAGGAGGTGGTAGCCGAGGAGCGCCCCGACTTCACCGATCCGGATGGGCGGCCGGGAGTGGAGCGGGAGGCTCGGGAGCTCGACCACGTCGCCGCCGCCGGGGTCGAGGGCATCTCGCGCCGACGTCTGCTGGGGACGGCGGCCGGCGCGGCCGGGGCGGCCGTGGGCGCTGCGATCGTGGTCCCCATCGCCTCCCTGGGGCCCGCGGTCGGGGATCGGCTTCGCGAGAGCCCGTGGGCAGATGGCGTCTCCCTCGTCGACGAAAACGGGCTGCCGGTGCCGGCCTCCCACCTCGAGACCGGGAGCTTCCTCACGGCGTTCGCCGAGGGGTCGGATCCCGAGAGACTTGCTTCGTCGGTCGTCGTCGTCCGCGTCGATCCAGGCGAGCTCTCCCTTCCACCCGACCGGCGTGACTGGGCGCCCGAGGGGATCATGGCCTACTCCAAGATCTGCACCCACGCGGGATGCGCGGTCAACCTCTTCCGCTCGCCGCTATATCCGCCACGGACGCCCGGTCCGGCCCTGGTCTGCCCGTGCCACTACTCGACCTTCAACGTGCTCGACGGCGGCACGGTCGTCTTCGGGCCGGCGGGACGACCGCTTCCCCAGCTGCCACTGCGGATCGACTCACGCGGTCATCTGATCGCCGCTGGGCCGCTCTCGGGCAACGTCGGCCCGGCGTGGTCAGGGGTCAGGCAATCGTGATCCGGCGCCTGGAGACCGCCCTCGAGGAGCGAACCGGGAGCTCCTCGTTCCTGCGCGCGACGCTTCGCTACGTCTTCCCGGACCATTGGTCGTTCCTTCTGGGCGAGATCGCCCTGTACTCGTTCGTCGTCCTGATCGGGACTGGCACGTTCCTGGCGCTGTTCTACTCGCCGAGCGCCGCCGAGACGACCTATCACGGCGGCTACGAGCCCCTCGTGGGTCAGCAGATGACCCAGGCGTACGCGTCGGCGCTCCATCTCTCCTTCGACGTGCCGGCCGGGCTGCTGATGCGCCAGACGCATCACTGGGCGGCCCTGGTCTTCGTGGTCGCGATCGTGATGCACCTGATGCGCATCTTCTTCACGGGCGCGTTCCGAAAGCCGCGGGATCTCAACTACTACGTCGGACTGACGATGCTGCTGATCGCGGTCCTCGAGGGTTACCTGGGCTACTCGCTCCTGGACGACCTCCTGTCGGGCATGGGGCTGGCAATCGGGTACTCCACGGCGCTCTCGATGCCGGTGCTCGGTGCGTCGTTCGCGACGCTCGTCTGGGACGGGCAGTTCCCCGGGAGCGATGCCTTCTTCTCGCGGATGTTCATAACGCACGTGTTCATCCTGCCCGCGGTGCTCGCGGTGCTGATCACGATCCACCTGGTCATGATCGCCCGGCCCCACCACACCCAGTTCGCGGATCCCGGGCACACCGAGCGCAACGTCGTCGGAATCCCCATGTGGCCGGGGTACGCGCTGCGGTCCGTCGGGCTCCTGCTGAGCGTCGCCGGGGCGCTCGTCCTGATGGGCGGGCTGATTCAGATCAACCCGATCTGGCTCTGGGGCCCGTACCACACTTACGAGGCCACGAACGGCGCTCAGCCGGACTGGTACCTGGGCTGGCTGATCGGGGCGCTCCGGCTTGTGCCCGCGTTCGACGTGACCATCGGCGGCTACACGCTCATCCCGAACCCGTTCTGGGGAGGCATCCTCTTCCCGCTGGCCGTCTTCGGCTTCCTGTTCGCCTGGCCCTCCATCGAGCGCCGCGTGCGGCGTGACCGCCGCCAGCACAACTTGCTCGAGCGCCCGCGCGACGTCCCCTTCCGGACGGCGGTCGGCGCAGCTGTCTTCACGTTCGTCGCCACCGTCTTCTTCGCCGGAGCGGCCGACCGGGCGTTCGTCCAGCTCGGGGTCCCGTACGAGACCCAGGTGTGGATCTATCGTGGACTCGCGATCGTCCTCCCATTCGTGGCGTACTGGGTGACCCGCCGAGTGTGCGAAGAGCTCCGAGCGCGGGAGCTCACCTTCGGGACGACCTCGCCGGTCCGCCGAATCCGGCGCGGCCCCGGCGGCGGGTTCTCCCGCTAGGCAGCGGGTCGTCAGCCTTTGGGCTCGGTCCCCCGAGGGGTGCTCTGCCCCTCCGTGGCCGCCAGGGCGAGGGTGGCCTCGAGGTGCGAGAGGTGGCTCAGGGCCTGGGGAAAGTTCCCGAGCATCTCGTGCGATTCGGGGTCGTACTCCTCGGCCATCAGCCCCAGCTCGTTGGCCGTCGCGATGGCACGGTCGTATGCCGCGCGGGCCTCGTCGTCGCGCCCCTGGCGGGCCAGGCATTCGACGAGCCAGAACGTGCATGCCACGAACGCGCCCTCCTCGCCCCCGTTGCCGTCGTCGACCGTGTATCGGCGGAGCAGGCCGTCGAAGTCCAACTCTTCCCTCACGGCATCGACGGTGCGGACCATCCGCTCGTCGTCGTAGGGGATGAAATCGACACTGGGAAGGCGAAGCACGGCGGCATCCAGGTCGCTGGAGTCGTAGGCCTGGACGAACACCCCACGATCGCGGTCATAGCCCCGGCGCTCGATCGACCGCCGGATCTCGTCCCGCGCCTCCTTCCAGCGTCGCTCGGGGGCCTTCCTCATGCAGTGCTCGGCGAGCTTGAGGCCACGGTCCACCGCCGCCCAGCAGAGCACCTTCGAATGGACGAAGTGCTTGGGCTCATCGCGCCACTCCCAGATTCCGGCGTCCGGATCCTTCCAGCGCTCGATCGCGGCCTCCACCAGCTCAACCAGAAAGCGCCAGTAGTCATCGTCGGGCTCGTGCCCGCGCTCGTACCATCGCCAGCTCTGATCGAGGAGCTGACCGTAGGCGTCGAGCTGGAGCTGGCCCGACGCCTTATTGCCGATCCGGACCGGCGTCGCCCCGTGGTAGCCCTCCAGGTGGGAGAGCTCGAGCTCCGTCAATCGTCGCTCGCCCTCCACGCCGAAGAGGATCTGGAGGTCCTTGGCGTTGCCCGCCGCGCTGCGCTCAACGAATCGCCGGAACCCCTGTGCCTCCTCCTCGCATCCGAGCCGGGCCATCGTGCGCACGGCGAGCGCCGAGTCGCGGATCCACGTGTACCGGTAGTCCCAGTTTCGGGCGCCCCGGCTGCCACGCCCCTCCGGAAGTGACGTCGTCGGCGCGGCCACGATGGCGCCCGTGGGCGTGTAGGTGAGTGCCTGGAGGACGATGGCCGAGCGTGCGGCGGCCCCGGCGTCGGCACCCTCGATGTCGAGGCGGGCGGACCACTCACGCCACGCGGCGACCGTTTCCTCCACCCGCCGATCGACGCCGACCGAACCGCCGATGTCCGGGGCGTCCCCTTCGTCGATCTCCGGCGGGTCGAGCGAGGTAATGGACAGCCTGATGCGCTCCCCCGGGCGGATCGTCGCCCTGGCCTCGAGGCTGTGGCGGTCGTCATCAGCGTCGAGGTCGGCGTCGCTCCAGACGAGAAGCGCGTCGTCCCCTCCGATCGCGCCGTAGGTCTGCGGCCGCAGATGGTGGATCCACGGGTCGACGGCGCCATAGTCGAATCGCGGGGCGACGCGAATCGTGAAGTCGAAGGTGCCTCGTTCGCCCTCGATGATCCGGACGAGCTCGCGCCAGTGCCGCGGGCGCTCGGAGTTCGCGTCCTCACGCTGGATCGTGAAGCAGTCGATCAGGCGCGCGTGGCCACCGGGAGCGTTGAAGGTGGTGACCAGGATGAGCGTGCCGTCCACGTAGGCACGCGATGGCGGCAGCTTGGACGGGACCTCTGGCTGGACCTCGCAGAACCCTCCCCGCTCCCAGTCGAGCATTCGCGCGAAGGACGCGCCCGAGTCGAAGCGCGGCAGGCAGCACCAATCGATGGACCCCGAGCGCGAAATCAGCGCCGCGGCATGGCAGTCACCGATGAGGGCGTAGTCGGCGATCGGGGGGTAGTCGTCGGCTGCCACCGCTGAGAAATGAGATGCGCCCGACGGGACCCGCCGGGCGCACCGAGACGCTCAGGTCTCGCGCTCGAGCTTTCCGACCTCCTGGGCCTTGTCCTCGACCCGATCCTCGGCTCGGTTCAGTTCTTCCTTCTTTTCGCCTTTGGACTCTTCTTTGCGACCTTGGCGGCGAAGCGAGGAATCGCCGGCGAGATCGCCGGCGGCCTTCTTCGCGCGGCCGGTCACCTTGTCGATGAGGCTCATCGAATCACCTCCTGGCCGCGTTCCTACCCTCGCGGCGAGTCGGCCAAACGGAGACCCGGACGGGCCGCGGATCAGGACGCTGGCTGCTCGCCATCATCCGCCTGCACGGCCTCGAGCAGCTTGCGAAGCGCCTTGCGCATGATCCGCGAAACCTGCATCTGGGAGACCCCCAGGCGCCGGCCGATCTCGTACTGGTTCAGGTCCTCCTCGAAGCGAAGCCTCAACACGGTGCGCTCGCGGTCGGTGAGGGGCGCGCCCTCGGCCGCGATCTGCGCCTCAACCCGGTCGTAACCCGTCTCGGCCTCCCCCACCGTCTCCACCATGGGCACCGAGTCTTGATCCTCGCGACTCCGCGGCACGTCAAGCGACAACGTTCGTCGCGCCTCCTCAGCCTGCAGGGCCTCGGACACCTCCTCCTCGGTCAGCTCGAGCCGTTCCGCGATCTGGGCGACGGTCGGGGTTTGACCCTGCTCCTCCGCGAGTTTTTGTGCCGCTTCTTGAACGGCCATCGTTCGCTCCTGAAGGCCACGGGGCAGGCGAAGCTCCCATACCCGATCCCTGAAGTGGCGGCGAAGCTCGCCCAGAATGGTCGGCGCCGCATAGGCGATGAACGAGCGCCCACGTTCGAGATCGAAGCCGTCCAGGGCCTTGACGAGGCCGAGGCTGGCGACCTGGATCAGATCCTCCAGCTGCTCGGATGCGCCCCGGTACCGGAGCGCGAGCGAGCGCGCCAGCGGCAGGAACCGCTTGACGAGCTCTTCCTTCAGCCGCGGGTCGTGGGTCTCGGCGTAGCGGCGAAGGAGCTCGTTTTCGTCGGCGAGGTGTCCGTCCATTCGAATCGCGTTCGCGGTTGCGGCGTCCATGCTGGCGGAGGGGGGCCGGCCGTTGCTCTTGCCGGCAGACCCGGCTGCACTGGACTTGGAGCGTGAACTCGTCGGCAACGCTGCCCTTTCCTCCTCAGACGGGCCCTTAAGCATTGGGACTGGAACGGGCGACGACCGCGCGATTGGGCGCACGCCACGCGTGACGGGGCCCCTCGCGGCTTGGCCGCAACAAGTGGATCACGGGGCCTTGTGCGAGCTCGCGTGACCGGGGCCGATGTTAGCGAACTGCTACCCCCGATCCTGTCAGCAAAACAACGGGGATACGGGGCGTCAATCCGTCGGCTCGACCTCGGGACCAGGCTCGAGGATGAACACCTCCACGGCATAGTCGGGGTCGACCGCGTGGTCGCTCAGAAAGGCCAGCACCTTCCGGCCGGTCAGGCGCTCGACCACGGCAATCGCCTCCTCCCGGAACGTCCCCTGGAAGATCCGGCGCAGGTCGCGAACGTGATCCTCGAGGTTCTCGTCCTTCAGCGTGTGCTCGGCCTTCGTCATCGTGTCGTGCAGTACGGTCAGCACGACCCCGTCCTCGATGTAGGTTCGAGCGCGTCCGGGCCCCCGCCCCATCGCCTCCTTGAACAGCGCGACCATGGCACGGGAGATGTCCCGATTCAAGGTGCGGGGGGTAGATTTCTCTCCGGTTGTGGCCACGCTTTCAATGCGCGACGTCCTGGGCCGCGCACCTTACCTCGTTTTCTAGCGTACATCCAGGGTATGTGCTCCGGGTGGAGGCAATCAAGCACGCGCAGTCCGCGGTCAACGGCGAGCGTGTCGACCTGCTGGAGCGGGACTCCGAGTTCGCCCGCCTCGTGGGTTCGGCCGAGACCGCGCGGCCTCTGGACCGGCTGTGGGCGTCGGCGCTCAAGCTCCAGCGGGGGGCCTGGCAGCCAGCGACCGAGCCGCCCGGAACGCACCTGGGATATCTCGTCCTCGATGGTCTCATTGGCCGCCGCGTCGTCGTGCCGGATCGTGGACGAAGCCTCGAGCTGCTGGGGCGTGGCGATCTGTTCAGCCCCTGGCAGGAGGACAGTCCATCCTTCTCGCAGATCGCCTGGACGGTGATCGAGCCCACTTGGATCGCGGCGCTCGATCAGAACTTCGCCTCACAGGTACGTCAGGTTCCCGAGCTCCTCGAGGCGCTGACAGAACGCGCACTGCGCCGATCGCGGCGAATCGCCGTCAGCGCCGCGATCGCCAACACGGTGGGGGTCGAGGAGCGGCTTCTGCTTCTTCTCTGGCAACTCACCGAGCTCTGGGGCCGCAAGGCTCCCGGCGGGGCTGTGCTGCCCTTCCGGCTCTCGCACCAGACGCTTGCCGACCTGGTCGGAGCGAGAAGGCCAACGGTCACTCTCGCCCTCCGCGGGCTCACGACTCGGGGGCTCCTGGAGCGAGGCTCGGCGGGCGAGTGGATCCTGTCGGGCGACCCGCCCCCTTAGAGTCCCGCGCGCTCGCGCGTTCCTGGGCCTACTGCCGCTTCCACCCACCGCCGAAGAGGCGTCCCAGCCGTCCCCCGCGAAGGTTCGGGCGGAAGGTACCGGCGCCATCCGGAGGTGGCGGCAGGGACTCGGCCTCGCTGGAGGCGATCGTCAGTGTCACCCCCCGCTCCGCCGTTCGCGCCACTTCGGGCGCGTCGACGAATCGAAGGCCGCGGTGGGGTACGCGCACCACGACGCCGTCCAGGATGTGCTCACGGTAGTTGTCGAGCACTCGGTCGACCGTCCCGATCTCGACTCCATCGGAGCCGTACACCGGCGTCCCGGGGGGAACCGCCGCGTAGTGGATCGCCTCGCCGTCGTCGACCATCGCGCTGAAATCATAGGGACCCGGCCACCTCGTTCAGCGAGGTTCTACCGAGCGAAGCGCGAGCGAACCGGGCCGGATGCGCAGAAGTTCGCGATGGCGCGCGCCAACCGTCCACCCTGCCAGGCAAGCGGTGACGCACCCTCCTCCTCGCTGATCAGGTGCGCGCTCGGCAACTCTTTGGCGTAGGCGGCGGCGATCGCGTACGGATGCCCGGGATCGGCGGTGTCGTGGCTGGCTACCACGAGCGCCGGGACGTCCAGGAACTGGAGCTCCGACATCGCCTCAAACGGCGCCGAGCGCGGCACCTCGCGAAGAGCGCGAGCAACGGCCTCGGGATGTCGATGCTCGTTCATTCGCTCGCGCGTGAAGCGAAGAACGGTGTCCCGCCACGTGGGATCGAGGCCGCGATCGAACGCCTCCATGAAGCCGTCGACGCCACCGCGCTCCAGACCCTCGGCCAGGCGGTCCCATGAGGCGAGGACCTCAGGATCCGCGAAGCCCATGGAAACGGGGCCGATCACCACCAGTCCCGCCAGGCGCTCGGCGTGCTCGACCGCGTACGCCACCGCCGTGTGGGCCCCCATCGAGTGGCCGCCCAGGACGAAGGGGCCGTCTCCCACCTCCGCCTCGACGACCGCCTCGACGTCGGCCACCAGCTCGGGATAGGCGTAGCCGCCCCCGGGCGGCGCCGGGTCGGAGCGGCCGTGGCCGCGCGCGTCGTAGGTGACCTGGCGGTGGCCGGCACGCGCCAGCATCTTGGAGCCGTGGACCACGTAGCGGCGGGTGGCGGTGATCCCGTGAAGCAGGACGATCGGGGGGCCCTCCCCCACGATGTCCCCGGCCAGGACTCCGCGCGGCCGCTCGACCGCGAATTCCACCGGCTCGAGCGCGGTCATCCGGCTCAGGCTGGCGCCTGCGAGCGAACCCGCTCGAGGGCCTCCCCCAGAGAGTCCACGTCGCGATAGTGAAGTCCCAGGAGCGCGAGGTGGCGGTACCGCACGGTTCCACCCGGGTCGATCATGAAGATCGACCTGCGGACCCGGCCACCAGGGCCCAGCACGCCGTAGGCACGGATGACCTCGCGCTCCGGGTCGGCCAGCAGGGGCACCGTGAGCTCGTACTTGGTGCGGAACCGCTCGTGGGAGTCCAGCGATTGGGGCGAGATTCCCCAGACGGTCGCGTCCAGCTCGTCCAGCCGATCCGCAGCGTCGCGGTAGGAGCAGAACTGTCGGGTGCACACCGGCGTGAAGTCGCCCGGATAGAAGGCGAGCACCACCCAGTGTCCGCGGCACAGCTCGAGGCGGTAGTCGCGATTGCCGGTCCCCCGGAGCTCGAACTCGGGGGCAATGTCGCCGACGTCGATGCGCCTCACCTAGTTCACCGTGATCCGGCGGATGACGACGGTGGCTAGCGGGGTGCCGGCGTCGCCGCTGGCGGGGTCCCCGAGGGATCCAATCCGCTTGACGACGTCGAACCCGGAGCTCACCTTGCCAAGGATGGCGTAGTTGGGGGGCAGTCCGGCGTCGGCCGCTGTCACGACGAAGAATTGGCTGCCCGACCTGCCGGCTGGCTCCACGGGCGTCTTCGCCATCGCAACGGTGCCCATCGTGTAGCTGGCGTTGGCGGGCGGCCGCTCCGTGATCGTGTAGCCGGGGCCGCCCTTTCCGCTCTGGGTGGGATCTCCGCCCTGGACGATGAAGCGCGGAACGATCCGGTGGAAGATCGTGTCGTCGTAGAACCCCTTCTCGGCGAGGTAGACGAAGGAGTTGACCGTCCGCGGGAACGCCGCGGTGTCCAGCTGGATGTCGAACCGGCCGCAGCTGGTGTCGACGGTCGCGGTGAGGGTCTCGCCCCGCTGAACGGTCTGCGCGGGGCGTTTTAGCTGGCGGGGCTTGGGGGGCGGCTTGGACACCTGCTCGCACCCCTGGGGCAGGGATCCGCCGGTGGAGTTGTCATCGCCGCCGCCTCCGCACGCGGCCAGCAAGGCGATCGTCCCGGCGAGGGCCAGGAGGGGCACGATTCGGCGAGGCATGGGCGCGGCAGACTAGCGAGCCTCGCCCGGGGCGGGGAGCAGGCAAGATGGGGATATGCCCTCAAGCTCGGAGAGCTCGAGCGACGCCGCCCCTCGGGGGCGTCCGACTCCCACCCGGATCCGGGTCCTGGGCCGGATGCTCAACCGGCTCGTCGTCCGCGCGCCGTGGGCTTGGCCACTCGTCCGTGGGCCGATGCGCCGCTTCTTCGACCGCGCCGCTCCCGGCTGGGACCAGCGAACCACGGCCGGGTCGGTAGGTCACCTGGCGCCGCTGGCCGCCGCGCTCCTTCACGTAAAGCCCGCGCCCGAGCGCGCCCTGGACGTTGGAACCGGCACCGGGGAGGGAGTGCTGCTGATCGCGCGCGAGTTTCCCCAGGCCAGGGTTCGGGGTGTCGACTTCTCAGAGGAGATGATCCGTGGCGCGAAGGCGAAGGTGGGCTTGGACCCGGAGGGGCGAGTCGCCTTCAGGGTGGCCGACGCGGCCGACCTGCCGTACGAGGACGACTCCTTCGACCTCGTGGCGCATCTCAACATGCCGCCGTTCACGCGTGAGGTGGCACGGGTGCTGCGGCCCGGCGGCCAGGTGATCGTCGCGTCGAGCTGGGGAAGCGCGACGCCGTTCTACACGTCGAAGGCGACACTGGAGTGGGGATTCGCCAAGCACGGGATCGAGCCCGCCGGAGACGGCGAGGCGGGTGACGGCACGTTCTGGGTCGGTCGCAAGCCACTCGCCCTCTAGATTCCGTCCATGTCCACCGACCGGCCGCACCTGGTCCTCGTCAACCCCTCGGCCGGCGGAGGTCGCGCCCGCGAGCTCCTGCCGCGTCTCGAGGGAGCGCTTCGAGACCACGAGATCAATTACAGGCTCGTGATGACGACGAGCCTCGACCACGGGGTCGAGGAGGCGCGCGCGGCCGCGGCGGGCGGCGAGATTCCGGTGGTGATGAGCGGTGACGGGCTGATCGGGCAGATCGGCGGTGTGCTGGTGGGGACCGGGACCCCCCTTGGCGTGATCCCCGGTGGGCGCGGAAACGACCTGGCCCGCGTTCTTGGCATCCCGACCGCCGTGGATCGGGCAGTCGCGGTCCTCGCGGAGGGAACGTCCCGGGCGATCGACGTCGGCGAGGTCAACGGGCGGCGCTTCCTGGGCATCGCGAGTTGCGGGCTCGACTCGGTTGCCAACCAGATCGCGAACGACGCCAGGCTCCTGAAGGGCCATCTGGTCTACCTGTATGCCGGCCTGCGAGCCCTGGCCGCTTGGAAGCCGGCTCGGTTCGAGATCACGCTCGACGGCCGCCCCCGCGAGTTCAGCGGCTACTCGGTGGCGGCCGCCAACAACAGGTCCTACGGCGGCGGGATGTTCCTGGCGCCGGCCGCGGAGCTCGATGACGGCCTGCTCGACGTCGTCTACATCGTCCAGTTCGCCAAGCGCCGCTACCTGGCTAACCTGCCCAAGGTGTTCAAGGGCACCCACGTGGACAAGGACGAAGTGATCGTCGTCCGCGCGAGCGAGGTCGAGATCGCCGCCGACCGCCCGTTCGCCGTCTACGCCGACGGCGATCACCTGGCGGATCTTCCCGCGATGATTCGCGTGCTTCCTCGCGCGCTCGACGTGATCGCGCCGCCAGGCGGCGCCGTGGGCCCACCCGGGAAGTGAGCCGCCTCTTCGGCCCGAAGCTCGCGATCGCGCGGGCGGCGGGCGCGCTCAGCCGAGCCAGTGGGCGGGGTGGCGGGACGACGCTCCCCGGACGCCTGCTGCTGCGGATGGCCCCCGATGCGATCGCTCGCCTCGGATCGAGGCTTCACGGGCGCGCAACGATCGTGAGCGCCACGAACGGCAAGACCACGACCGCCGGAATGATCGCCGAGGCGCTCCGCGCAGCCGGCCGCGACCCGGTCCACAACCGGGCGGGTTCGAACATGACCTGGGGCGTCGCCACCGCGCTGCTCGAGCAGCGGGGTGACGAGGGCCTGTTCGAGGTGGACGAGGCCTGGCTGCCCCGCGTTGCCGCCGAGCTTGAGCCGCGGCTCGTGGTCCTCTGCAATCTGTTTCGCGACCAGCTCGATCGCTACGGGGAGCTCGAGCACCTCGCGGACGAATGGGCCGCGACGGTGGCGGCACGCGCGGGCGCAACCGAGTTCGCGCTGAATGCGGACGATCCGCTGATCGCCGACCTCGGCCGGGACAAGGACCTCGCCCGGCGCACCGGGGTCACCTACTTCGGGATCGAGGACGAAAGCCAGGCGATTCCGGAGCTCCAGCACGCATTCGACGCTAAGCACTGCCGCCGCTGCGGCGCGCCGTACGAGTACGAGCGGGCGTTCGTGGGTCATCTCGGCCACTACCGCTGCCCTTCCTGCAGTGCCGACCGCCCGCCGCCGGACGTCGCGGCAACCCGGATCGAGCTCAAGGGGATGAGCGGGTCGCGGATCCAGGTACGGACCCCGGACGGCGAGGTGGAGCTTCGGCTGCCGCTGCCGGGCCTGTACAACGTCTACAACGCGCTCGCGGCCCTCACCGCTGCATTGCGACTCGGACTCGACCTCTCCGAGGCCGCCGCGGCGATGGAGTCCATGCGGGCGGTCTTCGGCCGGGTCGAGACCGTGCCCGTCAAGGGCAAGGATCTCTCGATCCTGCTGATCAAGAATCCAGCCGGCGCCAACGAGGTGCTGCGCACCCTCCTCCTCGAGGCGGGATCCAACGGCGAGCCCGCCCTGGATATCTGGGTGGCGCTGAACGACCGGATCGCCGACGGACGCGACATCTCCTGGGTGTGGGACGCGGACTTCGAGCTCCTCGCTGGGCGCGTGCGGCGCGTGACGTGCGCGGGAACGCGAGCCCCCGAGATGGCCGTGCGCCTGAAGTACGCCGGCGTCGCTCCGGAGGCCATCGAGGTCGATGCAGACATCCCGCACTCGATCGACGAGGCGGTGGAGCGCGCTGACGGGAGGCTGTTCGCGCTTCCGACCTACACCGCGCTCCTCGAGCTTCGCACGATGCTTTCCAAGCGGGGCCTGGCACGGAAGTACTGGGCATGAGCTCGAGGGTGGTCTGGCAGGACGTCGAATGCGGTGCCTACGCGGCCGATCTCGAAGCATGGGAGCGCCTCGCCTCGGCCGGCTCGGACCCCATCCTCGAGCTCGGGTGCGGCACCGGACGGGTGTGCCTGCACCTCGCCCGGCTGGGTCACGAGCTGTGGGCTGTGGACGTGGAGGAGGAGCTCCTAGCGGCGGTGGAAGCCCGGGCCCGCGCCGAGCGGCTCCCGGTGCACACTGTCCGTGCCGACGCGAGCCGACTCGAGCTCGGCCGCAAGTTCGGGCTCGTGATCGCGGCGATGCAGTTCATCCAGATGGTCGGAGACCAGTCGGCCCGAGCAACGGTGCTGCGCCGGGCGGCGGCCCACCTTCGCCCCGGTGGCCGGCTGGCGGCGGCGATCCTCGACGGCGTGCCGGAGGATCTCCAGGGAGCGCCGGCCCCGCTTCCCGACGTTCGCGAGGTTGACGGTCGGGTGTACTCAAGCCTGCCGGTCGACGTCACCACCGACGGCCCGCGCCTGGAGCTGCACCGCCTTCGCCAGGAGGTCGCGCTCGGCGGCGCGATGACCGAGTCCGAGCACGCGGAGTCGCTGTGGCTGCTCGACGCCGACGCGCTTGAGAGCGAGGGCGAGGCCGCCGGCATGCGTCCCGGCGACCGGCTGCCGGTGCCGCCGATGGACGGCTACGTGGGTTCCGTGATCGTGGTGCTGGAGCGGCCGTGATGGAGCTGCGACTTTGCGCGCTCTACCCGGAGCAGATGAACATCTACGCCGACCGCGGCAACATCATGCTCCTGCGGCGGCGTTGCGAGTGGCGCGGGATCGGCTTCGCCTACACCGCCTCCGGACCGGGCGAGTCGTTTGATCCCGCCGAGCACGACTTCCTCTACATGGGCGGCGGCCAGGATCGCGATCAGAAGCTCGTCGCCGCCGACCTCCTGCGGACGAAGCAACGGGCGCTGGCCGAGGCGGTGGACGACGGCGCCGTGCTGCTGGCGGTATGCGGCGGCTACCAGCTGCTCGGACACAGCTACCAGCTCGGCGACGAGCGGATCGAGGGGCTGGGCCTCGCCGATCTCGAGACGGTGCGCGAGCCGGGCGCGAGGCTGATCGGCAACGTGGAGATCGAGGTCGACCTGGGCGGTGGCCCACGGCGCCTCGCGGGGTTCGAGAACCACGGCGGGCGCACCTACCTGGCTCAGGGCGCGACCCCGCTCGGTCGCGTCATCCGCGGCTTCGGGAACAACGGCAAGGACGGCCACGAGGGCGTCCACAGACAGAACATCGTCGGGACCTATCTGCACGGTCCCCTGCTGCCGAAGAACGCGTGGCTCGCGGATCGGCTGATCCAGCTCGCCCTCGGCCGGCGCGAGGGCCTTGAGCCCGAGCTCGAGCCGCTGGACGACACTCTGGAGGCTGCCGCCCACGAGTCCGCGCATCGGGCGGCGATGCGCAAGTAAGGAAGTGCGGCGAAGCCGCCGCCTTCCTCAGCGCCCGCGCCAGCCGAAGTAGATGCTGCGGTGGGTGAAGCTGGGGCAGAAGCCGAATGAGTCCTCCGGCCCGTACCCCCTCGAGGCAATCTTCTCCTTGAGGCTGTCGGCAAGCTGCCCCCCGGTCTGCTTGATCACCAGCATGGCGCGGGGCCAGAGGTCGTTCTCGACCGTTACCTCGCCGCCCGCTGAGCCCGGTTCCGAAGCCTCCCCCACCCCTGGCGCGATGACCGGCGGCGGCCACCGGCCCTCCTCGTCCATCGTGCTCGCGTACGTCTCTCGGGCGGCGGCGTACGCAGGGCGGTCGCGATACACGATCCAGAAGTCGTCCCACTCGGTGGAGCCGGCACCGTGCTCCCCGCCCGTGCTCGTGCGCGACTGCCACGGAAAGACGCCGTAGACGTCCTCGGGTCTCAACTCGAGCGCCTCGCAATATGAGGGCAGGAACTCGTCGAGCTGTTTCGTGCTGCTCCGCGCGCGAATCCCGGGGTACATGCGATGGGCCACGATCGCGGGCCCGCTGGCGGGATCGGCCGGTTCTGCCCGTCCGGCAGGGGCGGCGCCGGGGTCGGGCGCCCCCGCATCCGCACGCAAGCGGGCGTACTCCGCGTCGTCGATAGCCCCCGTGGAGCGGAGCTTCGCCGCCTCGACGAGCTTCTCCACATCCGGCATCGACGGCATCGGATCGCCGGGGGCTCCCAGGGACTGCGGCTGGCCGGCCCCGTACATCCGCTGCATCTCCTGCGCCTGCTCGACGATCTCGCCGAGCCTGCCGCCCGGGACGGTTGGAAGCTGCATCTCCACGTGGGGCATCGTGGGCTTGGATCGGGCGCGCTCGTATTCCGGACGGTCGCGGTACAGATAGAGGAGCTCGGATCCCTCGCCGAGCTTCGTGGGGATGAACCCGTAGCTGTCCTCGGGGAGCAGGCCCACATGGCGGATGTAGGCCACCGGGTCGAGGGTCTGAACGTCCTCGGTTACGCGGTCGAGCATCGGGCCAGCCTACGGGGCGGGTCAGCGCCCGCTCGAGCCAAAGCCGCCCTCGCCGCGGACGCTGGTCGCCAGCTCGGTGACCTCCAAGGGCTCCACGTCGGCGACCGGCGTCAGGACGAGCTGGGCGATCCGGTCGCCCGGCGAGACCTCGAATCGATCCCGCCGATCCGTGTTCAGCAGCAGGACCCGAATCTCTCCCCGGTAACCCGAGTCGATCAGCCCCGGGGCGTTGACGAGCGCGATACCGTGCCTCGCCGCCAGTCCCGAGCGCGGGAGCACGAGCCCCGTGAAGCCGGCGGGAATCTCGACCGCGATCCCGGTGGCGACGGTCGCCCGATCACCGGGCTCGATCGTCGCAGCCTCGGCGGCGTATAGGTCGAGGCCGGCGTCGCCGTCGTGAGCGCGGGTGGGAAGTGTCGCGTCGGCCCGAAGCCGAGAGATCGGCAGCTCCATCTACTGCGGCGGCCCCGCTGCCTTGCGCCGCTCGTATCCATCGCCGCCGGCACCGTCCCCGTTCAGCGCAAACTCCGTGAATCGATGCACGAGCGCCGTTGGGACTCGGGCCCTCACGACCACCCCCTCCGGGCGGTCCTCGCGTTCGAGGTCTCCGGCGACGTCGTGGAGCTCGGCGAGCGTCCCGCCAGCGGAATACGGCAGCAGGAGCTCGAGCGGAGCCAGCGTCTCCTCGAAGCTCGACTCGATGCGATCGCGCAGCTCTTCGAGCCCCTCACCGTCGAGCGCCGAGATAGCGATCGATCCCGGGTGGCGGATCGTCAGCTCGTTCGCGTCGGCGGGGTCCAGCAGGTCGGCCTTGTTGTAGACGAGCAGCCGCGGCGTGGCCCCGGCACCGATCTCGTCGAGCACCGAGTCCACCGCCGCAATCGCCTCGCGACGCTGGAGCTCCGGCTCGGAGGCGTCAACGACGTGGAGGATGAGATCGGCGAGCGCGGTCTCCTCGAGCGTCGCCTTGAAGGCCTCGACCAGCTGGTGCGGCAGCTTGCGGATGAAACCGACCGTGTCGGTGAGCAGGTAGCGCCGACCGTGATGTCGGTACGCGCGGGTCGTGGGGTCTAGCGTGTGAAAGAGCCGCTCCCCCACCCCGGCGCCGGCGCCGGTCATAGCGTTCAGCAGTGTCGACTTGCCGGCGTTCGTGTAGCCGGCAAGCGCCACGATCGGCAGCGCCGATCCGCTGCGGCGGGACCGCATGACCTCGCGGTTTCGCTCCATCCGCTCCAGGCGACGCCGCAGGTTCGCGATCCGGTCACGCGCGAGCCGGCGGTCCGTCTCGATCTGGGACTCGCCCGGGCCCCTCGTCCCGATCCCGCCGCCCAAGCGCTCCAAGTGGGTCCACAGACCCCGCATGCGCGCGAGGTTGTATTCGAGCTGAGCGAGCTCCACCTGCAGCTTTCCTTCGGCGCTGTGCGCGTGGTCGGCGAAGATGTCGAGGATCACGGCGGTGCGGTCGATCACCGGGACGCCCAGCGCCTGCTCGAGGTTTCGCTCCTGCCGGGGAACCAGCTCGTCATCGCAGGCGACCAGGTTCGCGTTCGCCCGCGCGATCTCGGCCTTGACCTCGGCGAGCTTCCCGCGCCCCACATAGCGGTCGGGGTCCGGACGGGCGCGAACCTGGACGACCTCCTCCACGTTCGCGACTCCAGCCGTGCGAAGAAGCTCCTTCAGCTCCGCGAGCGGATCAGAGTCACCGGGCGACCCCGGCACAACCCCGAGACAGAGGGCACGCTGGCGTGCACGCGGATTCTGGATGCCGCTGGCGACGGCGGCGTCACTGGTCTGGGCCGTACGACCGTTGCGGGTTCGCTGCATCCACCTCAAGTGTAGGCCGGGCGATGGCGGACCGAGCTACGCGAGCGCGGCGGGTCGTGGATAGGCTTCGCGCCGATGAGGGTCTTCGTCACGGGAGGCACCGGGTTCATCGGCGGTCACGTCGTGCGCAAGCTTCGCGAGCGCGGCGACGACGTTCGCGCGCTCGTGCGAACGCCGAGCAAGGGAGCCGCGCTGCAGGAGCTCGGCTGCGAGCTTGTGCCGGGATCCCTCTCCGACGCCGACGCCATCCGCGCGGGCATGGAGGACTGCGACGCGGTCGTCCACGGCGCCGCGGTGTACGAGGTCGGCATCCCGGAGAGCGAACACCGCGCCATGTACGAGGCCAACGTCGTCGGCACGGAGACCGTGCTTCGCGCGGCGCTCGAGGCGAAGGTTCCCAAGGTCGTCTACATATCCACCGTCGGCGCCTTCGGCAACACCAAGGGCCAGGTCGTTGACGAGGCCTACGAGCACCCCGGCACCGGCTACACCTCCTACTACGAGGAGACCAAGGTCGAGGCGCACCGGGTCGCGAAGCGCCTCATCGCCGACGAGGGCCTACCGTGCGTGATCGTCCAGCCCGGAGGCGTGTACGGACCGGACGACCACTCGGCGATCGGCCGCCAGATGAACCAGTTCCTCGACGGCAAGATGCCGCTGATCGCCTTTCCGGAGCTCGGTTTCAACATGGTTCACGTCGACGACGTGGCCGAGGGTGTCCTCCTCGCCCTCGACAAGGGCAAGGTCGGTGAGGCCTACGTCCTCGGCGGGCAGCTCACGACGATGCGAGAGCTCATCGACACGCTTGCTCAGGTCACGGACAAGAAAGCGCCCAGGCGCGCGCTGCCGACGGGCCTCATGAAGGCCATGACGCCCATCGGACCGGTAGTGGGCAAGGTGATGAACCAGGGCCCCAACCTGCGTGAGCTGATCAGCTCGGCGGACAACGTGACCTTCTGGGCAAAGCACGACAAGGCGATGGCCGAGCTCGGCTACTCGCCGCGGGGCCTGGAGCAGGGCCTGCGCGACACCCTCGAGGCCGAGGGTAAGCTCCCCGCCGCCGCGTAAGGCCACCGCTCCGCGTCTGAGCGCTTCCACGCGAGAGTGCCTACTCGAGCACGCCGCCAGCGTCCGCTTCGGTTCCAAAACAGGGCAAGTAGTTCCCCCAATCTCGATCGAATGAGCGATTCACCCCACATAGTGGGGCAAATCCCACACTCGATTCGCGAAGTCGTCTTTGGGTGCCCTTTTTGGCGGTCGCGCCCCGCGCACGCGCAGGCTCGACCGAGGTGCTAGTGGCTCTCGATGGCCTGAAGGCCGATCGCGCCGATGACAATCAGTGAGATCGCGGTGATCCGAAGTGCATCCGCCGGCTCTCCGAGGGCCGACATCCCGACGATCGCCGTGCCCGCCGCGCCGATCCCGGTCCAAACCGCGTAGGCCGTGCCCACTGGCAGGTCGCGGAGGGCGACGTTCAAGAGCCCGAAGCTCGCGAGCGCGAAGACACAGAAGAGGACGGTGGGAAGGACCCTCGTGAACCCGTGGCTCAGCTTGAGCATGACCGCGAAGCCCGTTTCCAGGAGTCCGGCGAAGATCAACAGAGCCCAAGCCATCCGATATTCCTAGCGTCCCACCCGATTCGCGCCTAGTAGCCCGTGCCGGTCTTCACGCGCTTGCGGTCACGCTCGTGGAGGCCACCCTTCTTCCCCAGCGTCTCGCAGGCGTGGGCGACGTCGTCGGCGAGGGTCTGGCCCGCGGCGTGGCTGACGTTCTCCTTCACCAGCGCCCGCATCACGGTCACGTGGTCGGCGTCTGGAGGCAGGCTGTAGGCGGGAACCATCCAGCCCCGCTCGGAGGCGAGCTGAGCGGAGACGTCGAACTCGTCGTATGCGAGGTCGTTGCCCGTCAGCCGGAAGGTGATCAGTGGCAGTTGCGGCTCGTCCTCACCGATCAGCTCGAACAGTCCGTCCTCCCTGAGCTGCTTGCCGAGGTAGCGCGCGTTCTTCTCCATTGCGCCGATGATCTCTCCGTAGCCCTGTTTCCCGAAGCGGCAGATGTTGTAGTACTGGGCGAGCATGTGGGAGGCCCCGGTGGAGAAGTTCAGCGTGAAGGTCGCGTCCGTCTCGCCGAGGTAGTTCTCGTAAAAGACGAGGTCGTCGGGAAGGTCGCCCGTCTCCTTGAAGACGAGCCAGCCGATCCCCGGGTACACCATCCCGAACTTGTGGCCCGAGACGTTGATTGAGCGCACTCTCTCGAGCCCGAAGTCCCAAGCCTCGTCGGGATACAGGAACGGCCAGACGAAGCCGCCGCTCGCCGCGTCAACGTGAATTGGGATGTCGAAGCCCCGCTCGTCGTGGATTCTCCGCAGCAACTCGTCGATCCCAACCACGTCGTCGGCGTGTCCGGTGAAGGTCGTTCCGAGCACCGCGACGACGCCGATCGTGTTCTCGTCGACCAGCGGCTCGACGTCGTCGGGACCGATCACGTACTTGCCCGGACGCAGCGGGATCGTGCGCGGCTCGACGTCGAAGTAGCGGCAGAACTTGTCCCACACGACGTGGACGTCGGCGCCGTAGACGAGGTTGGGCTTTGCGGTGTCCTTCCCCGTGGCCTCGCGTGCCCTGCGCCACCGCCACTTCGCCGCCAGGGCTCCGAGCATGATCGCCTCCGAGGATCCCTGGCACCGCGCCCCCGTGGTCTCGCCGGGCGCGTTGAAGAGGTCGGCGAGCATCTGGATGCAGCGGCGCTCGATCTCGGCGGTGCGCGGGTACTCGGCGTGGTCGATGAAGTTCCGGTGGAGATTCTCCGTGATGGTCATGTTCGCGGGGAGCTCCATCCACGTCGTCACGAACGTGGCCAGGTTGCGGCCGGGGTCGCCGTCGAGCTCCATCTCCTCCTGGATGAGCTGATAGGCGTCGGGAGCCGACATCCCGGATTCGGGGAACTTCCTCTCCGGCACCCCCTCGATGAAGAAGCGGCTCCCGTATCGCGCCGGAAGCCCGTACCCCGGGCCGACCGCCTGCCGCTCCGCCTCCGCGCTCACCGCGGGCACCCTAGCCGATCAGGTAGGCCGTCCCGAGAGTCGCGGGCGAGCCCGTCTAGGCGCGGGCCGGCACGGGCCGGCCAGGGGCCGGCAGCACGATCACGGCCGCGATCACGGCGGCGAAGGCGAGCGAGCGAGCGGCGATGGCCAGCGGATCGCCCCCCATCGGGTCCCCGAAGACCAGGATCCCGCCGCCCACCGAGGCCAGGTTCGCGCAGACCGAGCTGAGCGTGATCACCGGGATCGCGCCGCCCGTCTGCAGACCGCGCGCCAGCGCCAGGAACGCCCCGGCTCCGGCCACGAGTGCGGTCAGCGTCCATGGGCTGAGGAGGCTGAGTAGGTCGCCTGGGACGGTTGCGGTGAGTGCCTTCACCGCGACGTTTGACACGCCCAGCAAAAGTCCGGCCGCGATGCCCAGCAGCGGGCCGCTCGAGCGCCTCGGCGAGCCCGCGCTACCCGACAGGAGCAGTGCGATGCCGACCGCGACGAATCCGGCCTCGAAGGCGGCCATCGCCTCGATCGAGTAGCTGGCGCTCGTGCTCCCGGTGCCGGCCGAGGTCACCGCGAGCAGGCCGAGACCCACTGCGCACAGCCCCAGGCCGATCCACTCCCGGGGACCCACCCTGACCCCGAACCAACGCTCCGCCAACCAGGCGAGAAGCAACAGGCCGCCGGAGATGGTGGTCTCCACCACCGAGAGCGGCGCCATCGACAGCGCGGCGACGTGGAGGGTCCACGCGGCGAACGCGACTACGAATCCGATCGTCCACCATCGCGAGCGGAACAGTGCCGCGGCGCTGTGCAACGGCCGGCGGAGCTCCACAGTGGGCGCCGCCATCGCCCCGCGGTACTTGCAGAGCAGGCCGACGTTCGCGACCAGGGCGCAGGCGAGCGCGAGCAGTATGCCTAGTTGGACCATTTCTCCTTGGATCGACCCGTACGCAGGACGGGCTTGAGGAAGCGCGACCGTAGTGGACGGATCTAAAGAAGATGTTTTGGCTTCATTAAGTGCGTATTTCCACCAAGCGCCGACTCCACCTGCGACGGATTCGCACGATGCCCGTTGCCACCGCTAGGCCAGGTGCTCGCGAAGGCGGGTGACAGCCTCGGTGATCCGGTCGTCCGGCGTGGTGAGGCTGATCCGGAAGAACCCCTCGCCGCTTGGCCCGTACATCGATCCGGGCGAGACGACCACCGCGGCCTCCTCCAGCACCAGCTCGGCGAACGACACCGAGGTGTGCCCGCTCGGAACCGGCGCCCACACGTAGATCGTGCCCTTCGGCGGCTCCACGTCAACCCCGATCGCGCGCAGGGCCTCCACGAGCAGATCACGGCGACGGGCATAGATGGCGTTCATCTCATCGATCGCCCCTCGCGGTCCGGCGAGCGCCGCGGCCCCGGCGATCTGGAGCGCCTCGAACATGCCCGAGTCGACGTTCGTCTTCAGACGCCAGTAGGTGGCAAGGGCGTCAGGGTTGCCCAGGATCGCCGCGCACCGCCAGCCGGTCATGTTGAACCCCTTGGACAGCGAGAAGACCTCGACGCCGACGTCCTTCGCCCCCGGTGTCGCCAGGAAGCTCGGGGCGACATAGCCGTCATAGGTGGTCTCCGAGTAGGCGTTGTCGTGGACGACCAGGATCTCGTGCTCCCGCGCCAGCTCCACCGCTCGCTCGAACAGACCGTCCGGCGCGACCGCACCGGTGGGATTGTTCGGATAGTTCAGGAAGAGAAGGCGGGCTCGCTCGAGGTCCTCGGGAGCGATCGCATCGAGTTCTGGGCCAAAGTCCAGCTCAGGGCGCAGGGGCATGAGCGTCGCCTCAGCGCCCGCGAGCGCGGGCCCGCCCGTGTAGACGGGGTAGCCGGGATCAGCGGCGAGGGCCGTGTCCCCCGGGTCGAGGAAGGCGAAGCACAGGTTGTAGATGCACTCCTTGGCGCCCAGTGCCGGAATCACCTCGGATTCCGGATCGATCGCGACCGCGAACCGCTCGTCGTAGAAGGCCGCGAAGGCCTGGCGGAACTCCTCGCGGCCGCGGTTGTTGGGGTAGCGGTGATTGGCGGGGTCCGCGACCGCTACCTGCATCGCCTCGACGATGTGCGGGTAGGTCGCTCGATCGGGGTCGCCGATCCCGAGGCTGATCACGTCGACGCCGGCCTTTCGCTTCTCGGCCACCCGCCGCTCGAGCTCGGCGAACATGTAGGCGGGCACGGCCTCAAGCCGCCGAGAGGGCTCGGCGAGGGGACGCTTCGTGCGCTGCGGTGCAGTCATCACCTATTGCGGCGGCTTCGCCGCCTTACACGCCTGACTCGTCGCTAGCCGCTCCTCGACCAACATCCCCGGAAGACTACGGGCTAGCCCAGCGAGGCCAGATCGTCCGCCAGATCGCCGGAGAGCTCACCTCGATACACCGGCGTGGCCGTTCCCGTCAGCCTCACGTCCAGGTCGTCGCTGATCTCCACCGTCAGCTCCCCGCCGTCCAGGTGGACGGTGATCGGGCTCTCCTCACCGTGGAGGAACGCCGCGACCGCGGCACCGCTCGCCCCGGTCCCTGAGGAGAGGGTCTCCCCCACCCCGCGCTCGAAGATCCGCGCCCTCACCGTGGAGCCGTCGACCCGGATGAACGAGACATTGGTGCGGTTGGGAAATAGGTCCGAGCGCTCGATGGCCGGCCCAATGGCCGCCAGATCGAGCTCCTCCAGCCCCTCGCCGATGTCGATCACGCACTGCGGGTTGCCGATCGAGACGTGCTGGAAGCTCCACTCGCGCGCGTCCGATTCGACCGTTCCCGTGCCGTCCGCCCCGCCGGACGGATAATCGGGCGACGTCACCGAGGCCCTGCCCATCGCGAGCGTGGCCACGTCGCGGCCGGTCACCGTCGCCGTGATCGGCCCGGCCTTGGTGAGGATGGAGAAGGTGTCATCCGCGTTCGCCCGATTCGAGCGGCTCAGGTACAGCACCGCCTGCCGGGCCCCGTTTCCGGACAGCTCCGCCTCGGACCCGTCGGGGTTGAAGATCCGGAGGTGTGCCACGTATCTCGGATCGTCCGGCTCCGAGAGCAGCAGGATCCCGTCGGCCCCGATTCCGGTGTGTGGCTCGCACAGGCGGCGCACGCGCTCCGGAGTCAGCTCCCACGGCAGCGCGGCGCGCTCGAAGATCAAATAGTCGTTGCCGAGCGCCTGCCACTTCTCGAATTGCATGTCAGGCGCCATTCTCGCCCAGGGAGACGACGATCTCCTCCGCGACGTCGCGATCCTTGCGCCCGGTGCGATCGATGAGCTTCACGCCCTCCATCTTGCGCATCCACGTGAGCTGCCGCCGCGAGTAGGCGCGGTGGGCCTGCTTGACGGCCTCAACGTCGCCGGCGATCAGCTCCTCGAAGCCCAACGCTGCGCGCGCCGTCCTGGAGGCCCCCTGCTCCGCGACGGCGCTGGCCTCCTCCGCGGCCCCCGCGGCGATCATCTCGTCAACGCGCGAGTCGATGCGGTCGGCGAGGTCGCTCCGGTCGATGGTGAGGCCGACCAGCAGGGTGGGGTGCCGAAGCCGCGCCGTCCAAAGGCCCTCGCTCGAGCGCAGCGGCTCGGCGCCCGCGCGCTGAAGCTCGGTGGTCCGTGCGATTCGTTTGCGGTCCCGCGGGTGAATCGTCGCCGCGACGTCGGGGTCGAGGTCCGCCCACACGGCTTCCGGCCCGCGGTCGGTGACCTCGCGCTCGACCTCGGCTCGAATCTCCGGCGGCACCGGCGGGCGCAGGTCCAGGTCCGCCAGCGCAGCGCGCAGGTAGAGCCCGGTACCCCCGACCACGATCGGGCGCCGACCGTCACCCAGGAGCTGATCGATCTCCTCGTGGGCCAGGGCGGCGAAGCGCCCGGCGCTGAACTCGCCGGTGGGCTCGACGAATCCGACCAGCCGATGCTCCAGGTGCCGGCGCTCGGCCGGGGTCGCGGCACCGCTGAGCGTCTCGAGACCCCGGTAGACCTGGATCGCGTCACAGGAAACCGCGACAGGATCCTCACCTCGCTCACGCAGCAGATCCGCCGTGGCGATCGCGACAGCGGTCTTCCCGACCCCGGTCGGGCCGAAGATCGCGAGGACCTTGAGTCGAGAGCCTTCGATGGCTTGCCCGCGTTACTCCGGCAACCCGGGGACTTCGAGCGCCTTCGCCACATCCGCGTACGTTCGGATTTTCGAGACCTCGCCGCCCCTGAACTCGAAGACCATCCCCAGCCTCGCTGTTACATCGGCACCCGTAACGCGAGCGCGCGCCGACAGCTGCCCGATCGCCACGACCCGCTCGCCTGCCTGGCGAACCGCCTCGGTGTCGAAATGAAGCTCCTCCCAGGCCTCCTCGTTGTCGGCCATAAAGGCCGCAAACGCTGCCGGACCCCGGTAGATCGTGTCCTCCATCGCGGCCCGCAACGGCACGATCTCGACGTCATCCGTCGAATGGGCCTGAGCCGCATCCGTGTCTTGTGCGTTGAACCACTCGATCATCCGGCGTGCGAGATCGAGATCCTCTTGCGACATTCCGCGCGAGGACCCTCAGGGGACTCGGCTCAGGAGCTTCTCGTGGCCCGCCAGCGTGGTCGATGTGGCGCTCGTGATCTCGACCTGGACGAACTCGCCCGGATGCGCGGTACCGTCGAAGTTGACGGTCTTGTTGTGAGGGCTTCGGCCGCGAAGCCGTGTGGGGTCGGTGCGGCTGGGCCCCTCGACCAGCACCTCGACGGTCCTTCCGACGAAGCGCTGGGCGCGCTCGCGGGCGCGACGCTGCACCAGCTCGACCAGGCGCTCCATGCGCGCGCGCTTGACCGGATGCGGAAGCTGGTCGGGCAACGACGCCGCCTCCGTTCCGCGCCGGGGGGAAAAGACGAACGTGAAGGCGCTGTCATAGCCGACCGCATCGACGACCTCGAGCGTCGCGGTGAAGTCCTCCTCCGTCTCGCCGGGGAACCCGACGATGATGTCGGTCGTCAGCGCGCAGTCGGGGACGTGCTCGCGGATCTGCGCCACCCGATCCAGGTAGCGCTCGCGGTTGTAGGTGCGGCGCATCGCCTTCAGCATCCGGCTCGAGCCCGACTGGAGCGGCAGATGGATGTGCGGGCACAGCGCGGGAAGCTCCGCGTGCGCGCGAATCACGTCCTCGCGGATGTCCTTGGGGTGCGGGCTGGTGTAGCGGATTCGCTCCACCCCGTCGATTGCGTCCACGCGGTGCAGGAGCTCCGCGAACGTGATCCGATCCGGCTTGGGCAGATCGCGCCCGTAGCTGTTCACGTTCTGTCCCAGGAGGGTTACCTCGCGAACGCCGTCGGCGGCGAGCGTCTGGATCTCGGCGATGAGCTCGTCCGGGTCGCGGCTCACCTCGCGTCCGCGGGTCTGCGGAACGATGCAGTAGGCGCACGCGCAGTTGCAGCCCACCGAGATCTGCACCCAACCCTGAAACTCGCGCTCGCGCTTCGCCGGCAGGTGGCCCGAAAAATCCTCGAAGTCGAAGTACCCCTGGGCCGTCAGCGAGTCCTGCGTCAGAAACTCGGCCAGTCGGTGGATCTGGCCCGGACCGAAGGCGACGTCAACGAACGGGAAACGCTCGAACACCTCGTCCTTGACCGACTGGGCCCAGCAACCCCCCACACCGACCACTCGCTCGGGGTCCTCCGACTTCAGTCTCTTTGCCTCTCCCAGGTGGGCGATGAAGCGGTTGTCGGCCGACTCGCGGATCGAGCAGGTGTTGAACAGGATCAGGTCGGCGTCGGCTCGGCCGTCGGCCTCCTCGTAGCCGAGCGACTCCAGCATGCCCTTCATGCGCTCGGAATCGTGCTCGTTCATCTGGCACCCGAACGTCGTGACGTGGTAACGCCCCATGTGTTCTAGGCCGGTGCCGTAAGGCGCCGGCACTGGCATGTGGTGTTCATGGGTTCCAAGG
>Ga0126305_10000222_pt1 | contig 25514 bp, 28 predicted proteins | sample Plot26_FD_92536 | JGI IMG/M metagenome (GOLD analysis project Ga0126305, IMG submission 92536) | Serpentine soil microbial communities from UC McLaughlin Reserve, CA, USA - Plot26 | ecosystem: Environmental > Terrestrial > Soil > Grasslands | place: USA: UC McLaughlin Reserve, Lake County... | reverse complement strand
GAGGGAGGCCATCAGCTCCTCGCGTACCGGGCCCCGGAGGGTGTCCAGGCGCGCCACGGCCTCGCCCACTCCGCGCAGCTTCTCCTCCATGATGGCGGCGAGGCTGGCGCCCTCCTTCTCACGGCCGGCGACGAGCTGGGCGATGGCGGCGCGGGCCGCGGAGAGGAGCGCCTCGTCGTCCTCCTCGCTCCACGCCTCGCCCGACAGGTCGACCCGGAACGCCTCGGGCAGTCGGATCAGGTCCCCCGCCGAGAGCCCGCCGTCGATCAGCCCCGCCTCGACGAGCTGATGGACGGCCGCATGCGCCTCACGGATCACGCCCATGTTGACCTGCACGGTCGCCTTCCGCTCCGCCACCGGCCGGACGTCCACCCGCGCCTCCACCCGGCCGCGTGTGACCTCCCGGCCGATGGCGTCGCGCAATGCCGCCTCGCTCCCCCGCAGCTCCTCGCCGATCCGGAGCTGAAGGTCCAGGAACCGGTGGTTGACCGCCCGCAGGCTCACCGTGATCCCATGCCGGGCGTTCTCCCCCGACGCTTCCCCGTAGCCGGTCATGCTTCGCATCTCAGCCTCCCTTTGCCCACTTCTCCGCCTCCGCCTCCACCCCGTCCAGCCGCCTCTTGAGCTCTTGGGCGGCCTCCACGGTATCACCCCGGCGCGCCACCACGAGCGGCTCGCCGTAGACGAAGTGGACCGTCGAGAAGGGCAGCGGGACCACGAAGCGGTCCCAGGAACGAAGGAGCTTGGCCCGGGTCGGCGCGATGGCGACCGGCAGGATCGGCAGCCCCGTGGCCGCCGCGGCCAGGATCACCCCGGGCTGCACCTCGCGCAGGGGGCCCCTCGGGCCGTCGGGCGTGAAGGCGATGTCCCAGCCCTCGGCGGCCTTGCGCAGGAGCGACCGCATGCCGGCGATCCCGCCCCGGCTGCTGGAGCCGCGGCTGGAGTCGATCCCCAGCCTGGCGACCGTGCGCGCGATCAGCTCGCCGTCCGCGCTCTGGCTGACCAGGACCGAGATCCGCCGCCCCCGGTAGGCGTAGGGCATCAGCAGCAGGTGGCGATGCCAGAAAGCGAGGATGAAGTGCCCGCCGCCCCTCTCCAGCTCCCGCATCCGGGCGTCGCCGTGGTGGCGCAGACGGACGGTCGCCCGCAGGGCGCGGATGAACCCGGCCGCCAGGAACGATAGGACGGCGGGGCTCACACCCTGAACTGCAGGTCGAACAGCCGCTTGTACGAGCCGCCGAGGGCCAGCAGCTCGCCGTGGGAGCCCTGCTCGACGATGCGCCCGGCCTCCATGACCAGGATGCGGTCCGCCCGGGTCACCGTCGACAGGCGGTGGGCGATGACCACCGTCGTCCGCCCCTGGATGAGGTTGTAGACCGCCTTCTGGACCAGCGCCTCCGACTCGCTGTCGAGGTGCGAGGTGGCCTCGTCGAGGATCAGGATGGGAGCGTTCTTGAGCAGGGCGCGGGCGATCGCCAGGCGCTGCCGCTGGCCGCCCGACAGGCGCATGCCCGACTCGCCGATCACCGTGTCGTAGCCGTCCGGCAGCGCCATGATGAACTCGTCCGCGTAGGCCGCAGCCGCGGCCTCCCGAACCCGCTCGAGGGGCAAGTCGGAGCGCCCGTAGGCGATGTTGTTGCGGATCGAGTCGTTGAACAGCAGGGTGTCCTGGGTGACGATGCCGATCAGCGACCGCAGGCTCTTGAGCTTGAGATCGCGGGTGTCGACGCCGTCGATCGTCAGCCGCCCCGACGTCGGGTCGAAGAAGCGCGGCAGCAGGTTGACGAAGGTCGACTTGCCCGCCCCGGACGGCCCCACCAGGGCCACGATCTCGCCGGCGCGGATCGACACCGAGACGTCGCGCAGCACCGGCTGGGTCTCGTAGGAGAAGGCGACCCGCTCGTAGTCGATGCCCTGGCTGACGGTGTCGATCTCACGGGCGCCGGGACGCTCCTGAATGTCGTTGGGGACCGCCATCAGGCGCGACACCCGCTGGCCGGAGGCCGCGGCCTCCTGCAGCATCAGGTTGACCTTGTTGAGCTTACGGATCGGGTCGTAGAGCATCACCATGGTGATGAGGAACTGCACCAGCTCCGGCGCCGACAGCTCCCCCGCCCGGATCGCCTGGCCGGCGTAGATCAGCAGCGCCGCGGCGCCCATTGCGCCCAGCGACTCGATCACAGGCCCCGAGGAGTTGGCCAGCATCTGCGCCCAGAGGTTCACCCGCAGGTGCCGGCGGGTGGCCTCGCGGAAGCGGTGATACTCGAACTCCTCCATGCCGAATGCCTTGACCACCCGGTGCCCGCGCACCCCCTCGGTCATCAGGCTCGCGAGGTCGGCCATCCGCTCCTGGCTGCGGTGGCTGGTGCGGCGCATCCCCTTGCCGAAGCGCACGATGATGAAGACCAGCAGCGGCGCCGCCACCAGCGAGATCACCGCCAGCTTGAAGTGGGTCGAGAGCAGCAGCGCCAGCAGGGCCAGGAGGGTGAAGGACTGCTGGAACAGGTCGAGCAGGCGGTTCGCTACCGCGCTCTGCATCAGCGCCACGTCGTTGATGACGCGCGCCACCAACTCCCCCGAAGGGTGCTCGGAATGGAAGCGGCTCGACTGCCCCAGGATGTGCCAGTAGAGGTCGTTGCGGATGTCGGTCGTCACCCCCAGGCCGATGTGCTGGAAGGCGTAGCCGGCGGTGAAGTCGGCCACCGACCGCAGGAGGAAGACGAAGACGAAGAGGAGAGGCAGGAAGTAGACCACGCTGTTGCCGTCCACTCCGAACCGGCGCTTGAGCGACTGATAGGTGCGGTCGATCTGCCCCGCTAGGTCGAGCCGCCTCTTGAGGTCATCGAGCAATCCCGGCTCCGGCCGTTTCGCCGTGGTGGCCGCGGCGCCCGCAGTCGGGGCGGTGATCGCCCCGAGGGGGCCGGGAACGCCCTCCCCGGCCAGGAGCACCTCGGCGAAGATCGGCCGGATGAGGGCGGCCGCGCCCGCCTGGGCCGCCGCGTAGACGACGATGCCGACGGCGGCCAGCAGGGCCCAGCCCATGTAACGGCGCATGTAGCGCCAGAAGAAGGAGGCCATCTTCTCGTCCATCAGGGCCGAGCCACCTCCGCGAGCATCGCCGCGACCTCGGCGGCGGCCCGGCCGCTGGCGCCGCCCGCTCCCAGCCGGCCGCGCAGCTCGGCGAGCCCGGCCCGCATCTCGTTCCTGGCGACGGCGTCGGTGAGCAGCCGCGCGGCCTCGGCGGCAATGCGCTCCGGGTTGGCGTCGCCCTGGATCAGCTCGGGTACGACCCGCCTTCCTGATACGAGGTTGACCAGGCTGACGTTAGGCAGACGGACCAGGAGCTTCGCCAGGGCGTAGGTCCAGCTCGCCAGCCGGTAGACCATGATCATGGGCGTGCCGAGCAGCCCGACCTCCAGCGTCGCCGTGCCCGAGGCGCAGAGGGCCAGGTGGGAGCTGGCGACGGCGGTGAAGCGGTCGTCGGCAACGATCCGCACCGGCAGGCCGGAGAGCTCGACGTGCTCCTCCAGAAGGTCCCGCGGGATGGTCGGCGCCTTGATGATGCGGGCCTCGACCGGCAACCGGGCGGCCAGCTTCCGCACCGCCTCGAGCAGAGTGGGCAACAGGGACTCGACCTCGCTCAGCCGCGAGCCGGGCAGGAGCGCCACCCGGTAGGGCCCGGCCACGGGCCCGCCGCCCTCGTCCCACCCCTGGGGCATCACCGGCACCTCGTCGACCAGCGGATGGCCGACGTGGACCACGTCCACGCCGTGGCCCCGGTAGAAGTCCACCTCGAAGGGGAAGAGGACGAGCATGCGGTCCACCAGCCTGGCGATGGCTTTGACTCTCCCGCGCCGCCAGGCCCAGACCTGGGGACTGATGTAGTAGACCACCTTGACGCCCCTGGCCTTGAGCTTCCGGGCCAGGCGGAGGTTGAAGTCCGGGAAGTCGATGAGCAGGGCCAGCTCCGGCCGGCGGCGATCCACCTCCCGCAGCAGGCCGGCGAAGATCTCCCGCGCCCGGGGCAGCACCTTCAGCACCTCGGTGATGCCGACCACCGAGATCTCGGAGCTGTGGGCCATGGCCTCGAGGCCGGCCTCCCGCATCTCGTCGCCGCCGAGCCCGAACGTCCGCAGGCCGGGCATCCGCTGGCGGAGCTCGGAGATCAGCCGTGCGCCGTGGAGATCCCCCGAGGCCTCGCCGGCCACGACCAGCAGCTCGCGCGGCTTCACGGAATGGGGGCCGGTGGACCCGAAGGGAACGGGTACATCAGCCAGGCCACCAGCAGGCCGCCGCCCACCATCCCGAGGAAAATCTGGAGGAAGAGCTTGGTCTGCTCCCGGCGCCCGCGGCGCCACAGGAGCGTGAAGAACAGGCTCACGATCAGTGCATACAGCACCATGAGCAGGAAATGGCTCAGCATGGCTCGGCGTCACTCCTTCTTGCCACGGACGATGTCCCAGGCGTCGAGCACCAGCAGGAGGTTCATCAGGCCCGCCGTCAGCAGGAAGGCGGTGCCGTACTCGTAGCCGGCGCCCATGATGTTCCCCTGGTAGTGGAGCCCGTAGCGGAGCAGGAAATAGGGAAGCCCCATCCCCATCGAGCCCAGCGTCGCCAGGATGGTGAGCGGCTGGCCGGGAACGACCTGATAGAGGTTCCCCTCGAGCCGGAAGCCGATGAGCATGGAGGCGATCACCAGCACGAAGAAGGCGAGCCCCCGCAGGCGCCGCTTCAGATAGATGTGGCCCAGCCCCGGAATCAGCCAGGCCGAGAGCACCGCGATCACCGCGTTCCCCCGCGGGCTCGCCGCGGTCTGCGGAAGCGGCGGCGCGGTGGTGCTGCCGGGTTCGGACAATCACTCCTCCTCTCGGGCGAAGAGCGCCTGCAGGCGCTCGCGCGACTGGCGCAGACCCTCCGGGATCAACCGGACCTCCGCCAGGACGGTCATGAAATTCGTGTCCCCCGTCCAGCGCGGGACGATGTGGAAGTGGAAATGCCCGGGCACTCCCGCCCCCGCCGGCGCGCCGACGTTCATCCCCAGATTGAACCCGTGGGGACGGTAGGCCTCGCCGAGGATCCGCTGGGTCTTGAGCACCAGCGGCCAGAACTCCGCCCGCGCCTCCACCCCGCTCGCCTCCGGAGAGGCCAGGTGATCGAAGGGCGCCACCATGACGTGGCCGTTCGAGTACGGATGGAGGTTGAGCATCACCAGGTGATGCCGGGCCCTGTGGACGACCAGGCCCTCCGGATCGTCCGGAGAGCTCGCAGCGGCACAGAGGAAACAACCGGAATCCGCCGAATTCGCGGTGATGTAAGCGTACCTCCAGGGCGTGAAGAGCTGTTCCATCCTGTGGTTGGGGGAGATCGGACCGGGGCGCCCGGAAAGCGGGCGCCCGGCCGGTCAGCACTCGTCGTTTAGAAGCTCTCTCAGCTCCTTGCCGGGCTTGAAGTAGGGGATTCGCTTGGGCGGCACCTTCACCTTGTCGCCGGTCTTGGGGTTGCGGCCCGTACGGGCTCCGCGATGGCGTATCCGAAAGCTGCCGAAACCCCGCAGCTCGATCTTCTCACCATCCTTGAGCGAATGGACGATGCTGTCGAACACCGTGTTGACGATGATCTCGGCGTGCTTCTTGGTGAGCTGCGTGGTGCGGGCGACCTCTTCCACCAGTTCGGCCTTGGTCATGCCGTCCTTCAAGAGCTCCGTCATCCTCCACCCCTTTTCTCTGTGGCAACGGCGGACGCTCCCCCGTCCCGGGGAGGCGCCCGCCGTTCCGGGTCCCAAGAGAGCTACTCCTCGGTCGTGTCCTCGGTGTCCGCGGCTTCCGTATCTTCCGCGGCGTCGGTACCTTCCGCGGCTTCCGCGGCAGGGTCGCCGCCCGCGATGTCGCCGTGTCCGGCCTGCAGCTCGGCGATCTCTTCATCGCTCGGCTGCTGCACGCCGCGCATCGAGAGGCCGACCTTCTTCTCTTCCTCTTCGATGCGCAGGATGCGCGTGCGCACCCAGTCGCCGACGTTGAAGTGGTCCTCGAGCTTGGCGCCCGCCGGGACGTCGATCTCACTGATGTGGGCCAGGCCCTCGAGACCGTTGTAGATGTCGATGAACAGGCCGAAGTCGGTCACGTTCACGACGCGGCCGTCGAGGGTGTCGCCGGGGTTGTGGCTGTCGGCGAAGTCTTCCCACTCGTTAGGCATGAACTCCTTGATCGAGAGGGAGACGCGCTGGTTCTCGACGTCGATGTTGGTGATGCGCGCCTTGACCGTGTCGCCCTTCTTGAGGACCTCGCTGGGGTGCTTGACCCGCTTGGTCCAGCTCATGTCGGAGACGTGGATCAGGCCGTCGATGCCCTCTGTGATCTCGACGAACGCGCCGAACTCCGTGAGGTTGCGGACCTTGCCCTCGATGACGCTGCCCTCGGGGTGGCTGTCCTCCAGCTCCTCCCACGGATTGCGCTCGGTCTGCCGCAGGGACAGGCTGATGCGACGCTGGTCCATGTCGAGCTCGGAGACGATCGCCTCCACCTCGTCGCCCACCTCGAGGATCTTGGCGGGGTTGACGACCTTCTTGGTCCACGACATCTCGCTGACGTGGATCAGGCCCTCGACGCCCTCCTCGATCTCGACGAAGGCGCCGTAGTCGACGATCGAGACCACCCGGCCCTTGACGCGCGAGCCGATCGGGTACTTCTTGTCGACCAGGGTCCAGGGGTCGTCCGAACGCTGCTTGTAGCCCAGGGAGACGCGCTCGGTCTCGGGGTCGAACTTGAGCACGACCACCTCGGCCTCGTCGCCGACGGTGAAGTGCTCGGAGGGGTGGTTGACCCGCCCCCAGGAGATGTCCGTGATGTGCAGGAGGCCGTCGATGCCGCCGAGGTCGATGAACACACCGTAGTCGGTGATGTTCTTCACCGTGCCGCGAAGGCGCGCGCCCTCCTCCAGCCGCTTCAGCGTCTCGGCCTTCTTCTTCACCAGCTCGGTCTCGAGCACCGCCTTGCGGGACAGGACGATGTTGTTGCGCCGGCGGTCCAGGCTGATCACCTTGAACTCCAGCTCCTGGCCGCGCAGCGACTCGAGGTTCTTGACCGGCTTGATGTCGACGAGAGATCCCGGCAGGAACGCCCGCAGGCCAACGTCCACCGTCAGACCGCCCTTGATGCGGTCCGTGATGCGGCCCTTGATGATGCGGCCATCCTTGTAGGCCCGCTCCACCTCGGTCCAGCGGCGCATGCGCTGGGCCTTCTGGTAGGAAAGGAGCACGTGCCCCTCGAGATCTTCCGTCTTCTCGAGCAGGACGTCCACTTCCTCACCGACCTTGACGCACAGCTCGCCGCCGCGGTCGGTGAACTCCTCGATGGCGATCAAGCCTTCCGACTTGTATCCCACGTCGACGATCACAGCGTTGCTCGTGATGCCGATCACCCGGCCCGTCACGATCTCACCCTCGGTGAGATTGCGCATGCTCTCGTCGTACAACTCGAGGAGCTTGCGGTACTCCTCTGCGTCCCGCTCTTCGTCGGACTCAGCCGTCAACAACGACTGGTCCTCGAGTTCTTCGCTAGCCGGCATAGAAAAAACGTACCTCCTTGGCTTGGATTCAGGCTCTCGGGCCTGTGTCCCCCGCGGTCGCAGGGGCATCGAGTTCCACTTAAGTAATTGAGAACTCGGGCCTTCGAGTATAGGACGGGGGCCCCGGGAAGTCAATCCGAGCTAGCCGGGCCAAGCCGGGCCGCCAGCGCCGGCAACGGCCTCAGTGGCACTGTTGTTGCAGCTATTCTATCCCCAGAACGGGCGGGGGTTGGTCCCCGCCGCATGTTTCTCGGGATTGCTCGCGATCATCAGAACAGGAGAGGCAGATGAAACGGAAAATCTTCACGCTCATGACCGTCTTCGTCCTCACGACCGGCACCACCGCCCTGCTGGCTCAGACCGGCGGCGGGGGCACTGGCGGCGGCGGTGCCGCCGGGGGCTCCACGGGTAGCGGCACGACGGGCAGCGGCACCACCGGCTCCGGGACGACGGGCTCCGGCTCGAACGACACGATGGGTACCGGCTCGACGGGCTCGGGCACGACCGGCTCCGGCTCCAGCTTGCAGGGCTCCGGCACGACTGGCACCGGCACCACCGGCTCGACCGGCACCGGCACCACCGGCTCCATGGGCTCCGGCACGACCGGCTCCGGCTCGACGGGCACCGGCACCACCGGCTCTGGCTCGATGGGCACGACCGGCAGCACGGGCTCGGGCTCCATGGGCACGACCGGGACCGGCACCACCGGCAGCACCTACGGCGACACCGACACCACGACCCGCACCGCCGGCAGCACCTACGGCAACGACGCCGACACCAGCGGGCTGCCGAACACGGCGAGCGAGCTGCCCCTCTTCGGGCTCCTCGGCGCTCTGTCCCTGGCCGGCGCTCTCGCCCTCAAGGCGAACCGCTGACCAGCCTGGTCCATAAGAAGCCATGGTCGAAGGCCCACGCCGGCGCGTGGGCCTTTTCTTTTTTTCAAAGTGCCAGAGCAGCCTCGACCTCCGCCCGCACTCCCTCATCCATCTCCCCCTCCAGCGCCTCCTCGAGCACCCGCCTGGCCTCCTCCCCGCCGATCCGCCCCAGCGCCCAGGCGGCGTGACCGCGCACCAGGGGCTCTCCCTCCCGCAGGGCCTCCGCGAGCGGCGCGGCGTAGCGCGACTCCAACCGGTTGCCCATCGCCACCGCGGCGTTCCGCTGAAGGCCCTCGAGCTTCGCCCGCTTCATGGGGCTCCCCCGGAACCGCTCCACGTACTCCTCCCTGGGCAGGCGCAGCAGACGGGCGAGGTCCAGCTCGGCCCTCTCGGGCGGCAGCTCCATCTCGGGATGGGCAGCCCCCGCCGGGGCGCCATTCCACGGGCAGACCTCCTGGCAGACGTCGCAGCCGAAGACCCATCCCCCCACCATCCGCCGCGCCTCGGGGGGCAGCGGCCCGCGGTGCTCGATGGTCCAGAAGCTGATGCACCGGTTGCTGTCCAGGCGATACGGCTCCGGCAGGGCGCCTGTCGGGCAGGCTTCGAGGCAGAGGGTGCAGCTCCCGCAGAGGTCGGCGAGCGGCGCGTCCGGCGCCAGGTCGAGGCCGAGGAACAGCTCGCCGAGGAGAAACCAGGAGCCCCCCTCGGGGTGGAGCAGCATCGTGTTCTTCCCTATCGCCCCCATCCCCGCCCGGGCCGCCAGCTCCCGCTCCAGGACCGGCCCGGTGTCCACGTAGCGCCGGGTCTCGCAGCCGGGAAACGCCGCCCGGACGCGCTCTTCGAGCGTCCTGAGGCGGACGCCCATGACGTCGTGGTAATCCTTGCCACGGGCATAGCGGGCCACCCGGCGCCAGAGGTCCCCCCTCGGCTCCGGCTGACGCTCCCCATCCTCCAGGTTCAGGGGATGGTATTGGAGGGCCACGCACAGGACGCTCCGGGCGCCGGGGAAAATTTGGGAAGGATCGAGGCGCGCCTCCATTCGGCGGCCGAGGTAGTCCATTCCCGCCTGGTCCCCCCGGTCCAGCCACCGCACCAGGGCGTCCCCATGCTCCAGCGGATCGAGCGCCGCCACCCCGGCGCGGTCGAACCCGGCTTCGAGGGCCCAGGTCTTCAGGAGGTCGGCGGTGGCGCGGGAGTCCATGAGAGATAGGATACCCGGGTGACGGAACCGGCGTCCCTCGACTGGAAAGAGATCGAAACCCGGCTCGGGAGGATCGAGCCGGAGATCGCCCGCGAAGTCCTGCTGGATCTTCTCGCCGACGACATCTCCCCCCTCATCGCCCTCTCGCGTCTCCTCCTCGCGCTCGGCGGCACCGGCGAGACGGAAGAGCTCCTCGCCGCCGTGGCCGTCCGCTGGGGGCGCCCCCTCGACCCCCGGCTGCGGGAAACCGCTCGCCTGCTGCACGATCACCGGGAAGGGTGCGAGCGCGTGGCGGCGATGCTACGCGCGCACCCGGACCCCGCCACGATGTCCGGCCCGCCCGAGGCGGTCCTCGAGACCTTCCGGCGCTTCTTCGACCGCTCCGTCACCCGCAACGAGGAGGCGAGCGTGGCCGCCTACTCCCTGGGCGACGCCGGGGTCCTCGGCCAGGTGACGGCGGAGATCGTCAGCCTCCTCGACGAATGGCGGCTGCTCGGCGCCGACCGCCGGGTCCTGGAGATCGGCAGCGGCATCGGCCGCATGCAGGCGGGCCTCTCCCCCCACGTGGCCGAGGCCCAGGGCATCGACATCTCGCCGAAGATGATCGAGGTCTCCCGGCGGCGCTGCAAGGGACTGCCCAACGTCCACTTCTCCCTCTCCTCGGGTCGCGACCTCGCGGGCTTCCCCGACGAGCGCTTCGAGCTCGTCCTGGCGGTCGATTCCTTCCCTTACGTCCACCAGGCCGGCCCGGAGGTGGTCGAGGCGTACTTCCAGGAGGCCGCGCGGGTGCTCGTGCCGGGCGGCGAATTCGTCATCTTCCACTACTCCTACCGGGACACCATGGAGGCAGACCGCGTCGAGGCGCGCAAGCTCTCCCGGAAGACCGGGTTCACCCTCGTGATGAACGGGACCCAACCGTTCAAGCTCTGGGACGGGGTGGCCTTCCGGATGCGGAAGCCGGTCTAGGTCTCCAGCCTGCGATAGACTCCTCCTCCAGGCAGGGCCGCTTACCCCGCCCCGCTACTTTTCATTTCGAGAGGAGATTCCACATGTCCGACTGGGTCGAAGAGGGCCAGACGGCCCCTGATTTCACCCTGCCTTCCGACGACGGGAGTCAGGTCAAGCTTTCCGATCTCCGCGGCAAGCCCGTGGTGCTCTACTTCTATCCCAAGGACGACACGCCCGGCTGCACCAAGGAGGCGTGCGCCTTCCGCGACCGCTCCGCGGACCTCCAGGCCAAGGGCGCCGTGGTGCTGGGAGTCTCGCCGGACGACGTGGCGAGCCACGGCAAGTTCCGCGACAAGTACAGCCTCAACTTCCCCCTCCTCGCCGACGCCGGCCATCAGGTGGCCGAGCGCTACGGCGCCTGGCGGGAGAAGAGCATGTACGGCAAGACCTCCATGGGCATCCAGCGCTCCACCTTCGTGATCGACGGCGAAGGCAAGGTGCGCAAGGTCTGGAAGGCGGTCAGCGTCGACGGGCACGACGCGCAGGTGCTCAAGGCGTTGGACTCCCTGTAGAGGCGGGCTGTACCAGAGGCAACACCGGCCCTTGCCGCCTTTGGGTGGTGGGGGCCCCTTCCCTTCGAGTACACTACCCGGCGCCTTCGGGCATCCACACCGGACCCTTGCCAGGGTTCTCCAGACAAGAAAGGGAGTTCGATGGATCTGTTCCAGCAGATGGTGGAGATGGGCCACGAGCGGGTCGTCTTCTGCTCCAATCCGGACGTGGGCCTCGAGGCCATCATCGCCGTCCACTCGACCGTTCTCGGGCCGGGGCTGGGCGGGGTGCGGATATGGCCCTACAGCAGCACGGAGGAAGCCTTCGTCGACGTCCTCCGCCTGTCGCGTGGCATGACCTACAAGGCCGCCGCGGCCGGCCTGAACCTCGGCGGCGGCAAGGCCGTCATCATCGGCGACTCCAAGAAGGTCAAGAGCGAAGTCCTGCTGCGCGCCTTCGGCCGCTACGTCGAATCGCTCGGCGGCCTCTACATCACGGCCGAGGACGTCGGCACGGACATGGAGGACATGGAGGTCATCCAGCACGAGACCCGCTGGGTCACCGGCGTCTCTCCCCTCCTGGGCGGCGGCGGCGATCCGTCGCCGGTCACCGCCTTCGGCGTCCTCCAGGGAATGAAGGCGGCCGTCCACCGGCAGTTCGGCGACGACTCGCTCCAGGGGAGGACCGTCGCCATCCAGGGGCTGGGCAGCGTCGGCTACTACCTGGCGAAGTTCCTGAGCGAAGAAGGCGCCAAGATCTTCGGCGCCGACATCGACGCCGAGGCCACCGCCCGCGCCAGCCAGGAGCTCGGGGTCGAGATCGTCCCCACCGGCGAGATCCTGGAGGTGGAGTGCGACGTCCTGGCGCCTTGCGCCCTGGGAGCCATCCTCAACGACAAGACGATCCCGAAGTTGCGCTGCAAGATCGTGGCGGGCGGCGCCAACAACCAGCTCGCCGAAGAGCGGCACGGCCAGGAGCTGCACGGCCGGGGCATCCTCTACGCCCCCGACTTCGTCGGCAACGCCGGGGGTTTGATCAACGTCTACAATGAGCTGGTGGGCTACAACCGCGAGACCGCCATGCGCCTGGCCCGCGGCATCTACGCCAACATGCTGCGCGTCTTCGACATCTCCCGGACGCAGGCGATCCCCACTCATGTGGCCGCCGAACGGCTCGCCGAGGAGCGGATCTCCCAGGTGAAGTCGCTCGGCAGCCAGAACTGGGTACGGACGGTCCGGCGGCGCTCGGCGGAACCGTAAGGCACGGAGGAATCACCCCATGCGTTCCAGCGTTCCAGCCGTCCTCGCGCTCTGTCTCCTGGGGACGGGACCGGCGATGGCCGCGGCCCCGATCTGCGACGGCTCGACGCCTCTGACGCTGATCGGCATGGACACCTCCTCCGGCCGGACGCTGTTCTCGGTATCGTCCGGCGACGGCAAGGCCTCGTGGGTGGTGGAGATGGACGGCGATGGCCGGACGGCGCGGGTCTGGCCGGACGATCCCAAGGGGCGGTACTCCGGCTCGGTGGGGCCGGGCCCGGTGCTGGCGGTGATCCCCTGCGGCCCGTCGTGCCTGCAGCCGGTACGCTGGCAGGAAGGCGTCTGGGAGCCTGCGGGAGAGTCCCTGCCGGCGCCCGCCGCGTCGACGGTGGCCCCGACCTACGACCTGTCGGGATCGCCGTGGTTCCTGCTTTTTGGAACGGCGAAGGCGGCGGGCCAAGCCCAGGCCTGGGCCTACCGGCTGGAAGGCCGGGAGTGGCAGAACCGCGGCTCGATGACCGTGGCCGCCATCGGCCAGCCGGCAGCCCTGCCGGCTCCCCAGCGCAAGGACGGCGTCCTCGCCGGCACCGGCCTGTTCTCCGTCTCCGGCCCGGCCCAGACCTGGGTCACCGGCCTGCCCGGGGTCACGGCGGAGCGGCGTGGCCAGCTCATCGCGCTCACCGGCACCTCGGCGTCGTACGTCTCCGGAGACGGGGTGGTCTACCTCTCCGACGACTCCGGCAAGAGCTGGCGGCGCTCGACCTGGACGCCCTGGGGCGCCACCGGCACCACGGGAATCTGGAGGCAGGGCCACGACTATTGGGTTGACTTCCCCTTCGGCGATCACCGCGGCTCGCTCCGGCTGGCCTGGTTCGACCGCCGGCGGTCCACGGAGGAGGTCATCGTCCTCACCCGCCTCGCCCAGACCGGCTGGGTGCGCCTCATCGACGTGCCCAGCGAGGTGAAGACGAAGAGCGGCGAGCGCCTGCAGATCACCCAGGTGCTCGTCCCCAAGGGGGACTTCTGGATTCTCCTCTCCGGTTGCGCCGCCACGGCCCAGGGCTCCGGCCTGGTGCTCCGGACCTTCGACGGCAAGAGCCTCTCCGAGGCCAGGTTCGTGCCGCTGCAAAGCCCCAAACAGTAGGTACCACGTAAAAAGGGCGGCCGCACAGGGCCGCCCCCTACAGGACACCTCAAGAACCGTTCAGGGTTGATCGTTCAGGCTTGAACGCTGGCCGCGGGGATGCGCAGCTTCTGGCCGGGGTAGATTTCGTCGGCGTCCTTGAGCATCGGGCGGTTGGCCTCGAAGATCTGGTTGTACTTGTTGGCGTCGCCATAGAACTGCTTGGCGATCTTCGAGAGGGTGTCGCCCGGCTTGACGTCGTAGAACTGGGCCTCGGGCTCGGGACGAGACACCTGGAGCCGGTCGTCCACGGAGGCGATCCCATCGGTGTTGCCGGTCAGCAGGACGACCTTCTCCCGTTCCGCCTGGGTGTCGACGGCGCCGCGCACCATGGCCTTGTCGCCCTCGATGTCGACGGCGAGATCCCGCACCGTGAAGCCCATCTGGTTGATCACGGCGACCAGGGCCGCTTCCCGCTTGCGCTCCTGGACCTGCGCAACCTGCTGCGGCGTCGGGCCCGAGGCGGCGGCGGGCTTGGCCTGGGCCGGATTCTGCGGCTTGTCGTCGTCCTTATTGAGATCGAGCTTTCTGCCCACATTCTTGACGAAATCGATGAGACCCATAGTCGAGCTCCTTTTTTGGCGGTGGTGGTTCGGCTTCAGAGCGCGGGCGCGTGCCCGGTCTAGCCATGTAGAAGAAGCTTTGCAAGACGGCTGCCGGGTTTGCCGGCAGGAGCTGACGGAACCAAATCAATGCAGGATCTTAGTCAGTAGTGGTAGCGGCACGACAAGATTCTGATCTTCTCTTCCGATACTTCATAGACAAGCCGGTGTTCCTGATCGATACGGCGGGACCAGCAGCCGGCGAAGTCGTGCTTCAGGCTCTCTGGCTGACCGATGCCTGAGAAGGGATCCCTCTGGATGGCCTCAACGAGCTTCATGATCTTGAGCGCCTTCTTGCGATCCTGCTCGACCCACCAAGCGAGATCCTGGAACGCCGCTGGATCAAATTCCAAGCTTCGCACGCACCTCTTCCAGGGTAATGCCCTCCCGGCGCTGCCGGGCTTCCAGGAGACGCTGCCGGTTGGCTTCGCTCCGGAGCAGGTAGGCCGTCTCCTTTTCGGAGGAGATCTCGCGCCAGAGGTCGATAGGGACGATCACGGCCTGGGGTTTGCCTTCTGAATCCGAGACGTACTGAATGTCTTCCAGTGGTAGCGACATGATGATCCTCTCTCGAGCTTTCGCCCTCGATTCCTGCTCATCATAACCTAGGGCCCCCCTCGATCTCCCGCGCCATCCGCTCCACCACCTCGTCGATCGACAGGTCCGAGGAGTCGATGAAGGTGTAGGCGCCGTCCCGGGTCAAGGGGGAGTCGGCGCGGGTGCTGTCGCGCAGATCGCGGCTGCTGATCTCCTCGACGACCTGGTCGAGGGTGACGGAATGGCCGGCGGCGGCCAGCTCCTCGAAGCGGCGCTGGAAGCGGACGTCGGAGCGGGCGTCGAGGAAGAATTTGTAGGGGGTGTCGGGGAAGACGCGGGTGCCGATGTCGCGCCCCTCGAGGACGGCGCCGAACTGCTTGGCGGTCTCGCGCTGCAGGCGGACCATGCGCTGCCGGACTTCCGGGTAGGCGGAGATCGCGGAGGTCGCCTCCCCCACCTCGGGGGTCCGGATGCGCGACTCGACCGGCTCGCCTTCGAGGAGGACGTCGAAGCTGCCGTCGTCCCGCCGGCCCAGGCGGACGTCGGCGCCCGCGGCGATCGCCACGACCGACGGCTGATCGTGCGGGTCGACACCGTTCTCCAGCACCTTGACGCCGATCGCCCGGTACATGGCGCCGGTGTCGAGGAACGGCACCCCCAACCGCCGGGCGAGCCGCCGCGCCGCCGTGCTCTTGCCTACGCCCGAAGGGCCGTCGATGGCGACGATCAGAGGCTGGGAGACCGTCATCGCCGTCCCTGGGGCTGCTTCCTGGCGCCGGGCTTCCTGGCGCCCGCCCGCTTCACTCCGGTGGGCGGCTTCCTCGCCGGCTTGCTGACCGGCTTCCTCGCCCTCGGGGCGGGCTTCTCGGCAGCCGGCTGCTTGGCGGCGGCATTAGTGGCGGCGGCCGCCTTCTTGCGGGCCGGTGGCGTCTTGCGGGCGGGCTTCGCTTCCGGCTGGCGGGCGGACCGCAGGAGCTTCTCGACCTCCTGCTCGGTGAGCTCGCGCAAGGCTCCCACGGGCAGGCGGGCGTCGCGCAGAGGGCCGATCGCCACCCGGCGCAGCTTCTGCACGGGGTGGCCAATGCGGAAGAACATCTCGCGGACCTGGCGCGTGCGCCCCTCGGAAATCTCGACGATCCACCAGGAGTTGTCGCTCTCGGGCTCGCCCCGCCGGTGGGTCCCCGTGGGCTTCCTGGGACCGCGCGACGTGATCTTGGCGGGCGACGTGCGGTGGCCGTCGAGGAGGATGCCCTCGCGCAGGCGATCGAGCTGAGCCTCGGTGGGCGCGCCCTTCACCTTGACCTCGTAGGTCTTGGTGCTGCCGTAGCGGGGATGGGCGATCCGCTGGGCGAACTCGCCGTCGTCGGTGAGCAGCAGGAGGCCCTCGGTGTGGTAATCGAGGCGTCCGACGGGCACCAGCGCCTTGCGCATCGCCGCGGGCACGAGGTCCATCACCGTCTTCCGGCCCTCGGGATCCTCGACGGTGGACATGTAGGCCTTGGGCTTGTTGAGGAGCAGGTAGCGGTGCTGCTGGTTGTGCTGAATCCGCTTGCCGTCGACCTTGATGGCGTCCCGCTCGGGGTCCGCCTTGTCGCCGACCTCGGCCACCCGGCCGTTGATGGTGACGACCCCCTCCCGGATCAGCTCCTCGGCCTTGCGGCGGGAGGCGATGCCCGCCCGGGCCAGGATCTTCTGCACGCGTTCCTCGCTCATGGCGTCTCCTCGATCGGCAGGGAATCCCCCAGCCGCTCCTCCAACTCCTCCAGCTCCGCCACCTCGCGGAGGAACTGCTCTTCCCGGTCGGCGGCAGCCGACTCCGGGTCCACGGGGTCCTGCGACATTCCAGCCCTCTCGGCGAGGCCGGCCACGGCGGAGGCGTCGCCGCTGCCGAAGGTCTCCTCGAACTCCTCGAGAGGCGGCAGGTCCTTGAGGCTGTTGAGCCCGAAGTGGACCAGGAACTCCCGCGTCGTGCCGTAGAGGAAGGGCTTGCCGACCACCTCCTTGCGGCCGGTGATGCGGACCAGCCGGCGCTCGAGGAGGGTCTTGACCACTCCCGAGGAGTTGACGCCGCGCAGCTCCTGGATCTCGGGGCCGGTGATCGGCTGCCGGTAGGCGATGATCGCCATGGTCTCCAGAGCCGCCATGGACAGCTTGTTGCCGCTGGCGACGTCGAAGAACCGGCGCAGCCAGCCCACCACCTCGGGGCGGGTCGCCAGGCGCACGCCGCCGGCCACGTCTTCCACCAGGATGCCGCGGTCGTCTCCCACGTAGCGGGCCAGCACGGCTTCCAGGGCCTCGGCGGCCAGCTCGCGCTCCTCTTCCTCGAACAGCTCCATGAGCTTCGTCCGCGGCACCGGCTCGGACGAGACGAAGAGGATCGCTTCGAGCACCGCCTCCATTTCGTTCCGCTCCGTCATCCGCCGATCTCCTCGCGCTCGCGGTCACCCAGCTCGCGCGTCGTGCGGTAGAGCAGGACGTCGCCGCTCTCCGTCTGGTGGATGCGGATCAGGTTGAGCCGCGCCAGCTCCAGGATGGCCAGGAACGCCGCGATGGCTTCCGCCCGGCAGGAGAGCTCCTTCATGTCGGCGATCAGATCGAAGGGATGGCCGGCGTCGAGCCTCCCGAGCAGGCGGTCGAACTGCCCGCGCACCGAGTAGGCCTCGAGGGTGAGCTGGATGGGCGGCGGGTGCTCGCGGTCGTAGCGCACCAGGGCCGTCTTGAGGGCGGAGAGGAGGTCGAACAGCGAGACCTCGCCCAGGTCCACGTCCTGCTCGTCCTCCTCGGGGAGCGACGGCAGCGGCTGCGGCCTGCGGGTCCAGATCCCCATCCGCAGGCGGTCCACCTCGGCGAACCCCTGGGCGATCTCCTTGAGCCGCCGGTACTCCAGCAGGCGCTCGACGAGCTCCTGGCGGGGGTCCTCTTCGGGCTCGCCCTCGGCCCGCGGCGGGCGCGGCAGCAGCATCTTGGACTTCAGGTGGATCAGCAGCGCCGCCTCGTAGATGTACTCGCCGGCAACGTCGAGGTTCAGCTCTTCCATCAATCCCAGGTAGGCATGGAACTGGTCGCAGATGGTCGCCACCGGGATGTCCGTGATGTCCACCCGGTTGAGCTTGATCAGGTGCAGCAGCAGGTCGAGCGGCCCCTCGAAGATCGGCAGGTGGACGCGCCAGCCCTCGGGCAGGCCTCCCTTGGACTCCTCGCCGGAGTCGTCGAGCGTCCCGGCGGCGGCCACCGCCGCGGCCACGGCGCTGCCCTTGCGGCGCTTGCGGGGGCGGAGCGGAGCGGGCTCCGGCAGGCCGTCTTCGTTGTCGGGCGTCTCGTCGGGCGTCTCGTCGGGCATCTCGTCGTCAGGCGTCTCGTCGCTCATCCGGCGGTCACCTTCTCCAGCACTTTGCGGTAGTCGAGGCCCATGGCGCTGCGCACGCTCTCCATGGTTTCGGCCGTCCGCTCGCGCGCCCGGCGCGAGCCCTCGACGAGGATGTCGTAGACCGTGCCGGCGTCGAGCTCCTCGCGGCGGCGGCGGATGGGCTCCAGGAAGTCGATGAGGATCTCTGCCAGCAGCTTCTTGTCGTCGACGCAGCCGATCTGCGCCGCCCGGCACTCCACCGCGACCCGCTCCTGGACGTCCGCCGGCGAGACCAGCTTGTGGAAGTCGTAGAGGTTGCAAACCTCGGGCCTTCCGGGATCGCTGCGCCGGAGCCGCTGCGGATCGGTGAACATCTGCATGCACTTCTTGCGGATGACGTCGGGCGGGTCGGAGAGGTTGATGGCGTTGCCGTAGGACTTCGACATCTTGCGGCCGTCGATGCCCGGTACCTTGGGCGTGGGCGTGAAGAGGGCCTGCGGCTCGGGGAAGACGTCGCGCTGGTAGAGGTAGTTGAACCGGCGCACGATCTCGCGGCTGATCTCGAGGTGGCTCGCCTGGTCCTCGCCCACCGGCACGAAGTCGCCGCGGTAGATGGCGATGTCCACCGTCTGCAGGACCGGGTAGCCCAGGAAGCCGTAGGTCGCGAGATCCTTGTTCTCGATCTGCTGGATCTGCTCCTTGTACGTGGGCACGCGCTCCAGCCAGCCCAGAGGCGTGATCATGGACAGCAGCAGGTGCAGCTCGGCGTGGTCCGGCACCAGGGACTGGATGAAGATGGTCGATTTCTGCGGATCGAGCCCGGCCGCGATCCAGTCCCTCACCATCTCGATCGAGTTGGCGGCGATCTCGGACGGATCGGCGTAGTCGCTGGTCAGGCCGTGCCAGTCGGCCGCGAAGTAGAAGCAGCGGTAGCGGTCCTGCAGGTCGACCCAGTTCTTGAGGGCGCCGAAGTAGTTGCCCAGGTGGATCTTGCCCGTCGAGCGCATGCCCGAGAGCACGGTCTTCTGTTCGGTCACTCCCAGTCTCCTCAGGAGAAGTTGATCACCACGCTCAGGATCACGATGAGCAGGGGGCCTAGCCCCACCGCGGCCAGAACCCCGATCATAAAGCCGTAAGGGCGGACGGCGGCAAGCCGGGCGGCCCAGTCGGGCGGCAGCAGGTGAAGGGCGATCTGCCCGCCGTCGAGCGGCGGCAGGGGGATCAGGTTGAACACGGCCATGCCGGCGTTGATGGCGGCCAGCCGCACCAGGGTGAACATGACGGGGAAGGAGCGCGCCTTGGCGGCTCCGGACGGCGGGAACAGCGCCTGGAAGGCGGCCTCCCGGCCGTCGGGCCCCAGCGCCTGCAGCATCACGACGACGGCCACCAGGGCGGCCATGGCCACCAGGAAGTTGGCCGCCGAGCCGGCGGCCACGACGAGCAGGTCGTCGCGGACGGGTTGGCGGAGGTTCTTGTCCAGCACCGGCGTGGGGCGTCCCCAGCCGAAGAGGGGCCAGCCGAAAGCCATCAACAGGGACGGGAACAGCAGGGATCCCATGAGATCGAGATGGCGCAGCGGGTTCAGGCTCACGCGGCCGAGCTCGCGGGCCGTGGGATCGCCGCACCGGCTGGCTGCCCAGGCATGGGCCGCCTCGTGGATGGAGATGGCCAGCCACAGGAGCAGGATCTGGACCAGGACGGAGAAGGCGAAATTCGGATCCATCGGATTCAGGCCCGCGCCGGGGCAGCCTCGGTGGCGAGACGGCGGTCGACGTCGGCCATCAGGCGCTCGTTCTCGCCGAGGACGCGCCACTCGATCCGCAGGGAGTAGACCTGGACGATCACCGCGGCATAGAACAGCGCGTGATGCACCCACGACGGCACGGAGCCCGTGGCGACGCCGCCGCCCAGGATGAAGGTGGTCATCACCAGCCCCATGGCCAGCATCATCGAGGGGTAGGAAGCGTTCTTGAAGCGCTTGGTCTCCTCGATGATGGCTTCGGCAGCCGCCGGCTCGAGGCCGTGCTCCTTCACCGCCTCCTTGATCGCCTTGCCGGTGCCGATCAGGTAGAACATGATCCAGCAGTGGGAGAACAGGAGCAGCAGGCTCGAGGCCAGCCCCACCAGCACGTGGCGCGGCATGTCCACGTCCGTCGGCGAGTGGAGCAGATATCCCAGCACGGCCGAGGCGATGACACCTAGGGTCGCCATCAGGCCGACGATCAGCAGGGCACGTCCCATCATCGAAACAATCCTCCGAAAGCTCTATTCAATCGCCGAATGCCAATTGGCCGCGGCCACGGCGGGGCCGTAGAGCTCCTCGACCCGCCGCCGGCCGGCCTCGCCGCGGCGCCGCGCCGCCGCGGGATCCGCCAGGACCTCCGCGAGCGCGCCGGCCAGGGCCGCCGGATCTTCCGGGGGGACGAGCCAGCCGGTGCCGCCATTGCCGCCATCCACCACCACCTCGGGAATGCCGCTCACCCGGCTGGCGACCACCGGCACTCCCGCCGCCATGGCCTCCAGCACCACCAGCGGCATGCCCTCGTACGTCGAGGGCACCACCAGGGCCGCCGCTCCCTTCAGGAGCGTCCGCACCGCCGCGGCGTCGCGGGTGCCGAGGAAGGATACGGCCCCCTCCAGTCCCAGCTCCGCAACCTTGCGCTCCAGCCGGCCGCGGTGCTCGCCGTTGCCGGCGATCCGCAGAACGGCCCGCGGGAAGCGGCGCCGCAGATCGCGGAGCGCCTCCAGCAGCACCTCGACGCCCTTGCGGATGCGCAGGCGGCCGACGAAGAGGAGATAGCCCGGCTCGCCCTCCACCTCTCCGGCGGGCACGACCTCCAGCCCTCCCGTGACGTTGGGGATCACTCCCACCTCGTCCACCCGGTAATCGCGGCGGATCTCGGCGGCGGTGGCGGCGCTGGGCGCCAGCACCCGGTCGGCCGCCCGCACAGTGATCAGGCCCAGCAGGATCTGAAGCGGCGCCTTCAGCCAGCGGAACCGGATCTCGGCCCCCCCCGGCCGGCCCAGCTCCCGGCCGGCCGCGGCCAGCGGCCGCACCGCCCGCAGCTCCTCGACGTAGCTCACCTGCAGCAGGGCGACGAGGAGAGGGCGCGGCTCGATCATCTTCCCCAGGGCCTTCACGGCCAGGGCCGCCAGCGCTCCATCCGACTCGTGAACTTGCACCACGTGGGGCCGGAAGCGGCGGACCGCCCGCCAGGCCGCCGGCACGATCGTGAAAGGAAAGAGCACCTTCGGACCCGCGGCCCCGCCCGGACCGCGGCCCAGCACCTCCACCTCGTCCCCTTGCTCGCGCAGGCCGGCGGCCAACTGTAGCACCTGTTCGCCGACCCCGGAAACGTCCCGGGGCGGCAGCGTGTTGGCGATCAGAAGGACGCGCACGCCGTCACCTTCTCCTCGAGCGCCTTCAAGGCCGGCCCGTCCAGCCGGCCGAGCAGCTCGCGGACGTCGTCGCGGGCCCGCACCAACCAGTCCCAGTCTTCCGGCAGGCGGGCGGCGCGCAAGGCGGGCAGGCCGGCCTGGCGCGTGCCCAGCAGGTCGCCCGGACCGCGCATGGCGAGGTCGGCCTCGGCGATCTCGAAGCCGTCGAGGGTCGAGGCGAAGACCTCCAGCCGCCGCTTCGCCGTCGCCGAGAGCCGGCCGTGGATCGCCACGCAGGTGGCCGGCGCGGCGCCGCGCCCCACCCGGCCCCGGAGCTGGTGGAGCTGAGCCAGCCCAAAGCGCTCGGCGCTCTCGATCACCATCCAGGTGGCCGCGGGGACGTCGACCCCCACCTCGATCACGGTCGTGGCGACCAGCACCCGCACCTCGCCGGCGGCGAAGGCCCGCATGATGCGCTCCCGCTCGGCGGCCGGCACGCGCCCGTGGAGGACGGCGAGGGAGCACCCCCCGAGCTCCTGCCGCGCCCGCTCCGCCACCTCGGCCAGCGAGGCGGCCTGGAGTGCGCCGCTCTCCTCGATGAAGGGCGCCACCACGTACGCCCGCGCCCCCTGCTCCAGAGCCTGGCGCAGCCGCCCATAGACCGCCCGCCGCTCACGGGCCGGCACCACCTCGGTGCGCACGGGCGAGCGCCCCGGGGGCAGCTCGTCGAGCACCGAGACGTCGAGGTCGCCGTAGGCCGTCAGGGCCAGCGACCGGGGGATGGGCGTCGCCGTCATCACCAGCAGGTCCGGCCGGTCCCCCTTGCCGCGCAGCCGGCCGCGTTGGGCCACCCCGAAGCGGTGCTGCTCGTCGATCACCGCCAGCCCGAGCCGCTGGAACTCGACGTCTTCCTGAAAGAGGGCGTGGGTGCCCACGGCCAGCCGCGCCTGGCCCGAGGCGAGCTCGGCCCGCGGACGGCCCGCGCCGGCGGCGCCGCCGGTCAGCAGCACCACCCGGTAGCGGCTCCCCAGCAGCCGTTCGAGGCTGGCGTGATGCTGCTCGGCGAGCAGCTCAGTGGGGGCCATGAAGGCGCCCTGGTCGCCGTTCTCGAGCGCCGCCGCCAGGGCCAGGGCGGCCACGATGGTCTTGCCGCTCCCCACGTCCCCCTGGAGCAGGCGGAGCATGGGGTGGGGGCTCGCGAGGTCGTCCAGGATCTCGCCGAGCGCCCGCTCCTGGGCGCCGGTCAGCGGGAACGGCGGGATCTTCGCCAGCTTCCGCCGCAGCGCGGGACCGATGCGGTGGACCCGGGCCTTGGGCTCCCCCTTCTCGCGCTCCCGCAGCAGGGCCAGGACGAGCTGGAGCTCCAGGAGCTCGCCGTAGACGAGCCGCTGGTGCCACGGCGTACGCCGCTCGTTCAGGGCATCCAGGTCCATCGGATGATGCAGGGCCTGGAGGGAGTCCCCGAGGAGAGGCAAGCCATACCGGCCCAGGAGCTCCGGCGGCAGCGTCTCCGGAACCCGGGGCAGATCCACCTGCGGGAGGACGCCGTCGAAGATCTTCCGCAGGGCCGCCGACCCGACTCCTCCCACCGCCCGGTAGACCGGCGCGATCCCTCCGCCGGCGGTCGCCGCCAGCCGTTCGCAGGAGGGGTTCAGCAGCTCCAGACCGCTCTTGCCCTCGCGCACGGCGCCGTGGAGGACGTACTCCTCCCCAGTCACCTGGCTCACGAGGTAGGGACGGTTGAACCAGACCACGGGCAGCTTGCCGGTGCCATCCTCCAGCACGCCGCGGACCAGGCTCATGCCGCGGCGGCGGGTGTAGATGCGGCGCAGCCCCGACAGGCGGCCCCGGAAGGTGAACGAGGCGCCGGCGGACGCCGCCGCCACCGGACAGGCCTGGCGCCGGTCCTCGTAGCGATCGGGGATGTGGAAGAGCAGGTCGCGGACCGTCGAGAGGCCGGCCTCGGCGAGGGCGGCCGCGCGCGCGGGCCCAATACCGCGGACAGTGCCGCGGATCGTCCGGAGGGGAGCGTCGAGGTCCAGCGTCCTAGGAAGCCTCGAAGCGGAGGATCACCACGCCGCAGCGCAGCTCGTCGCCCGTGCGGATCTCGGCGGGGACGCCGGTATCCAGTCGCTTGCCGTTCAGGAACGTGCTGTTCATCGTGCCGATCTCCTCGCCGAAGAAATACTTGCTGCCGCGGCGGAAGACCTTGGCGTGGCGGCGGCTGACCGAGCGCTGGTTGTCCACCGGGGTGAGGTCGATGTCGGGATAGATCCCGGTCACCGGGTCCTTGCGGCCGATGGTGGTCTCGGAGCCGTTCGACAGGTGGAACTCCATGCCGGAGGGGGTGTGCACCAGCCGCTCCGGCCCATCGGACACCACCTGGACGTCCGGGCGGGGCAGCTCGCGCGAGGTGATCTTGGTGCCCAGGACCGACCTCAGCATCTCGTCCGTCTCCCGCAGCCGCCGGGAGAGCTTGCGCATCATGCGGACGGCTATCTCGGGGTTGCCCCGCAGGAGCTGATCGAAGGTGGAGCCGTTGATCTGGAGCAGGCGGACATCCGTGGCGGCCCGGGCGGAAGCGGCCCGCGGCAGATCCTCCAGCACCGACATCTCGCCGAAGAAGTCCCCCTTCTCCAGCACGGCGAGCACCTGCTCCTCGTCGCCGACCTGGTTGATGATCTCCACCTTGCCCTCGTTGATGATGTACATCTCCGTCCCCAGATCACCCTCGCGGAAGATGTAATCCCCCGTCCTGAGCTCGAGGGCGTACCCCTTCCTGCTGCTGCTCGCGATGGTGGCTTCGCCGCCGCCGCTGGTGGTCTTGAATACCGGGTTGGCCATAGTCGACCCTTGTCCTTCAGTCACCGAGTACGAGCCGGCGACTGCCGTGCTCCAGCCGCGCGGGCAACCCCAGCGGGAGCGTCCAGTTGGGAGCGGAGTGCCCGCTCGACAGGCCCCACGCCAGAGGCCAGGAGAAACCCGCGACGCTCCCGCCGACCACCGCCGGCCAGTCCGGGGACTCTGCCCTTGAACCCTGGCCGTTTGCCCCCTGTCCAGCACCGACCTGGCCGACGATCATGCCCGCGATGTCGACGAGATTACCCGACAGCCCCAGGTGGGTCAACATGCGGTCCACCTTGTACGGCGGCTCGTTGACGTCCTCCCAGAAGACCAGCGCGCCTGCGAGGTCCGGGGCGAACGGCGTGCCCAACGTGGCCGTCAGCAGGCTCAGGCAGCCGCCCAGCAGGACGCCGCTCACATCCCTTGAAGGCTCCCGTACCCAGCTCGTGAACGGCTGCGCGGCCGGATAGCGGCCGGCCAGGGCGGCGAGCAGGGACTCCTCTTCTCCGGCATCGAGCCCGCGGGCCAGGTCGCCGGCCACCAGGGGGCCGTGAAACGAGACCAGGCCCAGGCGGCGGACCATCTCCAGGAGGAACGGGGTGAGGTCCGAGTAGCCGACGTAGGCGCGGGGATGGCGGCGCAGCAGGTCCCAGTCGAGCGCGGGCAGCAGCCGCATCAGGCCGTAGCCGCCGCGGGTGAAGAAGATGGCGGCGAGGCCGGGATCGGCCGCCAGTTGGTGGAAGCCGGCCAGGCGCTCGGCGTCGCCGCCCGCGAACAGGCCGTCGCGGGAGAGCGCGTTCGAGGCGAGGACCGGCTCGAAGCCGAGCCGGCGGAGCTCCGCGAGCCCCGCTTCCAGCTTCGCCGGATCGACGGGGCCGGACAGGGCGGCGACGCCCACCCGGTCGCCGGGGCCGGCGGGAGGGGGCAGTTGTGCCGGGGAAATCATTGGACGGGGGAAATCAAAGGCCGGAGAGCTCCGTAAGCCGAGTTCTGTATCCCGGCGCCGAAGCGCCGGTAAGCAGTCATTCCTCTGGGACCGGCGTTGCCGCCGGCCTCCAGCAACCTACCCGGAAGCGGCCCCGCGCCCGGCGAACCGGACGTGGAGGCGGGACGGGCAGCCCGCGTACCGCTCCCCTATTTGGTCTTGCTCCGCATGGGGTTTGCCGTGCCTCCGACCGTCACCGGCGGAGCGGTGCGCTCTTACCGCACCGTTTCACCCTTACCGG
>Ga0126305_10000221_pt1 | contig 25532 bp, 23 predicted proteins | sample Plot26_FD_92536 | JGI IMG/M metagenome (GOLD analysis project Ga0126305, IMG submission 92536) | Serpentine soil microbial communities from UC McLaughlin Reserve, CA, USA - Plot26 | ecosystem: Environmental > Terrestrial > Soil > Grasslands | place: USA: UC McLaughlin Reserve, Lake County... | reverse complement strand
GGCGACGGTGTGGTCGTAGACATCGAGGTGGTGGTTCGGGCCCTGCTCGACCCCGCGCAGGGTCTCTACCTCGGGGAGGACGACGGCGGTGACGCCGAGCTCGCCCAGCAGCTGCAGGCCGCGCAGCGGGTCCGGGCCACCCATCAGCTGGCGCAGCTCGGCCAGCTGCCTCTCCCCCGCCGGCTCGGCCGCCCGGCCGGCAACGGCGCGTGCGAGCTCAACCGTGGTGGGGTCGATCTGGAGTTCGAGCTGGGCTGCCAGCCTCGCCGCCCGCAGCAGGCGCAGCGGGTCGCCATCGAAGCTGCTCTCCCGCACCGCGCGCAGGACCTTCGCATCGAGATCGGCCAAGCCCGAGCAGGGGTCGATCGCATCGCCCTCCCCCAGCGGCACGGCGACCGCGCCGATCGTGAAGTCGCGTTCGGAGAGGTCGGCTTCGATGCCGTCGCCGCGAATCGCCGTCAGGTCGACCTGCCAGCCGTGGCTGCGGGAAACCACCCGCCAGGTTCGAAACTCGGCCGAGAGCTCGAATGCGTGATCCCCCAGCTCTGCGGCGATCGCGCGGGCAACCAAGCGCGGATCGCCCTCCACCGCGAGGTCGAGATCCTTCACGCCTTCGCCGAGGGCGGCATCGCGCACCGCACCGCCGACGATCCATACGCCGGCCGGCTCCCCAATCGCCCGCTTCACCGCTTCCACGAAGGGCGTGCGGCGGAGGCGGTTGATGTGGTTGCGGTGGTGCTCTTCCATCGACTCGGTGGCTAGAGCGGGCGGCGCGGCACCCGTGGCGAGATCGCGCAGGTCACCTCGTAGTTGATCGTCTCCAGCCGCGCGGCCACCTCCTCCGCGAGGATCGTCTCCTCGCCCTGGCTGCCGATCAGCACCGCCTCATCACCGGGCTCCACCTCGGTCTCGGGGCCGAGGTCGACGGTGATGTTGTCCATCGAGACGGTGCCGACGAGCGGGTGTCGCCTGCCGCGGACGAGGACCTCGGCGTTGTTGCTGAGGGCGCGGCGCACGCCATCGCCGTAGCCGAGCGGGATGACGCCGACCCAGGTCTCGACCTCCGCCTTCCACTTGCGGCCGTAGCCGGCGCTGGCGCCGGCGGGGAAGCGCTTGACGTCGGCGACGTGGGAGCGCAGCGACAGCGCCGGGCGCAGCCCCTGCTCGGCGGGGTCGCGCTGGAAGGGGTCGAGGCCGTAGATGGCGATGCCGCAGCGGGCCATGTCGTAATGAGAGCGCTTGTCCCGCAGCACGGCCGCGCTGTTCGCGGCATGGACGATGGCGTCTGGATGCTCTGCCTTGACCGCCGCGGCAACCTCGTCGAAGCGATCGAGCTGCTCGTCGAAGTAGGAGGAGTCGAGTTCGTCGGCGGTGGCGAGATGGGTCCATACCCCCGCCAGCTCGACGTCGGGGTCCGCGGCACACGCCCGCACCAGGTCGAGCACCTCCCGTGGGTCGCGGTTCCCAAGCCTCCCCATGCCGCTGTCGTACTTGACGTGGAGGCGGGCCGGGTGCCCGTGGGCACGGGCGCGGTCGGCGATCAGGCGCCGGAAGTCCTCGCGCCAGACGGCGACCTCAGAGCCGGCGGAGATGACAGCGTCCACCTCCTCGGCCGTCAGCGCCCCCATCGTCAGCAGCGGCACCTGCTGGAGCCGACGGCCGATCTGCTCGGCCTCTCCCGCGGTGGCAACCGCGAGCCGGGTCGCGCCCCCGGCTAGGGCCGCTTCCGCGCAGCCGTCGGCGCCGTGGCCGTAGCCGTCGGCCTTGACGACGGCACACAGCTCGGCCCCGTCGCTTAGCTCGGCAGCGAGCCTCGCGCAGTTGGCGCGGACGGCGTCGAACTCGATCCGGGCGACTGCCCGCTCCATGGCTAGTCGGGGTCGGCGACCAGAGCGGCGAGCGCGTCTGCCCTGGTGACCATGCCCGCCAAGAACCCGTCGCCGTCGATCACCGGCAGGTGGTTGTGGTGCTCGTCGGCGATTTTCTTCGCCACCCGGTCGACCGACTCGTAGTCGTGGGCGACGATCGGATCGGCGGTCATCAGCTCCGAGACCTTGGTCGCGAACGCTTTCTCGAGCCGCTCCTCGAACCCCTTCATCGAGCCGACGAAGACGATTCCGCCCATGATGTTGAGGTAGTGCGGCAGGTGGAGGTCGGACTCCTCCTCGCTGAGGATCAGGTCGGACTCGCTGACGATTCCGACCACCTTGTTGCCGCTGTCGACGACCGGGATCGCGCCGAGATCGCTCTTTGCGAGCAGGTCGATCGCGGCGCGGGCGTCGTCTTCGGGGGTGACCGTGGGGACGTCGCGATCCATGATCTCTCCGGCGGTCTTCATGGCGGCGAGGTTATTCGACCGGCCCGTCGGCACGTATCCCGGCGGCGATCGAGTCGATCACGTCGGTGGCGATCACCGACTCCGCGGCGCCGACCCGTGCGGCGGCGTCGAGGCCGGCCCGCGCGTGCCCGACGACGGCGGCGCAAGCTGCCACGAAAGGGTCGTCGAAGCGGCTGAGGAAGGCGGCGGTCATGCCCGAGAGGACATCGCCGCTGCCGGCGGTGGCGAGGGCTGGGGCGGAGATTGCGTTGACTGCGGTGCGGGAGCCGTCGGTGACGATCGTGTCCTCCCCCTTGAGGACCACGATTGCCTCCGCAGCTTTGGCCGCCTCCCGGGCGGTGGCGAGGCGGTGTGCGTTCACCATTTCGGAGCCGCATTCGAGCAACCGCCCGAGCTCCCCCGCGTGCGGGGTGAGGACCGTCGGCGCATCCCGGCCGGCCAGATCCGTGAGCCGACCGGCGAAAGCATTGAGACCGTCGGCGTCGAGCACGAGCGGGGCCTCGATCTTCGGCACCACCTCGCGCGCGAGCTGGAAGGAGCCGGGGTCCTTCCCCAGCCCGGGACCGAAGATGCCCGCCGCGGCGCGCTCGAAAGTACGCAGAACGGCCTTTTCCGACGCGGGCACCAGGCAGCCGTCGCCCCCGGGACAGGCGACCGACATCACCTCCGGCTGGGCAAGCTCGAAGACGAGGTTGAGGTCGGCGGGGATGGCCACAGTTGCGTAGCCCGCTCCCGCTCTGATCGCCGCCGACGAAGCCATCCGAACGGCACCCGTCAAACCCCGCGAACCGCCGGCGACTGCCACCTGGCCTGAGGTGAACTTGGTCGAGTGAGGCCCGCGGCGCGGCGCCAGAGCAAGCACGGCAGGGTCGATCTCCCCCGCGACCGCCTCGCCGGGCGCCCCCTCAGGAACCCCGATCGGAACCACCCGCAACTCCCCGGTGTGCCACTTCCCAGGCGCCACTCGCTGCCCCACCTTGGCCGCATGAAAGCTGACGTTGACGTCGGCACGAACCGCCTCGCCCTCGACCTCACCGGTCGAGGCGTCCACGCCAGAAGCGATGTCGCAAGCAACCACCGGCGCCCCACACCCGTTGATCGCTCCAATCGCCGCAGCCGCTGGCTCCCGCGGCACGCCCTCGAACCCCGTCCCGAAGATCGCATCGACTACGGCGCCAGAGCCAGCGAGGCGGCCAGCTACCCCGCCCTCGACCAACTCCCCTCCGACGCGCTCGTAGTTGACCGCCGCATCCCCCCGCAGCTCCTCACCCGGCCAAAGCAGCAGCAGATCAACCGCAAACCCCATCTCCCGCAACAACCGCCCCGCAACGAACCCATCCCCCCCGTTGTTCCCCTTCCCACAAACCACCCGCACTGGCCCCACCGGCGCCAATCCGGCCACAGCCTCAGCCACCGCCCTGCCGGCAGCCTCCATCAACTCCAGCGAAGGAACCCCCCGCTCCTCATTCGCCCACCGATCAACGGCGCGCATCCCCTCGGCGTCGTAAAGCGGTTTCAGCCAAAACTCCATCGGCTCACCCTAGGGGAGCATTCTGATGATTCATTGATATTTGGTAAATATCTTTTTGCTTTTGGTGATGATACTTTGCAAATGTCATGATTTTTGAAACCCCAGATCTGCAAGAAGACGAAAAAGAGGTCCTTGAACTCCTCGGCGAGCAACGCGAGCAGCTCCGGGACCGGATGGCCGAGCCCCGACGCTGGTCGGGAACGCTCCGCCGGATGGCCTTTGCACGAGCGGTTCAGGGCTCCAACAGCATCGAGGGCTACAACGCCTCGCTCGACGATGTCGTCGCTGCAGTGGAAGACGAACCCACCCTCGCGGCAGAGGAGGAGACGCAGCAGGCATTGGCTGGTTACCGGGATGCGATGACCTATGTGCTTCAAATCGCCGGCGATCAAAGCCTCGACGTGGACGAGGGCCTTCTCAAGAGCCTCCACTTCATGATGATCAAGCACGACCTGAAGAAAAACCCTGGGCGCTGGCGACCCGGCCCGATCTTCGTGCATAGGGAAGCGACTGACGAGATCGTCTACGAAGGACCCCAAAGCGAGGAAATCCCCAACCTCATTTCAGAGATGTTGCGGGCGATGGTCGGCAGGGATGACCCTGTGGTGGTCAAGGCTGCGATGGCTCACCTGAACTTGACGATGATCCACCCTTTCAGCGATGGAAACGGGCGGATGGCCCGCTGCCTCCAGACGCTCGTGCTGGCTCGCGAGCGTGTGATCGCCCCTGTCTTCTCCAGCATTGAGGAGTTCCTGGGACGGAACACCGAGGCCTACTACCAGGTGCTCGAAGACGTAGGCGCCGGCAAATGGAATCCAGAACGTAACCCCCGTCCCTGGCTACGGTTCTGCCTTCGTGCCCACTACTTGCAGGCAATCACGACGATGCGCCGCCGAGAAGAGATCGAGGGGCTGTGGAACAGTTGCGTCTTGCTGGCGGACCAAAACCAGCTGCCGGAAAGGGTCGCGGCCGGCCTGATGGACGCTTCACTCGGCGTCCGCATCCGCCGCAAGATCTATCGCTCCTCTGCCGAGGCGGCAACCGGAGAAGACCTCAGCGACCTGACCGCCTCGCGCGACCTCAAGGCGATGGTGGACTCGGGGCTGCTCGAGGCGGTGGGCGAGCGACGCGCGCGCTACTACCTGGCAGGTAATCCGCTCCGGGAGCTACGCGAAGACATCAGATCTAGTCGTGCACCTCAATCAGTCGATGATCCATTCACGATCGTCCGCGAAAGGCGACAGCTGAAGCTGACCTGACCTACTTGACTCCGACGATCAGCTTGGCCGTAGCCAGCTCATCCGACGCTTCGGACCCGAGCGCCAGGTAATCGATCTTCCGCAGGTACTGCTCTGCTTCTTCGAACCCTTCGTCACCTGGCATCAGGTTCTTCGCGAGCCTCAACGCTGAGCCGCCGTCGACGAACATCGCCGGCGGGGTGTTGCCCAACGCCTCGAGCGCTTCCTTGTAAGGAGCCGCGTCGGCGAGGGTCTTGCCCGCTTCCTGGAAGCTCGCCAGAGTCGGAGCGAGGCCGTAGCCGATCGCGATCCGAGCGCCTTTGGCAACGACCACCACCGGCTGGCGACCGAGTTCAGGGCTGCGGATTGAGAAGCCGCTGGCGCCCTCGTTGATCTTGGTGATGCCGGGGGTGCCGGTCGAGCGCAGGAAGAGGCCGATGTTGTCGACCGTGTTCTTTGCCTGGGTCTCGTCGTCGGTGGTCATGATCACGGCGCCGCCGAGGGTCTTTTCGCTGTTGCCGGTGACGTAGGCGCCGACGTCGCCGATCGAGGAGGCGATTGATTCGAGGTCGATGCCGGCTTGCTTCAGCGTCTTCTTCAACTGATTCGGCGGGATCTCGCCCGGGATGCCTTCCTTGTCGATCTGGTCGATGCCTTCGTTGAAGCGCTTGCCGAATTCGGCGGAGGCGAAGGCTGCGACCGAGGTGGCGGGGAGCGACCCGAGCAGCTCGGAAGCGTCGCCCGAGGGGGGGTTGTCGCCGCTGAGGTCGGTGCTGAGGTCGATCTCGATCTGATCGGAGCCCGGGACGAGGCTGGCAACGGCGGTCGCTTCGTCTGGCTCAATCCCGACCGCGTCGAGGAAGGTTTCGGTTTCGGTGTCGATCTCGCCGCCGGTTTCTTCGATCAGGCCGCCGATGTCGGCGAAGACGTCGGCGGCGCTGTCCTCCGGCGCCCGCGAGATGGCGGCGCTGAAGTCCTCGTCGGCGGCGAGATTCTCGCCATCGGAGGCGTCAACCATCGCTTTGAAGGTCGCTTCGTCTTCGGCGAAAGCGACGAGGCCGTCGAAGACGCCGATCGTCGTTTCGTCCTCCTGGACCTTGAAGTCGACGCCCTCGTAGGAGCCGTCCTCGGCGGATTCGTCCTTGTCGGCCTCGATCTTCTCGTTGACGAACTCACGGGCGGCGTCTTCGTCTGAGGTCTGGATCGCGGCGCCGTAGCTTTCGAAGTCTTCTTCTTCGTAGTCCTGGAGGAAGATGCCGCCTTCCTCCCCAAGCCAAGGCTCGACTTCCTTTTCATAGTCGAACTCTTCGCCTCCGTCGGCAGCCTCGTTTTCGAGTTCGGCGACGATCAGTTCGCCGAGGTCGTCGACGCCGGCGATCTTCTGCGCCAGCGCCTCGATGTTCTGCTTCGTTTCGCCTTCGGGCCGGACGGTGAAGCCGATGAAGACCGGCGCTTTCGCCGGGGCCACGCTCGCCGGGTCGGTTTCGTCGCTGCCAGAGTCGTCTGAGCCGCCGCAGCCGGCGACGAGGAGGGCGGCAAGAGCCACGAGGAGAACTGGAAGGACGAGACGAAGCTTCACGGAGGCGGGCATCCTAGCGACCGTTTTGGACGAGTTCATTCGACCAGCCCCCGGCCGGACGAATAGTCACTCGACGGTGACGGTCTTGGCCAGATTTCGTGGCTGGTCGATATTGAGGCCCCGTTTGCGGGCGATCTCGTAAGCGAGCAGCTGCAGCGGCAGGATTGCCACGATCGGCTGCAGGATCCAGTCGGTGGCGGCGACCTCGATCGTCTCGTCGGCAACCTCGGCCACCCGCTTGTCGCCGGCGGTAGCGATCCCGATCGTCTGCGCCCCGCGGGCGCGCACCTCCTCGACGTTGGAGAGGACCTTCTCCAGGACCGGGCTTTCGGTGGCGATGCAGACCACCGGCGTCGACTCGTCGAGCAGGGCGATCGGCCCATGCTTCATCTCCCCGGCGGCATAGGCGTCGGTGGGGATGTAGCTGATCTCCTTCAGCTTCAGCGCCCCCTCGAGGCAGACGGGGAGGCCGATGTGGCGGCCCAGGTAGAGGAAGAACTCCTGTTGGCTGTGGCGGTCAGCGATCTCCCGAGCGGGCTCCTCCGCCACCGCAAGCGTCTCCTCCATCTTCGAGGGCAGGGCCTTCATCTCCGCCACCAGCTCGGTCAGCCGCTCGGCCGGCAGCGTCCCGCGCAGCTCGGCCAGGCGCAGCCCCAGCAGGTACATCGCCGCCACCTGGGCGACGAAAGTCTTGGTCGCGGCGACGCTGATCTCCATCCCGGCGCGGATGTAGAGGACGGCGTCGGCGTCGCGGGTCGCCTGGCTGCCCATGATGTTGGTCACTGCGAGCACGGTCGCGCCCGCCTCGCGGGCAAGGCGCATCGCAGCGAGGGTGTCTGCCGTCTCCCCCGACTGCGTCATCCCGATCACCAGGTCCCCCGGCCCGACCACCGGGTTGCGATAGCGGTACTCGGAGGCGACGTCCATCTCGACCGGCACCCGCGCCCACTCCTCGATCGCGTAGCGGCCGACCAGGCCGGCGTGGTAGGAGGTGCCGCAGGCGACGATCACGATCCGGCGCACACCGCGCAGGAAATCGTCGGAGAGGTCGATATCGGAGAGGTCGACCCCGTCGGCCTCCGGGAGCCGATCGGTGATCGTCTCCGCCACCGCGTCGGCCTGTTCGTAGATCTCCTTCAGCATGAAGGTCTCGTAGCCGCCCTTCTCGGCGGCGTCGGCGTCCCAGGTCACCTCTTCGGTCCCCCGCTCCACCGGGTTGCCTTCGGCGTCGGTCACCCGCACCGCGCCGGCTTCGATTTCGACGATCTCGCCGTTTTCGATCGGCATCGCCGTGCGGGTGTCGGCGAGGAAGGCGGGGATCGCGGAGGCGAGAAAGGCCTCGCCGTCGCCAACGCCGGCGACCAGCGGGCACTCCTTGCGGGCGCCGATCAGGCGCTTGGGCTCGTCGGCGTGCATGGCGACGAAGGCGTAATGGCCGCGCAGCTCGGCGTAGGCGGCGCGGACGGCGGCGGCGAGGTCGCCGTCGTAGTGCCGCGCGATCAGGTGGGCGACGACCTCGGCATCGGTCTCGGAGGTGAAGGCCTCGCCTTCGTCCTGGAGGCGGCGGCGCAGCTCCGAGTGGTTCTCGACGATCCCATTGAGGACGATGTGGACACGCCCCGAGCTGTCGTCGTGCGGATGGGCGTTTGCCTCGGTGACCCTGCCGTGGGTGGCCCAGCGGGTGTGTGCGATCCCGGTCTCCGACGGTGGCAGCGCCCCGGCCCCGTTGTTGGCGCGGGCCTCGACCGCCGCCCGCAGGTTGGCCAGATTGCCGACCGCATGGACGCTCTCGACCTCCCCGTCGGCGAGCACGGAGAGGCCGGCGGAGTCGTAGCCCCGGTATTCGAGCTTTTCCAGCCCCGAGAGCAAGAGCTCCTCGCAGGGGCGGGCGCCCACATATCCGACGATGCCGCACATGAAGGCGAGTAAGGGTAGAGGGCGGCGCTCGCCGGAGCTCTAGGCGAGCTCGGCGCGGACGAGATCCGCCAGGCGTTCGGCCGTGCCCTCGGCCTCTTCGGCGGTGGGCGCCTCGACCATCACCCGGACCAGGGGCTCGGTCCCGGAGGGGCGCAGGAGGACGCGGCCGCGACTCTCGAGTCCCTTGCTCTCCCGCTCCACCGCCTCCCAAACTGCGGTCGCCCCGGCGATCGCCTCGCGCTCGGCGACCTCGACGTTGATCAGGACCTGGGGCAGCTTCTCCATCGGGACGGCGTCCTCGAGGCGGGCCCCGCCGAGCTCCCGCATCGTCATCAGCGCTGCCGCGATCCCGTCGCCGGTGGCGACGAAGTCGGAGGCGATGATGTGGCCGGACTGCTCGCCGCCCAGCGGCCAGCCGCGCCGGTTCATCTCGTCGATCACGTAGCGGTCGCCGACCTGGGTGACCGCGACCTCGATTCCCGCCTGCTCCATCGCCTGGTGGAAGCCGAAGTTGCTCATCACGGTGACGACGACGCCACCGTCGAGCTCGCCCCGCGCCGCCATCCCGCGGGCGGCGAGGGCGATCAGCTCATCACCGTCGTGGACGCGGCCGGAGCCGTCGACGGCCAAGACGCGGTCGCCGTCCCCGTCGAAGGCGAAGCCGATCTCCGCCTCGGAGGCGGCGACCCGCTCGGCCAGCGCCTCCATATGGGTGGAGCCGCAGCCGGCGTTGATGTTGCGACCGTCGGGCTCGACCCCGATCGCCTCCACCTCGGCGCCGAGACGCTCGAAGATCGCCGGCGCGGCGCGGTAGGTGGCGCCGTTGGCGCAGTCGAGGACGACCTTGCGGCCGGAGAGGTCGAGCGGGAAGGCGGCCTCCAGCTCCCGCAGGTAGTCGTCGAGGCCACCGTTTAACTCGCGCACGTGTCCGGCCTGCTCGGCGGGGGGGGCCTCCTCGATCAGGGCCTCGATCCGGGCCTCGGCCTCATCGCCGAGCTTGACGCCGCGGCCGTCGAAGAACTTGATCCCGTTGTCGTGGAAGGGGTTGTGGGAGGCAGAGACGACGGCGGCGAGGTCGAGGCCGAGGCGGCGGACGAGGATCGCGGCGGCAGGCGTCGGCAGGACGCCGCCGAGCAGCGCATCTCCACCCGCCGCGGCGATTCCGGCAGCCAGCGCCGACTCCAGCATCGGGCCCGACTCGCGGGGGTCGCGGACGATCAGCACCTGCGGTCGCTGCGCCTCCACCGAAGCGGTGGTCGCCCGGCCCAGTGAGGTCGCCAGCTCGGCGGTTAAAAAGGCGCCGGCCTCTCCCCGGACCCCATCGGTTCCGAAGAGCTTGCGCGCGGTCGTCAAGCCGCCCTCGTCAGCGCTTGCTGAACTGAGGCCGCTTGCGAGCCTTCTTCAGCCCCGCCTTGCGGCGCTCCTTGACGCGCGCGTCGCGGGTGAGGAAGCCGCGGCGCTTGAGGTCGCCGCGAAGCTCGGAGTCGATCTCGGTCAGCGCCCGGGCGATGCCGTGGCGAACGGCGCCGGCCTGGCCGCTGATGCCGCCGCCATGGACGCGGACGCGGACGTCGACGTTGCCCTCGTAGCCAGAGACCGCGAGCGGCTGCTTGGCCATCGTCTGGTGCAGGGGCCGCGGGAAGAACTCCTCGATGCTGCGCTTGTTGATCTCGATCTTGCCGGTGCCCGGCAGCAGGGTGACGCGGGCGATCGCGCTCTTGCGCTTGCCGGTGGCGAGGAAGCGAGCGCCTTTCTCCATTTTCGCCGGGGCGCGGCTGGCGGCGGTGTCGTCCTCCTCAGTCGCAGCCAGGGCAGCTTCGCGCCGCGCTTTCTCTTCTTCCTCGGCTTCCAGCCGCGCTTTCTCCTCGGCGCTCAGCTCAGGTTTATCGGGCTCGACGAGGATCGGCTCCAGGTCGGCGCCGGGGATGACGTCTTTCTTTTTCTCCTCGGCCTTGGGCTTCTCGGCCTTCGGCTCCTCGGCGGCCTCCTCGGCCTCGGGCTCCTCAGCGGCCTCCTCGGCAGCCTCGGGCTCTGGCGGGGCCTCCTCCGTCTGCTCGGCGACGACGGGCTCCTGGTCGGCCTCGGGGGCGGTGACCTCCTCGGCGACGGGCTCCTCAGCAACCTCCTCAGACGGCTCTCCCTCAGCGGCATCTGCCGTGGGTGGCGACGATGGCGAATTCTCCGGCTCTGCCGGGGAATCGCTATCGGAGACAGGACCCGCGGCCCCAGCGTCTTGGCCCTGATCCTCAGTCGTCTCGTCTTTTTTCTGCTCGTCGTCCATCAAGTTCAGTCGGTCTCCATCGTTTTCGGCTGCTGCGCCGCGTGTGGGTGGTCCGGCCCGGCGTACACCTTCAGCTTCGTCAGCTGCTGGCGGGCGAGGCGGTTGCGCGGCAGCATCCCCTTCACGGCCTTGCGAATTACTTCCTCGGGCTTGCGCTCGAGCATCTCGCCGAGCGTCCGGGACTTGATCCCGCCGGGGTAGCCGCTGTGGCGGTAGTAGGTCTTCTGCGCCAGCTTGTCGCCGGTGACCCGGATTTTCTCCGCGTTGATGACGACGACGAAGTCGCCGGTATCGATGTGCGGGGTGTACTCCGGCTTGCGCTTGCCGCGCAGGGTGTCGGCGATCTGCGTCGCCAGCCGGCCCAGGGTCTTACCCTCGGCATCGACGACGTACCAGTTGCGCTGGCGGTTGGCGGGAGTGGCTACAAAGGTCTTCATCGCGCAAAAACCGCGCGGCTCTTCCCACGCGGCCGGGGGATGATAGCCGCATCGCGACCCGCAGGGGTCTCCGGACGGTTGCCTATACTGCCGCCCGAGCAATAGCCGAATCCCGTGCAGGCCACTGTGCGGGAGCGGAGGAACCGAAGAGGCCTTGCAGGTCTCAGGGGCGAATCGGACGAAACCAGTCCGTAGCGCAGCTCTTTCAGCGCGAGCCCGTCAGCTAACTCCGCAGGCGATGGAAAGAGAGGGCTTAGCGGTTTGGACAAAGGGTTCGTCCGGTCATGCGTGGCCGGCCAGATATGCGTAGCGGCCTTGGTCGCGGTGCTCGCCTGCTTCAGCGGTGCCGCCGCGGCGACCACCGGCGGTGCCGGCACCCCAGGCGCGGCGCCGACCGCCAAGGGCAGCCCCGACGGTGCCCCCGCCGCCTCTCCGAGCGCGGGCACGATCTCCCTCGTCGCCGGCGCCACGAGCCCGCGCAAATCCTTCTACTTCGGCTACCGCTACCCCCGCCTCAGCTACACGATCGCCAGTAGCCAGGCCGAAAACGACCTTCAGATCGACGTCGTCAACTCGGCCGGCGAAGTCGTCAAGTCCTTCTACCGGGAAAACGTCGCTCCCGATGTCGAGAGCAAGGTCCGTTGGGATGGGACGACGAGCGAAGGGCGCCCCGCCCGCAACGGCCGCTACAGCTTCCGGATCAGCCCCCAGTCCCCGGCGGCGACCGCCCCGGCCGCGCGCAAGGCATCTAGCTCGACCACCCTCAGCCTCGCCTTCGCCTTCTACGGCTATGCCTTTCCGATCCTCGGCGACCACGAATACGGGATGACTGCCGGTCGCTTCGGCGCCGGTCGCAGCGGGCACACGCACCAGGGTCAGGACGTGATGGCCGCCTGCGGCACTCCCCTCGTCGCCGCTCGCGGCGGCACGGTCCAGTACTCGGGCTACCAGGGCGCCGCGGGCAACTACGTCGTCATCGACGGCCGCGGCACCGGCAACGACTTCATGTACGCGCACCTGGCGGAACCCTCGCCGCTCGCCACGGGCGACACGGTCCGCACCGGGCAGCCGATCGGGGTGGTCGGCGAAACCGGCGACGCCAGCGGCTGCCACCTCCACTTCGAGATGTGGGGGGTACCAGGCTGGTACGAGGGAGGGTCGCCGTTCGACCCCCTCGGCTACCTGGAGAAGTGGGACGCCTACTCCTGAGGCCGACCACAACCCAGGAAACACCACTTTAGAAGAATCTCGTGTTCTAGATTGATCTAGCTGAATGGTCTATACGTATCTGTTGTAACTGCGAACGCAGCAGTACTGACCATCTCACCAAGGAGCGGATCATGAAGGAGCCAGTTCCCGATCTCATCGACCAACGCCTCGTCCGGTCGCTCGCCCACCCCCTCCGAATTCGCATTCTCGAGCTCCTCACCGATCACGTGGCAAGCCCGAATGCAATTGCGAACGAACTGAAAGCCGCCCTCGGCGACGTCGCCTACCACACGCGAGCGCTCGATCGCTACGGCGCCCTCGAGCTGATCGAAACGGCGCAGCGGCGCGGCGCGACCGAGCACTTCTACAAGGCGAAGCCGGGCGCATTCGTCGGTGGCCCGCCCTGGCGCAAAGTCCCACAATCGCTCCGCGGCGGCATCTCAGCCGCGACTCTGCAGACCTTCCTCGACAAGGCGGTCGCCGCTCTCAAGGCCGGCACCCTCGACGGCCGCGAGGACACCGTCTTCCGCTGGATGCCGCTCTTCCTCGACGAACGGGGCTGGAAAGAGGTCGTCGCGATCATGGAAGAGGCAACCAAGCTGATGCTCGCCGCCCACCTGCGCAGCCAAGATCGCCTCAGCGAGAACGGCGGCAAAGGGGCGATCTCGACCGTGGTCGGCCAAGCGGCGTTCGAGACGGCGCGGTCGGTGGAAGCGGCTTAGGGGGGCTTGTGGGGAGGGTCCGGTCACCCTCCGCGGGAATTAGTCGCGCCCCTAGCGGGACAGCTCCGCCAGATGCTGCCTGCCTATGGCAGGCAAAGACCAGATTGCATATCGCCGCTTCGCGCACATTCCCGCGGAGGGTGACCGGACCCTCTTCCAACACGCTTTTCAGGACAACCAGATCGCGAATCCGCGAAAACGGCTCTTGAGGGACCGTTTTCGCGGACTCGGTGGATTCACGAGTTACCGGAGCTCGCTCGATGGAGGGTGTCGGTGGGGGTCCCTGGGTACTTGGCACGGAGACCGAGAGTTGCGGCTTTAGGCGCCAGCTGTCCCCGACTCGACTCGGCGGAGGTGCTCCCAGGGACCCCCACCGCCACCCTCCCCTACGAAACGGCCGGCGCTACTCCCACTCGATCGTCGCTGGGGGCTTTGAGGAGATGTCGAGGGCTACTCGGTTTACGTCGCGGATCTCGTTGATTATGCGGTTGGAGACTCGCTCGAGGAGGTCGTAGGGGAGGCGTGCCCAGTCGGCGGTCATCGCATCGTCGGAGGTGACCGCGCGGATCACGATCGGGTAGGCGTAGGTGCGGCCGTCGCCCTGGACGCCGACCGAGCGGACCACAGGCAGGACGCAGAAGGACTGCCAGAGCTGGCGGTAGAGCTCCGCCGCGCGGATCTCCTCCTGGAGGATCGCGTCGGCGGCGCGGAGGATGTCCAGCCGCTCTTTGTTCACCTCGCCGCCGACGATCCGAATTCCAAGGCCGGGACCGGGGAACGGCTGGCGCCAGACCATCCGCTCGGGCAGCCCGAGCTCGGCGCCGACCGCCCTCACCTCGTCCTTGAAGAGCATGCGCAGCGGCTCGACCAGCTCGAACTCGAGGTCATCGGGGAGGCCGCCGACGTTGTGGTGGGACTTGATCGTCGCCGCGTGGTCGGAGCCACCGGACTCGATCACGTCGGAGTAAAGAGTTCCCTGGACGAGGTAGCTGACGTCCTCGAGCTTGGCCGCCTCCTCCTCGAAGACGCGGATGAACTCGGTGCCGATGATCTTTCGCTTCGTCTCCGGGTCTTCGACCCCGGCGAGCTTGGCGAGGAAGCGCTCTTCGGCGTCGACGTGGACGAGAGGAATGCCGAACTGGCTGAAGGCCTCGACCACCTGCTCGGCCTCGTTCATCCGCATCAACCCGTGGTCGACGAAGACGCAGGTGAGCTTGTCCCCCACGGCTTTGTGGACGAGCAGCGCCGCGACCGAGGAGTCGACGCCGCCGGAGAGGCCGCAGATCACCTTGCCGTCGCCGACCTGTGCCTGGATCTTCCCCACCTGCTCGGCGATTACCGACTGCGGCGACCACTGCTCGGTGCAGCCGGCGACATCGCGGAGGAAGCGGGTGAGGATCTCGGTCCCGTAGGGGGTGTGGACGACCTCGGGATGGAACTGAATCCCGTAGAGGCCGCGGTCGGGGAACTCGTAGGCGGCGACGGGGGAGCCGGGGCTGGAGGCGAGGGCGGTGAAGCCCTCAGGTGCCTCGAAGACCGCGTCGCGGTGGCTCATCCAGCAGCTCTGCTCCTCCGGCAGGCCCCCGAGCAGCCGGCCGCCGTCGTCGCGAAGGGCGAGGTCGGTGCGGCCGAACTCCCCCGTCTCCGCCGACTCGACCCTGCCGCCGAGTGCCAGCGCCATCGCCTGCATCCCGTAACAGATGCCCAGCGTGGGAATCTCGAGATCCAGCAGCTGGGTTGGGAACTTCGGCGCCCCCGGCTCATAGACCGAGGCGGGCCCGCCGGAGAGCACTAGCCCCTTCGGCTTGCGCTCCCGGATCTTCTCCAGGGAAGTATTTGCCGGCAATAGCTCGGCAAATACTCCACATTCTCGGATTCGACGGGCGATCAGCTGGGAATACTGCCCGCCGAAGTCGAGGACCAGTACCTCCTCAACCGCTCTTCCGGTGGGTGACGTCGTAGGGGGGACCCCCTGCTGCTCTGCAGCTGGGGGTGGGTCCCCTGCGGCGGCAGGACCCGCCGGTCGAGCGGTCCCGAGCCCCTCAGTCATCCGATACAGCGACTCCAGTCGACACAGCCGCCCGTCCGTTGGACCCCATCCCGACCGACTGCTCGTTCTGGAGCTTCTTGCCCTCGCTCATCAGCGCCGGCGCGACCATCACCTCGGCCCGCTGGAAGGAGCGGATGTCCTCGTAGCCGCAGGTTGCCATCGAGGTTTTCAGCGCTCCCATCAGGTTGAAGGTGCCGTCGTTCTCTTTGGCGGGGCCAAGGAGGATCTCCTCCATCGTCCCGTCCTGCTTGGTCGAGACGCGGGTGCCGCGCGGCAGCGAGGGATGGAAGGTCGCCATCCCCCAGTGGAAGCCGCGCCCCGGGGCCTCTTTGGCCCGGGCGAGCGGCGAGCCGATCATCACCGAGTCGGCGCCGCAGGCGATCGCCTTGGAGACGTCGCCGCCGGTCCGCATGCCGCCATCGGCGATCACGTTCACGTACTCACCGGTCTCCAGCATGTGCTGGGCGCGGGCGGCCGCGACGTCGGCGATCGCCGTCGCCTGCGGCACGCCGATCCCGAGCACGCCGCGGGTGGTGCAAGCGGCTCCCGGCCCAACGCCGACGAGGACGCCGACGGCGCCGGTCCGCATCAGGTGCAGCCCGGTCGAGTAGGAGGCGCAGCCGCCGACCACGGTCGGGACCGGCACCTCGGCGATGAACTCCTTCAGGTTCAGCGGCTCGACCGTGGTCGAGACGTGTTCGGCCGAGATCACCGTGCCCTGGATGACGAGGACGTCGAGGCCGGCCTCGACTGCCACCTCGTAGTACTCGCGCACTTTCTGCGGCGTCAGCGAGCCGCAGACGACCGCCCCGCGAGCCTTGATTTCCGCCACCCGCTTGGCGATCAGCTCGGCCTTGACGGGCTCGGTGTAGATCTCCTGCATCAGCCGCGTGGCCTCGTGCTTCGGAGCGGAGGCGATCGCCTCCAGCCTCTCCTCAGCGTTCTCGAAGCGGGACCAGATCCCCTCCAGGTTGAGCACCCCGAGCCCACCGAGCTCGTTGACCCGCACCGCGGTATCAGGAGAGACGACCCCGTCCATCGCCGAGGCGACAAGCGGAATCTCAAAGCGGTAGGGACCTAGGGTCCAGCTGACATCGATGTCGTCGGGATCGCGCGTCCGGCGGGAAGGAACGATCGCGATGTCGTCGAATCCGTAAGCGCGGCGGCCCTTCTTGCCGCGGCCGATTTCGATTTCCAAGTTAATCCTCCAAGGCGTGGCGTTGAACTAGCCAGCCTACACTTCGGCGGGGACCTCCAAATCGTGCACCGAGACCTCGCCGAGCCGGCGCTCGACTTGGTTGCGGTCAACGGTGCCGGCGCCGAAATGCTGGGTCGACTCAGCGCCGCAGGCGACCCCGTAGGCGAGGCAGTCCTCAGGAGAACGGCCCTCGTAGCGCGCGGCGACGTAGCCGGCGACGAAGGCGTCGCCCGAACCCACCGAGGAAACCGGCTCCAGAGGCTCGGTGTGGACCTCCAGCAGGCGCCGTGAGCTGCCCTCGCCGACGGCGGCAACGCAGCCGTCGGGCCGGGTGATCGCCGCCTCGGTCGCTCCCAGACGGACCAGCTCCAGCAGGCCCTGAGCGAGGTCGGAGCGGTCGGCGAACTCCTGCCCGACCAGCTCCTCGGCCTCGGTCTCGTTCGGGGTCACCATCGAAGCGCCAGCACGTACCCCCGCCAGCATCGCCTCCCCCTCGGCGTCGAGGACGACGGGGACGCCGCGACGGCTGAGGTCGTCGATGAGGCGCGCGTAGAGGTCGTCGCCGGCGCCGGGCGGGAGCGAGCCGGCGAGGACGCAGATCTTCGCCCCGCTCGCCAGGTAGCCGATCCGGTCGAAGAGGCGCTTCACCTCCTCGGCGCTGACGGCGGGCCCGCGCTCGTTGATCTCGGTCTGCTCGCCGGAGGTGGGGTCGATCACCGCGAGGTTGATCCGGGTCTCCGAGGCGATCCGGGTGAAGTCGGTCAGGACCGACTCCTCCTGCAGCTGTTCCAGCACCTGAGTGCCGGTCGGGCCGCCGACGAAGCCACCGGCGATCACAGGGCGGCCGAGCAGGCTGAGGGCACGAGCGACGTTGATCCCCTTGCCGCCGGCCACGGTGCGGCTCTCGACTGCGCGATGGCGTCGGCCGAGGCGAAAATTGGGGACCGCGACGGTGCGGTCGATGGCCGCGTTCAAGGTCACCGTGAGGATCACTTGGCCTTCACCCGATTTCTGCTCCTGGACTCGTTTCCGCGGGCAAGCCGGCGCAGCAGCACCAACCCGGTCATGAGTATCACGAAGATCGCGATCGCGATAGGGATCAAGTTGTCAGCGACGACGCTGCGGGCGCGGTCGAAGCCGCTCGCCTCGGCGACCTGGCGGCCGGCGCGAAGCGGCACGGTTCCGGCCCTGCGCCCTGCGACCAAGACGGTGGCGGCCCCGAGCCTGGCGCCGCGCCGGATCGGACCCTCGACCTCCTGCGGCGCCCGCACCCGGACCTCGACCCCCTGGCCGCGACGGACCCCGACCTGGAGCGAGCGGGAGGCGCGTAGCGGCAGGTGGCCGCCCGAGTAGCGGATTTGCGGTTCGGCGAGCTCCTGGCCGGCCCGCACCGGCAGCCGCCGGCGGTACTGGGAGAACCCCCATTCGAGCAGCGCCAGGTTGTCGCTGAAGCGGGTTTCTTCGGTCGGGGCGCCGATCGCCACCGAGACCAGGCTGACGCCGTTTTTCTGCCCGGAGCCGACGAGGACGTAGCCGGCGTCGAAGGTGTGGCCGGTCTTCACCCCGGTCGCCCAGGGGGCCAGGTAGAGGAGGTCATTGAGGGTCTCGATCCGGCGTGGCGGCCGCAGGCTGCGCAGCAGCGCCGTCTCCGAGTCGGCGATCTTCGCGAAGGCAGGCTGGCGCAGCAGGCGGCGCGTCAGGGTGGCGAGGTCGGCGGCGGACGAGTAGTTGCCGCGCTGGTCGAGCCCAATCGGGTTCGCGTAGTGCGTGTCCGCGAGGCCGAGGGCGGCGGCGTAGCGGTTCATCTGTCCCACGAACCGGGATCGGGAGCCGGCCGCGGCGACCGCGAGCGTGTGAGCGGCGTCGTTGCCGCTGACCAGGATCAGGCCGTAAAGGAGGTCGCGGACGCTCACCCTCTCCCCCGTCCGCAGCCCCAGCAGCGACTCGCCGTAGATCGGCGAGTAGGGAGCGGCGCGGACGGCTTTCTCCAGCGGCAGCTCTCGCATCGCCACGTAAGCGGTCATCAGCTTCGTGGTGCTGGCGATCGGAAGGTTCTCCCGGGCGGCGTGGGAGGCGAGGACGTCGCCGCTGCGGGCGTCGACGACGATCCAGGACTTCGCGTAGATGCCCTGCGGACCGGCCGCCGCCGCGGCCTGCGGGACGAGCCAGAGCGCCAGCGCCACGAGCAGCGCGGCGAGGGCGCCGTGGCGCCGTGGCCTCACTTGAGCTGCAGCGTCTGGCCGGCGATCAGAATCTGCGGATCCACTTCGGGGTTCAGCGCCAGGATCTCGGCGACCGGGACCCCCGTCTTGTGGGCGATCGCCGTCAAGGTGTCGCCCGATTCAACGGTGTAGGTCTTCGCCTTGCTCCGGTGCTTCTTCTGCTTGTGCGTCGGCTCGGAGCTGCGCTCCCCGTTCGAGGAGGAGTCGCTGTTCATCGCCGTCGCGACCACGCCGACGACGACGAGCACCGCCGCCACGAGGGCGAGGGCAGCGAAAAGGCGAGATGCGGCGTGGGAGCGTTTTTCCATGGGACCGAGTGGATGGATCGGGTTGGGGCGGGCTGATCGTAGTCGCGAACGGCGTCTTCAGGCGGTCGATATGTCCCAGACCGTCTGCCGCAGGCGCTCGGCGGCGGCGGCTGGGTCCGGGTCGGCGGCGATGCCGCGCGAGGCGGCGACCAGGCCGGCGGCGCGACCGGCGGCGAACGCCGCGCCCAGCAGCTCGGGCTTACCACCCTGCGCGCCGACCCCGGGGATGAGGAAGATCGAGCGCGGCATCAGCTCACGCATGCGGGCGAAGTGCTCGGGCTCGGTGGCCCCGACGACTGCGCCCATGCCGCTCAGGCCGGACTCCCCCAGCAGGCGCTCGGAGAGCTCGTCGACGAGGGCGGCGAGCCGCTCGTGCAGCGGTGCCTCCGGCGCGGGGAGGTCCTGCAGGTCGGCGGCGCCGGGGTTGCTGGTGCGGACGAGCGCGAACATCCCGGCCCCCGCCTCGGCGGCGGCGGCGAGAAGCGGCTCGAGCGCGTCGCGGCCGAGCAGCGGGTTGGCGGTGAAGGCATCGGCGCCGAGGCCGGCGACGGGGCCCCACGGCGTCGGCGTCTCCCCGACCAGGGCCTGCGCGTAGGCGGCGGCGGTAACCGGCACGTCGCCGCGCTTGCCGTCGGCGATGACGAGGAGGCCGGCATCCCGAGCCGCCTCGCAGGTCGCTTCCAGCGCCCGCCATCCGGGCGCGCCGAGGCGCTCGAAGCAGGCCAGCTGGGGCTTGACGGCGACGCAGGCGGGGCCTGCTCGCTCGATCAGGACCTGGCAGTGCTCGGTGACCGCGGCGGCGGCGAGCTCGGCGGCCGGCGCCTCGGGGTCCCCCGCCTTCGGCCCCGCTCCGGCAAGCTTGGCCGGATCGGGGTCGAGGCCGAGGCAGATCTGGCTGCGGCGCTCTTCGACGAGCGCCGCAAGCCGATCGGAAAAGCCAGTCAGCGAATCAGCCGCCCTTGACTTTGGTCTTCAGGGCCGAGCCGGCGGAGAAGCGCGGAACTTTGCCGCCCGGGATGGTGATCCTTTCGCCGGTGCGGGGGTTGACGCCCTGACGGGGGCCGCGCTCGGCAACGTGGAATTTGCCGAAGCCGGTGAAGGCGACCTCCTCGCCGCTGCTCAGGGCACCGGTGATCGCGTCGAGCATGGCGTCGACGGCATCGCTCGCCGCTTTTTTGCTGCCAAGCCGTTCATCGTTGGCAAGTTGGTCCAGAAACTCAGCCTTGGTCACGTCGTAAATCCTCCTCGGGGTTTGAAGACCGGCGCAATCTAACAGTGCCCACGGCGTAAGAAATTCGCGGTCTAGAGCCAGATGTCACGAACCGCTGATCGCCATCTCGGCGATCAGCAGCGGCGGCGTGCTGACCGAGCCCCCGAAAGGAACCCAGCGAGCCTCCGCACCGGCTGCCTTGACAGCCCTCAGCATCCCCATCAACTCGCCGGCGATCGTGAACTCGCGGACCGGCTCGGCCAGCGCTCCGTCGCGGATAATCCGACCCGAGGCGCCGACGGAAAAGACGCCGGTGACCGGGTTGACCCCCGAGTGGAGGCCGGCGACGTCGGTGACGTAGACGCCCTCCCCCGCCGCGGCCAGCAGCCCCTCGAGCGAGAGCGAGCCGGGGGCGACGACGAGGTTCGAGGTCGAGACCGAGGGCAGGGAGCGGTAGCCGTCGCGGGAAGCGGAGCCGGTCGAGGAGGCGCCCTCGCGGTTGGCGGTGTAGGTGTCGAAGAGGTAGGAGCGCAGCCGGCCGCCCTCGATCAGGGCGGTGCGCCGGCGCGGCACCCCCTCGGCGTCGAAGGGCGCGGAGGCGGGTCCCGCCGGGTCGCGCCCGTCGTCGTGGAGCGCGAACGCCTCGCTCGCCACCTCCTCTTCGAGCCGGCCGGCGAAGGGCGAGCGGCCGCGCTGGACGGCTTTGGCGCCGAGGCCGCCGCCGATCAGGCCGGCGAAGCTGGCGGCGACGGTCTCGTCGAGAACGACGGGACAGGAACGCGAGGCGGGCTTGCCGGCGCCGATCATCGCCAGCGCCCGCTGGGCCCCTTCGCTGCCGATCGCCTCGGGGTCGAGACCGTGGGGGCCGCGGGCGAGGCCGAAACCGAGGCCGGTCTCGCGCGAGCCCTCTCCCTCGGCGAGGGCCGAGAGGTAGGCGTAACAGCTGGAGGACTCGTACTCGCCGGCGACCCCGGTCGAGGTGGCGATCGCCACCTGCTCGTCGGAGTCGGCGTAGACGGCGACCTCGACCCCGACCAGGCGGGGATCGGACTCGAGTGCGGTCCGCTCGACGGTCAGCGCCAGGTCGGCGATGCGGGAGGTGTCCCATTCGGCGAGCGAGGGGTCGCCGAGACCGGGCAGCGCCTCGAACTCGGCCGGCTGCGGCGGCGCCGCGAACTCGTCCTCGTCGGCGGCCGCGGCTGCTTCGGAGGCGCGGGCGGCGAGCTCCGCGACGCCCGCCTCGGAGAGGTCGGTGCCGTAGGCATAGCCGACGCGGTGCCCATGCCAGGCGCGGACGCCGACCCCGGTCTGGATTGCCGCCGTCAGGCTCTCGACCTCGCCGCCGTGAGCTCTCACAGTGCGGCCGCTGTCGCGGGAGACATAGGCCTCGGCGTCGCTTGCCCCGGCGCCGACGGTCGCCTCGACGGCGCGGCGGGCAACCGCGCTCAACTCGCTCAACGCTCCGTCCCCCCGACCGTCATCGCGCCGACGCGGACATGACCCTGGCCGGTCCCGACCGGCACTTTCTGGCCGCCCTTGCCGCAGATCCCGGTCTTCATGAAGAAGTCGTCGCCGACCGCGTCGATCGCCGCCAGCGCCTCGAGGCAGTTGCCGATCAGGGTGGCGCCGCGGCAGGGGCTGGTCACCTTCCCGCCCTCGATCAGGTACCCCTCGGAGACGCCGAAGACGAAGTCTCCGGTCGCCGGGTCGACCTGACCGCCGCCGAAGGAGACCGCGTAGAAGCCGCGCTGCACCTCGGCGATCATCTCCTCGGGGGTGGAGTCGCCGGGGGCGATGTAGGTGTTGGTCATCCGCGGGATCGGCAGGTGGCGGAAGGTCTCGCGGCGGCCGTTGCCGGTCGAGGCGACGCCGTCTCGCTCTGCGGTCAAGTGGTCGTAGAGGTAGGAGGTCAACCGCCCGTCCTCGATTACCTGCGTCTTCTGGGTCGGCCGGCCCTCGTCGTCGATCGCGTCGCTCCCCCACTCGCTCGGCAGGCGGCCGTCGTCGTAGGCGTTCAGCAGCGGCTGGGCGACCTGCTCGCCGAGCTTGCCGATGTAGACGCTGGCGCCCTTCTGGATGTGGTCGGCCTCGAGCCCGTGGCCGGTCATCTCGTGGAAGAGGACGCCGCCGAAACCGCCGCCGACCACAACCGGCATCGAGCCGGAGGGCGCCGGGACGGCGTCGAGCAGAGTCAGCGCCTTGCCCGCCGCCTGCTCGGCGATCTGGCCGGGGTCGTCTTCGAGCAGCTCGAAGCCGCGGCGGGCGCCGAGCGTCTCGGCCCCGGTCTCGACGGTGCCGTTGCGTTGGGCGACCGTCTGCACGGCGATCCGGGTGCGGGTGCGGTCGTCGCCGCTGAAGAGGCCGTCGGAGTTGGCAACGGTGACCTGGCGCCGCGCCTCGGCGTAGACGGCGGTGACCTGGGCGATCTCGGCGCCTTTGCCGCGCGCCCGCTCGTCGAGCTCGCGCAGCAGCTCGGCCTTGCGCTCAGCCGGCACGTCTTCGGGTCGGCGCCCGATCGCGATCGGCGCCACCTCCTGCGCCTGCAGCGGCTGCGCCGCCCGCCGCTCGGCCCGCAGAGCCGCCGCGGCTTCGCCGGCGGCGCGCTCGAGGTCCGCCGGGTCGAGCCCGTCGACGTGGGCGAAGTAGGTGGTGTTGCCGTCTACGACGCGGACGCCGGCGCCCTCCTCGGCGCCCGACTGGACCGCCTCGATCCGGGACTCGTCGATCGTCATCGACTGGCCGCGGCGGCGTTCGGCGAAGACCTCGGCAAAGCGGCCGCCGTTGGCGAGCGCCCGCGCGAGAACCCGCTCGGCGACGTCCTGGTCGAGGAGCTCGGTCATCCCTTCTCCTTCTTCCCGGCAACCTCGATCAGGCGGCCGGCGGCGACGAAGAGCTCGGCGCCGCTGCTCGAGTCCTGGGCGTGGTCGGCGCTGCGACCGTGGGGGTAGTAGAGCCGAGCGAAGGGACGGCGGGAGATCCGCCGACGGCGCATGAAGGCGGCGGCCTCATCGGCGTAGACCGAGACGCGGTCGAGCAGGATCCGGTGCGGCTTCGCCGGCATCAGTCGCCGCTCCGAGGTTGTCCTTGCTCTGGCGAGGAAAAGTTCGGAGAGGCGAGCCGCCGCAGGGTCGAGCGCATGTCGAAGTGCATCAACGAGGCGAGGGCGAAGCGGTCGGTGACGGTGACCGCGGCGAGGCCGGCGTTGCGGACGGCGAAGACCTCGCCCTGCTCGGTGGCGATGTGGACCTGCTCGACCGGGACGTCCTCGGCGGCGTCGGCGGCGGCGAAGAGCACGGCGGCATCCTCGCGCCAGCGCTCCGGCTCCTCCCCGGTCGCCGCCAGCACCTCGCCGTCGGCCCCGAGGATTGCGGCACCGCGCAGGTCGGGAGACATCTCGGTCAGGAACGCGAGCGCCGCCTCCGCGGACTCCCGGTCGGGGGCGGCAGTTGCGGCGGCGTCGGCCATGTCGGCGAAGATACCGACCGTGACCCTCGCCCGAGCCTCCTGGATCATCACCGTCGTCATCTGTGCGATCGCCGCCGTCCTCTTCGCCTTCAGCGGCTACACCGGCTACGCGATCACCCTGGTCGCCGTCGGCCTCGCGGCGAGCGTCAACCTGCTGCCGCCCGCCTGACACCACTCGCGTCCGTACAACGTCTGTACAATTAGATCGATGGCTTCTTCCCCCGAAACCCGAGGCCTGCGTTGGAACCTGCGAGTCGAGGACTCGGAGGACGCTCTCGTCCGCGCCGCAAGTGCGGCAAGTGAGATCAGCTACAGCAGCTTCATCAGGACCGCCGCCGTCTCAGAAGCCCAGCGGGTCCTGGCGGATCGAAAGCAGTTTCCGCTCCCCCCTGCGCAATGGAACGAGTTCACGCAGCTCCTCGAGAGGCCACCCAGAATCCCTGAGGGCCTCCGTCGCCTCTACTCGAAGCCGAGCGTCTTCGAGTAGCTCGACGGGCGATGGGCTATTCGCAGCCACAGCCGCTGCGAGGCAAGCAGGACATTTCCGAGTTTGTCTCCGGAGAGATCTCCCTCGACAGCTGGCTCCAGCGCCACGCTCGGCACGCCGAGGCAGCCGGCTCAGCACGAACCTTCGTCACCACCGACGGAAACAGGGTGGTCGGGTTCTATTCGCTGGCGATCGGCCAGGTTCAACCGAACGACGCGACCGAGCGCCTGCTCAGGGGTCAGCCTGCCGGGCGACCGGTACCGGCCATCGTCCTTGCCCGCCTGGCAGTGGACCAAGAACATCGGGAGCGCGGGCTCGGGAGGTCCCTGCTCCAGGACGCGCTGCTCCGCTGCGATCAGGTGTCGGATTCGGTGGGGGTGCGAGCGGTCGTCGCTCATGCCCTCCCAGAGGCGGCGGGCTTCTACGACTACTTCGGGTTCGAAGAGTCGCCAACCGATCCCCTCCACCGGATCCTCCTCCTCAAGGACCTGCGCCGATTCTTGAAGACGGTCGAAGGCTGATCAGCCGGAGCGGTACGGGCCGCTTTCGCGCTCGCGGTAGGAGGTCTCCGGCTCGGCGTGGATAAGCACCTCGGCCTGGGGGATCTCGGCCTCGATCGAGTCGCGCATCTCGTGGGCGAGCTCGTGGGCGCGCTCGAGGGTAGTGCCGGAGCGGTACTGGACGTGGAAGTCGATGTGGCGGCGGCGGCCGGCGCGGCGGGCGCGGAGCTTGTGGTAGCCGGCCACCTCGGGGGTGCGGGCGGTGGCGATCGCCTCCTCGATTCGGTCCATCTCCGCCGCCGGCAGGGTCTCGTCGACGAGGACGCCGGAGGAGCGGCGGATGATGCTGAGACCCGCCCAGACGATCGCCGCCGCGACCAGGAGGGCGGTGATCGAGTCGAAGGCGGCGATGCCGGTGAGCTCGATCAGGCCGAGGCCGACGAGGACGCCGACGGAGGTGAGGGCGTCGGTGCGGAGGTGTGCGGCATCCCCCTCCAGGGCTGGGGAGTCGTGCTCGCGCGCCCGGCGGGAGAGGATCCCGGAGACGACCAGGTTGGCGATCACCGAGATCCCCATCACGGCGATGCCGATGCCGAGGGAGTCGACCGTGGCCCCGACGGCCAGCCGATGGCTCGCCTCGTAGACGATCACCGCGGCGCCGACGAGGATCAGCATCCCCTCGATCGTCGCCGCCAGGTTTTCGACCTTCTCGTGCCCGTAGGGATGCTCCGCGTCGGCGGGCTTGTCGGCTTTGCGGACGGAGACGAAGGCAACGACCGAGGCGACCAGGTCGATCATCGAGTGGATCGCCTCGGTGATGATCGCGATCGAGCCGGTGAT
>Ga0126305_10000220_pt1 | contig 25536 bp, 20 predicted proteins | sample Plot26_FD_92536 | JGI IMG/M metagenome (GOLD analysis project Ga0126305, IMG submission 92536) | Serpentine soil microbial communities from UC McLaughlin Reserve, CA, USA - Plot26 | ecosystem: Environmental > Terrestrial > Soil > Grasslands | place: USA: UC McLaughlin Reserve, Lake County... | reverse complement strand
GAATAGTTGTAGATGTTGGAGCACATTATGGACGTTACACTCTAATAGCAGCAAAACGTATTGGGCCAAAAGGAAAAGTAATTGCTATCGAAGCAGACCCAAAAAATTTTGATATGTTAAATAAAAATATCAAATTGAATAAGTTAGAGCATATAATTACTCTTAATTATGCTGCAAGTTCAAATAAATCAAAAGTTAAGCTATCTATCCCAGAAAAGAAATCAGGCCACACAATATATAGTTCGATAATAAGTAGTAGAGCTTCTACTGTAAAATTTATTGAGGTAAATGCTAATACATTAGATAACCTATTACATGAAAATGGAATATCGATAGAAGAAGTTAATTGGATTAAAATTGATGTAGAAGGCGCAGAACTTGAAGTTCTAAAAGGAGCTACTAGTGTATTGTCAAAGAGTAAAGAGATTGCACTTTTAATAGAGATTCATAATATAGAAGATGGAAAAAATCTTTATCAACCAATAATGGATTTACTAAATAATTATAATTTCAAAAAAGAATTTGAAAAAATATATGAAAGTGGAGAAAGACATCTTATTGTACATAAACAATAATTCTGATCTAAAATATAAATAACTCATTTCTTTTTATTATAAAAATTCTTTTATTACGTCTTATACAAATTTTATATCGTTCATAGTTGTCACTAAAATAACAAGATAAAAATAGCAAAAAAGTAATTTTAAAAGTTAGTATTGAGCAAATAATACGACAAATTATTTTATCAACATAACTAGGATTACTCCAAAAGTAATAATTAAAAATAGTTTAGTCAAATTCATTGCTTTATCTAAAGCATTAGAATAATCTTCAAACTGATTCTCTCCCATAACCTTTACTATTGATTCAATACTTAATATTTTATAGTGAGAAACTTCTAATTTTTTATGTGCTAATTCTGTTAGTTTGCGATAATAATCTGCTATTGCTTCAAATTTAGTTATTTGCCCAAAAGGGAAATAACCTTCTGATGTTCTAAATCCTGAATTTTCATGAGTGTCAGAAGAACATATTTCTAACATATTTATTCCATTTTGATCTAAACTTTGAATGACATATTCTCTTAGTCCATTTTTTATATTATTAGAATCTACCCATCCTATTGCATATTGTTGACTATTGTTGTTTTTGTTCTTGTATTTATCATTATTAATTATCTCAATAAGAATAATAGAAAGCCCACTTTTTCCAGTATCTTCTCCAAACTTTATATTATTATCGAGCTCATTGGTATTTGATAGGCCAATTTTAAAACGATATTGGGGTAATTCTTTTAATATCTTTAAACATTCTTTTCCGGATACTAATAAATCTTCATTTTTACTTTCATTAATTTTATTTCCCATTGCGTTGTGGCTATCTATTATAAAAATTTCCCTAAATCCCTTATTTTGCGAATATGTTCTTAATTCCATACCAATTTGTTCTGGAATATCTTCCATTCCATGAGGTGCATAAGAGAGTATTAAAACTGCAGTATTCCCAAAGATTATTCCTGTAGCAGTTGCATTTTTAATTTTTATCTGAACAGGTATTGAACAAGTATCTCCAGAGTCAGTTATGTTATTTGTATCAGATAATGATTTTAGATATTTTTGGACCTCCTCTTTTGAAGAAATATTTAGTGAATGATCAGATGCACTATGAAACACTATTGCATTTTGATCAAAATAATTATAGATTTGATAAGGTAGATTGCTTCCACCAATTTCTTTAAAAGGTCCTGGATGAATATTAGGTAAGACCCAGTATATGCTTTGGCCCTTGTTATAAAATTTTATAATATCTGTATTAACTCGTTCATCTTTAGATTTGGATAATAATATTTTCTCTATGTTTTCTACTTTATTTTCTGTCCATGCGGAAAGGAAAGCCTGTAGAACTGCAAAAGTACTCTGTAAGTTAGGTCTTCCTGCTCTATCTGCAAGTATCGCCCATCCTGTACCTAATCCTATTATAATTAAGCCAAAACAAATTGCTATAACATTAGAAAAAATTTCAATAAGTAAAAAATAAGGAATAGTTATAACAAGAAAAATTGTAGACTGAATTATTGCAGTTCTTATTGCTTTTAGTAAATTAGCACCAAAAACTGAAGTAAATATTCCTATTCTTAATCCTATTGCTAACATCATTCCTTCAAGTAGGTTTTCCTTAGGTATACTTTCTTTCTGAAAAATAATAAAAGATAGATATCCAAAAATCAGTATAGTCATCCAAAGTAGATTCGAAAAAGCTGAAACATGGAGAACTTTAGATATTTTATTAACTGGCGTTTTCCTTAATAAAAAAAGATCTAAAAAATAACTGGCTATTAGAAAAGATATACCTGTAATTATAAATATAGTTAATTGTATTAAATTGAGTTTTAGATAAAAATAATCTTCAAATATTATTATAATTGAAGAACTAATTATTGATATTAGTAAAGAAATTTTATAGGAAGAAAAATTAATTCTAGTTAGAGACCATCTTCTATGAATATTGGAGACACTGTCAGAGTGGCCATTTTCCATTTTCCATTTCTTACAACAGCATTAAGAACCTGCAACCGGAAATATTACTCGAATTAGTATGGAAATTCCTATTAAAGCTCCTGTGACTCCAAGAATAATCTCTGGCTTTACTTTTATTCCTTTTGTCTCATCTTCAAAAAATCTTAATAGCCCTGCACTTGATGCAGGTAATGGTGCATTTTTCTTTTTGCTACTCAATTTGAAAAAAACTAAAACACTATTATATAAATAGATATCGGTTATAATAATTAGAAAAGTTTATGTCAATTAAAAATATATACTATCTTAGTTATAATTACTAGGTAAGGCTTAATAAGAAGATACGAAAAATATAGATAAATATAATATGGCGGTTATATGTAAAAAATGTGGATTACCTGATGATTTATGTCCTTGTGGTGAACTAGAAAAAGAAGAGACAAGAATAATAATCCGCCTTGAAACACGGAGATTTTCTAAGACTACAACAATGATTGAAGGAATAGATCCTAAAGTAACAAACATGCAAAATATTGTGAAAGAGCTTAAAAGCCAGTTTGCCTGTGGGGGAACCGCTAAAGATGGATTTATTATGTTACAAGGTGATCATCGAGATGATGTTAAAGGCTATTTAGTAAAAAAAGGATTTAACCAAGAAGCAATTGAAGTTCAATAGGTTCTTTTATTCTAAAAATTAAACTTCTACAATTTTATTATCTCATAATATCAATTTTCTAATTTTTAATAGGATAATATTTATATAATAGAAAAAAACATAAATAATACGAATTTAGTTATTAAAAAGTTTTGTGGTGAAATGAATGGTTAAAGATATATCTTTATTTGGGGATCGTTGTCCAAGATGTGGCAAAGGTCCAATGGTGACTGATAATTCCACAGGGGAAATGTTTTGTGGAAATTGTGGTTTTGTAATTAACGAGAGAATTGAAGAAACAGGTCCAGAATGGAGAGCATTTTCCAAAGAGGAACATGAAGATAGAAGTCGTGCCGGAATTCCTACTTCTTTAGCTATGCATGATATGGGGTTGGCTACTATTATAGGACCTGTCGACAAAGATGCTTCCGGTAAACCACTTTCATCTTCAATGAAAAGTACTATTGAAAGACTTAGAACTTGGGATAGTAGAAGTCAGGTCCATGAACCCGTTGACCGTAACTTTAGACAAGCTTTTAGTGAATTAGATAGGTTAAAAGACAAATTGGCAGTGGGAGACGCTGTAATAGAAAAGGCAGCTTATGTTTATAGAAAAGCTTTAGAAAAAGGACTAGTTAGGGGAAGATCCATTTCAGCTCTCGTTGCAGCTGCATTATATGCTGCATGTCGTGATACAGAAACTCCTAGAACATTAAAAGATATAGCAAATGCAAGCAATATCAAGAAAAAGGATGTTGCACGCTGTTATAGGCTCTTGATTAGAGAACTTGATTTAAGAATGCCAGTTGTTGATCCAGTGAAGTGTGTTGCTAGAATTGCTAGTAAAGCAGGATTATCTGAAAAAACAAAACGTAAAGCTCTTGAAATTCTTAAAAAAGCAGAGGAAGGTAAAATTTCAGCAGGTAAAGACCCAATGGGTCTTGCAGCAGCTGCATTATATGTTGCTTGTGTTATGAATGGAGAAAATAAGACACAAAAGGATGTAGCAGAGGCAGCAGGTGTTACAGAAGTGACTATTAGGAATCGTTATAAAGGATTGAAAACTCATCTTAAGCTTTAAATAATTTTTTTATAATGTAATAATGATTTATTCTCTCTAAAATCAATTCTTTATCAGAATATTAATTATGATAAAATTAACTACTAAAAATTTATTTGTCATCTTAGTTGTTTTTTTCATTATAGTTTTCCATTATTCTATAGAATTTTCAGAACAACAACAAGAAAAAGGACTAAAAGAATTAACTAATCAAAACTCTTCCAATATCAAAAATATAAGATTTATTCATTACTTAGATGAAAATGTAGCTCTTGAGGAAATAAAATCTGGAAATTTGGATACTTACTTTTTTCGTATTCCCCTTGACTTAGTTTCGGATATAAAAAATAATGTAAATATCGATTTATTTGATAAAATTGGAGGCTCCTTTGGAATTTTATTAAACCCAGCACCATCGTCAAATAACGATACTATAAATCCATTTGAATTTCGAGATGTTAGATTTGCTATAAATTATTTGATAAATCGAAACTTTATTTCTAATGAGATATTACATGGTTATGGAATTCCAATGTCAGATCCTTTTGGCCTTTTTTCTCCTGACTATCCTGTGGTGATGGATACAGTCGAATCCTTTGGATTCCATTACGATCCAGATTATGCATTACAACAAATTAAAAAAACTTTGATTGAACATGGAGCTACACTAAAAGATGATAAGTGGTATTTTAAAGATAAACCTATTAAATTAAAAGTTTTAATAAGAAGTGACGATCTACAAAGAAAAGTTCTTGGGGAATTAGTGTCTAATGCATTAATACAAGTAGGTTTTACTATTATTAAAGATTACAGTGATCTAAATAAAGCTGTTACTCTTACTCAAGGCTCTGATCCACAGGATTTTTTATGGCATGTATATACGGAAGCATTTAGTGGATCTACATCTTTTACAAAATATAACGATCCAGTTGTTGCTCAAATGTATGCGCCATGGTATGCTAATATGCCGGGAAATCAAAATCCAGGATTTTGGCAATATCAAAATTCTACATTGGATAAACTAACTCAAACATTAGTATTTTCGAACTTTAGCTCTGAAAACGAAAGAAATATTTTACTTAATAATGCAACCAAAATGGGTATTGAAGAATCTGTACGTATTTTTTTAGTTAAAAATGTTGATCCTTATGCTGTTTCTTCTTCTATTACTGGTTTTGTAAATGATTTTGGTGCCGGTATAACAAGTAAATATTCACTACTTAATGCAAAGTCTGAAAGAGGTGATTCTTTAAAAATAGGTGTTAAACAAATTTATCAAGGTGCTTGGAATAATATAGGTGGATTTAGTGACGCATATAGTATAAATATATATTCAAATATTGCCGATAGTGCTACTCTTAGACATCCATTTACAGGAGAAGTTATCTCAATGAGAAATCAGATTCTCAATACTACTTTACATGGTCCTGATGAACGAATACCAATTCATCAAGACACTATTATATGGAATAGTACTTTAGGTTGGATACCTGTAGAAAAAGATTCAACATCATTAAGCAAAGTCACATATAAACTTTTATATTCTAATTGGCATAATGGAATTCCGATGGATAAATCTGATTTATTATATTCTCTCTATTTTATGTATGAATGGGGGACAAATAATGGAGAGAGTGATCTTACTGTTGATCCAGAATATACATCTAGAGTTGAGCTTGGATTACCTTATTTTAAAGGAATTAGATTTATCTCTGACGATATTGTAGAATCCTATTTAGATCAATGGCATTATGATAATAAAGAAATAGCTGCAAGCGCTGGAGTATGGGCTCCAGAACCTTGGGAGATAACGGCGGCCTCAGAAAGATTAGTTTTATCGAATGATCTTTCTTTCTCTAAATCCCAATCAACTACAAAGAATGCAGAATGGTTATCGTTAATAATTCCAGAACATGCTAATTTAATAAAAAATGAATTAATCAAGATGAAAAATGAGAATTTTATTCCTTCTCCTCTTAAAAATGTCATAAGTCTAGAAGAAGCAAAAAAAAGATATGATGCCAGCATAAAATGGATAGAAAAACATAATCATGCTCTTATAAGTAATGGTGCCTTCTATTTAGATAGATATAATCCATCAGGGAGAACAATAGATCTAAAACTCTTCGATGACTCTTCCTATCCTTTCAAATCAGAATATTGGTCAACATTTGAAAAACCCAAATCTGTTCAAGTTACATCTATTAATTCTTCTAAGTTCATAAAAATTGGAGAAGAAAAAACATTCGAATTTGAGATTCAAGTTGATAATGTACCAACAGTACCTGCACCAGTATCGGATGAATTCTTTCTTACAGATTATAACGGAAGTATTATTTCACAGGGAAAAGCAATACCAATAAATGATAAATTAGGATACTTTAAAATTTCTTTAACAAAAGAGGAAACAGATAAAATTCCAGTAGGTCCAGCAACTCTAAAATTATATATAAGTACTGAAAACTCTTTACGCCCTTTTATATTCACAGATACTTTTCTTGCTATTTATTAATTAATCACAGTATTTCTCCATTGAGTCGGTATATTTCTTTTTTAATTTTATTCATTATATTTTCAAATGTCCTATTTACCATTATTTCATTATTCCCTTTAACGGAAACATAAAAATTCATTTTAGGTATTTTTGATGTTGGATTTTTTGCATGTGTTTTTATATAAAGGTCGTACTCTTTTTGATCATATTTTTTAATTGTTGTTTCTAAAAATTTTGCAATATGACTTTCTCTAATTTTTACTGTTTTTAAAAACTGCTCTTTGAAAAAAGTTCCTTTATATTCATTTTTTATCATTGTTAATATTGTGTTTTTAAAAATATGCCTTAATTCGATAGGTACACCTGGCAAACAAATTATTTTTGTTTCTTTATCTCTAATTAATACTGATGGTGCTGTTCCTATTGTATTATCTATTATTTCTGAATTATCGGGTACAAGTGCCATTTTTGATTGATATTTATTTAATTTTTTTATGCCTCTCTTCAAATAATTTCTCTTTAGAATTGCTAATGCTGTAGGATGACAAATTAAATTTCTTTTCAATATTCTTCCAATGGATTCTATGGTGATATCATCATAAGTAGGACCAAGACCTCCTGAAGTTATTATCCATATAGGTCTACGATGTAATGCTTCATTAATAGTAGACTCAATTTCATTAAAATTATCTCGAATTATAGTTATTCGTGATACATTACCACCAATTTTTCTAATTCTTGTTGTTAACCAAGATGAATTTTTTTCAATTGTTGTCCCATTCAATATTTCATTTCCAATGCAAATAATTTCTATATCCTTGGACAATAGCTATCTATGTAGTTCTTTTCCTATAAAATTTCTTTCTATTTGTTGATAATTGTGTATGAATTGAAATGATTAAACAAGGATCCTTAAAATATTTTAAGAATAACTATAATTATTAAAGATTACCATAAAATAGACAATATACTACAATATAAAAATTTCTTATATCAAAATAACTTTAAGTTATTAATTTCTTTTAACAATATTTTTATATATTTTCTTCGTCTCTTTACATTTATTCTATGACCTATTCTGAGACTAATACTAATACTAATACTAATGATGACGATTTTATTGCTAGATGTAGTGCATTCAGTCCTGGTCATATTACAGGCTTCTTTGAAAGACCAAATAATAATAATAATAAAAATATGGATTTGCTTTTTCATGGATCAAAAGGAGCAGGTTTTTCTTTTAAAAAAGGAGTAACCACAACAATAGACCTTTACAAATCTAATAATAAAGGCTATCAAATTTTCCTTAATAATTCCTTATTTAATGAAGTAGAAGTTTCAAAATGGGTTGTCCAATATTATCTAGATAAATTTGATTTACCTTCTTATTTTATCAATATAAAACATTCTATAGATATTCCTATAGGTTACGGATTAGGAACAAGTGGTGCAGCTGCTTTGAGCCTTTCATATGCTTTGAATAAATCTCTTGATATTGGATTATTAAAAGAACAGGCAGCCCAGATAGCACATATTGCTGAAATACAATGCAAGACTGGTTTAGGAACTGTAATAGCTGAATTCTATGGTGGACTAGAAATTAGAACTAGTTTTGGTGCTCCAGGAGTAGGTAAAGTGACTAAAATAGAATTAAATAACTATAAAGCTATTATTCTTTGTATTAATCCAATTTCTACAAAACAAATTCTCAACAATTATTCAACTAATGCTAACACTCTTGGCAATAAGATGGTGGAACAATTATTATTATCAAAAGATGTTAATTCTTTTTTAAGTATGGCTCATAAGTTTGCAGATTCTTTAGGATTAACAAAAGGATCTTGTGAAAAACCAATACAAAAGTTAAACCGTCTTGGAATTGATTGTAGCATAGCTTTGTTTGGACAAACAGTTTTCACTATTGTTGAGGATAAAGAAGTCTCTAAAGTTACATCAATTTTGAAAGAGTTTCCGGGTACCTTGATAGTTTCAGATATTGATAATAAAGGAGCTTTAATAAAAGATTATGATTGATAACCCCAACAACAACAACCACAATAACAACATACCATCCAATCATCCAAGAGCAAAATCTCTTGCAATAAGAGAATTACTTGTTAGTGGATTCATATCCGGTTTGGTCGTTAGTGAAGGATTAATAGCTCATGGTAGAGGAGAAGCATTTGATTATCTTTTAGGTGAAAAAACATCTACTTATGCTTTTGATGCAATTAAGGCGGCTGCAAGTTTACTGTTACTTGCTAAAAGACCTGTAATATCTGTAAATGGAAATACCGCAGCATTATGTCCTAAAGATGTTGTTGAGTTAGCAAATGAAACGGGATCCTTTCTAGAAGTCAATCTTTTCTATAGAACTAGCAATAGAGAAATTTTAATTGCAGAAATCCTAAAAAAAAATGGAGCAAGTATTGTTCTTGGAGTAGGTCAAAAAAAATTCGTAAAAATACCTGAGCTAACTAGCAATAGGAGACATGTTGATCCTGAAGGAATTATTCTAGCCGATGTAGTTTTTGTACCATTAGAAGATGGTGATCGTACACAAGCATTAATTAATATGGACAAAAAGGTAATTACAATTGATCTTAATCCTCTCTCACGAACTTCACAGACTGCTACAATAAGTATAATAGATAATATTGTAAGAGCTCTACCAGAACTTGTTAAAACTTCAAAACAATTAAAACAATTGAATAATAGTTCTTTATTAAATATAGTGAATAATTTCAATAATCAATATAATCTTGATAATTCTTTAAGAATAATACAAGGAAGGTGTGAGTAATAAATGAATAGTAATAATAATAATAAAACTAAGCCAAAGAAATTGGCTGTTAGTAATATTCTATCAATGAAAAATAAAGAAAAAATTTCAGTTATTACATCTTATGATTATTGGACTGCAAAAATTTGTGATAATGCAGGCATTGATATTCTACTAGTTGGTGACAGTGGAGGAATGGTTATGTTAGGTTATGATTCTACTGTACCAGTAAATATGAAAGAGATGCTCATATTTACAAAAGCAGTAGCAGTAGGTAGTCAGAGATCTCTGATAGTATCTGATATGCCTTTTGGCTCATATCAAATTGATGTTAAGCATGCAGTTAATAATGCTATTCGATTCATAAAATCAGGAAGTGATGCAGTTAAACTCGAAGGAGGAATTGAAATGATTGATAAAATCAAGGCAATTATTGATGTGGGAATTCCTGTAATGGGTCATATAGGATTAAAACCACAAACTACAAAACTTTGGGAAGGATATAAAGTTCAAGGCAATACTGCTCTTTCTGGTGCTAAACTCTTAAGAGAAGCAAGAGAATTGGAGAAAGTAGGAGTTTTTGCAATTGTGTTGGAAATGGTTACTTTAGAAGTTGCAGAATTAATCTCTAAAACTTTAAAAATACCAACAATTGGTATTGGATCTGGTCCTCATTGTGATGGACAAGTTCTAGTTTTACATGATATGTTAAATCTATATGATAAGATCAAACCTCGATTTGTAAAAAGTTACCTCAATCTTTCAGAAACTATTTTGAATACATTACAGAGGTATATCAGTGATGTAAAAACCAGTAAATTCCCAGAAGATCAGCATTCATACAGAATGCAATATAAAGAACATGAACAATTATTTAAATCAAGAAAAAGTATGAGAAAAAAATTATCATCTCCTTTGAGAAAAAATGAGTAGCAATTTACATCCTTCAAAAGATATAATAGGAACATGGGGAAATTTATTAAAAGACAAAAAGATAATTCTTTGTGTATGTGGAAGTGTTGCTGCATATAAAGCAATTGATTTTGCTCGTCTTCTAATGCGACATGGTGCAAATGTATTTCCTGTAATATCAGATTCAGCTATTATGTTATTACATCCTAATTATTTGCAATGGGCTACAGGAAACGATGTTGTCACTAAATTAACAGCTAATATGGAACATATTAAATTAGCAGATTATAATAAATCAGATTTAATAATTTTGTACCCTGGTACAGCTAATACAATTGGAAAATTTGCAAATGGGATAGACGATACTCCAATAACTTCTATCTTGTCTGTAGGATTAGGATCAAAAATTCCTATCTTTATTGCACCTGCTATGCATGAAGCAATGTATGACAATCAATTAGTAATTGATAATATACTTAAATTAAAAAAAATTGGTGTAAATTTTTTAGAATCTATTATTTCTGAGGGTAAAGCAAAAGTCATTCCACCAGATCAAGCGTTAAAATTAGTTTTAGAATTCTTTACCAAAGTAGAAAAGAAAAGAAATGTTCTTTCTAATAAGAACATTTTAATTACATCAGGAGGTACAATGGAATATATTGATCCTATCAGGGTTATAACTAATCTTAGCTCGGGAAAAATGGGTTATGCAATAGTTAAAGAATGTCTTGAACAAGGTGCGAAGGTTACTCATATTGTAGGAAATTCTTCAATTTATTCTACTAGTAATTCTTTTAATTTAGAGAATTTGATAACTATTAAAGTTAATACATCAGATGAAATGTATTCAAAAGTTATTTATGAAATTACTTCAAAGAAATATGATATAGTTATTTTTGCTGCTGCTGTCACAGATTTTAAACTAGCACAAACAAATGATAAAAAAATTCCAAGTCAAATTTCGCGTTCAATTAATTTAGAATTAATACCGACAAAAAAAATTATTAATGAAATTAAATTAATAGACAAAGATCTATTTCTTGTTGGTTTTAAAGCATATTATGATGTTCCAGACTCTTATTTAATTAATAAGGCAAAGGAAAAATTGACAGAATGTAATGCAGATATTATTGTTGCAAATGATGTAGGAAGGAAAAATACTAGAATTGGATCTGATTATAATGAAGTTTTTATTGTTAAAAGGAATGATGTTTATAATACTAATAATAACGATAATAATAATAACCAAGTAGTACATCTAACCGTTCAAAGTAAAGAGTCAATTGCAAAAAAATTATTTGAAATTATTATAGCTCAATTAAAATAAACATGGCTATTTTTAAAAGCATTTTATTTTATTGTTGAATAATATATCTACATAGTATGCAAATAATATGTATTTGTTTTGTTATTATATTAGATAACAATTAAATCTTTATCAAATTTATTGAAGTTTATAATTCCTGATTTCTTATCGCTATCTATAATTATACTATCTTCAATTCTTACTCCATATTTGGATTCAAAATATATTCCAGGTTCTACTGTAATAGTCATATTGTTCATTAATAATTCTTCATTATTAGCGCGAATCCAAGGAGGTTCATGAACGTCAAGACCTATGCCATGGCCTGTTGAATGATTAAATTCATTTGCAAATCCATTTTGAGATATGTGCTCTCTACATATTTTGTCAACTTCTCCTATTTTTATTTTGTTACTACATTTGTTTAATCCTAATGCCTGAGCTTCTTTTACTATTTCATATATTTTTTTCATTTCTGAATTAATTGTTTTTAAACCAAAGGTTCTAGTCGCATCAGCTACATAACCGTTAAACCTTAAAGTGAGATCAACAACAATAAAATCCCCTCTTTTGAATTTTCTTTCAGAAACACTAGCATGAGGTAATGCTGAATTTATTCCACTTGCTATTATAAATGGGTTTAATGTAGATTTGTATATGGGAAATCCACCACCCATTTTAAAAGTTTCATAGACTAGTGTTGATTGTAATTCTCTTTCTGTTATTCCTTCTTTAATTTTTTCTTGGCAGATCTCATACAAGTTATCAATGATATTAGCAGCTTTTTGGATATTTTTTATTTCATTATCATCTTTTATAGTCCGTGTTTGAAAAAAGGGATCTTCATTAACTATTATTTTATTATGACCTATCTTTTCTTTTAATTGATATGTTGTATTATAATCCGTATTATCTGTACAATAATAGTCATTATTGTCCAATTCTGAAATGATAGATATCAAAGCATCATTTCCTCTTTCTGTTTTTATTATTTCACATTCTTTTGAATCTTCTAGTGCTCGGAAATATTCTAATTTTGGAGTAAATAACTTTGTAGTGTCATGGTTCATTAGTACAACTCCTTCCCCCCAAAATCCAGTAAGATAAAAAATATTTTCAGGTTGAAATGAAATTATATTTTTACAATTAATGTTGAATGTATTACCTAATAATCTTTTTTTTCTACAACTAAACATGTCATCATCATCATTCTAATCATTCTTATGATTATTATTAAATTTCTTTTCTAATTGTTACATTATACTATTTAAGTAATTTTAAATAACAGTGATACTGAGTCTAATTGAAAAATAATGGAATATTTAGCAATGCTTCCTGGCCCTACTAACGTTCCAAATCGCGTTATGAATGCTATGCTTGCTCCAATTATAAATCACCGTAGCGAAGATTTTAGAATTTTATACAAGAGAATAATTGAAAAAACTCAAAAAGTTTTTGAAACAAATGGTGATATTATTTTATTGAGTACATCAGGTACTGGTGCTGTTGAGGCTTCAGTAGTTAATTTGATTAAAAAAGGCGATAAAGCAATTATTCCTGTCAACGGAGAATTTAGTACTAGGCTTGCCGATTTGATCGATAGTTGGGGTGGTACTGCAATAAGGATTACTGCTCCTTTTGGAGAAAATCCTCCCATTGAAAAAATTGAGGAGGCATTTGAAGTTAATAAAGATGTTAAAGCTTTGTATGCAGTTTATAACGAAACTTCCACAGGAACTACCATCAGATATATGGATAAATTAGGTAATCTTTGTGGAAAGTATGGTTCATTCTATATAGCGGATGCTGTTTCTATCTTGGGAGGCGATGAACTTCCAGTAGATAAATGGAATATAGATATTTGTATTACAGCTTCGCAAAAGGCTCTAGCCGCTCCGCCCGGTGTTTCTCCAATATCAATAAATGAAAGGACAAAAAAATACATGCAAACAAATCCCTCGCCTATACTATATTTAAATTTAAATAGATATTTCAAATATTATCTAGAACATACTGAAACACCATTTACTCCTGCATTGCCTTTGTATTATGCATTTGATGAAGCATTGACTCTTGTACTAGAGGAAGGAATGAGTAAAAGAATAGAAAGGCACAGAATCTGTGGTGATGCGTTTTATTCTAGTTTGAATACATTAGGTTTGACTCCTTTTGCCAAAGAAGATGCTAGGAGTAATGTTATTATTGCATTAAACTACCTTGATGGAATGGATGATAAGAAATTTAGAACTTTATTATCAGAAGAATTTAAAGTTCTAATAGCGGGTGGATTTGGTAATCTAAAAGGTAAAGTATTCAGAATAGGTAGTATGGGTGAAGTAACTCGATATCATGTAATGAGAACTATTTCATCTATTTATTCAGCAATGAAAATGCTAGGAATAGACGCAAATGAAAAAGCATTATCCGTTGCAGAAGAAAAGTTAAAAAGTCTATAATTTAATCGATTGAATTATTTTATTTTATTTTTTGTCAAACTTAATATAAGGTAAATAAATAGCGATTTTTATGCCTTTTGATAAAGGGTCTTTAATATTATTAGATTATACTGCTAGAATCAAAGATAACGGTGAAATTTTTGAAACAACTATTGAGGAAGATGCAAAAAAATCCGATCTATATGATCCAACTAGAAAGTATGAACCAAGACTTGTTTCAGTGGGGGAAAGCTGGGTATTAAAGGGCTTAGATGAAGCTCTTGTTGACACTAATGTAGGTGATAGACGTTCAATTGAAATTTTACCAGACAAAGGATTTGGTGAAAGGGATACAAATAAAGTGAGAATGATTCCGCAGAGAAAATTAGGTGAAAAGGCTAACGAAATAAAAGTTGGTGATGTCGTAGAATTAGATGACCGAACAGGTGTTATTAGATATATTGGCTCTGGCCGAGTCCAGATAGATTATAATCATAGACTTGCAAGTAGAACACTAGTTTATGATGTAAATGTTTTAAAAAAAATTGAATCCAATGATGATAAAATCAAATACTTGATAAAAAGACGACTTCCAATAGAAGATGAAAAGATTAAATTTGAATATAGAGATGATGAAGCAATAATAGAATTATCAGAAGAGATTTCTTTATTGGATGGATTACAAATAATTAAAAAGGCAGTCACTGCTGATATTTTCAAATTTGTAAATGGCCTAAACAAAATAACTTTTCAAGAAGTATATTTGTCACAAAAAGCGAAAGATTCTACCACATCTACCTCTGAAACTGCAGAAGCATCTACCTCTGAAACTGCAGAAGCATCTACCTCTGAAACTGCAGAAGCATCTACCTCTGAAACTGCAGAAGCATCTACCTCTGAAACTATATTATCTAAAACTTCTCCAAGGTCAACTACTTCTCCAAGATCTCAAAAGACAACATCAATATCTGAAAACAAATAAATTTTTTTAGTATCTATTTTTAGATACTATTATTATTTATGTAAATTCTTATATTTTACCTTCAATTGGTTAATAAAAAACACAAATATTTTATTGAGAAAAGAATTTAATGCCTTAAATAACTTTTGCTGACTTTGCTAATTCATAAGCTGATTTTTTATTGAGTTTTGTTTTACTTAATATTGTATATCTGTCAGGCCTTAAATCTTGTGCCATTATTAATGATAGAATGACATCTTTTTCGGTTACTTTTATTTGGTTAGCTTTGACTGGTGCTTTAACATTTTCTAGAACAGATATAATACGCTCGAAATCCATGTCATAAAGTTTGGACATAATTATGGTTCCTATCCCTACTCTTTCTCCATGAAGGCCACAATTACTATCAGTAATATATTCTAGAGCATGACTAAAAAGATGTTCAGAGCCTGAACAGGGTCTACTACTTCCTGCTATTCCTGCTGCAACGCCAGCACTAATCAAAGCTTCTATTATAGTTCTAACTCCATTTTCGTTTAACAATAATTCTTTTGATTTGTTCATAATGATATCAGCACTCAATTTAGCTAAATTAGCAGAATATGCTCCAAAATATTCATCTTTTTCATCCCTTGCTAATTCCCAATCTTTTACAGCAGTAAGTTTACCTATTAAATCTCCACAACCACTAGACAATAATCTGTGAGGTGCTTCAGAAATTAATTTAATATCTGCCAAAACTCCTATGGGTGTATTTACTTTAATTGAATGAGGCTTATCTGACCCTTTAAGAGAAACAAATGGACTTGAAATACCATCATGAGAAGCAGATGTTGGTATACTTATAAATGGTTTTTTGATAGAATATGCAATCATCTTTCCAACATCCACTGATTTTCCTCCTCCAATTCCAAGTATTATATTAGGTTTTAATTCCTCTAACTCTGTTTTAATTTTAGATACAGCTTCAAAAGATGCATCTTTTCTAATGAACCAATAATTTTCAATTCCAGGACCATTTAAAGATTTTCGTATTTTATTTTCAAACTTATTCTTTACAGATTCTCCACTAATTATAACAACATTGGATATTCCATTGTTGATATCTCTTATAAAATTCCCAAGATTGGAAATTACATTATCTCCTACGAGAATTTTCCTTGGTAGCTCCATTAAATGAGTATTAGATTTCAAATACTTTCTTTAAAATTAATTTTAATTACATAATAAAATAAATTTATTTCTTTACTTATTTAAAATTATTATTTATTAAGATATATTTGTAATTAACTTTTTTATTATTATTATTATTATTATTATTGTTGTTGTTGTTGTGGTTGGACAACATCTGCTATAGCATATCCCATTCCAACTCTTTTAATTTTTATCTTGACTTGATCTCCTTCATTTGTATTAGCTACAAATATTACCATTCCTTCAATTTTAGCAACACCTGAATCTCCTCTTTTACTCATTGCTTCAATTTTTACATCGTATTCTTCACCTACTTTTACTGGAATCCTAAAAGATCTAAACTTTCTGAAACCTGATTCACTACCTGAACTATTTTCATTGGATCTGTCTATATTTTCCCTATTGGTTTCTATATCCATATATTCTAACCTTTCTTTGCATTGAATTTATTATATATTACTATTTCAACCTTATTTTTAGATTTTGAATAAAAAAGCATTAGATGAATGTTCTATTGATTGATTGATGGATTGATGGATTGATTAGTTAATTAATTAATTAATTAATAAATAAATCGGAATCAATTTATATTATAATAAAAAAATTGAGGTATATTATACTATACTGAAGGAAACTAAAATATGGAATTTACTAATTTTGATAATGAACAATCAAGTCAGAATATCATGGCTACTATTTTAAAGAGTTTACCGAAGGAGTCTGGCTTGACAAAGATAGAATATGAAGGACCAAGTATTGCTCTTTACAGTAAAAATCCAAGATTCTTGATAGAAAACTCACAAATTCTATCTAATATTGTAAATACAATTAAAAAGAGAGTAGTAGTAAGAACTGATGAATCAATTAGAAAATCTCGAAAAGATTCAACCAATATTATTCAGAACCGTTTTAAGTTATTTAAAGCTGAAATTAAAGGAATTATTTTTGATGATGCCATAGGCGAACTTACAATATTGATAAATAATTCATTTGAAATTCGAAACCAAATAGAAAATACCATTTTATTAGATTTAGTCAGTGAGACAGGATGGAAGATTAATGTTAGAAAATCTATAATAAAGTTATCTCTAGTCCAATTTATCGATAAAGTTCTAAGTGATTCTGTTGATTATAGGATAAAATTCTATAAAGAATTAGGTGAAAAAGTTTTTAGACCAAAATTAAGTAATAGTTGTGAAGCAAGTATTGTGACCTTGGGAGGATTTGGTGAAATTGGCAGATCGTGCTTTTTACTTATTACTAAAGAAAGTAAAGTATTACTTGACTGTGGAATAAATATTCATGAAGAAAAACCTCTTAATTATTTTCCAAGATTTGATATTACCGGTTTTTGTTTAGATGAGATAGATGCAGTTATAATAACTCATGCTCATATAGATCACACTGGTTATCTTCCACTTCTATTCAAATATGGATATAGAGGTCCGGTTTATTGTACTGAACCAACGTTACCATTAATGATACTTCTTTTTCTTGATTATCATAAAAATCATGGACTATATTCTGAAGAAGATATAGAAAATGTAATAATTCACACTATGCCATTATGTATGGGAATAGTTACAGATATATCGCCAGATATAAAACTCGTACTCTCTACTTCAGGACACATACTTGGATCTACCTCGATTCATCTTCATATTGGAAATGGAGAACATAATTTAGTTTATACAGGGGATCTAAAGTTTGGAAAGACTAATTTATTAGATAATGCTTCTTGGAATTTTCCCAGAGTAGAAACTCTTATTATAGAAGGTACATTTGGAAGTAAAGATTCACCTCATAAACGTGAAGAAACAGATCCCATACTGATAGAAAGCATTAATCAAACTCTTAGAGAGAATGGTAGGGTTCTTATTCCAGTCCCAATAATAGGCCTTTCGCAAGAGCTTATCTATACTTTAACAAAATATCAAGAACTTGGTACATTAGAACCATCAGAAATTTTTGTAGATAAATCCATACTTGAAGCAACACAGATTTATGAAATATATTATGAATATTTATCAAAAGAAATTAAAACGAAAATTTTAAGTGAAAATATCTCTGTATTTAATTATAACAAACTCAAATTGGTCAATTCAAAATCAAAAGTAGATAAACCTGGAATTATACTGGTAGCATCGTCTATGCTAATGGGTGGTCTTTCTATAAAATTTTTAAAGCAAATCCATAATGATCCTCTTAGTAAAATAATATTTTTATCTTATCAAGCACCAGGCACAATTGGTAAAGAAATTCAGTCAGGAAACACCGAAGTAACAATAAATGGGCAACAACAGTTAAAATTAAAATGCAAAATCGATACTATTCATGGATTTAGTAACCATAGTGACTATAATCAACTTCTTGCTTATATGAGTAGATTGAAACCAAAACTTAAAAGAGTTATAGTAAACCATGGAGAAAAACCTCGAATTCAAAATTTGGCATCATCTGTAAATAAGATCCTCAATATTCAATGTCAATATTTACTTGTCCCAGAAGCAACAAAACTTTTATAATTTTATTTTTTTGAAGTTCTTTATATATTATAGACAAAACACCAACAGCAACAGCAACAATAACAAAAACACTATAAGATGAGCAGCAACAATAACAGCAGTGATCATTAAACTTAAAGGTGTATATTTCTTATAGTAATATATGCAGAATGAGGAATTAATAAAATCATCTATTGATAACCTTTCAAAAAAGTGGAATATTGAAAAACCTATTTATGATCTTCATTTAGGCAGAAGAAGTGATGTAGTAGATACTACAGTTAAAGTAAACCAAGTAATTTTTCATATACCAAAATTATCCAATGATAATCTATTTGTTCTATGGAATTGTCTTTGGCCGGATTGCCATAACTGTTGTGAAAAACAAGGAAGATTGCCTTTAACTAAAAATGACCTTTATAATCTTAAAAGTAAATTGAATTATGGTTCTATTAATGAATTTTTGAATCAAGAAACAAGAATATCTTCTTGGAAGGAGACAGGAACTTATGGAAATTTAATTACTCATATTACAATGATCTCCTTAAAGCGAAAGATAGATGAGAGCAATGAAGAAGATGGGAAACCAATAAAATGTAGATTTTTAGATGATCAAGGTAGTTGTAAAATTCAAGATAGCAAACCAGGTGTATGCTGGTTATATCCTTTTGCATCATGGATGGAATCATATAGTAATAGACCTCTAGTTCATGCAACGTTTCAATTCACAGGAGATTGTCCTGGTTATTATCTTAGTAAAACTATAGATGATATGATACCTGTTTTACATGATTATTCATTAAAAATTTATGATTATAATATGAGTGTTAATAGAACAATAAGAGAAGGCTTTGGAGCTACCAATATACTCTATTAATCATCTTCTTTATTAAATTATGTGTCTGTTATACTTATAAAAAAAGAATTAAAACAATTAACATAAAATAAAGAGAAATAAATAACTCTATCTTTATCAATAGAGATAGTATGTCTAATGGTAAATCTGCAGAAGATGGTAATATTAAAAGTGCTGCTGATCTATTATTAAAAGGAGGTACCTTACTTAGTAATTCATGTGAAAATTGTGGTGGAGTTCAGGTTCGTTTTAAAGAAAATATTGTTTGTGTTAGTTGTGGAAGGAAAATAAAAGAAATAAGTATTACACAAATGGAAGAGGAGCAGAAAAAAAAGAGTACAAGTAATAATAATAGTGATTCTGGTTTATCTAACGAAATGGAAGTTCAATCTAATTCTGATGATGGTGGAAGTAGTAGTAACGGTAGTGATGACAGACTTCTAACATATGAAAAAGTAATTTTCTTGAAAATTACTTTATTAATCACTAGTTTAGAAAATGAGAGTGATATTCTCATTCAAAATACAAAACTAGATCTAATTTCAAAATATTTGGATGTACTTGACAAATTAAAGATTGTTAGCAAATAAAGAATTTATTTTTAATTTTTATATTTTATTTCTTTAATTTATTTTATGTTATTTTTTATTTTTTTAATATATTTTGTTTTTTCTAAATAATTATTATAATATAATATAATAACCAATATATTTCTTAATCCAATCGATTACTTCAATAAGAATACCAAAATTTAACTTTACCATAAATTTTTCCTTTAATAATACAAAAAGAGTGTCATATTTTATTTCATTATTAAATGATATGTTTGAATTTAATTTAATTTAATATATCAGTAGTTATTTATAAATTATTATTAATAAATTACTATATATAATAATATAATATATAATATAATTGCCTTAAAGTCTCATTAATCTATTTTGATATTGTAATTTATGTTAATGTTTTTTAAACACAAGCATCACAGATGTCACTAATATGTTTCCTATTTTTATGAGTATAAGTGGATGGTTTTTCTTAAATTCATCGTCATCTGATGTATCCCAATAAACAGCGTCAGAATAATCCATAACTGTATCCAATGTCTTTGTTGTTATTCTCAAATCAAGAGGTTCAACAAGTTTCAATGAATCTAATTTATCTATCAAATCAGAATAAATTGTCTCTTTATTGAAGAATTCCTGATGGTCTCTATTATTGATTATATATTCAGTTGCTATTACAGCAATCCCATCCTTTTTTAATACTCTTTCCATTTCCTTCAAACTCTTTAGTGCTCCTTCATGATTTTCTCCTCCAAAGTGTTCTATTGAAGAAAAAGAGAACGCTATATCAAAAGTCTCGGAAGGAAATTCTAATTTAGTTCCATCCATTCTCAATACTGTTAATGCATCTTCTTTGTATGGAAATGGTGCATATTTTCTTGGATTATCGGGAAAATCAGATGGAGCAAAATTATCCCATTCTTTTCCATCATAAATGTCAGTAGCATAGACATGTTTTAAATGATTTGCTAAATAAAATAAGACTTCTTCTCGTCCTGCACCAATACCTATTGCAGTACATTTATCATTTAATCTGTTAAATCTTTTCATAGCTATGATTCCAAGAGCCCATTCCCAGTCTTTTCTATGAATAAAACCAGATTTACGTAACCCTACTATTTTATTTGTACTATTCCAATCTTTTCTATGAATATAATCCTCAAAGATTGGATTTTGTAAGCCGTTAATTATATTTTTAAGTTCATTATGGTCCCAATCTTCAATATAGCATAATCTGTTTAACATTGGATTATAGTTTGAATCTATGTGAAAGGATGTATTTTCTTTAATATTATTTATAAAGTTAGATACTTCTTTTTCATTTTGAAGTTTGGTTTGTTTTTCTTTTAGTTTTATTATTTTAGCACGAATATCATCTAAACTTTTAGCACGAATAATATCTTTTATTATTACGGGATGATGATATAAAGTAGAGATTTTACTTTTTAGTGTCATATCAAAAATCCTAGATTCCTTTATTTAATACTATCTTGTCGAGTAATAATATTATTAAAATAATTTTTCCATGTTAATGTATATATCTAATAATGAATTGTTGTAGTAAATATCAAGTTATTTTAATTACAACAATTAAATTCTTAGTTTATCTAATATCATATTGTCTATTGGAAAAACTTGTATTTCTTTTTCATATTGATCGCTTTTTATTCTTACACTTGAAAATTTGTCCTTAGGTGAGTCAGAATATCTTAATGCAGTTGATGCTGCAATTTCAATTTCGTTCCCTGATGTTGATGATGATTGTTTTTTTGTTCTCAATATACATGTTGGACCTACATGATTACTTACTTCAATAATAATGTCGTCATCTAGTTTTAAAGAATTTAAAATTTCATTTTCCATTTTATTTCTTCCAACTATTAATTTTGTATTGTCTGAAAGACGGAAATGACGACCAATCTTTAGCAATTCAATATCATTCATATCTGGAGTGCCTTTAGTATGGTTATACAAATCTCTTACTCGTATTGAAAAAGCAGGATCTGTTAATAAACATCCTCCTGCTGCATTAGGAGGATCAGAAATATCAAATTTTTTTGCTAATTGTAATTGACCTCTCCTAGATCTTCCCTTTATATCTCCTAGTTTTTCTCGCTTGATCAACCCTTTACTTTCTGCTTCTGTTAAAGGAAGATGCCTGAAAGATAAGGGTCTAACAATTTTTCCATTCGTTTGAGTTTCATTTTCAATAATTTTTAGAGCATTGCCATTTTGACTCATAGGTCTTTGTCCTAAAACTTCTCCTGTAATGATAAAATCTGCACCTGTTTTTGCCATATGTTCTTTTGCTGCATTATACATCATACCTCTACAATCTATACACGGATTCATTCCTGAACCATAGCCATATTTTGGATTTTTCAGCATTTTTAAATAGTCTTCACCAAAATATACTGTCTTTAACTTGATTCCAAGTTCTAATGCTACCTCTTGTACACGATGACCACAACCTTTACCGCAGTCAAAGTCACAGAATGGTGTCTTTACAGCTATTGCCTCAACTTCAACTCCTTGTTCTTGAATCATTCTTATAGCTAAATTACTGTCAAGCCCCCCAGACAAAAGAGCAACAGCTTTTGTTGGTTTTTGCTTTTTATTATTATTATTATTATTATTATTACTATTATCTTCATCTGATAACTTCTTTTTTTCTGTATGCGCTAATTTTTTTTCGATATTACTAATCATTGCAGTAGTATGTTTCTTACAACTAGCTACCTCTATTTATTGCTAAGTCAAATAATGTATATTAATAGCGAATATCATACTGATAAATATGGTATTTGAATCAATCCCAAATTTCGATCAATATGTATTTGTCTCAGTTGTGTTATTTATTGTAGGATTATTTTCGGTAATGGTATATGAAAAGTCAAATTCATCATCAGTTGAAGCAGAGAAAAAGCAAAAACAATCGTCCAATACTCGATAATAGTATTAGTTTTACATCTTTAAATCCAGAAAACCTTGAAAAAGTTGTCATTAATCAATTCAATAAATTTGGTTTTCCGGTATTAACATCAATTCAAAATCTTGGATTAAAAGTAATAGTACGAGATTATGATTCTCTGTTGGTAGCTCCAACTGGATCTGGAAAAACTGAGGCAGCAATTGTACCTATAATAAAACTCATTTCACTAAATAAAAAAGAGAATGGCATCAAAGCTATATATGTAACTCCATTAAGGGCATTAAATAATGATGTACTCAGAAGAATAGTAAGCTATGCAGAAGTAGAAAATTTAACTATTGAAATTAGACATGGTGATACCTCTGCAAAGAACAAAAAGAAAATAACTGACAATCCACCTGATATACTTATTACTACTCCCGAGTCACTTTCAGTACTTTTGACCATTTCAAATATAATTAAGGCTTTTCAAGCCTTAAAGTGGATAGTTATTGATGAAGTTCATGAACTAGTACCTAATGAGAGAGGTTCACATCTATCCCTCTCAATAGAGCGTTTACAGGCTTTATCAACACATAAAGTTACCAGAATAGGATTATCTGCTACTTTAGGGAATCTTAAAGAAGCAGGTAGTTTTGTAGCAGGATCTGAAAGAAAATGTGCTATATTGCAAGATAAATCTATGAGACAATATGATTTAGATGTAAAATATATACAAGGAACGATTAATGATGTATCCAAATATATAATAGACTATATTCAATCCAATAAAATAACAGGTTCTGTTTTATTATTTACAAATACACGAGATGAAGCAGAATATTTTGGAACAATTTTAAAAAATCAAAAAGAAATTAATATTGATGTACATCATGGATCTTTATCAAGAGAAGTACGTGAGGATACTGAATCAAAACTAAGAAATGGAGTAGCAGGAATTGTAGTTTGTACTTCTTCATTAGAATTGGGATTAGATATTGGTTCAGTTGATCTAGTAATACATTATGGTTCACCACGACAAGTTTCAAAATTGATGCAAAGAATTGGTCGAAGTAGACATCAAAAAAGTAAATCTGCAAAGGGATTAATAATTACTAATGTTCCTGACGATGAAATTGAGGCATATGCATTGGTAAATAGAATGAAGCTAAGATCAGTGGAAGATCAGCCAATGCATTTTCATTCTCTTGATGTATTAGCTCATCATTTAGTTGGGTTTTCACTTGAGACTAGAGAAGATGTACAGGTTCCAAAAGCTCTTTCAATAGTAAACAAATCTTATCCATTTAGAAATGTTTCATTCTTTGATATGGATGCATGCTTAGATCTTTTAGATAAAAATGGAATTATAAAATACGATCATGAAAAACAGACCTATAAAAGAAGAATAAAATCTTACAAGTATTATTTTGAAAATTTATCCATGATACCTTTTGTATTAAAGTTTCAAGTAATAGATATTATTAGTAAGAAAAGAATAGGAACATTAGATCAAAAATTTGTTGGAGATTATGGAGAAAAAGGTAATGTTTTTGTATTAAAAGGAGCTCAATGGAGAATTGTATCAATTGATGAGAACAAATTAGAAGTTAATGTAGAACCATTGTATGGAACAAAGATAAATGTTCCCTATTGGGTAGGAGAATTAATTCCTGTTGATTATAATACTTCAAAAGAAGTTGGGGTGATAAGAAATAATGCAGTCAATAAAAAATTTAGACTGGTTAATAATGTTATAACAAAGTTTGCAAAGACTTTTAACATTGTTCCAGATTCAAAAAATATTGTTGTTGAAAGTTCTAGAATACAAAACCAGATTGTTATTCATTCTACACTAGGAACTAAAGTAAATAATACTCTGGCGTCGCTTTTCTCGACTATGATATCTTCAAAGCTTGGTCAGATTGTGGAAACAAGAAGTGATCCTTATCGAATACTTTTGACATCTTCAGTTAGGATGACGCAATATCATATAGAATCTGTATTAGGTGGTTCTTTTGATGTAGATCCTATTCTCATTGCATCTTTTGGTAATACCTATCATCTTAATTGGAAAGTCTGGATGGTATCTAAAAGATTTGGAATGATAAGTAAGGAAGCTCTATATGATAAAAAAATTGCACGTATGATTTATGACAAATATTCTAAAACACCGATAAGTAAAGAATCAATTAGAGAATTAATTCATGATAAATATGATACAGACTTGACAAAAAAAGTACTAGAGCAATATAAAAATAAAGAAATTAAATTGCATTGGTTCCAAGTAGATGACTTTTCAGAGCTTGCAAAACCTGTAGTTGATCACTCTACAAAGTTCTCTGCAACTCCCGCATCAATAGAAACTGGAATATTAGAACTTG
>Ga0126305_10000218_pt1 | contig 25605 bp, 24 predicted proteins | sample Plot26_FD_92536 | JGI IMG/M metagenome (GOLD analysis project Ga0126305, IMG submission 92536) | Serpentine soil microbial communities from UC McLaughlin Reserve, CA, USA - Plot26 | ecosystem: Environmental > Terrestrial > Soil > Grasslands | place: USA: UC McLaughlin Reserve, Lake County... | reverse complement strand
GCCCGCGGGGCTGTAGCCCATCATCTTCTCCGCGATCATGGCGTTGGGGTTCGAGTTGTCGCAGAGCGACCAGAGCTCCTTCTTGCAGTAGAAGCAGTTGCCGCAGGAGATGGTGAAGGGGACGACCACGCGGTCGCCGAGCTTCAGATTGGTGACGCCGCGGCCGAGCTCCACCACCTCGCCCATGAACTCGTGGCCGAGGATGTCCCCCTTCTTCAGGGTGGGGACGTAACCATCGTACAGATGGAGGTCCGAGCCGCAGATCGCCGTCGAGGTGATCTTCACGACGGCGTCGCGGGGGTTCAGGATCTCCGGGTCGGGCACCGTCTCGACCCGCATGTCGGTCTTGCCGTTCCAGCAGACTGCTCTCATGTCGTATCTCCCGGCCTCTTCGAGGCTCTGTTGCAGTTTTTCGATGTCGTCAGAAGGGGTTGTGCACGTGGGCGCCGAGGAACGAGCGCTCGCCGTGGGACTGCCCGTCGGTGGTCGCGGTCTCGCCCGCCTCCATGAGCTGCTTGAAGCGGCGGAGATCCTCCAGCACCTGCCGTTCGGTCCCCGAGGCGACCACCTTGCCGACCGCCTGGCCCAGGGTGCTGGCGGAGCCGAGCTCCATCGAGACCCGCACGACCGTGCCGCGGCCGTTGGCGGCTTCCTCGAAGAAGACCGTGCCGGCGTTGTGGATCTGGGAGCCGGGCACCGAGCGCCACGAGAGGAACTGCCCCTCCCGTTCTTCGACGATCTCGGCGTCCCACTCGGCCTTGAAGCCGAGCGGGCTCTTGCCCGCCCAGTGCGACCGGCGGTCGTCGAGCTCGGTGACCTCCTGGAGGCCGTTCATGAACCGGGGGAGGTTCTCCAGCCGGCGCCAGAAGGCGTACAGCTCGGCGGCGGGCTTGCCGATGGTCAGCGCGGCCTCGACAGGTACCGGCGCCATGGCGTCGGAGGCGCGCTGCGCCACCGTCTCCGGCACGAGCCGGCGGCCGGTCGCCTTTCTGGCGGCAAGGGCGACCAGTGCCACGCCGCTGACGATCATGGCGGCCTGGCCGACCCGGTACAGCATGCCGGCGTCTTCGTGCTCGGTGTACTCGCTTTCGACCCTGTAGCCGGTGAGGGACTGATCGAATGATCCCGTGCTCCGTGGGTAAGAACTGGAAGTGACGGCGTCTCGCACGTGGATGCCTCCTTTTTTCAAGAATCGAGCTCGGTGATGGGAGTTGCCTCCTTGAGGGTTTCCCGAAGCCCGGCACTACGGCGGCCGGACCGAAGAGAAACCGCAAGAGGCGTGCCATTGTTTTCTCAAGTCCGTCACGGCACCTCTTCCTTTGATTTCTCCCCCCGATTCCTCTAGATTCCGCCTTTTCCTAGGGAGATGCCGGAGACCCGATGCCTGAGACCCTGCCCGAAGTCACCATCTACACCGACGGCGGCGCCGACCCGAACCCGGGAACGGGCGGCTGGGCGGCCATCCTCCTCGAACCGGCGGGCGGCAAGGTCCGCGAGCTCTCCGGCGGCGAGGGGCGCGCCACCAACAACCGGATGGAGCTGACGGCGGCCATCCGCGCCCTCGAAGCCTTGACCCAGCCCTGCCGGGTCAAACTCTTCACCGACTCCCAGTATCTGAGGAAGGGGATCACCGAGTGGCTTCCCGGCTGGATCGCCCGCGGCTGGCGGCGCAAGGACGGCGAGCTCCAGAACGAGGACCTCTGGCGCCGGCTCGCCGAGCTGATCGGCAGCCACAAGATCCAATGGGGCTGGGTCAAGGGGCACGCCGGCAACAAGTGGAACGAGCGGGCGGACGAGCTGGCGACCCGCGAGATCCGCAAGCTGCGGGGCGGCGGAGGCACGATCGCCGCGCCGGCGGCCGCGCCCGCCGAGGCGGACGTCTTTTTGCGGGTCTCCTGCTCCGGCCGCAAGGGCGGCTGGGCCGCCCTCGTCCGTCACGGCGGGGAGGAGGCGGTCCTCTCCGGGGCTCTCGATCCCGCCACCGCCAATCAGCTCGACCTGCTGGGAGGGATCGCGGCCCTGGAGCGGCTGCCGGCGGGGATCTCGGTCGCCGTCTACACGGGCTCGGACTATCTGAGGAACGGCGCCAGCCGCTGGATCGAGGGCTGGAAGCTCCGGGGCTGGAAGACCAAAGAGGGCCAGCCGGTGCAGAACCGCGCCCTCTGGGAGCGTCTGGAGCGGGAGACCAAGGCCCGCCGCGTGACCTGGCCGGACGTCAAGGGGCGGGAGTTGGCGGAGCTCAAGGAGCTGGGGAAGGCGGCGAAAGAGGCCGCAGGATCCTAGCCGGTCCCCTCCAGGGGACGGGACGGCCCGGTGACCAGGGCCGCCCCTTACTGGGATGGGTCAGCTCGGCTTCCTCAGGCGCAGATGCAACTGAACTCGTTGTTGTACGTCGTGCACTCGCAGGTATTGAGGCAGGAGTACTCTCCGCTCGGTGCGCAGCAGTCCGTCGGGCAGCAGCTACAGGTACAGTTCGCGCCCGCCGCCTGAAGGTGCTTCGGGTCGAGCGCTGCGAGGGTCTCACGGTGCAGCTTGAGCTTCGAACGCTTCTTCATGACAGGCCTCCTGGGGGAATCCCCCGGTTGACAGGGAAACGCGGAGCATCTACAGAGACAGAGTGAGCCCGAGGGCGCCACCGTGACACTGCGCTATGCTTCCCCCATGGCGACCAGGCCCAAAGACAAGGACGCGGTGCGCCCCCTCGCGAGCAACAAGCGGGCCCGTTACGACTATCACGTGCTGGAGACCTTCGAGGCCGGCATCCGGCTGAAGGGCACCGAGGTCAAATCGGTGCGCGAGGGGAAGGTGCAGCTCAAGGACAGCTACGTCGAGTTCCGGGACAACCAGGCCTTCCTGGTGGGCGCCCACATCAGCGCCTACAGCCACGGCAACCGCGAGAACCACGACCCGGAGCAGATGCGCAAGCTCCTGCTCCGGAAGCGCGAGATCGAGCGCCTCTTCGGCCGCACCCAGTTGAAGGGGCTGACCGTCGTCCCTCTCGCCATGTATCTGAAGGGGAACTGGGTCAAGGTGGAGATCGCCCTGGTGCAGGGCAAGAAGCTCTACGACAAGCGGGAGACCGAGAAGACGCGCGAGCTCGACCGCGAGGCCGAGGCGGTGGTCAACAGCGGCAAGTGGTGAGCGGCGCCTGAGCGCGCCGCCCTTGCTCAGTCATTGCCGATTTCCTGGCGCCGCCGCCGGCCGCCGGTGTCCTGAATGCGCTCCAGTGCCGTCTGCCCGCCGTACTTGGCCACGATGCGGTCGTCGTAGTCGTCGGCCACGGTGGCGACCGACGTGATCGCCCGCAGCAGGTCGCGGGGGTCGAGGCTGCGGCCGAACAGGGAGTAGGCGAAGAAGATGTCGTTGCCCACGAGGGAGAAGTGGCCGCACGGCATCTGGTGGTTCAACTGCAGGAGCCCGGCCATCAGCTCCTCCTCCAGCTCCACGTCCTGCACGCAGTAGGACATGATGACGACGATCGTCTCCTCCGAGCCGTAAGGCTCGACGGAGATCTCCAGCACCGTCGTGCCGTAGCGCACGTAGAAGTGGTCGTTCTCCGGATCGTGGTAGGGCTCGTCGAAGAGCTCCCCGAGGTATTCCCGCAGCTTGTTGAAGGTCTCTTCGTGGGCCGGACTTTCGAACATGATCTCTATCCTCCAGAGGCCCTACTCTAGCAGCAGTCCGGGCGTTGACACCCCAGGGCGTTGGGACTAACGTTTAGGCGAGCCGCAAAGACATCCCTAGACCTGGTTTCCGCAACTCCAGGGATGGCTCGGAGAGAAGCGAGTGTGCGGGTCAATCATTTTCCCATACAGATTTCACACCGACAGGAGGAGATTCATGCAGAGGCGAGGAGGATTCACGTGGAGGGCTCTGGGCGTTGCTGCGGCCTTGGGCGCCCTGGCCGCGGGCCCCATGCACGCGGCGGGTTTCAGCATTTTCGAGCAGGGGACCAAGGCCATGGGCATGGCAGGCGCGTTCACGGCCCAGGCGGATGATCCGTCGCTGCTGTTCCATAACGCCGGCGGCCTCGCCTTCGTGACCGAGCGGGACTTCTCGATCGGCCTCACCTACATCAAGGGGCTCAAGGCGGAGTTCGAGGGCGCCAACCCGTTCCCCGGCGAGGGCTACCGGGCGGAGCAGGAGCTGCTGTCGGAGGTCCCTCCCCACATCTATTACGTCCAGCCGATCAACGAGACCTGGAAGTTCGGCTTCGGCGTCGAGACCCCCTTCGGCCTCACCACCGAGTGGAAGGACCCCGACCAGTTCGCCGGCCGGTTCCTCTCCACCAAGGCCGCCCTGCAGGCCATCGACCTCAACCCGACGATCGGCTGGCAGGTGACGCCGACCTTCGGCATCGGCCTCGGCGCCGTCGCCCGCGTCTCGAGCGTCGAGCTGAACCGCAACGTGCCGACCCTCAACCCGTTCACCCAGCAGGCCGTGGACGTCGCCCGGCTCAAGCTCGAGGGCGACTTCAGCGAGGCCTACGGCTTCAACGCCGGCATCCTGCACAAGGTCACCCCCCGCTTCTCCTGGGGCCTCTCCTACCGCAGCGCCATCACGGTCGACTACGAGGGCGACGCCCGCCTGACCCAGGTCTCGACCGGCAACGCGCAGCTCGACGCCGTGGTCGCCTCCCGGCTGCCCTTCAACCGCGACCTGCCGGTTAAGACGAGCATCGCCTTCCCCGACATCGCGAGCCTCGGCCTGGCCTTCGGCCTCACCGACAACCTGCTGATCGAGACGGACTTCAACCGGACGGGCTGGAGCAGCTTCGAGGAGGTGCCGATCGACTTCACCGGCGGCGCCACCAACTCGCTGCCCGACCAGACCATCCCGGAGAACTGGGAAGACTCCTACCACTACCGCGTCGGCCTGCGCTGGGACGCCAGCGAGACCTCCCAGTGGCGCTTCGGCTACGTCTACGACGAGACGCCGCAGCCCGAGGAGGGGATCTCGCCGCTGCTGCCGGACGCCAACCGCAACGCCTTCACGATCGGCTACGGCCACACCGGCAGCTTCAAGGCCGACCTGGCCCTCATGTACCTCCTCTTCGACGAGCGGTCGCGCGACCAGAGCTTCGCCGGCGAGGGGCCGTTCTTCGGCACCTACAACACCGAGGCCCTGCTCCTCGGCGTGACGCTCACTTTCCTTTAAACGACGACGCAAGGAGACAGGAAGATGCATCGTGCGAAAATACTGGCGAGCCTCCTGGCGCTCGCCCTCTTGACGGCAGGGGCGGCCTTCGGCCAGGCCGACTTCAGCAAGTACGTCGCCTTGGGCGACAGCCTCACCGCCGGCTTCTCGAGCGGCAGCATCAACCGGAACTTCCAGGTCAACAGCTACCCGGCCCTGCTCTATCGGCAGTTCACGGGCAACACCACGGGCTTCGAGCAGCCGCTGGTCAGCGCTCCCGGCCTGCCGGGGATCCTGACCCTGCAGCGCCTCGCGCCCACGCCGCAGATCGTGCCCTCCGCCGGCTCGGGCCAGCCGCTCAACCTCAACCTGCAGCGCCCCTACGACAACATGGCCGTGCCCGGAGCGCGGGTCCATGACCTCCTGGCCAAGACGGCGTCGACCAGCGCCGGCGACCCGACCGACCTCATCCTGCGCCGGACGAGCTTCACGCAGCTCCAGCAGGGGCTGTCGCTGCGGCCGACCTTCGTCACCCTGTGGATCGGCAACAACGACGCCCTGGCCGCCGCCACCTCCGGCATCGTCAACGACCAGACGCTGACTCCGCTGGCGAGCTTCGAGGCGGACTACCGGGCCATCGCGGGCGCCATCGCCGCCTCCGGGGCCAGGTTCGCCGTCGCCAACATCCCGAACGTCACCAGCATCCCGTTCGTCACCACCCTGACGCGGTTCATCCCCAACCCGGCGACCGGCCAGCCGGCCATCATCAACGGCTCGCCGGTACCGCTGCTCGGCCCCAACGGCCCGCTGCAGGCCGGTGACTTCGTGCTGCTCACCGCCAGCTCGGTGCTCGCCCAGGGCTTCGGCATCCCGACGGCGCTGGGCGGCAACGGCCAGCCGCTGCCCGACTCCGTGGTGCTCTCCGCCGCCGAGGCGGCCACCATCCGCGACCGGGTCAACAACTACAACGCCGTCATCCGCGCGGTGGCCACCGAGCGGAACGCCGCTTTCGTGGACGCCAACACCGTGCTGCAGAACCTCGCCACCGGCGGCATCAGCGTCGGCGGCGTCACCTACACCGGCGCCTTCCTGAGCGGCGGCGTGTTCTCCTACGACGGCGTCCACCCGACGGCGTTCGGCTATGCCTACATCGCGAACCTCTTCATCGATGCCATCAACGACAAGTTCGGCACCGACGTCGAGCCCGTGAACCTCTTCCCGTTCGTCTTCGGCACCGCCAGCGCCACCGCGGCGCTGCAGCTCGATTCCGCGGCCGCCGGCAACGTCTGGGGCGTGCCGTTCGTCTTCACCAGCGAGGCCCGCCGCAACCTCCTGCAGTCGCTCGGCGTTCCCAAGTCGATCGTCGACGGCGATACGAAGCCGGCCCCCCGTCCCCGCCGGCCCCGGAGAGGCAACCGCGCGTAGGATCGACGATCCATCGCGACGGACCTTAACGAAAGGGCGGGAGAGATCCCGCCCTTTTCGTTTTTATTCCCAGGGCCCGGCGGTTGTCACGAAATGAGGTTCTCGCGCACCTTGATTTGGATCTATACTAGAAAGGTGCCAGGTTGTCTTCTCTTTTGAAGTTTTTTCTTGAGCACCTGTTGGACCTCCCGGAGGGGAGGGTGGAGGCGCATTTCTTGTCGGAGGTTCCATGCGTGCGCGAACGGATGCGAAGTGTCAGGGTGGGCTGCTGCTTTGTCTCGTCGCGGCAGCCTGGTTGGGGACGGGGCCGATCGTCTGGGCCCAAGCCACCGCCGTCCCGCCGGCTTCCGGAGATGGGACCGGCTCTCTAGGCCTGAAAGAAGGGGCGAAGATCTCGTCGGAGCGGGTCGAGGAGATCTACCGCAAGATCCTGTTGGACTGGTCGGCCGGCGAGACGGAGCGGGCGCCCGAAGAGCTGATCCAGCTCGAGACGGCGGCCATCGTCGACGGCGAGCCCAAGACCCGCAAGGCCCTCCTGGGGGCCGAGCAGCGGGTGATCCACCAGGTGGGAGCGGCCGACCTCGAGGTCCTGGTGCCCATCGCCGTGCTGCATCACGAGGCCTACCGGCGCCTGCTCGAGCGGCGCACCCGCGGCGAGGCCATGGCGATGGTCCACACCCGCAGCATGGCGCGCGACCTCGTCATCCTCTACCACGAGCAGTCGGGCTCTGAGGGTGCCGGCCTGGTGGCGAGCCGGCTGCTCACCAGCCTGGGGGGGCTGCTGCTGCAGTCCGCCCAGCAGCTCCCGGCGGGGGAGATGTTCCAGCAGGCCGCCGAGCTGGACGGCAAGAACGTCGCCGCCCTGCTCGGGCTCGCCAGCATCTACGAGAAGAACGCCCAGCCCGAGACCGCCGTCAAGCAGCTCCGCCGCGCCCTCGAAGCCGATCCGGCCAGCGCCGAGGCCAAGCTGCGCTTGGCGCTGAACCTGAAGCGTCTGGACCAGACGGCCGAGGCGGGCAAGCTTCTGGAGGAGCTGACGGCGGCCGTCGATTCGTCCTGGGTCACGCCGCTGGCTTTCCAAGAGCTGGCCCGCCTGCACAGCGACAAGGGCCGCCAAGCGGAAGCGGAGAAGGTCCTGCGCAAAGGCATCGAGCGCCATCCGGACGACATGCGGCTCGTGATCCAGCTCGCCGCGGTGCTCGACCGGCGGGGGTCCGCCGGCGAGGCGACCGCCCTCGTCGAGAAGCTCCTGGCATCCCAGCCCAAGGCTGAAGCTTCCGCCCGCTACCTCTACAACACGGTCCGCCCGGAGGCGTTCGCGCCGGCGCGGTCGTTCCTCGCCGAGAACTCGCGGTCGCGCCTGCCGGTGCTGGCGCAGGCCCTGAACGCTCCGGCCGAGGCTTCGGGAATGGGGTTGGGCCGATGAGCGGGCTCAGGACGGCCAGATTCGGCCTGGCTCTCGCTCTGGGGCTGCTGGTCGGCGGCACGGCCAGGGCCCAGGTGGCGGTGCGCATTCAGAGCCCGACGCCCGACCAGCCGATCTTCGGCCAGACGGAGGTGGAGGTCGGCATCCGGTCCGGCGAGGCGGTCGACCGGGTGGAGGTCTTCCTCGACGGCAAGCTGGTGGGCTCGGCCAAGACCCCGCCCTTCCGGGTCCGGGTCGACGTGGGCGACGAGAACGTCCAGCGCGAGTTCAAGGCCGTCGCCTACACGGTCTCGGGGGCGTCGGGGACCGACTCGGTGGTGACGCAGCCGGTGCAGATCATGGACGAGCTCAACCTCAAGCTGCGCGCGCTTTTCGTCAGCGTCAGCCGCGGCGGGGCGCAAAACCTCAGCCTGGAGCAGGGCGACTTCCAGATCTACGACAACGGCGACGCGCAGGAGATCGTCACCTTCGGGCGCGACGAGCTGCCGCTGACGGCCGTGCTGCTCCTCGACACCAGCGAGAGCATGCGGGAGAAGGAGCTGGAAGCCGTGCGGCGGGGGGCGCGAGCCTTCCTCGGCGGCATGAAGCCGTCGGACGAGGCGATGCTGGCCCTGTTCTCCGACCGGCTCCTGAAGTTCACTCCCTTCACCGCCGACAAGAAGGTTCTGGGAGCGGCGTTCGCGGACGCCCACGCGGCGGGAGGGACGGCGGTCAACGACTTCCTCTACCTGTCCCTCAAGGCCCTGGACTCGCGCCAAGGGCAGCGGGTGGTCGTGCTCTTCTCCGACGGCTCGGACGTCCACAGCGTCCTCCCCGCTTCCGAGGTCCTGTGGAAGGCCCGCGCCGGACAGTCGCTGATCTACTGGATCCAGCTCGGCGGCCAGCGCAAGTCGTTCACCTCCGCCTGGCGGGACTACCAGGGCAACGACCAGGAGTACGACAACCTGGACAAGGCGGTCCGGGAGAGCGGCGGGCGGATCCTGGCCGTCGAGCGCCCCGAGGAGCTGGAAGGCGCTTTCCGCGACATCCTCCAGGAGCTGCGCCAGCAGTACGCCCTCGGCTACTACCCGACCACCGCCAAGGGGGACGGGAAGTGGCACAAGGTCGAGGTCCGCGTGAAGGGCTTCGCCGGCCGGGTGCGGACCCGCGAAGGGTACGCCGACCACTAGAGCGGCCCAAACGCCGAAAAAACCTCTTGACCCTCACGCAACGTGAGGGTTTATCTTCCTTTCTGCCACTGGGACGTGGCGGAAAGGAGGAGGGATATGGGGCCCTTGCCCTGGAAGGTGGGCGAGCTGGCCAAACGGACGGGGGTGTCCGTGCGGACGCTCCACTACTACGACGAGCTGGGCCTGCTCGTCGCCTCGCATCACACGGCGGCGGGCTACCGGCTCTACACCGGAGCCGACTTGATCCGCTTGCAGCAGATCAAGTCGCTTCGCAACCTTGGCTACTCCCTGGAGGAGATCCGGCAGTTCCTGAGCCGGCCGAACGTTTCGCCCGAGGGCGTGCTACAGCTCCAGATCGCGCGCCTCAAGGAGCAGATCGGGCTGCAGCAGAGCCTGTGCGACCGCCTGGAAGGGATCGCACTGCGATGGCGGTCGGACGAGATGGTCTCCACGGAGGAGTTCCTGAAAATCATCGAGGTGACCAACATGTTGGACAAGTACTACACCCCGGAGCAGATGGAAGAGCTGAAGCAGAGGCGGGAGGCGCTCGGCGACGAGAGGATGCGTCAGGCCGAGGGCGACTGGCAGGAGCTCATGGCGCAGGTCCAGGCCGAGATGGACAAGGGGACCGATCCGGCGGACGAGCGGGTGCAGCAGCTCGCCGGCCGCTGGATGGGCCTGATCCAAGAGTTCACCGGCGGCAACCCCGGCATCGAGAAGTCGCTCGGCCGGATGTACCGGGAGGAGACGGCGGTGGCCGGGATGGACACCTCCCACATGCAGCCGATGATGGAGTACGTGGGCAAGGCGATGGCGGCTGCGAAGAAGGTGGATTGAGCGGTATGGCGCCCGCGGCGGCTGGCGCCGCCGCGGGCCCTCACCCCTGGCCCCTCTCCCGACCCCTCCCTCCCCCTCTCACCGGGAGAGGGGAAGGAACCAAATATTTCTTTCTTCGGTCTTGCTCCCTCCTCTCCCGGTGAGGGGGGGAGGGAGGGGTCGGGAGAGGAGGGCCGGGGAGGTGAGGGCCTACAGCAGCTCCGCCTTCCGCGCCCGCCGCAGCACCTCGGCGCCCAGCTTTCCATAGGCCACGGCGCCCGTCGACCAGCTCGCGAAATCGAAGATGGAGAGGCCCTGCCCCGGCGCCTCGGCCAGCCGGACGTTGATCGGGATCTCGGTGCGGAACACCGTCGGCCCATACTGGCGGCGGAGGGCCGCGACGACGTCGTCCGTCACCAGCGTGCGGTGGTCGACCAGGGTCAGGAGGATGCCCAGGAGCTGCGCCTTGCGGCCGATCCGGCCGCGCGACGAGTCGACGAGCTCGAGGAAGCCTGCCAGCGCCTCGGCGTCGAGCCGGTGGGGAGACACGGGGACGACGAACGCCTCCGCGGCGGCAAGGGCGTTGACGGTGAGGAAGGACAGGCCGGGCGGGCTGTCCATCACGATCACGTCGTAGCGGCGGCGGATGGGGGCGAGCGCCTTCTTGAGAAGCTTCTCGGGCTCCGGCTTGCGGGCGAGCGCGAAGTCGGCGCCGGCCAGCCGCAGCGAGCCCGGCAGGAGATGGAGGCCGGGCACCGGCGTCTCCCGGACCGCCTCGGCGGCGGCCGCCTTGCCGCTCAGCACCTCGGCCGAGGAAGCGCCATCCTGGTCCCGGCCGACTCCCAGCGAGAAGCTCGCGGAGGCCTGCGGGTCCAGGTCGATCAGCAGCGCCGAAAGCCCGCTGCGAGCGAATGCCGCAGCCAGATTGACGGCGGTCGTAGTCTTGCCGACGCCTCCCTTGAGGTTGGCCAGGGCCAGTCTCATGCCTTTTCTCCTTTCCTCGACAGGGCGGTACCTTGCGATGGAGAAAAACGCCCTTCTCCTGAATGCTGCGCCATGATTCTAACCTGGGGTATCATCTTCGAAACGCATCTTCAAGGAGGGTCTCGATGCTCTCCCGACGTTCGGTCCTGCTGTTGACCCTGGCTCTCGGTCCTGGCCTCCTGGCGTTCTCCGCCGTCCCGGCGGCCGCCGCCGACCCGATCAGCGTCGAGGCGGCGCCAGGTGGGCCCATCCTTGGCTCCACGCCGGCCACGGTGACGCTGCAACTCTCCCCGGAGGCGGCGAGGGCGATCCGCAAGCTTCCCGACAAGGCCACCGAGGGGCCGGCGGTGCGCCTGTCCATCCAGGGGGTGAAGGCCCCGGCCGGCACGAGCATCCACGTCTTCGTCAACCTCCCCGGCGCCACGGCCGACGCGACGGTCAACGACGCCCACTACGTCGGCAACATCAACTCCTTCGAGGACCCGGCCCCGGGATCCGCCGGGGATGACGTGTTGTTCGACTCGGGACCTGCCCTCAGGCGCCTCAAAAAGGCCGAGCGTCTGCTTCCCGGCGACACGCTGGCGGTGACCCTCGTGGTCCTGCCGGGGAGCGCCCCCGCCGACGCCTCGATCCCGGTCGACAAGGTGGTGCTGTCGATCACGCCCCAGGGGCGCTGACCCTATCTTTTCCGGGCCGCCTCGATCTCCCGGTCGAACCCCGGCAGGATGGCCTTGACGAAGGCGTTCGAGACCAGCCGGACGGCGATCTCCCAGGCGCTGGTGTTGGGGTCCTCGAGCGTGCCCGAGAGGTCCGCCACGGTGGCGACCTGGTCGCGGGGACGGTTCTCAAGGATGTGGGAGAGCCCGCCGACGACCTTCTCGTAGAGCTTTTTGAGGATGGGCTTCTTCTTGTCCTGCTGGGGATCGTAGACCTTGACGTCCGCGAAGAGCGGCTTGAGGTAGCCTTCGATGCGGCCGTTGCGGACCTTGACCTCGGAGTAGACGGAGAAGCTCCCCTCGGCCACGTCGAGCTTGCCGTAGGCGCGCAGGAGCTCGTTGATCGACGGCAGGCTCGCCTTCTCGATGGCGACGGTGAGGTTGAAGTCCGGCCCGGCGTGGTCGTCGCGGAAGATGGCGGACCCGCTTGCGGCGCCGCTCCCCATGAAGCGGCCCTTGAAGCTCGCTTTCGCCGGCCCCTGGCGGAAGCCGCTCGACAGGTTGGTCACCTCCAGATTCGTGTGGTCGACGAAGACCCGGAAGCGGCGGTCCTTCGCCTCGCTGACCAGGCCGAGCTTGCCGTCCACGAGCTGGAGGCGCTGGATTCGCACGAGCATGCCGGGCTGCGCGTCCCTGGCGGCCTCGGCGACCTGCCGCCCCCGCGCCTCCTCGGCGTCGGCGGTGGCGGCCGTGTGGATGTAGTCCAGGCGCAGCCCCTTCGCCGTGACGTCGTCGATGCGGACCTCGCGGTGCTTGGGGCCGTACTCGAACTCGCCCCGCGAGGCCAGCACGCCGCCGGAGAGGGACAGGTTGGCGCGGGCGCTCAAGGGCCGCAGCCGGTCGAGAGGGACGTTGTCCACCTGGTAGATGGCGTGGACGCCGGGAAAGGGCTCGGCCAGGAAGTCGGCGTGGCCGTCGAGGACTCCGCGTCCGGTGTCGAAGATCACCCCATCGGTATGGATGGGCGAGGGGTAGATCCGTTCGTCCGAGCGGATGTTGCGGATATTCGACGCCGACAGGTTCCAGCGGGAGATGTGGAGGGGGCGCTCCGGGTCCTCGTCGATGTAGACGATGTCGCCGTCGCTGACCTCGAGGAGGTTGAACTTCAGCGGGTAGATGGATTCCAGGGCCTGCTGCCAGCCGCGGTTCTGGACGTCCACCTGGTCCCGGTCCTCCTGGCGGAGCTGCGGCAGGTTGACGTGGATGCGCGGGCCGTCGAACCTGGCGTTGGCGACCAGGTGCCCGTGCAGGATCTCCCGCCACTCCACGCTGGCGGTCAGGCGGGGGATGTCGGCCACCGGCGGTTCGGGGTTGGCCTGCTGCCGGATGACGCCCCGCTCGAGCGTCAGGGCCAGGCCGAACGGGTTCAGGTGGGCTCCTCCGAGGCTGAAGGCGTAGCCGTGGAGGCGCTGGTTGATCTTGGTCTCCAGGGTGCGGCGCAGGTACTCGTCGAAGTGCTGGGCGACGAAGAGAAGAAGCAGCGCCAGCGAGCAGAGGGCGATCGTCCACAGCAGCCCGCGCCGGCCCAGCGGCTCCCGCGGACGGCCCGCCGCCGGCGGTGGCGCCGCCGGAGTCTCCCTTTCGATGCTTTCGATCGGCTCGTGATGCTCTCTGGGTGCGAATGCTCGGTGCGACATAACGCCTCCAAGGCCCTCCTCGGAGAAGAGCTAGCAAGGCGTTTGCCAGCCGGGTTTCCATCCCGGTCGATTCGAGTGTCTAATGGAGGCAGTTGGAGGTGAAGCCATGACACGCATCTGGAGTCTCGCGTTGGTATCGGTCCTCGTGACCTTGGGCTTGGCCGCGGCGCCCGGGGAGAGCTGCGACGCCTATCTCCCGCAGGTGCCGGCGGTGGAAACTCAGGTGCTCGTCAAGCTGGACGCCCGCACCGTGGAGGTGGAAGCCGGCCGCGACCGGGGCCTGCTCCCGGGCATGATGCTCGTCTCGCTGGAGACCACGGAGAGCCTCCCGCTCTGCGATCTCGAGGTCGTCTCGGTGGAAGACGGCACCGCCGTGGCCCGCGGCGACGAGGACTGCGAGGCCCTGCAGCCGGGGCACCGGGTCGCCACGCGCGGGTCGAAGTACGAGCTGCCGGCGCTCGAAGACCGCTGAACGGCTCCTGCGCCTGCGGTACCGCCTGCGATAGACTCCCCGCACGTTCGTCATTGCCAGCGGGGAGGCCACCATGAGCGAGGCGGGGAGCCCGGGGTTCGCCCGGCGTCTGACCCTGTTCGACGCCACGATGATCGTCATCAGCGGGATCATCGGGTCGGGCATCTTCATCAATCCCTACGTCGTGGCCCGGGCCGTGGGCACGCCGTTCCTGATCCTCGGCGTCTGGATCGCGGGCGGCCTGATCGCCCTGTTCGGCGCCTTCGTCTTCGCCGAGCTGAGCACGGTGATGCCGCGGGTCGGCGGCCAGTACGCCTTCTTCCGCGAGGCGTTCGGTCCGATGGTCGCCTTCCTCTATGGCTGGGGGCTCCTGCTGATCGTCCAGTCCGGAGCCACGGCGGCCGTGGCGGTGGCCTTCGCCAAGTACGTGGGCCGGCTGGTGGACCTGCCGGAGGGCAGCGCGGCCTGGCTCGCCGCCGCCATCCTGCTGGCCGTCGCGGGCTTCCACGCCCTGGGCATCAAGCCGGGGGCGGTGCTGATCAACCTGATCACCTTCACCAAGACGCTCGCCCTGGCGGCGCTGATCGTGGGCGCCTTCGTGCTGACCCGCGGCTCCGGCATCACGTTCGAGCCGCTGGCGCCGCCGGACCTCGGGGGCTTCTCCCTCCTCTCCGCCTTCTTCGCCGGGCTGGTGCCGGCCATGTTCGCCTACGGCGGCTGGCAGAACCTCAACTACGTGGCGGAGGAGGTGCGCGACCCGCAGCGGAACCTGCCGCGGGCCATCCTGACCGGCGTCTTCTGCGTGATCGCCGTCTACGTCACGGCCAACGTGGCCTACGTGCATGTCCTCGGGGCGCCGGCCCTGGCGGCCACGCAGACTCCGGCCGCGGACGTGGCGGCGCGCCTGATGGGAGAGCCGGGCGCCAGGGTCATCAGCCTGCTGATCGTGGTCTCCACCTTCGGCTTCATGAACCTCTCCCTGCTCTCGGCGCCGCGGGTCTACTACGCGATGGCGGCGGACGGCCTCTTCTTCAGCTCGTTGTCCCGGCTCTCGCCGCGCTTCCGGGCGCCCACGGCGGCCATCCTCCTCCAGGGCGGGCTCGCCGCCATCTACGCTCTCGCCAACACCTACGACCGGCTGCTGGGCTACGCCGTGTTCGCGGACTGGATCTTCTTCGCCCTCGCCGGCGTGTCGCTCCTGGTCTTCCGCCGCAAGCTCCCGGGAGCGCCGCGGCCGTTCCCCACGCCGGCCTATCCCTGGATCCCCATCCTCTTCACCCTGGCGGGCGCGGGCATCGTGATCAACACCTTCTTCACGGATCTCCGCAACGCCCTCGTGGGAACGGCGATCTTCGCGTTGGGCGTGCCGGTCTATTATTTCTGGCGGGGGAGGAAGAGCAGGACATGAAGCGCAGCGTCTACATGCGCTGGGCCAAGGAGCACGCCGCGGCCCGGTACAACCTCGCGAACAGCGGACTGCTTGGCTGCGAGACGGCGGACCTCGTCCTGGAGCCTGGAGACGTGGAGGTGAACGGGGCGAACCGGGATGGCTATCCGCCGCTCCTGGAGGCGATCGCGGCCCGCTATGGGGTGGACCCGGAGCGGGTGGTCACGGCTCAGGGGACCTCGGGGGCGAACTTCCTTGCCTTCGCCACCCTGGTCGATCACGGCGACGAGGTGCTGGTCGAGCAGCCCGCGTACGAGCCGATCCTCGCCGCCCTGGAGTTCCTCGGGGCCCGGGTGCGCCGGTTCGAGCGCTACGCCGAGGAAGGCTGGCGGCCGGACCTCGACGAGCTCCGGTCGAAGATGTCCGACCGCGTCCGCCTCGTCGTGCTCACCAATCCCCACAATCCGACCGGCGTGCTCCTGCCGCCCGAGCAGATCGCCGAGGTCGGCCGTCTGGCCGAGCGGTACGGCGCGTGCGTGCTGGTCGACGAGGTCTATCGGGACACCTGGTTCGAGCAGGCGCCGCCGAGCCACGCCCATCTCGGGCCCCACTTCGTGGCCACCAACAGCCTCACCAAGAGCTATGGCCTCTCGGGCCTGCGCTGCGGCTGGATCCTCTGCGCGCCCGAGATCGCCGGCCGGATGCGCCGGGCGAAGGACTTCATGGAAGCCGTCGACGCGGTGCCGGGCGAGACCCTGGCGCTCGCGGCCTTCCGGCAGCTCCCGAGGCTGACCGAAAGGGCGCGGACCCTCCTCGATCCGAACCTCCGGCAGGTCCATGCCTTCCTGGAGGAGCATCGCGAATGGCTCGACTGCGTCGTGCCGCCGCGTTCGATGACCGTCTTCCCTCGTCTGAAGCAAGAAGAGGACAGCGACGCCCTCCACGACTGGCTCCGGACCCGCGAGACGTCGATCGTGCCGGGCCGGTTCTTCGAGATGCCACGGCACTTCCGGCTGGGTTTCGCGGTCCGGCCGGAGGACGTCACCGAAGGGCTTAGGCACCTTTCGGAGGGGCTGCGGCGGTTCTGAGATCGGTCCGCTTGCTTCCGGACGCGACACGAATTACCATCTCCCGCAACTTGACGGACTGCCCGGGGGCCGCTAATCTCGATTTCGGTATCGAGGGATGATTCGGTATCGAAGGGAACTCATGGCTCACTCCGCACACTCTCTGGCGCTTCCGTGGAACGGCGACGACCGGGCTTGGCCTGCCCAGGGACAGTGGACCTATGCGGACTATGCGCGCCTTCCCGACGATGGCCGCCGTTATGAGGTCATCCGGGGGCACCTCTACGTGACCCCCGCTCCTGGCTTCGATCACCAGTACGTGATCTCGCGTTTGCACCTGACGTTCGGCCGATTCGTGGACGAGAACCAGCTCGGCATCGTTTTGGGGGCGCCCTTCGACGTCCTCCTGCCGGACGGCATCGCCACCCCAGTACAGCCGGATATGGTCTTTCTCCGGACGGGCAATCAGCCCCGCTCCGGCGACAAGAACTTCCAGGGCGTTCCCGACCTGGTGATCGAGGTCGAATCCCCCTCGACGCGAAAGCGGGATCGAACGATCAAGCTGGAGGCTTACCGCGATGCCGGGGTCTCCGAGTACTGGCGGCTGGAACCTCGCCCACGCACAGTCACCGTCCTTGCCCTGAGTGAGGATGGCAGCCGGTATGTCGAGGTCGCCTCCTACGGGGCCGGAGAGACCGTCCGCTCGACGGTGCTTTCCGGTCTCGCGATCAGCGTTGACTCCCTGTTCCCTCCCGTCTGAGCCGCACCCCCCCTGGAACGGCGCGTCCGTTCCTGGCATAGTCACCGAATGGAAATCCAAGAGAGGTGCCTCGACCTCGCGGCTCTCGCCGGGGATGCCGGTCCTGACCCCCGCGGCCGTGTCTCGGAGATGGCGGCTGGCCTGGTGGGCTCGGAGATCCTGCGCATCGCGGGAGAGATCCGGGCCCTGATGGCCACCGGCCGGACCATCTGTAACCTGACGGTGGGCGACTTCGATCCGCGCTACTTCCCCATCCCGCCCCAGCTCTCCGCGGGCATCCGCGCCGCGCTGGAACGGGGCGAGACCAACTACCCGCCGTCGAGCGGCCTGGAGCCGCTTCGGCGGGCCGTGGCGAGTTTCTACGAGCGCGACCTGGGGCTGCGCTACCCGTCGGAGTCCGTGCTCATCGCGGGCGGCGCCCGGCCGATCATCTACTGCATCTACCGCACCCTGTGCGATCCCGGCGACCGGGTGATCTACCCCGTCCCGAGCTGGAACAACAACCATTACGTGCACATGGTGGGGGCGGAGGGGGTGCCGGTGATCTGCTCGCCGGAGAACCGGTTCCTGCCCACCCGGGAGGATCTGGCCAGCTCCCTGCCCGGGGCTCGCGTGCTCTGCCTCAACTCCCCCCTGAACCCTGCCGGCACCGCCTTCGGGCGCCAGGCGCTGCTGGAGATCTGCGAAGCGGTTCTGGAGGAGAACGAGGGCCGCGCCCGCCGCGGCGAGCGGCCCCTCTACGTCCTCTACGACCACATCTACTGGATGCTCTGCTTCGGCGACACCGTGCACGTGACGCCGCCGGAGCTGCTGCCGGAGATGGCGCGCTACACCCTGTTCGTGGACGGCATCAGCAAGGGCTTCGCCGCCACGGGCCTGCGCGTCGGCTGGGGCGTCGGCCCGGTCGACATCATCTCCCGGATGTCCGCCGTGCTCGGCCATGTCGGGGCCTGGGCGCCGCGGGCCGAGCAGGTGGCGACCGTGACCCTGCTCGACGACGCGGCAGGGATCCGCGCTTACCAGGAGCACTTCAAGCGGGAGCTCCAAGTACGCCTGGACCTGCTGCACCATGGGCTTCAGGCGATGAAGTCCCGCGGCCTGCCGGTGGACAGCATCCCACCCATGGGAGCCATCTATCTCACCGCCCGCCTCCATCCCTTCGGCCGCCGCACCCCTGAAGGGGAGGAGATCCGGACCAACAGCCAGGTGCGGCGCTACATCCTGGAGGCCGCCAGCATCGGCGTCGTGCAGTTTCAGGCCTTCGGATCGACGGAGGACGAGGGCTGGTTCCGCCTCAGCGTCGGCGCCGTCTCGCCGGCCGAGATCGAGGCCGCCCTGCCACGTCTGGAAGAGGCCCTGCTGCGGCTTGGATGAGCCTGAAGCGGGGTGCCGGGACCGCGGGCAAGCAGCCCCTGCACCTCGTCGTTCACACGCTGCGACGCCTGGGCTTTACCACCGACCCGTTGCAGCCGTTCCAGGAGGAATGGGGCACCGCTTGCAGTCCGAGGGGGTCGTGGTGGGGCAGACGCTCCCATCCGACCAGCCGTCTCCCCCGGCCACCTGATTCAGAGACTTGCCGTTCAGCGGGGTGAGCGTTTCCTTCGACAGCGACAGCTTCCTCCGGAGTTTCTTCATTACTACCCCTCTCTTGGTAAATAAACACCCACAGGTTATGGATCGACGATATCACAAAGCGGCGAAGGAATCGTTTGTTGCCTCAACGCACGCTGCCGGTGGGGGATGGCCGCGGTGAAACCGGCGGGCCGCTGGCTGCCCTTCTGGGGGGCCTTCGCCGCCGCGCTGGCCCTCCGGCTCGCTTTCCTGGATGCCCGGCCGCTCCATCATGACGAGGGAGTGAACGCCTGGTTCGTCTCCAAGCTTCTGGAGGGGTACCAGTACGCCTACGACCCCGCGAAGTTCCACGGCCCCTTCCTCGTCTTCCTCGTCCTGCCGTTCTTCGTCCTGCTGGGGCAGAGCGTCTTCATCTCGCGGCTGCCGGTGGCCTTGGCCTCCGCCCTCATGGTGCCGCTGCTGCTGCCGCTGCGGCGCCGGCTGGGAATGGCGGGAGTCACGGCGGCGGCCTGGCTCCTGGCGCTCTCCCCCTCGTTCGTCGCCTACGGCCGGGACCTCATCCACGAGACTTTCCTCGCCGCCCTCACCCTGGCGCTGGTGGCGGCGGTCTCGTCCTGGCTCGAGACCCGCCGCGAGGAGCGGCTCGTCCTCGCGGCCTTCTGCCTGGGGCTCCTCGCCACGGTCAAGGAGACCTACGCCGTCACCCTCGCCATTCTGGCGATCGCGGCGGTCCTGGCGCGGATCTGGACGCGAGGCCGGCCGGATCTGCGCGAGCTGTGGAGCGGCGTCCGGGCAGCTCGGCGAGACACCGCCGTTCGGGCCGCCGCGGCGTTCGGCGTTCCCTACGTCCTTCTCTACACGTCCTTCTTCACCCATCCATGGGGGCTGCCCGGCTCCATCCAGACCTTCTTCATCTGGAGCGGCAAAGGGCTCGAGGGCGCGGGGCACGGCAAGCCGTGGGACTATTTCCCGGGCCTCCTGCTCGCCTTCGAGCCCGTGACCGTCCTCTGCGCCCTGGTGGGCGGCTGGCTCGCCCTGCGGCGGCGGGACGCCTTCGGCACCTTCTGCGCTCTCTGGGCCGCGGGAGAGCTCGCCGCCTACTCCCTCCTCCGGTACAAGACGCCCTGGCTCGGGCTCAACATCCTCCTGCCCGCCGCGCTCGCCGCGGGAGTGCTCTTCCGGGAAATCTTCTCCGGGCGGGTGCCGGCAGTCCCGCGGGCGGTCCTTGCCGGCACCTTCTTGCTGGGGGTCGCCTGGGAAGGATGGCGCGCCGTCGAGGTCTCCTTCCGCCGTTTCGACGACACCCGCCTGGCCCTCGTCTACGTGCCCACCCACCGGGACGTGGACGCCCTGGTGGCCGAGGTGCGCGAGGCGGCGGGGCGGATCCCTCCGGGCGGCAAGCCCGCGGTCCGCATCCTCGGCCGCTACGCCTGGCCGCTGCCCTGGTATCTGCGCGATCTGCCGGGGATGGAGTACCGCCACGACCTGCCGCCGGAGCCGGATGGCGACGTCCTGATCGTCGACCGCGAGCGGGAGGTCAGCCTGCGGCCCCTCCTCCGGCAGCGGTACCGGCGCCGGGAGTACCTGCTGCGGCCGGGTGAGCCGGTCGCGGTCTACGTCAACGAGCGGTTGACGAAACCGCGCTAGAGTCCCCGGGCTTGGAGCCGGTCTTTTCGAGGAGATGTCGCATGGAAGTTGAAGCCTCGCCGTCCCCCGTCATCGCAACTGAAGCGGCCGCCCCGAGCAGATCGGGCACGCTGTTGAACCGCAACTTCCTCCTGCTCTGGGGAGGCCAGACCATCAGCCAGCTCGGCAACCAGGCCTACAGCCTGGCGATGATGTTCTGGCTGATGGAGAAGACGGGCTCGGCCAGCCTCATGGGCCTGGTGCTGACGTTCTCGAACCTGCCCGCCCTGCTGCTCAGCCCCTTCGGCGGCACCTTCGCCGACCGGCACTCGCGGGTCCGGATCATCATCGTCTGCGACATCCTGGCGGGCTTGAGCATCCTCGGCCTGACCGCCGCCGTCTGGCTGGTGCCGGACCAGGTGCGGCTCATCATCACCCTGCTCTTCGTCGTCTCGACGGCGCTCGGCCTGATCCGGTCCTTTTTCGTGCCGGCGGTGGGCGCCGCCATCCCGGACCTGGTGCCGAAGGAGAAGCTGGCGGCCGCCAACTCCCTCAACCAGTTCTCGATCCAGGCCGCCCTCTTCGTGGGGCAGGCCGCCGGCGGCGTCCTCTATCGTCTGGTGGGCGCGCCGATTCTCTTCCTGATCGACGGCATCTCCTTCTTCCTTTCCGCCGTGAGCGCGGCGTTCATCCGGCTGCCGCGGAAGACGCGGGAGCGAGGGCCGGAGCGCACGGTGAAAGAGATCTTCCGCGCCTTCATGGCCGACTTGGCGGAGGGTTTCCGTTACGTCTGGAAGTTCAAGGGCCTCCGGTACTTCCTGGCCGCGGCCTCGCTGATGAACTTCTTCATGATGCCTGTGGTGGTCCTGTTCCCGTTCTTCGTCAGCCTGTATCTCGGCAAGGGAGCCGAATGGTACGGCTTCCTGATGGCGGCGATCAGCATCGGCACGGTCTGCGGCTTCCTGCTGGCGAGCACGCTGCGCCTGCAGGGTTCGCCCCGGGCCTGGTCGATCATCGCGGGGATGCTGATCGTCCCCACGCTGTACGGCACCCTCGCCCTGCTCAACAGCCCGGCCGCCGCCCTGGCGGGAGCCTTCGGAGTCGGCGTGGCCATGGGCTTGGTGAACGTGACCCTGGTGACCATGGCCCAGAGCTCGACGCCTCCCGAGCTGCGGGGCCGGGTCATGGGTCTGGTCAACACCCTGAGCGGCGGCCTGATCCCCATCGGCATGGCCCTGGGCGGGTTCGTGGGCGACCTGACGGGAAAGAACATCCCCCTCGTCTACGGCGTCTGCGGCGCGCTGACGGTGATCGTGATCCTCGCGACCTGCCTGCGTGGGGATACCCGGGAGTACCTGGCTTGGGGACGGCAGGGGCGGCCGGAGGCGGCGGGCTGAATCGGCTATGTCCCGCCACGCCGCCCGGGCGGCGTGGCGCCCGCGGGACGCTTGAAACCCCCCGCCCTCCGCCGCTAAAGTCACCCGTCTGTTCTCGCCCGTCCGGTTCGCCTTTCGGAGGTCCATCCGTTGTCCAGAACCCCCCTCTTCCGCACCCTCCGCCGCTCCTTCCGCCTGGCCCAGCGCTCCGTCGCGACCGGCACGCCGCCTGACGCCGTGGTCGAGGAATGGCGCGAGGCGGCGAAGCTCTCCCGCCGCCAGTTCATCGGCGGCACGGCGGCCGCCGCCGGGCTCGCCATGGTGGGCTGCCGGCCTTTCGCGCCCCGGGTCGCCGGTAGCGGCGGCTCCTCTGGCGAGCGGATCGTCATCGTCGGCGCCGGCATCTCCGGGCTGACGGCGGGCTACCGGCTTCACCAGCAGGGCGCGGACGTCCGCATCCTCGAGGGGCAGGAGCGGGTGGGCGGGCGGATGTACAGCCAGCGCGGCTTCTTCCCCGGCCAGGTCGCCGAGTTGGGAGGCGAGCTGATCGACACGGGGCACGTGCACATGCGGCAACTGGCCGAAGAGCTGGAGATCCCGCTCGACGACTTCGCACTCGACGGCGTGGGGCTCGACCGCGACGTCCTCTTCTTCGACGGCCGCCGGATCCAGGAGCACGAGGTGGTGGAAGCCTTCGTGCCTCTGTCGCGGCGCATGGTCTGGGACCTCGCGACGCTGAGCGGTGACGGCGTCTCCTTCCGTGAGCCCAACGGCGGCGAGAAGCTCGACCGCACTCCCCTCTCCGAGTGGCTCGCGGGCGTCGAGACCCCACCGTGGTTCCGCAAGCTCCTGGACGTCGCCTACACCACCGAGTACGGCCTCGAGACCGCCGAGCAGTCGGCCCTCAACTTCCTCCTCTTGATGGACCCCAACCCGATCCCCTTCCGGATCTTCAGCGAGAGCGATGAGCGCTTCCACGTGCGGAGCGGCAACGATTCGATCCCGCGGGCCCTCTCCAAGCGGCTCGGCAACCGTGTCGAGACGAGCTCCCAGGTGGAGGCGGTGTCGAAGAAGTCCGATGGCACCTTCGCCCTCTCCGTCCGCCGGGGCGGTACGAGCCAGACCGTGACCGCCGACCACGTCGTGATCACCGTGCCCTTCACCCTGCTGCGGCCCCGGCAGGACGGCGGACCGTGGATCCGCCTCGATGACAGCCTCGGCATCCCGGAGGTCCAGAAGAAGGCCATCCGCGAGCTTGGCTACGGCACCAACTCGAAGCTGATGGTGGGCTTCGCGAAGCGCCTCTGGCGCCAACCCGAGCTGCCCTACCGGTCGATCGGCAGCACGCTCACCGATCTCCCCTACCAGCTCTGCTGGGAGACGAGCCGCCTGCAGCCGGGCGAGAACGGCATCCTCACCAACTTCACCGGCGGCCGGCACGGCCTGGAGTTGGGAGAGAGAACTCCTGAAGAGCAAGCGGAATCGTTCGCCCGCGAAATCGACCGCGTCTTCCCGGAAATCGCCGAAGCGCGTCTGCCCGACCGGCAGTCCCGTTTCATCTGGCCCACCTTCCAGTGGACGCTGGGGAGCTACGGCTGCTACCGGCCCGGGCAGTGGACCGCCTTCGGAGGCGAGGAGGGCCGCCGGGTGGGCAACCTCCACTTCGCCGGCGAGCACACCTCGGGGACCGCGCAGGGGTTCATGGAGGGCGGGTGCGAGAGCGGCCACCGCATGGCCGAGGAGATCCTGGAAGGGCGGGCGGGCGCGGTTCGCGTCCGTCAGCTTTCCCGGTCGATGCCGTAGCACAGCATCTCCCTGCCCAGGTGTTGAATGCGGCCTTGCAGCCTCTCGCCAATCCGCTCGGCGACGCGGATGGAGGCGCCGTTTTCCGGATGGATGAGGCTGATGAGGTGTTCCTTCCGCAAAACGATGAAGGCGTACTCCAGGGCCGCCCGCGCATTCTCGGTGGCGTTAGCGGCTTGGGATGGACGCCTTTGTCGTAGATAACTGTTCAAGAGACGCCATGATCTTGGAGGTAACGCTCAATACCTTGTAACAATTTTTCGATAAGCTCGGCGCCGGAATCAAAATCGACTGATTCGAATGCGTGCCAATCTTTACCCAGAAAGATGCCAGCTTCGTCCTCGTAAATAAAAACTTCGAGGCGCTCGTCAGTGGGTGCGAGTCTCGCGACTACGTAGTTCTCTCGGTTACCATGCACAACTTCGAACGAAGCGGCTATCTGCCTTCTGGCCAACAGTAATTCCAATACATAGAGGCATTTAATCTGAAATGCCGTTAGGCCAGGTATAGAGTCAGCAGGGCTCATAATCTACTCTACACGACACTCAGGTCTTGCTTAAAGCCGCGGGCCGATGTGAACACAGCGTCTGCCAACCAACTGTTCCAAGGCGGACGAGAGTTGAGTCCTGGAAGTTTCAGTCAAGATGTCAGCCTTTTATATATTAGATTAGCTTCCGTCGGACTTTCACCGCAGCAATCTTGCCTGACTCCTCCACGCTGACCTCGAGTTCATCCACTTCTGCAAAAAGTGTGATTGGGATCCCCGTGGTGATTCGAACGGTTTTAGCCGCTGAGTCATACGTCACCTCGTTAAGGTCGTACATCTCAACGCGCTGGAGGTCTTCGACATGCCAGTGCCGGGCATGGTGGATTCGTAAAAAGCTTTCGCAATAGGGCACCTCAACCTTGTGAAGCGGTCCGGCACGACCGATGCGACGTTCCCGCTCCGGCACTGGACGTGTGAAGCGAATGGTTACCACCGCAGCGCTATCGTCAAACGAGATGTCGTCCGTGTAGAACCACTGGTCGTGGATGAACTGATTGATCTGTGCCAGTTGGGTGGCTGATCGTGCAATGAACACAGAGTTAGTCATGCTGCATTCACCGGAACGGGAGGATGATTCGGATCGCATTTCCACTCCCCTTGACCCCGACGCGCCACCAGTTCACCTGGATATGTGCCAAGCGGCCTAGGCGCCCGAACGTGTGATGTGCTCCATGGACTGCGACTCTGGTCTGCCATCCGGCCGCTCTGGCTACGGTGAGGCCACCGAGGGCGACGCCATGTGCGACTCCGGCGACCTCGCCGGCCTTGTAGGCGACCGAATTCTCGTTGATCGTGTTCTCGTAGCCCGTCGCCGAGCGGACCAGAGATGTGCCTCCCCAGCTCACGATATCGCCAAACCCGACGATTGCATCACCGATCGTCTGCGCCCCATGAGCATCGATCGAGCTGAGGATTCGCTCCGTAAGCGTCAGGCGCAGGGTGTGTGGTCCAGGATTATTAGTTGCTAATCCGACGATTCCGTCAAAATTCGTGCGGCTGAGCAGGAGGTTATTGGCGGTGTTGGTTGAAGAGAGTACCAACCCCTCCGCTGCCCACCGAGATTCCCTCACCATAGTAGTAATCTTCGAGCGGCGTTTCTCCAACGGGAACAAAGTAGCGCGTGCCTTCGGTCTGCCAGAGCCCGAGGGGATCTGTGTACTTGATCGGATTATTTGTGACATAGGAGTAGGAATTCCAACTCTGCGGCATCCGTACGCTCCCTCCAATCGGGTCTACACTCGTAAACCGCGCCACCTGCGCGTTATAGAACCGCGCATGCATGTAGTCCAGATCATCCGCGAACGGGTTCGCCCCGGTCATGGAATTCAGATCCCTCTCGTGACCGGTGAACTGCATGCGGTCGATCGTGGCATCGAAGGGGGTGGCTTCTTCTCCGAAGGGGTAGTAGATGTGGTAGCCGCTCTGGCCGCCGGCCGTGTTCGTGATCAGGCGCGGAGTGCCGAGGTGGTCGAGGGCGAAGTGGCGGCGCTGGCCGCTGCCGAGATAGTTGGCGAAGAGGAGGCCGTTGCGGTAGATGTAATCCCCGGCGACGCTCCAGGTGCCGGTGCTGGTGAATTCGCGCAGCACCTTGCCGTCCAGGTCGCGGAGGGTCCAGCGCGAGGTGTTCAGGGCCGGGTTGTAGGACCAGATCCGCTCGTCGTCCGCGGTGTAGGAGTAGACCCAGTC